>Ga0187846_10001856_pt1 | contig 11822 bp, 8 predicted proteins | sample TC_taG_FD_161473 | JGI IMG/M metagenome (GOLD analysis project Ga0187846, IMG submission 161473) | Biofilm microbial communities from the roof of an iron ore cave, State of Minas Gerais, Brazil - TC_06 Biofilm (v2) | ecosystem: Environmental > Terrestrial > Deep subsurface > Cave > Wall biofilm ... | reverse complement strand
AACCCGATCACCGGGTCGCCTTTGAGAAGAGCCCGAAACGCATGCGCGTCATCGTCGCCGACACGACGATCGCCGACACGGTCGGACCGGGGCTGATGTTCGAGACCGGCTACCGGCCGGTCTATTACTTTCCGCGCAAGGACGTGCGGATGGATCTGCTCGAGCGCACCGACCACCGCACGCATTGCCCCTACAAAGGCGACGCCTCGTACTGGACGATCAAAATCGGCGGCCGGGTCATTGAAAATGCGGTGTGGAGCTATGAGCAGCCGCTGACCGAGATCGCAGAGATCAAGGATTACCTCGCCTTTTATTGGAACAAGGTCGACCATTGGATCGAGGAGGACGAGGAGATCTTTGGCCACGCGCGCGACCCCTACTCGCGCGTCGATGTGCGGCCGAGCTCGCGCCGGGTGCGGGTCACCCTCAATGGCGAGACCATTGCCGACACGCGGCGCGGCATGTTCCTGTTCGAAACCGGTCACCCGACCCGCTATTACATCCCGCAGCAGGATGTGCGCATGGAGCTGCTGACCCGCTCGCCGAGCAGCACCGTCTGTCCTTACAAGGGCACGGCGTCATACTGGTCGGCGCGGGTCGCCGACCGGACAGTGGAGGACGTGGCCTGGGCCTATCTCGATCCGCTGCCCGACTGCCCGCGCATCGCCGGCTATCTGTGCTTCTATCCCGACAAGGTGGACCGGATCGAGGTCGAGGGCGAACCGCGTTAGGCGGGTCGATTTGGCTCGGTTGGGCCGAACCCTGAGAAGCACGAAGCAGGATGGTGGGTGCAGGGGGACTCGAACCCTCGACCCGCTGATTAAGAGTCAGCTGCTCTACCAACTGAGCTATGCACCCGCGGGGCGCGCTCTATACCAAGATGCCTTGAGCTTGTCGAGTGCTGGCGGAGCGTGAGACCTGGTCGCGGGCGCCTCGCCGGGGCGAAGCGCGGCGGTCCGTCATCAGAAGAGCTCGGCCGGATCCGCGCGGATGACGCGGCGCACCGCAACCAGGGCGGAGAGAATGCACATCCCGAGCGTCAGTGCCAGGCTCGTCATTGTCAGCCCGATCGTCATGCGCAGCGGCAAGAGAGAAATCGCGCCGAGCAAGCGGTAAAGGGCAAGCGCTATCGCCCAGGCCGGGAGATAGCCGACGATTCCATGAAAGACCGCCTGTTGCAGCACGACCTGGACCAGGAAGCGGTCACCATAGCCGATCGCTTTCAAAGTCGCATATTGTGCCAGTCGATCGGCAATATCCGAGTAGAGGATCTGGTAGCAGATCATCGTGCCGACAGCAAAGCCGATCAGAACGCCAACACCGAAGACCGGCCCGACCCCCGAAACCTCCGACTGGAACTGCGTCTCCTGATCGACAAGCTCCCCTTTGGCGAGCACCACGACATTGTCCGGCAGAGCCGCTTGCAACGCTTGCTGCACGGTCGCCAGCGCGTATCCGGGGAGTACTCTGACCACGCCGATCTCGGGGTCCGGCAGCTCGTCGGGCTTCGCGTCGAAGCGCCCGAGCAGTTTGAGAAAGTTTCGATCGCTCATCAGCAGCGTACCGTCGGTGACGAAATCGGGGCCGAGCGGAAAACTGCCGACGATCCGGATTGCGGTCCGAGCGAACTCGCTTTCAACGCCGGGCGCGCCATGGCCGATAAAGCTGCGTGCCCGGCTGTCGGTCATTACCGTATCGGGTTGGCGCAACTCGGCGAGCCTGGCGGCGACCTCGGGAAATAAAAAGACCGGCTGGTCGGGATCGAAACCGAAGACCTGAAGGGCGTAGCTGGCGTGGGTCCGAGGGTTCTTCCAGACCGAGTTGACCCACTCGGCGTAGACCGGGCGGGCCGAGGCGACACCGGCAACGGCTCGCGCTTCGTAAAGTTGGCGTCGCGAGAACGGCGCTTTCTTGGCAAATTGGGATTTCGACGCGCTGATGATGACGATCTCGCCATCCAAGGCGCGGATGATGTCGACGGCAGCGTCGACGAAAGCGTTCCGGAATCCGAGCTCGATCAGCATCAGCACGATCGCGAAGGCAATGCCGCTGACGGAGCGAACGACGCGCGGCTTGTCGGCGACCAGAAGCCGCCGAGCAAGTGGCACCCCGAATGTCATGGCGATCATGACGTGCAATGCGTCTCTGCTAGAAGAGGTCGACCGGGTCGGCGCGACGCAGACCGCGGACGGAGGCCGCCGCGGAGCCTGTCGACATCGCCAGCGCGATCAGCAGCACCGCCGCCAAGCGTCCACCGGTCATGTCGATCGGCAGCAGGGTCATGCCACGGACCAGCCGATATATCACCAGCGCCGCCGCAACCGCGGGCACATAAGCGATCGCCGCCATGGTCGCGGCGAGGGTCACGACGATTTCTCCGAGATCGCGGTCGCGATAGCCGATCGCCTTCAGCACGGCGTACTGCGGCAGCTGATGCCGGATCTGGGTCGAAAGGATCTGGTAAAGAATAATGGTACCTACCACCACCGAGATCGCAGCGCCGAAGCCGAAGACGAGGCCTGTCGAAGTCGCTGCGACCCAATGGATTATCTCGTGATCGGCAAACTCGGCACGAGTGAATACTCGAGTATCGGCTGGCAGCAGCGCCCGCAGCCGCCGGGCGGCACGATCCGGGTCGCTGCCAGGCCGCAGCGTGATTAGCCCGAGATTGACCTCGCTCAGCGCGCGGTTTGGGAAAATGCGGACGAAATTGAGATCGCTCGTCGTTACGACGCCCAGTCCCGCAAAGCCCATACCCAGGTCATAGCTTCCGACGATTTCGACGTCGCGATCGTTGATCTCGACATGACCCCCTGCCGTCAGCGGCCCGAACATCGGTCGCGTCGCTTGATCGACCAAGACAACATCCGGGCGGTCGAGCAGGTCGCGCTGGCGTACGATGTCGGGCACGTCGAAGACAGTGTCTCGCAGATTGAATGCCATGACGAAAATGTCGCGACGCAGGTTCGTTTTAAGGTTGAGCCATTGCGCCTCACCTTGATAAATCGGAGCGGCGGACGCCACCTCCGGCAGTGCCCGCGCCTGATAGAGGCGGCGCCGCGGCAGGTCGAAGGACTGGCCCTGAAAGTAATAGGCGCTCGAGGCGAGCACCAGGTCGAAGCGCATCCTGTCGTAGACCAGCATGCCGCCTTTCGGCACCGAGGAATAGAAGCCGAGCTGTAGGAAGATCATCAGTACGGCGACGAAAATCCCGGCGATCGCCAGGGCACTACGGCCCTTTTGATGCGTCAGGATGCGCCAGGCGACGAGGCGCGTCACTCGGTAGTGGCAACGCCGGCTGCCGCGACCGGTGTTTCACCGCCATTGATCAGGACATCGACCGTGAGATTGGTGAGGCCGGCGACGCCTTGCGGATCGTCGAGCTCGATCCGCACCTCGACCACCCGTGCATCGGCCCGAGCGGCGGGATCGACGTTCAGCACGTCGTTCTTAAAGATCATTTGACCGATCTCGATGACCTTCCCGGCCAACGGCCGGGCAAGCGCACGGCTTGTGATAATTGCGTTCTGCCCCAGCCTCACGCGCCCGATGTCGGTCTCGTAAACTTCGGCAACCGCATGCATCCGACTCGTATCGCCAATCGTCACGATCTTCTTGTCACCGCCTACCACCTCGCCGGGATGGGCGATAACATTGAGGATAGTGCCGTCGATTGGCGCGGTGATCGTCGCCCGCCGTACGCGCTCCTCCGCAAGAGTCAGCTGCTTGTCGAGCGATACGACAGGGATATCCGCCTTGGCGCGCTCCAGCGCAGCCTTCGCAACGCGGAGCCGGGTTTCGCCCTCCTGCCGATCGACATCGTATTGACGGCGTAGTTCGGCGAGCTGCGCCTCGGCGGAAGCGAGGTTGGCCTCCTCTTGCGCTACTGTCGATTTCTGGTCCGCGTAGGAGCGCCGAGAGGTGAAGCTGTCCCGCGCGAGCTGCGCCAAGGACCCGAGAATGTCCTTGTCGTTCGCAATGTGAGCCCGCTGGCTCTCGATAGTCTTGACCTGGGCTTCGATCCTGAGCGGCATGACTTTGATTACGGTCTTCAACTTGACCCGGGCATCCTCGATGCGCGCGAGATCGACTTCAGTTTCGGTCGCGAGACGTGCCTTCGCCTCATCGAGCTCGGCGGCGATCTGATCGCGCTCGGCAAGACGCTCTGCGAAACTCTGCAGGTAGCCCAAAATGTCACCCTTCTTGACCGGCTCGCCACGATGCGCGGTAAGACTCTCCAGTCGATCGACGATACCGGTTCCGACGTTGACGATCTCGCTTGCCGGTTCGATCCGGCCAAGTGCGCCGACGGCAGCATTCTCGTGCCTTGTGGCGGGGTCGGGATGCGCAACGGGTTCGGCGCTGGTGCCACGCTGGAATTGGTATACGGCGCCCGCGACGCTGACGATGACCGCCGCGATTGACAGCGCCGTCAGCGCGCGTCGTCGCCCCACTCCTAGAGGCTGCATCTTTTGCTTCCCGCCCGCCCGGCCGACCCGAAAGGGCTATTCCGCCCGGATCCATGAGTATACCATGGCGGGCAACGCCACGACAGGTCTGTTTGCTCTACGTCTGAGCGCCGACGTTGGAAATCCTTCAGGATCGGCTGGTGGAGGATCGCCGGCATCGGTCGGAGAAAAGACGGTGAGGGCTTTTGTGCCGTGATCTGCTGCTCAGCCCGCCCGCTTACGGTGACGCTGCAGCTGTTGTGTCGCGGCGCTGCTGGTCTTCGCGGTGAGCCGGTCCCACCCGGGACAGCATACCAAAAGCCCTCGGACCGGTGTGTTTGATGTCGTCCGTCGCGCCGGGACGCGATCTCCTGTCTTTCGATGCCGCGCGGACTCGGCGCAATCAGACGCGAGCCGCCGGTGCGCACCCCGATTGTTGGTACGCCGTCGAATATTCTGCCGCGGTAACAGCCGGCCGCATCGTCGAGACCCGGTTCTGGGGGCGATCCATTGCGCTTTACCGTGGCAGCGACGGCATCGTGCGGGCGCTCGAGAACCGCTGCGCCCATCGCCAAGTGAAGCTGTCGCTCGGCGAAGTCAATGGCTGCAACCTCACCTGTCCCTATCACGGCTGGTCTTATGACGGCAGCGGCCGACTGGTTTCAATCCCGCATGAGATTTTCGGTCGCAGGCTCCCCAAAGTTCGCGTTGCATCCTTCCCGGTGCGGATGCGCTACGGCTTGATCTGGATCTTTCCCGGCAATCCCGCCCGCGCCGATGCGACGCCGATGCCGGAGCTCCCAGAACTCGAAGGACCAGACGCCTGGGCGTGCGTACCCCTCGACTTCGTCTGGCGGGCGCATTACTCGCTGATAATCGAGAATGTCAGCGACTTCTCCCACGCGCACCTGCATCGAAAGTACCGTCCGTTCAGCGATGCGAAGCTTATCCGGTGCGAACGGCGTGACCGCAGTGTTTGGCTCAGCTACGACGTGCTGGTTGGCGACGGCCGCGTGTCGCGTTATTTCGTCGACCGCAAGCGCGTCAACGTCAACCGAATGGAGCTCTGTTTCCACTATCCGCATCAGTGGTCGAACACCGACGGAAAGATCAAGCATTGGTGTTTCGTTCTACCGCTCGATGAGCGGACGACGCGCGTCTTTTTCCTATTCTATTTCGATGCGCTGCGCCTTCCGTTTATTTCAATCGCGGTCCCGCGCTGGTTGATGCGACCGCTATTGCGCATCTCAAACAGGCTGCTGATCCGCCCGCTGCTGATGCAGGACGGCGCAATGGTCGAGGCCGAGCAAAGCGCCTACGAGGCAAAGCCTGATGCGTCCGCCATCGAGCTCAATCCCGCGGTGATCGAGTTCCAGAAGCTAATCATCGAGGAATGGCGGCGCCACCGCGGCGACAGCGCCCCGATCGAACCGGTGGAAGTGGGGGCCTCCGTTGCCTGATGGGGCGCGGCCTCGAGGCGTCGGCGACGCCGCGGTCCTCGCAGCTTGCAGTCTTGTGCGTCGCCAAGGCGGCGACGGCGCCTGGGAGGGCGAGGTGGTCTGGTGCCCGATCATCACCGCCGAGGTGGTGCTTCTGGACTTCGCGATCGCTCGGCCAATAGCGGCGAGGCGCCGCCGCCTGATCCTGCGGCACTTCGCGGTGACACGCCGTCCCGACGGCGGCTGGGGCCTGCATCCGGAATCTTCCTCCTATCTCTTCGTGACGACGCTCGTCTATGTCGCGGCACGACTGCTCGGCGAGTCTGCGAACGGGCCGTTGCTGCACCGCGCGCGCCAATGGCTCGCCGCGCAGCCGGGTGGCGTCCGGAGCCTGCCGCAATGGGGCAAGATTTGGCTCGCCTTTCTCGGGCTCTACGAGCCGCGTGGGCTCAATCCGTGCCCGCCGGAGCTGTTCTTGCTGCCGCATTGGCTGCCTGGCGCACCAACGCGGCTCTATTGCCACACCCGGCATATCTATCTCGGGCTCGCCTATCTTGTCGGCTCCGGCTTCATTGCCGATCTCGGGCCGATCGCGCAAGCGCTGCAGCGCGAGCTCTACGGCGATGAGGACGCTGGGGTGGACGCGGCGCATCACCGCCATGATCTCGCCGCGAGTGATGCCTTTGTGCGCCCGGGTGCGGGTCTGCGCATCGGCTATGATGTGGCCTGTCGCCTCGGCGGGCTGTGGCGCCGCATGCCCGGAGCAGCGGCCCTGCGTCGTCGTGCGCTCGAAGCCTGTTATGCGCGCATTCTCTACGAGCAGCGCGCGACGCAGTATCAGGGCCTGTCGCCAGTAAATGGCCTCCTCAACACCCTCGCGATCAGCAAGCGCGAGCCGCACTCCGCGGCCGCCACTGCGAGCCGCGAGGGTGTCGACTGCTGGCGCTGGGAGGATGAGGCGGCAGGCATCCGCTACGCCGGTGCGCGCTCGACCACCTGGGATACCAGCTTCGCCATCCAGGCGCTGCTCGAAATACCGAACCCTTCGTCGGAGATGCGCCAGGCGCTGCGCCTCGGGTACCGCCGTCTCGCTGAAATGCAGATCGCCGAGGAGCTTGCCGATGGCCCGGCACACCGCCGCGATCCGATCTTCGGCGGCTGGTGCTTCAGCGATGGAGCGCATCGCTGGCCGGTAAGCGACTGCACGGCCGAGGCGCTCTCGGCTGTCCTGCACTGCCACGAGGATCCGGATCTCATTCCGGCGGAGGATCGGCTGCCGCCCGACCGAGTCAGGGCCGCCGCTCACTTCATCATGAGCCGACAGAACCGCGACGGCGGCTTCGGTACCTATGAGCGACGTCGCGCTGGTCGGTGCATCGAGCGGCTCAACCCCTCCGAGATGTTTGGCCAATGCATGACCGAACTCTCCTATCTTGAATGCACAGCCTCCGCCATCGGGTCTCTGCAGCGCTTTCTGCGCGCCGGGCTGGCGCGCAATGACGAGCCGGTTCGCCAAGCGATCGTCGGCGGTTTGGCATACATACTGGCGCGGCAACACGACGATGGGGCCTGGCCGGGCTTTTGGGGCATCAACTTTATCTACGGCACCAAATTCGCGGTCGCCGGGTTGCGCTCGGCTGGGCTGGGGCGAGAGCATCGGGCGTTGCGCGCCGCCCATGTTTGGCTGTGCTCGGTTCAGCATCCCGACGGGGGCTGGGGCGAACATTTCTCCGGCTGCCTTTCCGGCCGCTACGTCGACAACCCTACCAGCCTGGTCATCTCGACGGCCTGGGCAGCACTGGCTCTGATGGAGATCGAGGCCGAGCCCTCCGACGTCACGCGGCGCGGCATCGATTGGCTCGTCACGCGCCAGGAGCCAACCGGCGATTGGCCGCGCGATGGTGTCAATGGCGTGTTCTTCGGGACCGCGATGCTCGATTACCGCCTCTACAACACGTATTTTCCAGCCTGGGCTCTGGCCCGTTTCGAGGCCCGCCAGCATGCCGGGCATTGATGTCGACGTGGTCATCGCCGGAGGCGGGGTCGCCGGCGTGGTGACGGCGGCGGCGCTTCGTGAGTTCGGCTGGTCGGTTCTGATCGTGGAGCCAGGACAGCACGCCGAGCGCCGACTCGCCGGCGAGCTCATTCATCCGCCGGGTGTTGCCGGACTGGTCGAACTTGGGCTCTTCGATGCTGACGAGTTCGTCACAGCCGTGCCGATAAGGGGCTTCCGCGTGTTCCGAGACGGCGACGACGAGGGGATCGAATTGCCCTATGGCGATGGCCGGCGTGGCAACCGAAGGGGATTTGCGCTCGAACATGGCGCCATCCGCGCTGGCCTCGAAGCTTCGGCCAAGCGGCTCCCCCTGGTGACGCTGTGGCGGGGCGCGCGTGTCGTGGACCTCGACCTTTCGCACCGCGCCGCGCCACTGGTGTCGATCGCGCGTTGCGGCAAGGTCGAAACCCTCGGCTGCCGCATGGTGGTCGGTGCCGATGGTGCGGCGAGCACCGTGCGCGGCCTGGCCGGCATCGCGCACAAGCGACGGCGCCTGTCCAAAATCACCGGCTATCTCGTCCGTCGCGACCGGTTGCCCGCACCAGGTTTCGGGCATGTCTTCATGAGCAGGATAGCACCGCTGCTCGCTTACGAGATCGGCGGCGATCGAGTGCGGGTGCTATTCGATCAGGCAATCGGGTCGGACGAGACCCCGGCCGATCACCGCCGGCGCGTCATCGAGACACTTCCGCCTCCGCTCCGCGCGGCGCTCGCGGCGGCGGTCGAGACGCAGCGCGGCCTCGGCTTCGTCAGCGCCGATGTCCTGGTCGCGGCTGCAGGGCGGGGCCCGCTGGCGCTGGTCGGCGATGCGGGTGGTAGTTGCCACCCGTTGACCGCAACCGGTATCAGCGTCGGCATCGGCGACGCGTTGCGCTTGCGCAAGGCGCTGCGCGACCGCGACGGCGACACCCGCCGCTCCGTAGCTCTTTACGCAAGACGGCGACGAGCATCGCAGCGGGCACGGCACCTGCTCGCCTCGGCATTGCACGAGACCTGTAGCCGGCAAGACGCGCCGTCCCGACTGATCCGCGACGGGCTGCTGGGCTACTGGGAGAGCAATGCACGTGGGCGGGAAGCCTCGATGGCGCTGCTTGCGATGACCGACACGCGCGTTCTCGCTATCCTGCAGGAAATGGCATGCGTCGTGCTCGTCGGGATGACCCGCGCGGCGCAGCAGCGGCGGTCTGTGGTCGACCGGTTCGTCGCCAGCACCCGGCTCATGGCAGCGCTGTCGGCGCTGCTGCTGCGCCATGTACCGATGGTGGTCAAGGCGCGCTAGGATGATCCTGGTGACCGGAGCGGGTGGTCATCTCGGTGCCAATCTGCTGCGCCGTCTGGTCGCCGAGGGGGAGCCGACCCGCGCGCTTCTGCACACCGGGCGCGACGAGCCGGCCATCGCGGGCCTCGGGGTGGAGCGCATGATCGGCGATTTACGCGATCCGGCCGTCGCCGTCGCGGTCGTTGCGGGCTGTCGTCAGGTTTATCATTGCGCGGCCAAGGTCTCGACCACCTATGGCGACCGTGACGAGATCTTCGCCTGCAACGTGCTCGCGACGCGGCATCTGCTGCAGGCCGCCCTCGCCGCCGGTGTCGAGAAGGTGGTGGTCACTGGCTCTTTCAGTGCCGTAGGTCATCGCACCGATCGGGCGAGCGACGAGTGCGAGCCGTTCAATCCGCTCCAGCGGCACCTGCCCTACGGCCATACCAAGGCTGCCGTCGAGCATGAATGTCTGAAGGCTTTCGCCGAGGGATTGCCGGTCGTGGTCGCAGTCTCGACGGCGATCCTTGGTCCCTACGATTTCAAGCCGTCGCGGATGGGAAAGGTATTGATCCGCTTCGCCGAGGGGCGCCTGCGACTGTATGTGCCGGGCGGGTTCACCTTCGTTGCGGCGCGGGACATTGTCGAGGGCCACTTGCTCGCGATGGCAAAGGGCCGCCCGGGGCAGAAATACATCCTCGCCTCGGAATTTCTGAGCTTCGATCAGGTCATGACGCTGTTCGCCCGCATCACTGGGCGGCCCGTTCCGGCGTTCCGCGCGCCGCCAGCCTTGATGGCGGCCGTTGCCGAGATCACCGCCGCCGCGATGCCCTACCTGATGCCGAAGGCCGAGCAGCTGCTTACCCCGGCCGCGATCCGCATCCTCCGGCTCAACCGCCGCGCCGACATCTCGAAGGCGAAACGCGAGCTCGGCTTTCGCCCGACTTCGATCGAGGCGGCGGTGGGCGAGGCTTATGACTGGTTTGTCGCACGCGGCATGATCGCCCGTCCTGCCGCGCGCGCCACGGTTTCCGGGGAAATGAAGTCTTGAGCGGGGTGCCGACCCTTGCCGGCGGCTGGCCATGGCTCGGCCACGTCGTGGCCTTCCGGCGCGATCCGGTCGCGCTGCTCGAACGCGGGCGCGCTCGGCATGGCGGCATCTTCTGCTTCCGCCTCTGCGGCAAGACCGTCTATGCGCTGCTGTCGCCGCGCGGCAACCAAGCGTTTTTCCGGGCACCCGACGACCAGCTCAGCGCCCGCGAAGCCTATCGCTTTACCGTGCCGATCTTCGGCGAACAGGTCGCCTATGCGGTATCGCCGCAACTCATGGACGAGCAGTTGCGGCTGCTCCACTCGGCGCTACGCGACGACGCCATGCAGAGCTACGCGGCTTACATGACCGAGGAGGTCGAGCGGTTCGCCGAGCGGCTCGGTTCGGCCGGCGAAATCGATCTCCTCGCCGCGATGAACGAGCTCACCGTCTTTATCGCCGGCCGCTGTTTGATCGGTCAGGACTTCCGCAATCGTATCTCCGCGGAATTTGCTGCGCTTTACCGCGAGCTCGAAGGCGGCATCAACCTGATCGCGTTTATGGCGCCGCGCTTTCCCAGCCCCGCCAATCTTCGCCGGAACCGCGCCCGCCGCCGCGTGGCCGCACTGATGGCCGCGCTGATCGCCGAGCGACGCCGGACGCCAGTCACCGAGGACGATTTTCTCGGCGTCCTGATCGCGGCGCGCTACCAGGACGGGACGGCGCTCTCCGACGATGCGATCACCGGGCTCTTGCTCACCACCCTTTTCGCCGGGCAGCACACCAGTGCCGTCATGGCGACATGGCTCGGCGTGACGCTGTTGCAGCATCCCGAAGCGCTTGGCGAAGTGCGTCGGGAGGCGGCTCGCGCGATCGGCGACGAGCCGCCGCGTCTTTCCGCGCTCAAGCAATTGCAGCGGCTGGAACATTGCCTCAAGGAGAGCGAGCGGCTGCACCCGCCGCTCGTCATGCTGATGCGCACGGTACGGCGAGCCTTCACGGTCGACGGTGTCACCATGCCCGCGGGCAGCCTGGCCCTGGTTTCGCCTGCGGTTTGCCACCGCTTGCCGGAGGTGTTCGCCGAACCCGAACGGTTCGACTCGGACCGTTTCGCGCCGCCGCGCGAGGAGGACCGGGCCACACCGTTCTCGCTGATCGGCTTTGGCGGCGGCCGACATCACTGCATCGGCCTGGCCTTCGCGCATCAACAGATCAAGATCATCTGGACATTGCTGCTGCGGCACTTCGATTTCGCGCTGATCGACCAGGAGCCGCAGCCCGACTACACGACCTTCGTGGTCGGCCCCCAAGCCCCCTGCCGGCTGCGCTACCGCCGGCGTGTCGCGGCACCGGACGAAGTGGCCGGCGAGCGCATCGGGTCGGTCATGCCGACGGACGCCGTGCCTCGGTGCGCTGCCACTCCCGCCGCCAGAGATCGCTGAGGACGGGGAGCAGCATGCGGGGCGTCAGAAAATCGCGCTTCGGCCGCGCCCCGGTCATGATCTCGGCCCATTGCGCGAGATAAGGATCGCCGCGCCGCTTCAAGGTCGCCGCCGCCGCGTCGAGGAACGCCGGATGGCGCAGATAGAAC
>Ga0187846_10001855_pt1 | contig 11828 bp, 17 predicted proteins | sample TC_taG_FD_161473 | JGI IMG/M metagenome (GOLD analysis project Ga0187846, IMG submission 161473) | Biofilm microbial communities from the roof of an iron ore cave, State of Minas Gerais, Brazil - TC_06 Biofilm (v2) | ecosystem: Environmental > Terrestrial > Deep subsurface > Cave > Wall biofilm... | reverse complement strand
TGCAAAACCACAGGATGATATTCCGCAAGTTCTGTCTGAAGCATTTCAAGAGGAGGAAGGAATCGGGACCATATTATTACTTTTCTGTCTTTATTATCACCGTTACTTTCTTTGAGATAATCTTCAAGAATTTCTTTTAATTCTCTTGGCTTCGCGGCATCGCTTATCCACTCTATGCCTTCTCCAACTCCGCGGCTTAAATAACCATCGCAGATTTGCAGAAGGCGCATGAGCCTTGTAACGATATTAGTTGCTTCTACTATATAAGAACCTTCGTTCATGCTTTCTAGTTCTGCAATAAACTTCGTTGCCATATCCCTATATACTTTAGATTGCACTTCTCCCATTTCTATTTCTTCGTAGTCACGCACATACATCTTTTCAGGAAGATTGAGAATATCTTTCTTTAAGCGTCGGATATAGTACGGCTGAATTCTCTTATTGAATTCCTCAAGGTTCCGCCAGCCTATCTTAAAACGACCGTACCTAAAGGCAAAATGCTTGAAGAATTGATCGTAAGAACGACCTAAAAGACCGGGCTTGATATAATTAAATATCGTATAAGCATCTAGGGGAATATTGACTATCGGGGTTCCTGTTAGCGGCTTTTTGTAAAGCGGCTTTAATGCAGTTATAACTTGTGTTACTTTAGAATTTGGGTTTTTAATCTTATGCGCTTCATCAAGTATTAACATTCCATCGCCGCATAGAGTTTGCAATTCAACAGGATGGCCACGCGCAGTTTCGTATGATACGATATATAATGGCATTTTCTTTTCAGGAAAAACTGCGCTGAGTCTTCGCAATCTTTCTTCCCAAACACCTGTTACCTTTATCGGCAATATAGTTTCTGGAAAGTATTGCTTTGCTTGATTATACCAAACACCTTTCGCTCCAGCAGGAGCAATTACTATAGCACGTCCTATTTCTTTATCAGAAAACATCTTGTATGCTACGTTAAGCATTTGTCTTGTCTTACCTGTTCCCATGTCGTCGGCTAAAAGTGCGTCATGCGATAGCATGAATTCAATTCCTGAATGCTGATGATTAAGCAACGGATGTTCTGCATCAAAATCTACACAATCTGTAGTCACTCCTGTTGCTTTTTGCAATTCTTCCCAACGTGCCTCTAAGTTTCTTTTTGCTTCTATCGTTAATCTTGCAATTTCAGTTAGTTGCACATCACGATAGTATCGCAGTTTCATGCCGTAATAAGAAGTAGGGCCGGAGTTATAACGCATGAGAGATTTTCTTTCTGTTTCTATATGATCTAGCAAATCCTTCATGCTGTAGGTTATTGCGGGGAATCGCCAACCGTGTCTTTCCTTATCCCATTTTGCTCCTAATCTATCTCCTATCTCAAACTGGAATTCGTTATAAACTGAAAAGTTTTCGTCCCGTCGAAACCATATCATCCATTCGTCAGTTTGGGCATCATAATCAATAACTGTCCATACTGGCTCTTTCCATTCATTTGCTTCTAGGAATTGCATACCTGGAATGTACTTATTGCCGTATTCAAGTATAAACGGGGAAGTTTCCACTAATGCAGTTTTTTCTTGTGACCCTACTTCCTGCATTATATTGCTTTTAGTAGCAACGGAAACTTCCCCGTCTAAACTAACTTCTACGGGAGTGTTCAAAAGCGGATTTTCCGCCGAAGGTGTTTTGCCTTCTACTATTTCTCCCGTAGAAGTTTTGTATTGCTGAAAGAGTTTTGATTTATGCGTTTTCAGTAAACTCATGCAGGTTTTCCCCCGTCGCCTTACATACCCATGTTAGCACACCTGCCGCTAGAGCGCAAGGAAAAGTTTCGCGGCGCGATCACCAAGCGGCATCGCGGGGATGCTTGATACGCACGGTCCCGCGCTGGTGTGATGTAGTGATGTCTGTATAGTGATGTGGCAGAGCGTTACTATATACAAGACATGCACACATGAAGATATATAAGCATAATGACGTTGCAGGAAGAAAGGAAAGAGGCAGAAAAAAAGTGCCCTAGAGCCCTTGATAGATATGGAGAATTTAAGGCGGGACACTTGACAGGTGTTTTTCCCTTTCCTTATAATGAAGGTGCAGGAAAAAACGAAACACCACAGAGGGGTGCCATGCCAGAGACAAAGAAGGGGAACGGGAATGGACAAGCGGCTGTAGCAGAAAAGAAAGAGGCTCCTGCGGTTTCTCCGCAGGTAGCACCTGTTCAGGAATCACCGGCGAGTAAACTGACGCCCGAGCAATTGCTGGCAGAGCAGACACGGCTGGTGAAAGAAGCGGCAGAAAGAAGCATGTTCGATCCTGGCGGTGCCGCAAAACTGTATCGTTCTCTGCAAAACTTAATGAAGACGCAAGGCGTTGCGTTGCAGGAAGCGGCACAAGCGAAACTTTCTACGCATATGCAGACAATTCGTGAAACAGCGCAAGAAGCGCATGAAGTTATCGTCGCATATGCGAAGGAGAATAACCTGCCAGCATTCACAGTAAACCTGCCTTATGGGTTTACGGGAGACAACCCTCTCGAAACAAACAGGCTAAACTCGCTTGGATTTAACTGGGGAACGTCAAGCGTGAAACCTGTAAGAATCAGAACGGGGCATAAGCGTTCGGGAACTCTCAGTAAGGATGGAAAGGAACTTGGCAAGTTTGATTCTGCAACGGCTGCGGCAAAGAAAGTGAACGTGTCTCTTACTGAGACTAGCAGTAAGGGAAACGTGTATGACGTTCCTGCAACAAAGGCGCTTGATAAGGCAGGATACACATGGGTGCCTGACGCCGCGTAGAAAACGCAGAGGATAGGGCAGGAGAAATTTCCTGCCCCTTCTCCTGCGGTTCTGTCACGCAGGAAATTGAGAAATAAGGAGGAATTGAAAATGGAATACGATGAGGAATTGATGGAGTATAGAGAAGTAAATTGGGTTTGTGTAGTATGTGGATTTAAGAATCACGAAATTGATTCAGAATGCCAAAATTCAGAATGTCCCACATGCGAAGAAATGAATACGAAGGAACCTGACGCGGCTTAGTGAGAAGAGACGAGGGGGAGTGGGAAGAGAGAGCCGCAGAAATGCGGCCCTCTTGTTTTATACAGCATACTCATGCCGCTACTTGAGGATACAGCATATGTATGCCGCTAGGAATGGCCGGGCGTTAATACGCTTGCAGGCTGAAGTGAAAAGATACTATTGCGCTGAAGAGTGTTGAAGGTGCATCAGAACGTTTCTATGTCGCTAGGAGATTTATTGATGAGCGCAAACCCCTCTCTTCTACAGCAAAACGCGGGAAGGGCCATATATAAGGCGTTAGAGGGGTGGGGGTCAGGAAGAAATGGTCTCAAAACGTAGTGTAGTGAAGGCTTGAGAATTTTGTAAAAATTTTTTTTATTTTTTTGTAGTTATACCTCCTTAGTTGATACCTATTCTCTTGACCCACCGTATTCGCGCCGCGCCGCGCGTATCAAGACCTATCTGCGCCGCGTTATCTCTGTGCCGAAATATACACACGCCAGACTGTCAAGCGGCATAGATATACTGTATATAAGTAAGTTAGAATTTATGCACTTCAGAATATATTAGTGCAGTAATACTTTAACTCTTTAATACTTTAGTACTTTAATTAAGTAAAGTGTTAATGTGGGATGACCCTTCGGCATGCCCATACTTAATACTTCTGCGCGGCGTTTCTGCCCTTCGCTTAATTACTTAAAATCCCACCGTAGAAATTAGTAACTGCAAATATTCTTTACATAATACAGCATATTCATGCCGCTTGGCTCTATCTTGTGATATTCGGTTTGCTCAAAACCATCACTTGAAAGAGGCAAATTCGCTATATTTATCAAGCCCTACAAACAATCTCTTGACAAGGATCAAAGCATGTGCATTAGTCGTATCTGTGAGAGAGGGCCGCTCTCACATGCAGGGTTCCCCCCTGTTAAGTAGGGGTAGAGAGAATAAAAATCTCTACCCCGTTTTCATTTTACTTAAATCTCACATACACTTACGCAAAAATAGGAGGGATAAATGAAACGATTTAAACAGTTACTCCTGTCCTGTGTAATAGTTCTTGCAATCTTTCTTGCTTCAATACCTCAAGCATTATCTCAACCTGGAGCCTTGCAAGGTATTTGGTCATATACGTTTTATGCAATTTCAAACGTAGCAACAAACCAAACTTATACTGCAAGTCCTGCCGCATTTTCTGTAACATTACCCGGTGGTGCAAGATTTGTTCAAGCAATTCTTGCAGTAACAGGAGCAGTTTCAGGAACTACTCCAACTTTAAATATGGCAGTTCAGATAGTAGAACCACAATCTGCAAGTGCTTTTGCACCAAACTCTTTAATAACTACAAACTGCGTAGCAACTGCTTGTTTTGCCGCTCTTGAACTTGGTCCTGGTGTAACAAATACTGCAAACTTTTCTGCTATGGCCCTTTTAACTTCTACAATTAAGATAGTTTTAACAGAAGGTGGAACTACCCCCTCGTTTGCAGGAGTGTACGTCACCGTTATTTTCTCTAATTAATGTGGCATTTAATAATTCAAGTAAGTTATAATGTTTCATTTACTTCATTTAATTCTTCTCTTATATTCAAACTCCATGAAAACGCGGGGAAGTTAGCAACTTGTGAACATGCGCGTATTTGGTATGAGACTTTTCGACATTTAAGCATGATTTGTGTGAGATAGTGAACACACATAAAGTGTGAGGTAAAAAAATGGCAAATGGACCGTGGACAGTAGTTATTCAAGGCTCAGGCCCTTATCAGAATCTTGCAACTTCTCCAGATGCAATCTATTCTGACGTAGATCAGTTACTTGTTGCTTTTATTCAGACACTAGAAGCAGCGGGTCATGTAATTATTATTAATCAATTTGTTGTAGGAAACCCGGCGTCTGTAACAATTTCAGGAGCATTTGGACCGTGAATAGTTTTATGATACCGAAAACTGTAGCGGAATTACTTCCTGATACCAGCGAACAAGATCATAAGACTATTTTTGTTGCTGTCGGGCCAATTCTAATAGAATCTCTTGCAAATGGAGAAGATTTATATAAAGCCGCTGAGAAAGCGAAAATCAGACCGGAAGATGCGCTTAAACTGTTCGCCACTCCCGAATTTGCAAAGTATGTCGAAGCATATTTAACTCTTGGTGATATTACAGATAGACAGGCACGTTTAAGATTAGGACGTTCTATTCTTGCCGCCGCTATTGCATCAGGTATGACTTTAGGTAAAAAGCGCGATGTTCTTGATATTCTTGAATATTTACGTCGAGAAACTGATGTTAGACGTGGTAGAAACATATTCGTAGGTGTAAAGATAACTAATGATTCTGTACCACGGCCTTATAATATATTAACTTCAGGGGAGGAAACTAACAATGGGAGCGGGGAAGAAAGGCAAGAAATCAAAGAGACTGAGTAAGAAAGCAAAAGCGGCTTTAATGGATACAGGTTCTTCAGCAGGGGCACCTAATCAAACTGCTGGAGCAACTACTGGAACTGAAAAAGAAGCCGCTCCTTCTTATTAAAGATATTAATTAGAAATGGCAAAGGCAGAAGACGTTCCACAATTACCAAAACGGGATTATTCCACTAATCCCAATAGACCAAAAGCACTTGATGCTTGTATAATTAAACTAAGTAATAACAGAAGAATAGATGGTATTGTAATGCACTATTTTGATGATATTAATGGAATTGAGCATGTTCGTGTTGATTGTGGGCCTATTCAAATAGTTAGACCTAGTACGGATATAGAGTAAATATAAGGAGGTGAAGAATGACTTGGGGACAACTTCATTCCATGACTCTTCCTTTAGATGCTGGTCATGTAATAATGGCTTTTCTTATTCCAGTTCTTATCAAGTATTCAGTTAATATCATAAACTTAATAGAAGATTTACAAAAAGCAAATTACTATAATTGGTATAAAGATGGTGCAGTTTTAATTCTTTCAGCATTAGCGACTCAAATGCCATTTTTACAGCCTTATCTTCCTCAATTAACTCCTCTACTTCAAACTTTCTTTCTTGCTGTTATGACTAATCTTTCTCATCACGCTATAGAATTGCTTGTAAATCTCAGTAAAGGTACTAATCTACCTAGCCAAAACGGACTGATAGGAGGCAAGAAATGAGTCTTAACTTTACTAAAGGGGATTGGTGGGTTCCGTTTGCGGAAGCCGCTGTAGGTGCATGGCTTCCTGTTCTTGCTCCTCTTATTGCCGCCTTTGAACTTGCTAGGCAAAACGGACATGCTTCAATAAATATTGCATCTGGAACTGTTGGATTAACTGGAACAATTAATTATGATCCTACTTTGAATCAATATATAATTTCAGGAGTTAATTTATCAGGAGCAGGACTTGTTACGGCTGTTGCAAGTGCTTTTCAATTAGCAAAACAAAACGGTTCTGCCCCACTAACCTTTCAGGCAGGATCACTTACAATAGATGCAACTGTAGTATATGATGCTACTTTAGATAAATATACATTTGAGAATGTCCAAGCAACAGTATAGATGAGTTATTTTGAGAAAGAGAAAATTATCTAAAAAACAGAAAAGATTAATATTAGAACATGATTGGATAACAAAGAAAATAGCGAAAAGTTTCTATGATAAATATAGAAGAATATATATAAAAGATTTTGAGTTTGAAGACTTACATCAAGTTGCTAGAGAAGGTCTTATAAAAGCAGTTGTTAATTTTCGTAAAGATATGCAGAAAAGTTTTACTGTTTATATGGTAAAATATATCCGTGGTGAGGTTCAGCATTTTTTGAGAAATACCGGTTTAATAAGAAAAGATTTTCGATCTCGACTGAGAACTGGAGAAATATACATAGAAGAAATTGAGGATTTGATAAGTTATATAAATGGTTCTTTTAAAAAGGTAGATGATTATTTATTATTACAAGAAATATTTAGAAAATTAACATTACATGATCGGAATATTCTTTGGCTATATTATATTCAGGATTTAAAACAAGTAGATATTGCAAAATTAATGAATATTTCACAAAGAAGTGTATCGAAAGAAGTAAATAGAGCGATTAGAAAGGCTAGGAGAGAAAGTGGCATCAATTAATGTTTCTGATTTTTATAGACCAAATCAACTTCAGGAGACTTTACATAAGTCTCCTGCGGTTTTTCAATGTGCTTGGGGTGGTGCAGATTCAGGAAAGTCTTGGTGGGCTAGAGCAGAAGGTCTTTTCCTTTCATATGATTTTCCAGATAATGAAGGGTTTGTTTTGCGTTATTCTGGACAGGAATTAAAAGATTTTTCAATACCTTCTTATATCGAATTTGCTCAGAAAATGGGAATTTTCTTAGATTTTAAAGTAGGTTCAGGTGGCGTTGGTGGTGATATGATAGTTGCAACGAGAAATCCAGAAGTAACTTCGGTTATTAAGTTTAGATCAATAAAAGAAGCAGGAGCGAAACATGAGCAATCATCTAAATTTGGCTCTACTGAAATAGGTTGGTTCCATATAGAAGAAGCGCAAGACCCAAGAATTAAAGAAACTGTTTGGCATATGCTTATTAAACGTCTTAGAAGGCATAAAGATAAGAGTGATCCTCTTTATATTGCACAAAAAAGAGGTATGGTGACTTGCAACCCTCCTACTCCTGACCATTGGTGCTATCGTGTGTTTTGGCCTATACGAGAAAAAGAAAGTGGAATTGAAGGAGATTATCAAATTTATCTTACTAAAACAACTGATAACATAGATCAAGTAACTAAAAAGCCATTATATGATGAAGCAAACTTAAAAAGAATGCTTGCTTCATATTCTCCCGCTTGGCAACAAGTTTATATTTATGGTAAACCTGCATTTATTCCAATGGGTCGTCCTGTTTGGTCTAATTTTGATTATTCTTTAAATGCTGGTGAGTTTGATCCTGTAATGAATCGTACTGTAATTCGCTCTTGGGATTTTGGAAGAAGACGTGCTTGTACCCTTTTTGTTCAATTAATTCGTATTCGTGATGAGAAAATCTATGGTTTGCAAACACAAAGGCCACCATTAGACAGAATTACTTATTTAAGAGAACTACTTTTTGAAGGAAAGACAGTTACAAGAATGATACATGAAGTTCTTGCATTCTCAAATGTTGAGTTTCCTGATTATAAATTTGAGGATATTGGTGATTATGCAGGTACTCAGAAGAAAGCAGAGTTTGAAAAGTCTTGTTGGGATATACTTAAAGAGCATAAAATCAAGATTCGTGGTAAACCAATGCAGTATATTCGTGAAAAATGCATTGATGCTATAGATGAAAAGATGGCACATTTAGTACAAGGAGAGCCGTTATTGCAAGTAGATGAGAAAAGATGTCCTGTTTTAACTGAAGCATTATCAGGTTCTTGGACTCGTAATGATAAGGGTATTCCTTCTGATGATAATTTTTATGAACACCCATCTGATTGTGCAATATTTGTTGTTGCTAACTATCTATTAACTGGTCAAAATGCTCGTCCACAGTTGAAAATTTCAGTTCCAAAATATGGTTCTTCGTATAAAGGTACTAGAAGATATGGCGAAGAATCTCTTGTAGTGAGAGGATAACTTGAGCCTCGAAGATGCCGCTAAATTATTAATACAGCGTGGGCATCCTGTAGATACAAAAAGTGCTATTGGTCTATTAGATCGTCCTACTTTAAGAGAAGATAGAAAAGAAAGTGAAGGTGAGAAATCAACTAAAATAGAAGAATCTTCTCAGCGGGGAGTGGAAATTGCTACTACATATCCTGAAGATTGGACAGATGAAAAAATATCAGGTTTCTTCACTTCAGTTAGAAGACAATCCCGTGATGCAAGAGCATATAAAGAGAGTATTCGTGACGAAGTTTGGGACTTATATAATAATCTTCAAGATTTCTCACAAAAAGCGGATTGGCAAGCGAAAGAAGTAAGGCCGAAAGTTTTTATGATGGTAGAAAGTGTAGTAGGTTTTATACAATTAGGTCTTTTTAAACTCCGAGATTGGTTTGACGTTATTCCAATTAACCCTACTAATCCTAATAATAGAATTAAGGCTTGGATTGTAAAACAGATTCTTAAATTCTATGCAACGAGGCCAGATTTTATATATGAAATTTTGAAAGCAATTAAGTGGGGATTCCTCTCTGAATTGTTTATTTTTAAAATTTGGGAAGGAGAAGAAACAAAATATACTGTTGAGCCGGTATTTTTAAGTGAAAAACGTAGAGTAGATAAATCATTAGATGAAAAATTACCTACTATAAGACAGAAGATATTACGTAGGCGAAAAGTTATGTATGCGGCTGGCGATCCACATATGTTTTATCTTGATTATTCAGGAAAAGAAAACTTTGTAATTGAAGAAGGTAAGATGCAAATGAATGTTTATCAAAAATTAGTTGAGGATGGATTGCTTGAAGACCATGTAGATGAACTTGTTCAGGATGCAGGACAAACAGTTCAAGATGTAAAAAAGGAACGTAGAAGAGAAAATGTTAATATTCCTCCTTCGACATACTTTAAAGAGTTCTTATATCATGAATATTGGGGAGATATTGTTGATGAAAAGGGGAAAATTGCGTTCCGTAACGTACATTTTATTATTGGTCAAGAGAAATATATATTACTTAAACCGGAAAGTATTACGTTCTTTGATGGTGAAAATCCGTATGTAATTGCACCGTGCATTTATGTTCCTGGGTCAGTATATCATAAGTCATTAATTGAACCTGTTGCTGGCGTTGCAAAAATGATGAGTGAACTTTTCTGTCTTACTTTAGATGCACTTTTTGCTACAGTATTAAATGTTTTTGAAGTTGACGTTGATCGTGTTTTAAATGTAGATGATATTTCTAATGGAATAGGGCCTAATACTGTAATTCAGAAAACAGGACCGGAGAAAGTTCTTGATGTTACTCAAGTAGGTAAAGTTCCTGGTGAAGTTTTTGCTGGACTTGATTTCTTGACAAGAATTCTTGAAGAAGATACTGCAATAACTAGAGGAATGATAGGGGTTCCACAAACAGGTAAACGTCAAACTAAGGGAGAAGTACAACAACAGGCAGAATTTTCAGTATCGTTTTTTCAGGCACTTATTCAAAATATAGAGAATAACTTTCTTGCGCGTGTTCTTACTAAGGTTTGGTATAGGGTTTTGCAGTTTCCGAATGAACTTTCTCACCCTAAACTTGCAGATTTAATTGGTGAACAAGCGGCTAGTTTATTAAATAAGATGACAGCGGAGGAAAGATATGATGTAATTAATGGGGATTATGAAATTCGTGTAACAGGATTATCTGGACTTATTGCAAAGCGAGAAGCATTAAATAATATTCTAGGATTTTTGCGTATTGCTGGACGTTCTCCTGATATGATGGCATGGGTTGATATGCAAAAATTGCTTTTTGAAATTCTTGATTTATTAAACATAGACCCACAAACAATTCTTCTTCCGAAACCAAGACAACCACTTAATGCGAAGCAACCTGGAATGCAACCAAATCAACCAGGACAACCAGGGAGAAGAGTTCCAACAAGACCTAATGGTCAAGGTGGAAATGTAAATCTTCAACAAATAATGAGATTAATGGCTATGGCAAGAGCCAATGCAGGAACTACAGAAAATCCTGCAACTATAGCCGAAGGATAAAGATATGGATTTTAATTTTAAAGAAAAATATACATCGGAAAAAATCAAAACCCCAATTGCTACTGAAAATATTTCTGAAAATGATTTGAATTGGATTGCTGGATTTCTTGAAGGAGAAGGTTATTTTCGTAGAAGAAGAAGTTATGAAAGTAGTGTTGGAGCAAGTCAAAAAGATATTGAGGCATTAGTTAAACTACAAAAATTTCTTGGTGGAACGCTTAGGCTTGACTTTAATCATAAAAATAAAATGGGTGAGGATTTATATATTTATCATTGGGAGGTTTATGGGAGAAGAGCAAAATCGGTTTGTAGTTTAATTTATAAATACATGAGTAAGAGAAGGCAGATTCAAATTGATAATATGCTTTTTAGGGGGTGAGTAATATGGGATTTAAACCTGAAGATACTCAGGGTCATATGTTTAATAAGAAGCACTACGGACTTAATGTTCCAGATGACCCTCATTTTGATGCTATGAATAGTTCTGGACTTAAAAATAAACGGGAATCTCTTAAAGATTCAGGAATTGGGAAATTAAAAAATCTTTTTTTGGATGGATTTAATAGTGTAGATAAAAGTAAAATCTCTCCAGCAGTACAAGATCAATTTAATGATGCTGGAAAAGTAAAGAAAATTTATCCATCTTGTACTGCTACTGGATATTTAAAGAAGAAACATAAATACGGTAAAAAGAGGGACTAATATGAATTTAGTATTTCCTCCTATTGATGTTGTTAGAGCAGAAGTAATTAAAGTTACAAATCGGGAAACTAAGGGGTTTGTTTCTGGAGTTGGCCCTTCTGGGGATGCAGTTGGGTGGGCTTTACATACTTTAGCAGAGCATATGAGAGCATTTACTATTGGTATTACTCCAGATGAAAGTTTATGGCCTGATGATTATAAACAAGTAATTGAAGATATGGAAAAAATAGCAGATGATTATGACCTAAATAAATATGGAGGTTCTTCTGCTCCACAATATCCTTATGGGTAGTTCTAAGCGTGGACATTCTAAAACTAAATCGAAAAAACAGGTTGGGTTTTTGCTTTCGGATAAGGTTTCTCCCTTAACTGAAGCGCAGAGATCGAAATTGAAGCATGAATTACATTCTGGACAGGTGAAAGTAAAAAAGGAGGATTGAAATGGCAAGAGGCGATGGTTCTGTAAGAGGTAATAAAGGTGAGAGAAAAG
>Ga0187846_10001854_pt1 | contig 11837 bp, 6 predicted proteins | sample TC_taG_FD_161473 | JGI IMG/M metagenome (GOLD analysis project Ga0187846, IMG submission 161473) | Biofilm microbial communities from the roof of an iron ore cave, State of Minas Gerais, Brazil - TC_06 Biofilm (v2) | ecosystem: Environmental > Terrestrial > Deep subsurface > Cave > Wall biofilm ... | reverse complement strand
ACGGGATTGCTCCCGGAACGCGGTGGGAAGAAATTCCCCCGAACTGGGTCTGCCCTGAATGCGGTGCTCGTAAGGAAGATTTCGAGATGGTCGAATTGTGACCGGCTCGAAGCGGACATCCGACCCGGGTTAGTGTGTGATTACAATCGCTGAATTTGCATTGGACCGGGACTCGGGCCCGGCTGGTGTCGGACGCGGTTGCGCCGGATTCCGCTGGACTGCGTACGGAGAGTGAGCATGGCAGCGGAAGACTTCAGCGAGATCCGCGGTCGCAAGGTCATGGTGATCGACGATTCGAACACGATCCGGCGCAGCGCCGAGATCTTCCTGGTCCAGGCCGGCTGCCAGGTGATCCTTGCGCAGGATGGCTTCGAAGCGTTGGCCAAGATCCACGATCACGAGCCCAGCATCATCTTCTGCGACATCCTGATGCCGCGGCTGGACGGATACCAGACTTGCGCCCTGATCAAGCGCAGCCCGCGCTTCAACCGCACGCCGGTGGTGATGCTGTCGTCCAAGGACGGCCTGTTCGATCGCGCGCGCGGCCGTATGGTCGGCTCCAGCGAATATCTGACGAAGCCGTTCACCAAGGACACACTGCTGAGCGCGGTGCGCCAGTACTCGATGAACTGAGCACCTGTCCGCGACCGGCCGCGCCGAGACGCAAGAGACGACACGCACAAGACACGCCGCCCATGCCGATCAAATCGATCCTCGTCGTCGACGACTCTCCGACAGAGCGGTATTTCCTGAACGAGCTGCTGCAGAAGCACGGATTCAGCGTGACCACCGCCGAAAATGCCGATGACGCGCTCGCCAAGCTGAAGAACGCGCTGCCGGATCTGATCCTGATGGATGTGATCATGCCCGGCATGAACGGCTTCCAGCTCACGCGCCGGCTGTCCCGCGACCCGGTTACCGAGTCGATCCCGATCATCATGTGCACCAGCAAATCGCAGCAGACCGATCGGATCTGGGGGCTGCGTCAGGGGGCCCGCGACTACGTCACCAAGCCGGTCAAGGCGGAAGATCTGCTCGAAAAGATCGCGGCACTAGGATGATACGAGTCGGCCAGGAGCCGCTGGAGCTCGAGGAAGGTCCCAAGGCAGGGCGCCTGCGGGACTTCTCGACGCTGCTGGCGCAAAGACTACGCGCGGCTCCCGGCAAGTCGGCCGAACCGGCACGGCTGGCGGTGCGCATGGCCGATACCGGATACCTGCTTGACCTGAGCACGACCGGGGAAATCGTTGCGCTGCCCGAGATCGCACCGGTACCCTGGACCAAGCCGTGGTTCCGGGGATTGGCGAACGTGCGCGGGCGCCTGCTTGGGGTGATCGATCTGATGCACTTCGCGGGACATCCGGCGATGACACCGGAGCAGTCCCTGCAGCTGGTGGTCCTTGGCGAATCATTGAAAATCAATGGGGCAATCATCGTGACGCGGGCGTTCGGCCTGCGCAACCTGAAGGACCTGCAGCCGCTGGGGGACGTGTCCGACCCGTCGCGGCCGTGGGAACGCGAGCGCTTTCGCGACGCGGATGCAACCACCCTGATCGAACTGGACCTGCGCCGTCTGGTGGCAAGCGAGCAGTTCCTGTCGATCGGGACCTAGAGTCGTTCTGAAGCGCCCGCCTTGGCGATCGCACCGGACTATTCGGATGCAAAGCGACACCGCGGAACCGCGGGAGACTACATGGCACTGGACCCTCCACTGACGCCCCAGAAGGGCACGCCGGCAAAGCCGCCGGAGGAGCCCGCAGCCGGCGATCCGACTTTTCTAAAGATCGAGGCTCCCGTGCGGCGGCGGCGCCGCCCCGAGCGCCTGGTGATTCCTCCAACGGTAGTGCAGCCGATGGGCGAGTCCGGAAGCGGACTGCAAGGCTGGCTGAGCCGGCCGCTGCCGCTGATCGGAAACCGTCCGCTGGGCAGCCAGATCCGGATTCTCGGCGTGCTGATGGCACTGTTCATCGTCGCCGCCGTCGGAATGGTTTACCTGAACGCGACGACTTCGGTGGGCGCAGGCGAGCGCATGGCGCACGCGTTTGATCTGCAGGCGCAGTCGCACCGCCTGGCACGGGCAGCGGTTGCCGCAACGCAGGGGTCCAACGACGCCTTCAAGGAGCTCGCCGACAGCCGTGAGCAGATCGAGCGCGACCTGGCCGCACTCGCCGACGGCGACCCCACGACCGGGACTCCGGCGGCAGGAACCGACATCCAGACGCAACTCGCCCAGCTGCAGGAGCGCTGGAAAACGACGCAGGGCGCCGCCACCGTGCTGACGGCGCAGCGCAACAACCTGGTGACCTTCAGCGGGCTGGTGGGACGGATCAACGAATCGACCGCGCACATGCAGGAGCTCTCCGAAGGAGTGCTCAACACGATGGTGCAGCGGAACGCCTCGAACCGCGAGGTAGCAGCCGCCGGTCAGCTGCTGGCGCTGACGCAGGCGATCGGCCGCAGTGCCAACTCGATGATCTCGGGGTCTTCCAGCGGCTCCGATGCGGCAGTAGCCCTCGGACACGACATCGCGCTGTTCCGGGACCTGGCCGTAGGGCTGTTTGCCGGCAGCGACTCGATGCGATTGACCGCCGTCAGCGACACCGAAACGCGCGGCCGCCTGGCCGAGCTTGTGAAGATCCATCGCGACTTGCTCGCGCCCACCGCCGACAGTCTGCCCAATGCCAGGTCGATCGGCCTGGCCAGGGACGCGGCCCGCACGATCGTGACCAGCACCGAGTCGCTGCGGTCGGCCGTTGCCGATCTGCTGTCCGCCGTTGGCGGCGAGCAGCACGGCCGTGCACTGGAGCTCTGGCTGATGGGAGCGTTCGGGCTGGCAGCCCTTTTGTGCTCGCTGGCGATGGCGAAAGTCCTGCTGGGGGATTCGCGCCGGCGCGCGGGCGAGTCGGATCAGCGGATGATGGAGCTGCAGCGCCTGGAGGAACAGAGCAAGCGCCGCAACGAGCGTAACCAGGCAGCCATTTTGCGGCTGATGAACGAGCTGCAGGAGGTGGCCGACGGCAACCTGACGGTGCAGGCGACCGTGACCGAGGACATCACCGGCGCGATCGCCGACTCGGTCAACTACACGGTCGAGGAACTGCGCGGGCTGGTCGGGCGCATCAACGGCATGGCCGAACAGGTCAACACGGCGTCGACTCAGGCGCGCGACATCGCCACCCGCCTGCTGGCGGCGTCCGAATCGCAGAGTCGCGAGATTCGCGGCACCGGCGAGAAGGTGCTGCAGATGGCGCAGCAGATCAACGAGGTTTCCACCGGCGCGGGCGAATCGGCCAAGGTGGCGCGCGCCTCGCTGGATGCCGCCGAGCGCGGCCAGCGCGCCGCGTACAACCAGATCGCGGGGATGAACGAGATCCGCGAGCACATCCAGGAGACTGCCAAGCGGATCAAGCGCCTGGGCGAGTCCTCACAGGAGATCGGGGAGATCGTGGAGCTGATCACCGACATCACCGAGCAGACCAACGTGCTGGCGCTGAATGCGGCGATCCAGGCCGCATCGGCCGGCGAGGCCGGTCGCGGCTTCTCGGTGGTGGCCGAGGAGGTGCAGCGGCTGGCCGACCGCTCGGCAGAGGCGGCCAAACAGATCGGCGCGTTGGTGCGGACGATTCAGACCGACACGCAGGACGCGGTCACCGCGATGGAGCGCTCCACCCAGGGTGTGGTCGAGGGCACGAAGCTATCCGACGCGGCCGGCACGGCGCTGGCCGAGATCGGCCGTGTCTCGCGCCAGCTGGCCGAGCTGATCGAGCGCATCGCTCAGACGACCTCGGAACAAGCCAGCTCCGCCGGAGGTGTCGCCGTCTCGATGGAGCGGATCCTGACGGTGACGGAACAGACCTCTCATGGCACGCGTCAGACCGCCCAGTCGATCGGGCAGCTCGCCACGCTGGCGCGTGAGCTGAAAGCGTCGGTGGCGCGTTTCCGGGTGTCAGCCGGATGAGCGAAATACACGATCCGAACCAGCTGGTAGGCGCCTCGCAAGACGTGGCGCCGCTCGCTTGGGTTATCGACGAGATCCGCACCGCGTTCGGCCACGCCGTGGCCGCCACGCGCGCCTTCCTCGGCAACAAGCAGGACCTCGACAGCCTGCGGGACGCACGCAACCAGATCCACCAGAGCAACGGCGCACTGCAGCTGCTGGACCTGCGCGGCGTGGCGCTGGTGGCGGAGGCGGTCGAGCAGTTGCTGCACCGCTGGGAAGGAAAGCCGGAAGAATGCGTTCCATCGGCGGTGCGCAGCGTCGAATCGGCGCTGTCGGCCGTGCGCGCCTACCTCGAATCACTGCTGGCGGGCCGACCCAATCAGCCGATCCGCCTGTATCCGTACTTCCGCGACATCCTGCTGCTGAACCACTCCGCGCGTGTGCATCCGGCCGACCTGCTGTTCCCGGATCTGTCGCGGCGGCCGGCCTTCCACAGCATCGAGGCGCGTGCGTTCACGACGGACCAGCTGCGCATCCGCCGGGTGATGTACGAGGAGGGCCTGCTCGGCTTCCTTCGCAACGCGGACGATGCGCGCGCGCGCCGGCAGATGCGCGACGCGCTGTGCGAGCTGGAGCACCTGCCACAGCGCGGCCTGGCACGCAGCTTCTGGTGGGTCGTGCGCGGCGTGCTCGATGCGCTGGACGCGCATCGCGTGATCGTCGACCTGGACCTGAAGCGGCTGCTGGCGCGCCTGAACCTGCAACTGCGCCGCCTGGTCGAGGGCGGGCAGGTGGTGGCCGAGCGGCTGATGGTCGATGCCCTGTACTACGTGGGGCGCTCCGACGAGAAGGTTGCTCGCGTCGCCGAGATCCGGCGGCTGTACGGATTGGATGCGCTGATCCCGCCCGATTTCGAGAAAGCCACGCTCACCGCAGTCGATCCGGACGCGCTGGCGGCGCTGCGCGAGGCGCTCGCGCAGGCCAAGGTACTGTGGGGGCAGCTGGTCACCAGCACCGCGCCCAACCCGGCGCGCTACCGCCAGGAAATCGAGAACGGCCGCGTTGCGGCGGCACGCTTGCAGGCCGCGCCGCTCGCCGAAGTGCTGGCCCAGATCGGTCGGGTCACCGAAAGCTTCGCGCAGCGCCCGGCGGCAGCGCGTGAAGGGCTGGGGCTGGAGGTCGCCTCGGCACTGCTGTTCGTCGAGACCGGCGCCGACGAGTTGCCGCAGCTCGATCCGGAATCCGGCGTTCGCGCGCGCAAGGTGATCGAGCGGCTGCATGGCGCCGTCGAGGGCCGCCCGCTGCCGGAGGCCGGCCCGTGGCTGTCGGACCTGGCGCGGCGCGCGCAAGAACGGCTGTCGATGGGCACGGTCGTTGCCGAGACGCAGGCAACGCTGCGCGAAATCGAGCAGCGGCTCGATCGATTCTTCCGCACGCCGGCCCAGCGCGATGAGCTCGCCGCCATCGGTCCGCTGGTGGACCAGGTGTGCGGAGTGATGTCGATCCTTGGGCACGAGGAGCCGGTGGCGGCGCTGCGCAACGTGCAGCATTCGGTCGCCGGCCTGGCCGATACCTCCGCGCCGGCCACGCAAGAGGAGTTCGCACGCATCGCGCAGAATCTGGGCGCGATCGGCTTCTTCGTCGAGACTCTGACGCAGGGCAGTGCGCGCCCGCGCGGGATGTTCCGCTACGACCCCGCAACGGGCCTGTTCTCGGCCGACCTGGCACGAGCGCCGGAAGCTGCCACCGTTGCGCCGGGCAGCGCCGACGAGATCGAGCTGCCGTACGTTGCGCATGGGACCACCCCGGCGGCGGCGCCGGCTGCCAACGTCGAGGCGGCGGCCAAGCAGCGCCTGGACAAGGCGCGCGCGCTTGCCGAACGCCTGGCCGTGATACCGGGGGACCAGGGATTCCAGCGCCAGATCGCCGAGGTGCTGGCACAGCTGGCGCACGATGCGGACCTGCTGGACAGCGGACCGCTGCGGGCCCTGACGGCCGACGCGATGCGACTGCTGGCCGGTCTGCGCGATCGCGGCGGCCGCAAGTCCGCGATCGAACTGGTCGAGCGGCTGACGCCGAGCCGGCCCGCGGTGCCGCAGCCGACCGCGCCGCTGCCGGCGAGCCAGTCGGCCGCCGCCCAGGAATTGCACGAGATCTTTGTGGGCGAAGCCACCGAGGTGCTCGATTCGATCGACGAACACCTCGGTCTGCTGCGCGCGCAGCCGCACGATCTGGGCTTGATGACCACAGTGCGCAGGGGTTTCCACACGCTCAAAGGTTCCGGGCGCATGGTGGGCCTGCGCAGCTTCGCCGACGGTGCGTGGGCGGTGGAGCAGTGTTTCAACCTGTGGCTGGCGCAGGAACGCTCGGCGACGGAAGACTTGCTCGGCCTTGCCCGCCTAGCAGGCGACCAGATGCGCGGGTGGCTCCAACAACTCTCGGCCGACCCGAACGCGCCGATCGACCAGGCGGCGCTGGTGGCGATGGCGCAGACCGTGCGCGAGACCGGTTCCGCCATGGGGCACCAGATTCCGGACTTGATGGCCGGGCACGCGCCCCCAAAAGATGACGGCAGCGCGGAGGCCGAAGGGTCGCCGGCGCTGCCGACCCCGGCTGTCTCGCAGAACCAGTACGAGCTGACGCTGGACGAGGACTCGCTGGAGAGCGAGGCGGGCGAGTCGCCCGAAGCCGCCGGCGCGGCATCCGAAACCGAACCGCCGATCGCGACAGACGAGGTGAGCGACGCCGACCGCGAATTGGCGGCCGAGCGTGAATTGGCCGAGCTGGTGGAGCTGGCGCGGATCGAGCCTCCCTCCTTCGCACCTGACGGTGCTTCGGAGGGCAAGACCAGCGATGAGGTGCCGCTGGACGATTCGTGGCCGGCGGAAGACTCCGATCAATCCACTCCCGGATCGGAACAGACCCGCCGCATCGGCGGGATCGAGATCAGCCACGGCCTGTACTCCGTGTTTCTGAACGAGTCCGACGAGGCGGTGCGCGCGCTGGCGCAGGACGTCGACGAATGGCGCTACGAGCCGGACCGCGCGGTATCGCCCAACACGGTCCGGCGCGCCCACTCGCTGGCGGGTATCAGCGCAACGGTCGGTCTGCATCCGGTGCACCTGATCGCCGATCCGCTCGAGGCGTTGATGCACGAGCTGGCCGGAGAGCACGGACTGGCGCCGGCGCTGACACCGTCGCAGTTCGACGTGCTTGATCGCGCAATCGAGCAAATGCGCAGCATGCTGCACCAATTCGCAGCCGGGATGCATCCGCAAGAGGCGTCGCTGGAAGCGGCTGCCGTGCGCGAGTTGCTGGGTGTCGTTCGCGCGCAGATTGAACACCGGCACCAGCAGGCGATGGGCAACGCTCCTGCCGGAATCGAACTCGTGATGGTTCCCTCCACGCAAGAGGGCCCGGCCGACGAATCGCCCGAGGCCGCAGTCGAAGAGCCACAGGCAGGCGCGGACGAATCCGGGTCGGAAGCACCGCAATTGGCAATCCGCGAGGAGCGGGAAGAACCCGCGCTTGCCTCGGAAGAAAGCGCCTTATCCGGAGCACAGCCCGCGCAGCCGCCGCGCCTCGTGCCTCGCGCCGAGAGCACCGTGCGCGACGAGCTCGACCCCGATCTGCTGCACGTGTTCATCACGGAGGCGCACGATCTGCTGCCGGCGATCGGCATCGGGCTGCGCTCGCTCGCGGTGAACCCGAACGACCGCGAGGCCGCGCGCGACCTGATGCGGTGCCTGCACACGGTAAAGGGAAGCGCCCGCATGGCCGGCGCGATGCGCCTGGGCGAACTCGTGCACGAGATGGAAACGCGCATCGAGTCGGCGATGCAGCTGGTGAGCGTGCCAGCGGTCGTGATCGAAGACCTGCAGAGCCAGTTCGACCAGGCGCTGTCCCTGTTCGACCATCTGCACGCGCCACCGCAACCGAGTCCAGCGCTCGAGACGGACGGCGCCGCCGCTTCCGGCGCAGCGACCGAGGAGGCTGAAGCCGAGGAGGCCGAGCCGCAGGCGACAGCGGCCGCGCGCGAAGGGGCGGTGGAGCCGCCGATCGCCGTTGCGGCCGCGGCCGTGACCGCCGCTCCCGCCGCTCCCGCAGCACCTTTCATCCGCGTGCGCGCGGACGTGCTCGACCGCCTGGTCGACCACGCGGGCGAAGTGTCGATCGCCCGCTCCAAGCTGGAGACCGAGGTGGGGACGCTGCGCGGCTCGCTCACCGACCTGACCGAGAACATCCAGCGCCTGCGCAACCAGCTGCGCGAGGTCGAGATCCAGGCCGAGGCGCAGATCCAGGCGCGGTCGGATCAGCTCGCGCGTGAGGCGGCCGCGTTCGACCCGCTCGAGTTCGACCGTTTCTCGCGCCTGCAGGAACTGACCAGGATGCTGGCCGAATCGGTCGAGGACGTCGCGATGGTCCAGAGCACGATGCTCAAGGGCCTGCAGCTGGCCGACAACGACCTGAGCGCACAGTCGCGCCTGACGCGCGAGCTGCAGCAGCAACTCATGCGCGTGCGGCTGGTGCCATTTTCGAACGTGTCCGAGCGCCTGTACCGCGTCGCTCGCCAGACGGCCAAGGAGGTCGGCAAGCGCGTACACCTGGAGATCGTGGGCGGAACGACCGAGATCGACCGCGGCGTGCTCGAGCGGATGAGCGGGCCGTTCGAGCACCTGGTGCGCAACGCCATCGTGCATGGAATCGAGCCGCCGGAGCGGCGGTTGGCGCTCGGCAAGCCCGAGAGCGGCGAGCTGCGCATCGACGTCAAGCACGAGGGCAATGAGATCATCGTCACGTTCGCGGACGACGGCGCGGGGTTGAACCTGGAGCGAATCCACCGGCGCGCCGTAGAGATGAACCTGCTGGACGAGGAGCGCCACGTGAGCGAACGTGAGCTCGCCGAGTTCGTGTTCGCGCCGGGGTTCTCCACCGCGCACGAGGTCACGGAACTGGCCGGCCGCGGAATCGGGATGGACGTGGTGCGCTCGGAACTCGCCTCGTTCGGCGGCCGCATCATCGTCACCACCGAGGCGGGCCGCGGCACGCGCTTCACCGCCTACCTGCCGCTGACGCTTGCGGTGACCCAGGTCGTGCTCGCCACCGTCGCCGGCCGTCGCTTCGCGATCCCGTCCGCGATGGTGCAGCAGGTGCGTCGCTTCAAGGCTTCCGACGTCGAGGCGGGCCTGCGCGATGGAATGCTCGCGTTCGGCTCCTCCGGAACCGTCGTACTGCGCCCGCTGGCGCAGCTGCTCGGAATCGAGACACCGCTCGCATTGGTCGGGCGCCAGACGCCGGTAGGCCTGTTGCGCTCCGGCGAGGACCGTCTCGCCGTGGTCGTGGACGACATGACGCCGAACCAGGAAGTGGTCGTCAAGAACGTCGGGCCTCAGGTGTCGCGCCTGACGGGCGTGCTGGGCGCAACCATTCTCGGCAGCGGCGAGATCGTGCTGATTCTGAATCCGGTGCAGCTGATCGGGCGCGCACCCGAGCCGTCGCCTCTGTACGTACCTGCTCCGGTCGAGGGAACGGACGCCGATGTCGAGGCGCTCGGTGCCACCATCATGGTGGTGGACGACTCGCTGACGGTGCGCCGCGTCACGCAGCGGCTGCTGGAGCGCCAGGGCTTCCAGGTCCTGCTGGCCAAGGACGGCGTGGACGCGCTGCGGCAGATGCAGGACACGATGCCCGACGTGCTACTGGTGGACATCGAGATGCCGCGGATGGACGGCTACGACCTGACGCGCGCAGTGCGGTCGAATCCGGAGACGCAGGCGATCCCGATCCTGATGATCACTTCGCGCACGGCCGGCAAGCACCGCGCCCTCGCGTTCGAGCTGGGCGTCAACGAATACCTTGGCAAGCCGTACCAGGAAGAGGAGCTGCTGCGGCTGATCCGCAGGCACCTCGGCGCGCGCGCGTCGGCGTGAGGTGCCGCCGGAGGTGCACCACCTCCGAGTCTCTCGAACGGAATAGTTGCTAGCGCACGCGGTCGCGATCTGACGCGCCCGCCGGATCAGAGCGCTCGGACGGCTCCGCCGGCTTGTCCCGCGCCGGCAGCAGCACGGTAGCAAGTGAGAAGACGATCAGCCCCAGCGCGACGTAGTCCTGCCAGCGCGGCCGCTCCCCGAGCAGCCAGACGCTGGAGAACACGCCCAGCGCCGGAATCATCATCATCGACAGCCCGCTCGCCGCCGGTGGCAAGCGTCGCGCCAAGCGCAGCCATACGACGTGGCAGAACGCGATCGAAATCGACATGTTGAACCCGATCGCAGCCCACTGCGGGCCGTCCGGCAGCCGCCAGCGCTCGCGCTCGAGCCCGACGCTCGCCGCCAGCAGCACGGCAAGCGCGAGCGCGAGCGACCAGAAAATGGCAGTCAGCGCCGGCACGTGGATCGCATGGCGCCGTGCCTGGTGAGTGCCGTAGCCCCACGCCGCCGCGGCGAACAGCATCAACACGGTGCCGGCGGGACTGCCTGCGAGCGACGCGAGCTCGGACGACAGCAGCAGCACCGTGGCTGCCAGCGCCGCCGCCACGCCGACCCAGTGCCGCGCGGGCGGGTGTTCGCCGAACCAGAGCGCGCCGATCAGCGCCGCCCACAAGGGCATCGTGTACCCCAGGATCGCACTGCGCCCGGCCGGAAGCATCGTCAGTGCCAACACCACGGTGACGTGCCAGACCACCATGTTCGGCACTGCCAGCCGCGCGATGCCGAGCCAGTCGCCGCGCGGCAATGCCAGGGGAATCGAGACCATGCGCGCGTACAGAGCCAGGATCACCAGCGCGCCGGCGATGCACAGCGACCGGAAGAACAGCGGAGGCAACTCGCGCACGCCGAATTTCATCACCGGCCAATTGAAGCCCCACGCCAGTGTGAGCAGCACCAGCAGCAATGCATCGCGGCGTGTCAAGGAAGTGGAAGTGGTCATCGGGGTATGGCCATTTCAACACGTGCGAACGTGATACTCGCGTGATGCCCCCGTGATAGTCGTATCAGAAGTGACCGGATGTTTCCGAGCAATGCGTTTCGCTTCGCATCCTAACAACCGGACACACTCGTTTACCAGCGAACGCAACGTGCGGCCCAACAGAGGAGTGCAATCCGCCCGTTTCTTTCCACAACGCGGAGAGCATCGTGAAAATACGTTCGAGCGGGTTGATCGCACTGGCGGGCGGCGCCGGCTGCGCGATGATCCTGGCCCTGGCCGCTTGCGGAGGCGGAAGCAGCAGCGCAGGGCCTACTCCCACACAGATGAAGGGCACGGTGAACGTGCAGATCACCGACGGCCCGAGCGACGAGTTCCAGCACGCATGGATAACCTTCACGGCGATTTCGTTCCACACCGATCCGAACGCCGCGTGGAGCGCGGCCGATGCGACCTGGCTGACGACGAAGCTGCCTGCTCCGGTCACGATCGACCTGACGACGTTGAATAACGGCGCGCTCAATACGCTGTTCTCCGGGATCAGCCTTCCGGTCGGGACCTACCGGCAGATCCGCTTCCTGCTGGACGGGCCGGACGCCCCGTTGGACGCTTCGGCGCTCGCGACCAAGGACTCGAACGGAGCGGCGCTTCAATGGAACGATCAGGTCGAGTATCTCGCCGCCAACAGCGCCACGGCGCTGGAAGCACCGCTGGAGATCGCCTATCCGACGCAGGGTATCCAGCTGGTCGGCATGTTCAATGTCGTACAGGGCGGAACGCTGAGCCTGGCGGTCGACTTCGACCTGGAGCACGACATCGTTCCGTTCCGGCATGACACGCTGACGTACTTCACGATGCGCCCCAACCTGCACTACTACGACATGTCGCAGGTCGCCGGCATCCAGGGAACGGTCGACCCCAGCAAGCTGTGCCTGAGCATCGCCTCGGAGCTGAGCCAGTCACCCGCGTG
>Ga0187846_10001853_pt1 | contig 11838 bp, 9 predicted proteins | sample TC_taG_FD_161473 | JGI IMG/M metagenome (GOLD analysis project Ga0187846, IMG submission 161473) | Biofilm microbial communities from the roof of an iron ore cave, State of Minas Gerais, Brazil - TC_06 Biofilm (v2) | ecosystem: Environmental > Terrestrial > Deep subsurface > Cave > Wall biofilm ... | reverse complement strand
GCTACGCTTTCGATTCCGGGCTTCATCCTGGGCGAGAGTGCGCTCTCGCTGCTCGGATTGGGCATCCAGGAGCCCGCCGCGAGCTGGGGCAATCTGCTCGCGCAGGCGCAGGACGTGCAAAGTCTCGCGCGCTACCCGTGGATACTGATACCCGGCGTTTTCATTTTTCTCGCGGTGATGTCGTTCAACTTTCTCGGCGATCATCTGCGTGACCGCCTCGATCCCGGCAACGCGCAATAGCGAAAAATCCGCAGCCTTCCGGAGGCCTCGCAAACATGAAAATCAACAGCGAAGAACTGACGTGGATGGATGCAACGGCACAGGCCGAACTCGTGGCCAGGGGCGCGGTCTCACCGGCGGAGCTGGTCGACGCTGCGATCGCGCGCATCGAACGGCTCAACCCGAAACTCAACTGCGTCATCTATCCGCGCTACGAAAAGGCGCGGGCGATATCACGCGATCCGCGGCGACTTCCCAACGGCCCGCTGCGCGGCGTGCCGTTCCTGATGAAGGACCTGATTCAGACGATCGAAGGTGAGCCGTTCAGTTGGGGGTGGAAGCCGCTCAAGGAGGCGGGGATAACTGCGGAGTCAACCTCGCATGTGGCAGCGAAATTTGCCGGCGCCGGCCTGATCGCGCTCGCGCAGACCACGGTTCCCGAGTGGGGCGCCTCGCTATCGGCGGAGAGCCGCGCCTGGGGAGCGACGCGCAACCCATGGGACCCGAGCCGGTCCGCCGGCGGTTCGAGCGGCGGGTCCGCCGCAGCGGTTGCGTCGGGAATCGTACCGATCGCGCACGGGAATGACGCCGGCGGGTCGGTTCGCATCCCGGCTTCCTTCTGCGGTTTGGTGGGCCTCAAACCGTCGCGCGGGCGGACTTCGCTCGGACCCGCGCATGCCGAGATGTGGCATGGACTCTGCGAGGAGGGCGCGCTGGTGCGCTCCGTGCGCGACGCGGCGCTTGCGCTCGATATCGTGCAGGGCTACATGCCGGGCGATCCCTGGATGGCGCCGCCGCCGGCGGGTCCGTACCGCGAAGAACTTCGCCAGGCTCCGGGCCGGCTGCGCGCAGGTTTTATCGACCGCGGCCCGGCGTTCCATCCGGGGATCCATCCGGAGTGCGCCGCGGCGGTGCGCAACGCGGCTCGATTGCTCGAGTCACAGGGCCACTCGGTCGAGCCAAATTTTCCCGCCGCGCTTGACGACGCGCGGATTCAGTCGGCCTTCGGCAAGGTCGTCGCCTGCGGCGAGGCGTGGCAGGCGGCGCAGGCCGAGAAGATACTCGGCCGGCCCGTGAACGCCGACGATTTTGACGAATGGACGTGGTTCCTGGTTGAACGCGGGCGGCGTATCGGCGCCGCGGATTATCTGCGCGCCTGCGGGTGGTTCAACGAGTTTTCGCGCGCGGCTGCGAGATGGTGGAGGGACGGCGGATTCGACATTCTCGTGACACCCACGCTGGCGCAGCCGGCGCCGCCGCTCGGTACATTCGGGCTCCGTCCCGGCGAGCATCCGCGCGCGATAGGGGTGCGGCTCAATGAGGTCAGCCCCTTCACCGTGCCGTGGAATATCGCGGGTCACCCGGCGATCTCGCTGCCGCTGCACATCACGCCCGAGGGCCTTCCGATCGGCGTCCAGTTTGTCGCGGCCTACGGACGGGAGGACCTGCTGCTGAGATTGGCCGCGCAAATCGAGGAGGCCGCGCCATGGAGCGAGCGCCATCCGCGCGTGAACGCGCAGAACCCCGGCTAGAGGAGGCCGCGCAGCGGATGATAGGTTAACCGTCCGTGCAGCCTCTGCTCGAAGTCAGGAATCTGCGCACCTCGTTTTTCACCGACGCAGGCGAGGTCCGCGCCGTCGACGGCGTGAGCTTTTCAGTCGAGCCGGGCAAACTGATGGGTCTGGTCGGGGAGTCGGGTTCCGGAAAGACCGCGAGCGTGCTCTCGATTATGCGCCTGCTGCCAGAAAGCGCACGGGTTATCGGGGGCTCGATATTGTTCGAGCAGCGGAGTCTGCTCGAACTGAGCGAGCCCGAGATGCGCGCGGTGCGGGGCGCGAAGATCGCGATGATCTTCCAGGAGCCGATGACCTCGCTCAACCCGGTCTTCACGGTCGGCAGCCAAATCGCCGAAGCGATCCGGCTCCATCAGCGCACTTCGCGTCACCAGACGCACGAGCGCACCGTCGAGGCGCTGCGCCTGGTCGGAATCGCCGACCCGGAGCGGCGGGTCAACGACTATCCGCATCAACTGTCGGGCGGGATGCGCCAGCGGGTGATGATCGCGATGGCGCTCGCGTGTAATCCCAGGCTGCTGATCGCCGACGAGCCGACGACCGCGCTGGACGTCACGATCCAGGCGCAGATTCTCGACCTTATTCACGACCTGCAGAAGCGCCTTCAGCTTGCGGTGATCCTGGTGACTCACGACCTCGGGATCGTTGCCCAGTACGCCGACGACGTGACCATCCTGTACGCGGCGCGGGTGATGGAGCAGGCGCCGTCCGCCGCGTTGTTCCAGAAGCCGCTAAATCCTTACACCGTCGGTCTTCTCGAATCGATCCCAGGCGTCGACGGCGAGCGCCGCCGCCGACTGCGCGCAATTCCGGGCACCATCCCGAGCGCGCTAAATCCACCGTCCGGATGCCGGTTCCATCCGCGATGTCCGATGGCGATTGACGATTGCGCGAAGGTCGATCCGCCCCTGGAAATGAAGGCCCCGCAGCATCTGGCCGCCTGTATCCGTGTCTAGCCCGTTGCAAACCGATCTTCGCGCCGCCGCCCCGACGATGGGGGCGTTGGTGCGGACCGAGGGGCTCCGCAAGGAATTTCCCGCCGGGTCACTCGATCTGCTTGGCCGCAAGCGGCTGGCGGTACATGCGGTGGACGGCGTGGACCTCGCGATCGAGCCGGGCGAGACCCTGGGGCTCGTCGGCGAGTCGGGCTCGGGCAAATCGACGCTCGGACGGCTGGTGCTCAAGTTGCTGGAGCCGACAGCGGGACGAGTGTTTTTTGACGGGCGCGACCTGGCGACGCTCTCGAGGCGCGAGCTAAGAGCGCTGCGCCGCCAGATGCAGCTCGTGTTTCAGGACCCCTACGCCTCGCTCAACCCGCGCATGCGGGTGCGAGCGATCGTCGGCGAGGGGTTGGAGATCCATCGGCTCGCGCGCGGCAAGGCAAAGGAGGAACGGATCGTTAACTTGCTGGAGATGGTAGGGATCGGTGCTGAGGCGCTCGACCGCTATCCGCATGCATTTTCCGGCGGCCAGCGTCAACGTATCGGGATCGCTCGCGCGCTCGCGGTGGAGCCGCGCTTCCTGGTTCTTGACGAACCGGTCTCTGCGCTCGACGTCTCGATCCAGGCCCAGATCATCAACCTTCTGCAGGATCTCCAGGAGCGTTTGCATCTGACCTATCTCTTCATCGCTCACGATCTTCGGGTCGTCGAGCACATCAGCCGGCGTATCGCGATCATGTACCTGGGAAAAATCGTCGAGCTCGCCGACCGCGACGAGATTTATTCCAATCCGCGCCATCCATACACCAGAGCGCTGCTGTCGGCGGTGCCGGCCTTGGACGGCGCTGGGCTCGCTGAACGGATTAAGCTGCCGGGCGAGATGCCGAGTCCTCTGAACCCGCCGCCCGGATGCAGCTTCCATCCGCGATGTCCTTATGCGAAAGATATCTGTGGGAAGGTCGAACCTCGGCTCGAGGGGGGGCGGGGCGGACATGCGGTGGCCTGCCACGTTTTTCCCGCGCCGTAGACCAAGTCAGGCCATGGAAAAGGTCGAATTTTCGAGCGCCTCGGGAGTCGGCGTCAAAGCGCCCGAATACGATTCGCGAGGCCCCAACGCCAGCATCCCGCATGAACTGGGCGCGGCATGGGTCGAGGAGCGCACCAGAGTCGCGGTCGGACCCAACATCACGGTTTCGGGAAGGCTGATTTTTCAGGAGCCAGTACGGATCGAAGGCCTGTTCCGGGGCGAAGTCAGCTCGAGCGAATTGGTTGTGATCTCGGAGCGCGGCTCGATCGAAGGGCGCGTGCGCTCGCCGCGCCTGCTTGTGCTGGGCGAATTGCGTGGCGACGTTACCGGATCCCGGCTGGTCGTGCTCGGCCCGCGCGCGAGAGTATCCGGCAGTATTAATGCCGATGTTCTGCGAGTATGCGAGGGCGCCCACCTGGAGGGTGATATCCGCGTCGCCGGGCGCGGAACTTCGCAGCGCTAGCGCCCAACGCCAACATCCGCGACCTCATCCATGCCAAGTGCGACGATTTTGCGGCGCACAAGGCTTCGTCGAGAACCCTAATGATGAGCAGCCGGGCCGCCAGTCAGGCGTCGGATGTGTTCCGGCGTCACTTTATCGCCACGGCATTTGGCGGTGACGCGATCCCGCCGCGGACGTTTAGCGGACACGAGACCAGCATAAACTCGTACTGGCGATCCTGATGGCAGTCGGCGGCCAGGTTGTCCAGCACGAACTGCTCGCCCAAAGGCAGGCCCAGGAGCGACAGCGTACGGTAATGCAAAGCGCCCTCGTTGCGGAAGTCCCAGGGCCACTGTTCGACCGCGGGGCAGTCGGTGCCGATCGCAGCGACGCGGTTATCCCATAGCCATGCAACCATCTCGCGCGCGTCCTCAATCCCGCACGCTTTTAGCGCCTTCATCGGCGCCATCGCGGATTTTTGCTCGGGAGTCGCCTTGAGGTAAGCCTGCAGCCATCCCGTGCGCACCAGCAGCACGCTGCCCGGCTTGAGTTGCCCGCCCTGGGTCTTGATCGCATCCTTCAGATCCTGGAGCGAGTAGCGCTCCGGGGCCATCGGATTTACAGGCCGCCCCTGATCGCTGCGAAACTTGAAAGCGTCGATCAAATATCCCTTGCCGACGAATTTGTCCGCCCAGCGATGGATGCTGAGCCGTCCCGCGCGCACGTCGTCAGCGCTCTTGCCGTTGTAAAAGGCGTTGTGGCGCATGTTGCCGACATGACCAAGGCCGTCCCATTGACTACCTTCCTGCGTGTTGTAGTTGTCGAGCATGTCGTCGAAGCCGAGCAGCCCATATTGCTCGAAGCTCAGGAGGACATGCTTGGCGGGCTTGCGCTCGAAGAGCGGCGGGTCGGCATAATTGACCGGCGTGTCGAGGCGGAAGACCTTGCCCTTTTTTACCAGGCGCGCCGCCTCAACAATGCCGTCCTCGGTCAGGAAGTTGAGGCAGCCCAGTTCGTCATCATCGCCAAAGACGCCCCAGCATGAGTCCGGCGGCGCGCCTTTTTTCACGGGCAGTTCCGAAAACTTGGGTAACTTGGAGAGGTCGATTTTGGCCATGCTTCGTTCCTCGTATGCGCTGGGCAAGGCGCCCCGCACCTTTTTCGGCACGCGTCGCACCCCATCGGGTAAAGACGCAGGCGGATTTGCTATTGAGCGAATTTCCGCTCCAATCGTCTCTACAATCATGGCGCGACTGTCAAGTCCAACGGCGGTACGGTCTACTGATTCTCGGCGGCACGAGGCGGACACTTTCCGCTTGACGCGAGCATCAGCTATTCTGGCTCGCTGACACGCACGTCTATGGGGACGACGAGGCGCGACATAACGAGGACCCTTCAGGCGCTTAGGACTGCGGCGGCCGGCTGTCTTTTCGGCACGGCGATGCTGCTATTTGTGCTTGGCGGATGCAACCGCGAGCGGTCGCCGTCTGTCGCCTCCGGCGCCGCCGCCGGCTATGCATACGTCACGAACAATGGCGACGGCACGGTTTCCGAGTTCAGCCGCCTGGGCACTGGCGACCTCGTCTTTCGCCATCTGTTCAAGTGCGGTGCAGTGGACGGGCCTGCGGGAATAGCGGTCGATCCTTCAAATCGCTTCGTCTATGTCGCCAATGAAGGCGACGATCGCATCTACGAGTTTCGGGTCCGCAGCCTCGACGGCGCGCTCATACCAATCAAAGGCGGCTCGATCGGCGGGCAACACGGAAGCCGCCCGCTCCAAGTCGTGGTCGGCCCACATGGCGACTTCGCATACGTTACCAACGCCGGCAGCAAGGGCGTCGACGGGTCCATCTCCGAGTACGCTATCGACCGCGGCGCGCTCAAACCGCTCGGAATCTTTCGTGGCGCCGAGCTCAGACAGCCGCTCGGCATCGCGATCGCACCCAGCGGCAAATATGTGTACGTCTCCGACCACGAGGCTGGAACGATACTCGCCTTTGAGGTCGAACCCTCCGGCGCGCTCAAACCGTTGGGGGGCACGCCCAGCCTTGGCGTGAAAACGGGCTCGCCCCAGATGGTCACGGTCAGCCCGGTCGACGGCTTTGTCTACGCCGTTGACGGTCCGCAGGGTGTTGCGGGGGCGTTCAAGATCGCGGTCGACGGCAGACTGGAATTTCAGAACGCCTATCGTGTCGGAGTCGCGACCGCGGAACCCTATGGAATCGCGGTGGCGACCTCGGGCGCGGGTCAATTTGCATACACCGGGAACCGCGCGATCGACACAGTGTCCTATTTCGCGATGAAGCACGGTGTGCTGACGCTGGTCGGGCAATCACCGACCGGCCTGGGAGGCCCCACCGGGATGACGGTCGATCCGACAGGGCACTTCTTGTACGTGGTCAACCGGGACGCCGCCACGGTGGCGCAATTCGCGATTGTCCCGGTAAGCAATGGCTCCGCGCTTCTCGTCTCAACCGTCTTCAACGAAGATCCGGCCAACGAGTCGAGCCATCCGCTGTATATCGCCATGACGCACTGACAGGCCTAACCCCGACGATCGTTTTTGCGCTCGGCTTCATCGGCTACCCTGATAGGCAACTTTGCTCTCCGGCAGCTCACGCGTACGAGTAAGTGCGCTCGCGAAAATCGCGGGCGCCACAACTATTGCCACGTGGCTCGCAGTGCTCCTGCTTGTCGCCGCAGACTCGTCCTGCGGCAAACAGTCCTTCCTGACTCCGCGACAATCACCGACGCCGACTTCGAGCGCCTCGCCCACGGCGACGGCAACCGCCACGGCGGGCTTCTTGTTCGTAACCAACAACGGAGACGGCCAACTCAGCGAATTCAGCCGCAACCTGAGTAACGGCGGGCTTTCGCTTATCGGCACGACCGCTGTCGGCGCGGCGCCAGGGCCCGCCGGTCTCGCGCTCAGTCCCTCGGCGGGCTTCCTTTACGTCGCCAACGCGGCGGACGCGACCATCCGCGAGTTCAGCGTCGACACGAGCAACGGCTCACTGGCCGCAATTGGCTCGGTGAATGACGGGACAGGTACCTCGCCCCAGCAGATTGCGATCGATCCGTCGGGTAGCTTTCTTTACGTCACCAACGCGGGCACGGGATCGATCTCACAATACGGCATCGCCTCCAACGGGACGTTGAACCCTAACGGTGCGTTTTCCGGCAGTGGCCTCAAGCAACCGATCGGCATCGCGGCCGGGCCGGGCGCTGCGGGCGGAATTTACGTGGCTGATATTGGCTCCGGGATGGTGACGTCGTTCCGTCTCCAGCCCACTGGCTCGCTTGCCCTGGTCAGCAGCGTGCCAAGCCTGGGTCCAATAAACGGCTCAGGCCAGCCGCGCGGCATTACGGTCGATCCCGGAGGGGCGTTCGTCTACGTGACGGACGTTGTGGGCGAAGTGGTGTCGGTGTTCTCGGTGGGAGCAAGCAATTCGCTGGCCTTCCTGGCATCGTATCCGACAGCGGCGGCTACTAATCTGCCGTTTGATCTAGCGCTGGCCGATAATCCGGCAGCGCTCTTTCTTTACACCACCGACCAGACCATCGACACCGTATCGGATTTCGCCGTCGCCGGCGGAGTACTGACCCTTCAGGCATCGACGAGTGGGGCTAATACGCCGGTCGGCATCGCGGCGGATCCAACCGGTAGCTTCGTTTATGTGGCGAATAGCGGCACGGGGCAGATCACGGGCTACTCCGTTGGCACCGACGGCGCGCTGAGCGCGATCGGCGCGTTCGATACGGAGAATCCGGCTAATCCGGCGAGCGCGCCGGCATTCATCGTGATGACACAATAGTGGAATCGGCGAGCGCGGCGAAGCAGCGGGCCATCTAAGTGAAAGGGATCGCCTTTGCCGCATGCGATTTGTGGCGAGCGTGTATCAGAAGCTCGCGGAGCTTGGCCGGATTCACCGGCTTCTTGAAGATCGCGCCCTCCACACCGCGCATCCGGCTACGCTTGATCACGTGATCGCGGTCGTAATAGTAGGCAGTCATAAGGATGACCGGCAAAGCAGGCATCTCCTCTTTGACTCGCATGTAAAACTCGTAACCGTCCATCTCGGGCATAACAACGTCGGAGATCACCGCGTCAATCCGGACGTTGCGCAGGATCCCGAAGGCGGCGCTGGGCCGCGTCGCCGTGTGGACCTGGCAACGTTCGGCGCGCAACACGTCGGCCAGCGAGTTCACCACCGAAAGATCATCGTCGAGCACCAGCACGGCCATCCCGGCCAGTGGCCAGTCGCTGCCGTTCTCCGGATTTTTAGCCGACGGGCGTTCCTCCGACTCCGCGCGCGGCGCGAGGTCGGTCATCTTCTTGCCCCCCAGATAATCGCGCGTCTCGTAAACGCCCTTGCGGGCCATTTCATCGAGCCGCCGCACGATCGCCTGGACGCGCCGAATTCCTAACCGGATCGAATCGAACCGCTCATGCTCGACCACCAATTCCGTGTCGCTCAGGTGCGTATCCATGCAACGCGCAAGCAGGTCGAGATTGTTGGTAATGGATTCGAGCGGGTTGTTGATCTCGTGGGCGAGGCTGACCGCGATTTCGCCGGCGGTGGCGAGTTGCTCGCGAAGCCGCATCAAGCGGATGTCGCGGGCGAATCCGATTGAGCCTGCCTCGGCACCTCCTTGGTCGTGAATTATCGAGCCCGAGATAGCGACCGGAATAAGGTCGCCGTCCTTGCTGCGCAGCACGGTTTCGAAACTTGAAATTCGGCCCGGGTCCCGCGAATCGCGCATCGCCTTCATCACGCGCCGCGCTTCCTCGAGCGATGGGTAGATGGTGGTTACCGTTTGCCCGACGATCTCGCCGGCGGTGTAGTGCAGGCTTTCGCGCGCGCCATCGTTGTAGAAAATGATAGTGCCGGTACGATCAACGGCGATGATGATGTCGGGGGAGCTCTCGATGAGTCGTTGCAAATAGGTTTGATCCAGTGAATCCATTTGGTGTTGGCGCGGATTAGTTTGCGCCTGGCGTACGCCTGAGCGTCAGGCAGCCAGTCTCGATTGTCATTGTGCTCTGCGTGGGGCCTCTTCGGGTCGCGGCCTTTGGCGGAACCTGGACCTCGCGGCGTCGTCGCGGCTTTTCGGATAATCGCGGATGCAGGAAATTGTGCGGCGAGTCTTGCAGGGCTGGAAACTCCGCAGCTTGGAGCGCACCTCCTCCAGTTCCGTCATCACCCTCGTCTTGCCCCGAGCCGTCGCGCGAGCCAGGAAACCCGCGAGCCCCGGCTCTTCCCCCCGGCCGGCCTTGTTGAGCTGATCCATCCCAGCCTGTTCGCTTAGTCTATCCTTCCCGGAAGTGCAATGCATCCCGCCTGCTACTAAACACAGGCAGGAGCCAGTAAACATCCCACGACGACCAAAAAACAGTCGACCGGACCCGCTCCGGCGGTGTTTCGAGAGCTCGTTCTCCGGCGCGCGGGTGGTGTGCCTCGTCCCCTTTTGCCACGCCAAGGGTACGCGACGGCACGTTTCGCGCCATGCGGAGGATCGACAAATCCTGGAAGGGTTCCCGCGCCGCGGGACTCGACGCTCGCGCGCCTGCCTGCCTCGTTCCGCGAAGTCCCTTCACCCAAACTCACGCTTGGATTTTCCGGCGTTATCGGGTGGGCCGCCGATGGCGGAGAGCTAGCGGAGAGCTATATGAAGGGTTTCTCAGAGTCGAGATAGCAGTCGGAGGGAGCGTTCAAGGCATCTCGTCAGTTGCCATACCATCGCGCTTACACTTACAATTTAGCTGGGGAGTATTCATACATGGCAGAAGCCCTTAGCTTCGATGCGCTTACAAGCCGCGAGTACGTTCTTTCCAGTGCGGAGAACTTCGTCCTGTACGTGCTGCTGGAGGCGATAGCGCACGGCGGCAACGGCGCGGGCGGCGGCTCACGGCTGCCGCTGAATCTTGGCGTAGTGATCGACCGCTCGGGTTCGATGTACGACGAGCGGCGGCTGGAGTTCGTGGTCGACGCGGTCAGGTTTCTGGCCGACAACGTTGCGCCCCAGGACAAGGTTGCGATCGTCGCGTTTGCCGATCGGGCCAGGGTGATCGTCAGCCCCGACGAAATCCACGACAAGGGCGCGGTCAGGCGTGCGATTGAGGACATCGACTTGCTCGAGATCGGCGGCGGCACGCAGATGGCGCTTGGGATGCGATCGGCGATCGATGAGGTCAAGAAAAACCTCGCCTCGAATCGGCTCAACCGCGTGCTCGTGCTGACCGACGGCCAGACATACGAAGAGACCGCGTGCATCGATCTTGCCAATCAGAACCGTGATGCGATGTCGTTCTCTGCGATGGGCGTGGGAGTCGAGTTCAACGAAAAGCTGCTGATGCGGATCGCGCAGGACTCCCATGGCAAGTATCACTTCATCGGCAACGCTGCCGAGATTCCCGGGATCTTCGAGGACGAACTGGCCAGCTTGCGCGCGGTCACCGTGCGCAACGGACGGATCGATATCACCCTGGCTCAGGGCGTCCAGGTGCGCGAGGCGTTTCGTGCAAGCCCGGAAATCTACTCGCTCGGCGCACCGCTGGTAGGGGAAGACCGCCGCGTCAGTTACGAGATTGGCGACCTGGAGGCAAATGTTCCCGGGTCCGTGCTGATGACGCTGGTGCTGCCGCCGCGCAAGCCCGGAATGGTGCGGATTCTCCAATCCACCCTGCGCTACGATGTGCCGGGAGCGGGCGAGCAGAGCTTGAACCGCGATCTCACGGTCGAGTACACGCTCGACCGCGCACTTACCAGCAAGGTCAACGCGCGCGTCATGAACCTGGTCGACCAGGTATCGATCGCCAAGATGCAGGCGCGCGCTGAGGAGGAGCTCAAGGCGGGCAACGTCGATCGCGCTACCCGGCTGCTGGGCAACGCTATCCAGGGCACGCAGCGTCTGGGCAACGTAAAGGCCACGCAGGCGCTGATGGGCTTGATGGACCAGGTCAAGAAAACCCAGACGCTTCAGACCAAGGCAGCCAAGACCACGCTGCTGCAGGCGCAGGCCGTGGTGCGCAAGACCCAGATGCTCGATCCAGAGGCGCTCAAGGATCTTTCCAAGTCCGATGAGGGATGATTTAACCTGTTCGATCAGGCCGACGATGACGACTGCAACGACGCTGGTCAGCGAGGTGTTTCGACGATGATCAAGTGCAGCGAGTGCGGCTACGAAAATATCGACGGGCTCGACTACTGCGACGGGTGTGGGGCGAAGCTCAACCCGGCCGCCGCCGCGCCCGCCGGCGACGGCGGTGCCGCCGCTGCCGAGCCCCCGTCTGCTGAGCCCGCTCCGGCCCTGGTCGAAGCGGCGGCCGCTCAGCCGCCACCCTCCGAGGCGCCCACGGGCGAGATCAAGCCGCAGGCACAAGCCGCCGCCGCAGCGCCGCCCGAAGCGCCTGCCGCTCAGCCATCAGAGACGCCCGTTGCAGCCGCGGCCGTTCGTGCCAAGGTCCAGATCGTGCGGGGCGGACGCAAGGGGCATGAGTTCCCGCTAGAAGATGGGAACAATCTGGTTGGTCGATGGGACCCGGAGACGGGCGCGTTTCCGGAGGTCGATCTCGATCAGGACGACCCGGAAGCCAAGATCTCGCGCAAGCATGCGCTTATCCGGATCGAGAAC
>Ga0187846_10001852_pt1 | contig 11841 bp, 9 predicted proteins | sample TC_taG_FD_161473 | JGI IMG/M metagenome (GOLD analysis project Ga0187846, IMG submission 161473) | Biofilm microbial communities from the roof of an iron ore cave, State of Minas Gerais, Brazil - TC_06 Biofilm (v2) | ecosystem: Environmental > Terrestrial > Deep subsurface > Cave > Wall biofilm ... | reverse complement strand
GAAAGGCGCCGCCGCCACCGCCGTACTCGTGCTGACGACCACGCGCGCAGCGCGTGGGGCGAGCCTGCTGGCGGTGCGCGTCTGGCCGGGCCCGGACTACACGCGGGTCACGCTGGAGCACGACGAGCCGCTCAAATTCAGCCACTTCATGCTGCGCGAGCCGCCGCTGCGGCTGGTGGTCGACATCAACGACATCGCCCTGACGACCCAGCTCAAGGAGCTGGTCGGCAAGATCGAAGCCGACGACCCGTACATCGCCCGCATCCGGATCGGCCAGTTCCGGCGCGACGTGGTCCGGCTGGTGATCGACCTGAAAGGCGATGTGACCCCGCAGCTATACCAGCTCGACCCGGTCGGACCGTATCGCTACCGGCTGCTGTTTGACCTTTACCCGACCAATCCGGCCGATCCGCTGATGGCGCTGGTGCGATCGGCCACCGCGCCCGCGGTGCCGCCGCCCGAGCCGGGCGATGCGGCCGCTCCCGATAGCGCAGCGGCCGCGGGTTCAGCGCCACCGGCCACGCTGCCGCCGACTGCCGCTGCGTCAAATGGCGCTGCGGCGCCCCCGACGGACACAACAGGGCTGGACCGTGCGATCGAAAAAGCCGAGCGCGCGGTCGAGCCGCCGGCAGCGCCCGGCACGGTGAAGCCGCCCGCCCCCGCGGTGCGCCGGCTGGTGACGGTCGCGATCGATGCCGGCCACGGCGGCGAGGATCCGGGCGCCACCGGGCGGCGCGGCACGCACGAGAAAGCGGTCACGCTGTCGGTGGCGCGCCGGCTGGCTGCGCTGATGTCGGCCGATCCGGGCATGCGCGTGCTGCTCACGCGCGACGGCGACTATTTCGTGCCGCTGGCCGAGCGCGTGCAGAAGGCGCGCCAGGTGCACGCCGATCTTTTCGTGTCGATCCATGCCGATGCCTGGGTGCGCGCCGATGCGCGCGGCTCGACCGTGTTCGCCCTGTCCGAGCGCGGCGCCACCAGCGCGGCAGCGGCAGCACTGGCCCGCCACGAGAACGAATCGGACCTGATCGGCGGCGTCAACATGGCCAAGTACGCGTTGCCGGTTCGAACGGTGGCGCTGGACCTGCTGACCACGGCCCAGATCACCGACAGCCTGCGCTTCGGCGGCGCGGTGCTGCGCGAGCTGGAGCACGTGAACCGTCTGCATCACGTGCGGGTCGAGCAGGCCGGCTTTGCCGTGCTGAAGGCGCCCGACATCCCGTCGATCCTGGTCGAGACCGCCTTCATCAGCAATCCCGACGAGGAGCTGCGCTTGCGCGACGAGAGCTACCAGCAGCAGCTCGCGCAGGCGATCTACCAGGGCGTGCAGCGCTACTTCGAGCGCAATCCGGCTCCGACCCGCAACCCGCTGGGATAGCGGCAGGGCACGACGTGCCCCACTACGGCTGACAGTCGCAGAACAGTTGTTTCGAAGCGGTGCAGTAGTAACGGCCTGTGGCTCCATTGCTGCACGCGCAAGTCTCCCCAGGCTGAGCGCCCTCCCCCTGACCGATCGGAACTGAAGAGCATCCGCCGCACGCGTTCAAGTGCGGAAAGCACATCAGCTTGTTGGGGCCGTCGCACGACCATCGCCCGCAGTTCTGCCCGCACGATGCGCCGAGGATGTTGCCGAGCGGAGTCGTTCCGCCACACACATTCTTCGGCACCACGCACTTCCCGTTGACCACAACCTGGCCGGAGCCATTGCAGACGCAATTGCCGCTGGTCGGGTTCCAGGTTGCACCCAGCGGGCACGCGCACAGCGACGTCGCGCTGGCGACGTTACTCTCGGTGAAGACAATGGCGGGCTGGGCGGACGATTGCCCGGGGATGGCGCAGCAGGGCTGCACCAGGTTCAGGCTGTTGGTCTCGGCTGTAGGTGAGAAGTTGACGCACACCGGCGCGTCCATGTTCCCGGTGGTGATGCTGGTGTTGACGACGATCGTGGATCCGTCATTGAAAACCGCCTCGGAATCACAACAGTCGCCGAAGATGTTGAATTCAGCTTCATTCCAGAATTGCGACAGATTGACCACGCTGTCGTGCCCGACCGCGGAAGCCTGGCCGCTCGGCGTCACCAGCTTGACCTCATCCTGGGTGCTGCTCGTCGTGGCGGTCAGCACCAGGCCGGACAGGTCCGCGATCGTCTGTGGCAGGACGTAACTGCCAAGCGTATTGAACCAGCAATCGGCCGTTCCTGACGCGTTCCATCCAGGTGGGCACGGGTGACCGAAGTAGAGCATCCAGTACTCGATGAAGACGCAAGGGGCGGTTCCGGGCACCACAGATTGCGGATGCGCAGCGTCTGGCACGCATTGGGTCTGGGAGAACACGAACTGCTCCCAACCCTGGCACCACGAGTTGCCAATACTGCTGCAAGGCGGATCCAGGACCTGCGAGTTGAGCTGCAGAGTAAAGACGTTGGGGGACGGTTGTCCGCCTCCCCCGACCGCGCCGTTTTCGCTGGTCACGCCGGTCACGGTCTTGAACGAACCGGTCGCGGAGGATATGAGAGACAGCACCGGCGCTGCCGCCATGAAGTCGTTTCTGTTGCCCACCAAAGGGGGCTTGCTTGGCGGGTTCGGATAGTGCGACGGCCGCGCGCACGCGACTTCCTTCCACTCGATCTCCGGATACGAGGCGGTGAAGCATCCCTTCTTTGGCAAGGGGCGCCGCGCGATGGCCGCACCCCATTGCTGCCGGCTCGGGGTGACCGTTGTCCGAGTGGGTTGGTCCTGTGCCGCCGGTGCGGCGGCTGGCCGCTGAGCCGGAGGCGGCGTTGCTTGTTGAGCCAACGCGACCACAAGCGGCAAGGACCCGGAAATGATGCATGCGGCGAGCGTGATGCCAAGGATTCTCATGACGCGCCTGCGCGACGGGTTGGAGGCTCACACTTGCGGTAGCCGCTTTGCCGACTGGATCTTGGTCGCTATCGCCCGTCAGGAGCGGCGCAAGCGCCGCACTCGCCCGCCCACCAGCCGCCAGATGGCCGCGGCCAGGAACGGGCCGATCAGCGCGGCAATGATCCCAAGGATCAGCACCACGCCCAGGTGATCGCGCACCAGCGGCAGGTTGCCGAAGAAGTAGCCGGCGCCGGTGAAGATGCCCACCCAGCCCAGCCCGCCGATCACCGTGTACAGGTTGAATTTGGCCGGCGTCATGCTCATCGCGCCGGCCACCAGCGGCGCAAACGAGCGCAGCAGCGGCACGAACAGCGCCAGCATCACCGTCTTGCCGCCGTGCCGCTCGAAAAATCCCCGCGTCTTGGCGATCGACGCAGCGTCGATCCACGCCACGCGCCCGTCGAACACCTTGCGGCCGAGCCAGACGCCGAGCCAGAAGTTCATGATGTTGCCGAGCACGGCGCCGACCACCACCGAAGCGATCAGCATGTCCAGCCGGAACTGGCCGCCTGCGGCCACCGCTCCGGCCACGAACAGCAGTGAATCGCCCGGCAGGAAGGCCATGAACACCAGCCCCGTCTGCATCAGGTAGATCAGGGCCAGCGCCAGGTAGACAAGCGGACCGTAGTGGTGGGCGAACGTGACCAGGAACCGGTCCATCGACCCGAACAGGTCCGCCCAGTGGACTTGCGACATCGACCGCATCACCCCGGCTGAGCGCGCGACGGCTTTGGCTGCCAGTCGAGGCCGGGCCTTTCTGTAATGTTGCAATATGTTACGCGATGGCAAGGTGCCAGAATTAGGAATCGAACGGAGGCCCCTTGCCGATCCGCCGCCTTCCTGAAAGTCTGATCAGCCAGATCGCGGCCGGCGAAGTGGTCGAGCGCCCCGCTTCGGTGGTCAAGGAGCTGCTGGAAAACGCGCTCGATGCGGGCGCGCGCCAGATCGAGGTGCGGCTGGAAGGCGGCGGCGTGCGCCGGATCGCGATCAGCGACGACGGCGCCGGCATCGAGCGCGACGAGTTGCCTTTGGCGCTGGCGCGTCATGCGACCAGCAAGATCGCCAGCCTGCAGGACCTGGAGGCGGTCGAATCGCTCGGCTTCCGCGGCGAGGCACTGGCCGCAATCGCCTCGGTCGCCTCGGTGTCGATCACGTCGCGCACGGCGCAAGCCGGTCACGCCTGGCGCATCGACGCGGCCAATGGCCGCGTCGATGCGGCCGTCGGAAACTGCGGCACCCGGGTCGAGGTCGCGGACCTGTTCCTGAACACGCCGGCGCGCCGCAAGTTTCTGAAAAGCGAGCCCACCGAGCTGGGCCATTGCGTCGCGCAGGTCGAGCGCATCGCTGCCTCGTTTCCGCAGGTGGGCTTTCGGGTGCTGCACCAGGGCCGTACCGTGCTGGCCGCGGCGCCGTCCAGCGCGCTGGAGCGGCTGCGCGGCCTGCTGCCCAAAGGCGTCGAGGAGGCATTGCGCCCGATCGAAGCCGACGCCGGCATGTTGGCGCTGACCGGCTGGGTCGGCGCTCCCACCGCGTCGCGGGCGCGCGCCGATGCGCAGTTCTTCTACGTGAACGGCCGCAGCGTGCGCGACCGGCTGCTGTCGCACGCGGCCCGCGCCGCCTACACCGATGCGCTGCATGGCCAGGCCCAGCCGGTGTACTGCCTGTTCCTGCGGATCGATCCGGGCCAGGTCGATGTCAACGTTCATCCGACCAAGACCGAGGTGCGTTTTCGCGATGGCCCCGCGGTGCACCGCTTCGTCACCCAGGCGGTGGCCCGGGCGATCGCCACCGGTGCCGGGGCCGAGCAACCCTTCTCCGCGCCCCCCTCCTTCGCGCCTGCCGGCGCTACGGCGGGCTCGCCCATCTTCGCGCCCGGCGCGAAGATGGGCGGCTGGCCGCAGACGGCGCTGCGGATCGCGCAGCCGGCGGCCGAATACCTGCGGATGGTGGCGCCCGGCGCCGCCGACGGCGCGCCAGCGGCAGCACCGGACTCCGATGGCGCCCCGCCGCTCGGATTTGCGATCGCCCAACTGGCGGACATCTACGTGCTGGCGCAGAACCGCGCCGGGCTGGTGCTGGTGGACATGCACGCGGCCCACGAACGCATCGTGTACGAGCGGCTCAAGAGCGCGCTCGATGCGCAGCGGATGCCACGCCAGCAGCTGTTGATCGCGCACGTGTTCGCGGCCGACCCGATCGAGGTGGCCACGGCCGAGGAGCAGCGCGAGGCGCTCGATCAGCTCGGGCTGGAGCTGTCCGTCGCCTCCCCGGGCGAGCTGGCGGTGCGCGCGGTGCCGCTCACGCTGGCGCAAGCCGACGCGGCGCGCCTGGCGCGCGACGTGCTGCGCGAGGTCCGCAAGTACGGTGCCAGCGGCGCGCTGACCGGGTATCGCGACGAGCTGCTGGCCACGATGGCCTGCCACGGCGCCATCCGTGCCGGCCGCCGGCTGACGCTGGAGGAGATGAACGCACTGCTGCGCGAGATGGAAAGCACCGAGCGGGCCGACCAGTGCAATCATGGGCGGCCGACCTGGGTGCAGCTGGATCTGCAGGAGCTCGATCGGCTGTTCCTGCGAGGCCGTTGATGCCGCCCGTCGAGCGCGCGCGGCCCCGCGCCCAGGCCGTGGCGCTGCTTGGGCCGACCGCAGCCGGCAAAAGCGCAGCCGCGCTGCAGCTGGCCGACGAGGTGGCGCTGGAGATCATCTCGGTCGACTCGGCGCAGGTGTACCGCGGCATGGACGTCGGCACCGCCAAGCCGTCGGCGGCCGACCGGGCGCGCGTGGCGCACCACCTGATCGACCTGCTCGATCCGGCCGAGCCCTACTGCGCGGCCCGCTTCGTGCAGGATGCGCGCGCCTCCATCGCGGCGATCCGCGCACGCGGGCGCCTGCCGCTGCTGGTGGGCGGCACGATGCTGTACGCAAAAGCGCTGCGCGATGGGCTGGCCGAGCTGCCGCCGGCCGATCCGGAGGTGCGCGAGCGCCTGGCGCAGCAGGCTGCGCGCAGCGGCTGGCCGGCGCTGCACGAGCAGCTGCGCGCCATCGATGCGCGCACGGCCGCGCGCCTGGCGCCGACCGACAGCCAGCGCATCCAGCGCGCGCTGGAAGTGTTCGAGCTGACCGGCGAGGCGCTGTCGGACCTGCAGCAGGCCGCCAGCGAACCGACGCCGCTGCTGACGATCGCGTGGCTGCCGTCGGACCGCGCCGACCTGCACCGTCGCATCGAGGCGCGCTTCGATGCGATGCTGGCCGGTGGGTTGCTCGACGAGGTGCGCCGGCTGCATGCGCGCACCGATCTGAACCCGGCGCTGCCGTCGATGCGCAGCGTCGGCTACCGGCAGGCCTGGGAGCACCTGGACGGGGCGACCACGCCGCCCGAGTTCCGCCAGGCCGCCGTTGCCGCCAGCCGCCAGCTCGCCAAGCGGCAGATCACGTGGCTGCGCTCGATGCGCGAGGCCATCGTGATCGATCCGCTCGATGCCGATGCAATGAGACAGTTGCGCGCGGCGGTCGATCGCTGGGACGACTGACCGCGAGCGTCAGACCACGACGCAGCCCGGATCGTTCGCGCCCCGGCTGCGGATCGTGCCGATCGGCCAGCAGGTCTCCCCTTGCGCGTCGAACGCCTCGACCGCCGCCGTCGCGTCGGCGGCCGCCACCACCACCACGTAGCCGATGCCGCAGTTGAACACCCGATGCATCTCGGCGTCGGCCACGCTGCCGTGGCGCTGCAGCCAGTCGAAAATGGCGGGCCTGCGCCAGCGGTCGCGCTCGATCAGCGCCTGCACCGCGGCCGGCAGCACGCGCGGCACGTTCTCGACCAGCCCGCCGCCGGTGATGTGCGCCATCCCTTTGATGCGGATTTTTCTCATCACCGCCAGCACCGGCTTGCAATAGATCCGGGTCGGCTCCAGCAGCCACTCTCCCAGCGTGCGCCCGTCCAGCGGATCCGAATAACGCGCGCCGCTCGCCTCGACGATGCGCCGGATCAGCGAATAGCCGTTCGAATGCGGCCCGCTCGACGCCAGGCCCAGCACCGCATCGCCGGCAACGATCGAAGCGCCGTCGACCAGCTCGGACTTTTCGGCCACACCGACCGCGAATCCGGCCAGGTCGTACTCGCCCGCCGCGTACATGCCGGGCATCTCGGCGGTTTCGCCGCCGATCAGCGCGCAACCGGCCAACTCGCAGCCGCGCGCGATGCCCGCCACCACCTGCTCGGCCACATCGACGTCCAGTTTCGAGCAGGCGTAGTAGTCCAGGAAGAACAGGGGCGCGGCACCCTGCACCAGCACGTCGTTCACGCTCATCGCAACCAGATCCTGACCGATCGTGTGATGCCGGTTCAGCGCCACCGCCACTTTCAGCTTGGTGCCGACGCCATCGGTTCCGGACACCAGCACCGGCTCGCGTAAACCCGATGGCATCTGGAACACGGCGCCGAAACCGCCGATTCCGGCCAGAACGCCCGCAGTACGGGTGCGCTCGGCCAGCGGCTTGATGCGCCGTACCAGCTCGTCGCCAGCGTCGATCGATACGCCGGCCTGCGCATAGGTCAGGGGCTTGGTCATCGGCTTGGCACCAAGCTACAGTGGCGCTTCTGACGAGGGGCGCGCACAGGCCGCGCGCGGCGCGAGACGGCGGTTCATCGAAAGGATTGTATTGGAATGGCTTTTCTGAACGACGAGCGGCTGGCCACGGCCGCCTGGATCGGCGCCGGACTGGCGTTGTTGACGCTGATGGCGCTGCTGTCGAGCGTGCTGGCGCCGTTCGCTTTGGGCGCCGTGCTGGCTTATCTGCTGGTGCCCGGCGTGGACTGGCTGCAGCGGCGCCGGCTGCCGCGCTGGGCCGCCGCGCTGGTGATGATGGTCGTGACGGGCCTGGTACTGCTCGGGTTGGTGCTGATCCTGGTGCCGGTGCTGCAGCGTGAGACCCAGATGCTGCGCGAACAATGGCCCGCGCTGATCACGCGGCTGAACATGAACGTGGCGCCGCGCCTGCGGGATTGGTTCGGTTGGACCGTCAGTTTCGACTCGCAGGCGCTGACCGATCTGCTGGCCTCCAACGAGAGCGACAAGGGGGCACTGGCCGCCTCGGTGCTGGCGCGGCTGCGCTCGGGCGGCGCCCTGCTGCTGGGCACGCTCGGAATGCTGGTACTGGTGCCGGTGGTGCTGTTTTATCTGCTGCTGGAGTGGCACCCGTTCATCGAGCGTTTCGAGAGGAGCATTCCACGCCGCTGGCACGCGCGCGTGGTCGACATGGTGAGCGAGATCGACTCGGTGCTGTCGCAGTTCCTGCGCGGCCAGCTCACCGTGATGGCGGGCTTGGCGGTGTACTACTCGGGGGCGCTGGCGCTGGCTGGATTTCATTCGGCGTTGCCGATCGGCATCGTGACCGGGACTCTGAGTTTCGTGCCTTACGTCGGTTATTCGATCGGGCTGCTGCTGGCGCTGGGCGCGTCGGTACTGCAGTTCGACGGCTGGTACGGCCCGCTGATGGTCGCCGTGGTGTACGGCCTGGGCCAGGTGCTGGAGAGTTTCGTGCTGACGCCGCGCCTGGTGGGCGAGCGCATCGGTCTGCACCCGCTGGCGGTGATCTTCGCGCTGCTGGCGTTCGGAGAGCTGTTCGGCTTCTTCGGCGTGCTGGTCGCCCTGCCCTCCAGCGCGGTGCTGCTGGTGGCGCTGCGTCGCGTAAAGCGTGCCTATTTCGCGAGCGCCTTTTACGGGCGCTCCTGAATGCGCCAGCTCGCGCTCGGTCTGTTCGAGGCGCCGCCGCAGACCCTCGAAAACTTCGTGGCCGGCCGCAACGGCGAGGCGCTGGCGGTGGCGCGCGAACTGGCGGCCGGGCGCGGGCCCCAGTTCGTCTATCTGTGGGGTCCGCCGGGCAGCGGACGCACGCACTTGCTGACCGCGCTGGCGGGCGGGGCCGCATCCACTGCCGGCCAGAGCGGGCGCCTGTACACCGCCGACGATGTGCACCGGCTCGATGCGCCGGGTCAGGCGGACCTGTTCGCGCGGATGAATCGGGTGCGGGCCGAACCGGAAGCTCAGCTGATCGCGGCCGGTGACCGCCCGCCCGCGCAACTGGCGCTGCGCGAGGACCTTCGCTCGCGCCTGGCCTGGGGCTTGGCGCTGGCGCTGCAGCCGCTGTCTGAACAGGACAAAGCCGATGCGCTGCGCGAGCAGTTAAGGTTGCGCGGGGTGCGGGCCGCTCCCGATCTGATCCCGTTCATGCTGTCGCGGCTGCCCCGGGACATGCGCACGCTGTCGGCCGCGCTGGCGGACCTCGACGACTACGCGCTGCAGCTGGGGCGCGCGCTGACGGTGCCGTTGTTGCGGCAATGGCTGCGCAATCGGGCCGGTAGAATGCGCGCCGAATGAGACTCGCCCCGTTCGATCCTGCCCGGCCCGGGAACATGAGACTGCGCCGGTGATCCATCGACTGGTCAGGCGGGTGCAGACGCTGCTGTCCGGCCGGCCACGGCTGCGCAAGGCGCCGCGCCGCATTGCGGCCTCCGAGCACGGGATCGATCGGACCCGGGTGTCGCGCTCGGCGATCCGGACCTGCGAGACGCTGCAGGCGGCCGGCCACCGGGCCTACGTGGTCGGCGGCGCGGTGCGCGATCTGCTGCTGGGGATCGCTCCGAAGGACTTCGATGTCGCCACCGATGCGACGCCCGAGCAGGTCAAGTCCCACTTCCGGCGCGCCATCATCATCGGGCGCCGGTTCCGGCTGGTGCACGTGATGTTCGGCGCCGAGACGATCGAGGTGTCCACATTCCGCGCCTACGACACCGGCGAGCGCGATACCGACGAGCACGGCCGCGTGCTGGCCGACAACGTGTTCGGCGAGCAGTACGAGGACGCGGCACGCCGCGATTTCACGATCAACGCGCTCTATTACGATCCGGGCACCGGCGAAGTGCTCGACTATCACGACGGGGTGCGCGATATCCGCCGCCGCCGGCTGCGCGTCATCGGCGATCCGGCCACGCGCTACCGCGAGGACCCGGTGCGGATGCTGCGCGCGGTGCGCTTCGCGGCCAAGCTCGGATTCGAAATCGACCCGGCCACTCGGGCCCCGATTGCACGCCTGGCGAGCCTGATCGAAAACGTGCCAGCAGCGCGCCTGTTCGACGAGATGCTCAAGCTGTTGATGAGCGGCTATTCGGTCGCCTGCATTTCGCAGCTGCGCGCCGAGGGCCTGCATCGCGGCCTGCTGCCGCTGCTCGATGTGATCCTGGAGCAACCGCAGGGCGAGCGCTTCGTGATGCTGTCTCTGGCGCGCACCGACGAGCGGGCCCGCGCCGGCAAGCGGGTGGCGCCGGGGTTCCTGTTCGCCACCCTGCTGTGGCACGAGGTGCTGGCCAAATGGAATGCCCGCATCGCCGCCGGCGAGCACCGGATGCCGGCGCTGGAGGCGGCGATGGATCAGGTACTTGACAGCCAGACCGAAAAGCTGGCAATCCAGCGGCGTTTCACCTCCGATATGCGCGAGATCTGGACCCTGCAGCCACGCTTCGAGCGCCGGACCGGCCAGGCCCCGCTGCGCCTGCTGGAACACCTGAGGCTGCGGGCCGGATATGATTTCCTGTTAATCCGGTGCGCGGCCGAGGAGGCCCCGGCGGAACTGGGCGAATGGTGGACCCGTTTCATACACGGATCGGAAGATGAGCGAGCGGCCCTGATGCAGGAAGCGAGCAAGAACCGCAGCGCCCCCAGCGGCGGCCGCCGCCGGCGCCGGCCGCGCCGCCGTCCCGCGGAGGCGGCCTGACCGCAAGCGCCGATGGTGCGGCAAGCCTATATCGGACTCGGTGCCAACCAGGGCGATCTGGTTGGCACCCTGAACGCGGCCGTGCAGTCGCTCGGCTCGCTGGAGCAGTCCCAACTGATCGCCACCTCGCCCTTTTATCGCTCCACGCCGATCGAGGCGAGCGGTCCCGATTACCTGAACGCTGTGGTGCGGATCGACACCGACCTGGAGCCATACGGCCTGCTGCTGCATCTGCTCGAGATCGAAATGGTGTTCGGCCGCAAGCGCCGCGGCCCCGATGCGCGGCGTAATGCTCCGCGCAACATCGACCTGGACCTGCTGCTGGTGGGCGATCTGATCATCCGCAGCGCGCCGCTGGTGCTGCCCCACCCCCGGATGCACGAGCGGGCTTTCGTCCTGCGGCCTCTGCTGGACCTGGCACCGGGCCTGACGGTGCCCGGCTACGGCCCGGCGGCGGCGCTGCTCGACCGGATCACCGACCAGGTGATCGCGCCGTTCAATCCCGACGAGGTCGGCACGGATCAGAGCTCGGAACACAGTTTCGAGTAGTGGGCGAACCCGCGCAACTGCGCCACATCGCGATCGAAGGGCCGATCGGGGCCGGCAAGACCTCGCTCGCGCAGCGGCTCGGCCGCCACCTGGGAGCGCAGCTGATGCTGGAGCAGCCCGAGGCCAATCCGTTTCTGGAGCGCTTCTATCGCGACCGCAAGCGCTTCGCGCTGGCCACCCAGCTATGCTTCCTGCTGCAGCGTGCCGCGCAGATCGCCGAGCTCGGCCAGCTCGACCTGTTCCGCAGCCAGGTGATCACCGATTTCCTGCTGGACAAGGATGCGCTGTTCGCGCGCGTGACGCTGTCGGACGAGGAGCTGAAGCTGTATCAGACGATCCACGCACAGATCGCGCCCAAGGCACCGGCGCCGGATCTGGTGATCTATCTTCAGGCGAGCCCCGAGACTCTGGCGGCGCGGGTCGCGCGTCGGGCCAACCCGATCGAGGCCGGCATCACCGAGTCCTATCTGCGCGCGCTCGCGGAAAGCTACGCGCGCTTTTTCCATCATTACGAGGCCGCGCCCCTGCTGATCGTCAACAGCGAGCACCTGAACCCGACTGCGAGCGACCAGGACCTGCAACTGCTGCTGGCGCGGATGAGCGCGATGCGCGGCCGG
>Ga0187846_10001851_pt1 | contig 11842 bp, 22 predicted proteins | sample TC_taG_FD_161473 | JGI IMG/M metagenome (GOLD analysis project Ga0187846, IMG submission 161473) | Biofilm microbial communities from the roof of an iron ore cave, State of Minas Gerais, Brazil - TC_06 Biofilm (v2) | ecosystem: Environmental > Terrestrial > Deep subsurface > Cave > Wall biofilm... | reverse complement strand
TCTTTGATACTAAAAGTCTTCCTCATCTATGTCAACGCCTTCCTTGACTTTTAGGGTACTAACTTGATCAGGGTAGTCTAAATCTGTCCGCTCGCCCAAATACACTGGCTGGTACAAAGCACCATGAATATGGCGATAAAGATATTCGATTTCCACAAGCGTGCCCACCTCAGGCATCGGGAAGTTCGGAAGAACAGTAACCTTCCCAACATCAACGAGTTCTTTCCCCTCCAGGCACTGTATGTAAACTGACCTCTTCCCCTTCTCGTTGTGATTGGACACTTGTACCGTAGCGGTTTGCTTAAACTTGAACTTTCTTTGATCCCCACCCGAATTGGGCCGACCAGCACTGTAGGGAGCACTAATTCGCTTGAATACAACACCTTCCACCCCTTTCTTTTCTAAAGCTTTGAAGGCCTTGCGCTTGCTGGTAGCTCCAAAGGTTGTATAAATCAACTGAACGGCTGATTCATTCTTATCGAATTCGCCGAAGGCGCCGAGGAGAACAGCATGCCTTTCGACATATCCTTTGGCGCGAAGATTTGTGCCCTGTCTCTCGAGAATGTCGAAAAGCCACACGACTTCACCGATAAGCTCGCCATCTACAAGAAAATCTCCTTCGATACAAGAGAAACGGTCTTGGATTGCTTGCGGAAATCCAACAAGAAGACCTTTCCTGTTGATAGCTTCAAGAACTTCGCCGGATCGGCGAAACAGCATCCGCTTACCGTCTTTTTTCTCTTGCATACACCAACTGGAATCGTCAAAAAGACCATCAAGTTCCTCTTTCTCTATGTTGTTGAGGAGTTGAGGCAAAATCCCTGTAATCTTATTTTCTTTGTCCCCGCCCACGTAAGGCGCTTGACCAGTGGCTTTGGTGTATCCCTTAAGAAGTTTGGAGTGAACTTGAGCCTCGAAAATCTCGGTAGCTTTGTCCAAATCCACTGGCACAGGTGTTTTTTGGGAAGCCGTAAGCGAACTGCCTCGCCTCCCATATTCAATCTTGACCAGATATCCACTTCCTGACTTAACAAGATGAACGTGATACTCCTTGTCACTTGATCCTTGCTTGAAGAAGAGCGCTACATGTTTCTCACTGCTCATGCTCTCCCTCTTCTTTCTTCCCTCTCTCATCCGCCGCGGCAAAAATGAAGCAGCCAAAAGCCATCCAAAAAGAAACGATAGCTACAATACCCGCTTGGCTCCAAGTATGATTAGAAAGTTTGACAAGAGCTCCGCTTGATGCTCCCAAGAGCAAAGACCAAAAACTGCATATCAATACAATCTTTGTAGATTCACTCATGAAATCCTCTCAACTTTGTAGATATTAAGTTCTTCCGATGGAGAATCATCACCTGACATGCGAAGATCTGCAACTAATTGCATTTTCTTCTGCAACTTGCGGGCTTCCTTTTGACTGGAAGTGTTGGTAAAATCATCAATCCAACCAGCGGATTCAATGATGTAGAATGTATCCTTTGCCATGGTGTCCTTTCTAAACCAATGGTTCTACTACTACTTTGCGGCCAAATGGAGGAGTCAAATCTTCCATCATTGTGGCCCACATCACAGGAAACTTTGGGGCTTTCTCGGGGAAGGTTCCACACATATCAGTTAGATAAACACAGCAATCAATGCCGTGTTTCTCCATTTCTGCCAGGGCTGGCCTAAAATCCGTCCCTCCTCCTCCTTTGGCTTGGTAGTTGCCCTGGATCTTGTCCCTGAAGAATTCTATGCTCTGGACGGCAGCATCGGCGCAGATAAGGACAACTTCGCATCCTGTCTGCTCCATGATCATATTTGTTTCAGAGACGAACAGTTTACACATCTCTCCATCAATCGAGCCAGAAGTATCTATGATTACACCAGCCCGCCGAACTCCAAGGTCGCGCTGTATACCCGGTTCATAATAGCCGAGTTTGCCTTTACTTGCAAGCAAACGCCTTGAAGGACGCGACCAATCAACCGTTGTGGTGGGCATAACATTGGCCACCAAGAACTCCCGAAAGTGTTTTTGCCAAGGCGTCTTGGTATCTGGGATGTCCTTGATGACTTCGCGTAGAATGGAATTCGGCTGAGAACCAATAGAGGCACGCTTAAGCCGCTCTCTCCACACCCGACCTTCCATTTCATCCATGTGTTGATCACACGAGCCATCTTGGCTTGGGATAAGATCATGCCCATATTTTTGTCTGTAAGCATCTAAGAACTTCTGGATCGCTTTATCCTTCCTTTTCGAGACGTGATCATAGAGCATTTCGAAAGTCCATTGGTGAGCCGGTATCTTCTTAAGAAGCACCGGATCAACAATGTCTTCAGCGGTAACCACATAAGGATTGCTGATTTCAAGGGGACCAATTTTGGGCTGCTGCTTGATTGCTCGAATAACGATCGCATCAGCACAGATGTTTGCGATGCTACTATCAAACTTGTCCCCTTTTTGAAGATACAGTTTTTTGAACCTGAACGCGTGTCGAAGAGCCACATGTAAAAGCTCGTGTATAGTAACAGCATACTGTTCAGATTCTTTGATGACAAAGAACGGGTCGCAATAGAAGATTGTCTTCCCGTCTGTGTAGGCGATGGCATCTAAATTCTCCCTTCCCAAAGCCACAGGCACCCAAAGCAAAAGCCCAGCTAATCCCGAATCTCTGGTAACAAGACGACGGGTAATTAGCTTGATGTGCTGGAGTTTCTGCTCTGGTTTGAGATTGGACTTCTTGTAAAGTGGTTTAGTTCCGGGTGAGTTCCCGGGCGCGAGGACTATAAACCTTGTATCCCTCGGTGCGAACAACTTCATTGATGATGCCAAGTTTCACCGCCTTTGACAGAATCATTTCATTTGCCAATGTCTCGATTTCAGCGATCGGTTGATTGGTCTTCTTGTCTTGTAATGCATCAAAAATCAGCATAGCCCTGCTGATTTCATCAGTTGTCTTGACGTGCGCAGCCATAGAATAAGCCAATCCGTACAAGCAGGAAATCTTGTCTGGAATATGCTTGGCGGCAAACTTTGGACTTTGATGCCTCAAAAGCTCGGCCATAGAGGGTAAATCAGCAATCTCCTCGCAGGTATGCTTATATTCCACCGCGGCAGATTCACCGACAATACCATTGATAAGCAAAGATTTGCTGGTATTATCTTTCACTTCGAATTCTATCTTGGAGACTCGCACCCACGATCTGGGAGAGGGGGCAATTAAATTAGCTCCCTTTGGCTGGCCGGCCACACCAGTCAAGAAATCAGGCTTGACTCGAATGAATGAGAGAACATTGGGATGAACCCCATTCTCAAGTGCCCAACCACTCCAATCAGTGGGATCAGCCATGACCTGTATATGGACAAACCGATCGGCTAATGCTGTCCCCATCTTATAGGAAATGGCACCATCATCAGGAGCATTTCCCGCGGCAACAACCATCCAACTGGCGGGCAGGATATGAGGGCCAATCCTTCTATCTAATACCAGCTGATAGGCTGATGCCTGCATACGTGGTTCTGCCGCGGTCAATTCGTCCAAAAAGATAATACCTGGCTCATCCACAATGGGGAAGAACTCTGGGCGGAATGACTTGGTAATACCCAGTTTCTCGTCTACCCACTTGAGACCTTGCAGGTCTGGAGCATCCATTTGAGTCAAGCGAACGTCTTCAAGCAACATTCTTTCGCTTTTGGCAAAAGCCCAAATGGATTCGGACTTGCCAACTCCTGGCTCGCCCCAAAGGAACACGGCGAACTTCAATTTGCGCAGTTCCCGCAATAGTGCGGGCAATTGCCCCGGATTGCACGGGATGGTATTAATCATGACTTTCCTTTCTTGAGATTTGGGAAGTTACTGTTGATTTCGAAAAATTGGTTCAGATGACTTTGGAATTTAGGTCTCGCGTGTGGGCTTACTTCGCAAAAAGCACCTATCTGGCCAAGATAACAACCATCGGTAGAAAAACCTAAAAGCGAAGGAATGTGGATGAGTGGCCATGCCCTTATAAGAGATTCCATTAAATCTCTTAATATGACTTATTCTTGCCATTTTAGCCTCGCGTATTGCGCCACCAACGCCAATGCACCCGAATGAATCGCCAGAAAAACCTTACAGTAGGTTCTTTCCAGCGAGTATAGTTTTCAGGCCTGACCATTTATATCACCCGTTCTGGCTTCGCGCAAGGAATTTCCGATAATACTGTGATGCATTACCTTTTCCGTATTTCCATCGCAAAGGCATAAAACGATAGAAAAACCTAGAAGTAAACTTTGACCACCTTCGAGGATTATCACGCAGAGCCATCTATGCCACCAGCCGATGGCAAAGTCTCTGTAAGATGGTAGGCCAAACCAATGATTCTATGCCTTGTGCCTTCTTTATCAATGAACACCAATTCATGATAAATTGGGTCTAATACTTCCAAGTAAAAAACCTCGTATTCCTTGGAAATGGCGTTGATTTGGGTTGGGCCTACAATACCAGGAATAGTGCCTATGGGATTAGGGTAAAATACCCTGATTCGCATACTACTTCCTGCTTCCGGTTTTCCCTGTTTTAACATCTATCCTCCTTTTCAGGTCTAGCCAATATTCTTCGATCAAACGCCAATCTTTGTTGGTCAACTCATTGATGTAAATACCTGTATCGCCCATTACAGCCAAAAGTTCCAGTCTGAACCTTTTGGGCAATTTCTCCCAATGCTTTTCCATATGGGAAGTCAAAAAATGGATCTGATTGGACAAAATCTCTGCCTTCGCTGCGGGAGATAATCTTCTATCCCAGTCTTTCTTATTCAATTTATCCACTTGGGTTTTTCTCCTTTCAGGCGAATCAGCAAATCTTCGTAATATTTCGGGTCATTGGTAAATTCATTACCAATAGGTATGACACCCAAAATAGGCAAATCTTGTGGGTTTTTCATATACGCGAGGCGCCCGGGAATAAGGTTTTTTGTGATTTCGGGAGAAATCCTGTCCAAGCAGCCGGCAGAAAAGCAAGAGGTAACGAACTGTGTATTCGCCAGATATGGCCCGGATATGTGCTCATACGAAGTCCAACAGTTTTTGTTATCTCTATCTTTGAATTGCCGCACAACCTCACCCAATAAATCAGTTGGCCGATCTGGGAGATCACCACGCGAGAGGTAAAAACGGAAGATTTCAACATCGTGGAAGGGGAGTTTGAGGATTTCATTTATGTATCTTTCTACGAAGACATGATGAACAGTGAAGAGATAATCACTTTGGTGATCGTGAATGATGGGCACAGAAACATTATGGTTGGTCCCCCACAATAATTCTGTCTTTGTGCGGCCATCTTTCTTGTAGGCCACACCACACCAATTGCCTACTTCATCATCTTTGGTAAGAACATAGCGAGTAGCAACTACTACTTCCATCGTCGGCCCCTTTTCACTATCCATATAGGACCAAACATCCAAAATCTCCAAAAGAAGCGATTAGTCCATAAGCTGTACTGCCGTGGATTACAGATGTTTAGGTGGCTGTTCTTTCGCATATTTCATGATTACCAAATCAGAAATGCGATAACACATTATACAATTTTGCTCGTAATATTTGAGAGCAAAGTCTATGATTTTCTCTGCTTCTGCACGCGTGGCTGTAAAACGTACAGGAATCATTCGTTCTTGTAACATCTCCTGATTAGAAGATATCCATTGGCCTTTACTCGGCGGCAGAATCGTGAGTCCTTCAGATATCTTTCTTATCTGTGAGTCAAATACCCTATGATATCTAGTTCGAATTGGTCTTTTCGTCCTTGGATTTACAGTGGGTATTAGTATTTCCCAAAGAACGGAAGGATTCAATATAATTTGCTCTTGCATGCAGTCCCTCCTAACCGTCGTTGAATTTTCCTAATGCAAGATTATGAACTATGCAAAAATATCTCTAATGCACTTCGCACAAGACTTTACCATCTTTCGGAGGGTGAGTCTTTAGGATTCTCCTCTTTAAACCTATCAGGAGTTATAAAGCCCACTGGCCGCCCACCCTTAATGGTCAAAATCCAGGCTATCTTTTCCATGTTTTTTAAGTCGACCTGGGCTGTGCGAAAGTAACCTGTACACTCGTAGACAGGGAACGCCATAAATATGTTATTGTTAAGAGATTTTTGGCAAATCTGCACCAATTCATTACTAGATTGACCTTCAGCAACTAATCCCCACATACAGGATTTACAAAGTGAATCTTGACTCTTCTTTGTGCCATTCCGAACTTTGATGACCATTTGCTTCCTTTCTAATAGAAAGCAGTAATGAAGAATCCTTCATGTTCTTTGTCATACCAAGCTCCCCAAGCTTGATGATATTCACCGTCAGCGCTCAGCCACGGGTCATATACATGAACCATATGCTCTGGCCAACCATTGCCAGGCTGTAGATACCAGTCTTCTATTCTCTGGTAGTATACAGGAGTGTCTTCTGGAGCACTTTGTAGTCTATCAAGCAACTTGCCAACCGTCATATAGTCCTCAAACCTTGGCACTATACGTTTGATTGGCCCTTTGAATTGGAGCAACGGGTGGGAGTCGAACCCACTGTCAACAGCTTTGCAGGCTGAGCTCTTCATGCCGTTCGAGTTCCGTCGCAAATCGTCAAATAGTTTCAGCGCGCGCTCGGCAGCTGCTTCTGGAGTACCTTTGAGATGTCCAGGCCAAACCAGTTCAAAGAGTTTCTTTGGCCACCCACCATAGCGTTCCGCACGAGAGCACAAAGTTTCGGCTGGATGACCAAGAAAAAGAGTATTACCCAATTGGCTAAAAGCAATAGCTATGTTCCAGAGTTTACCCATTGAATTTCATGTCCAATCCAGCCAGCTTCAATCGGCCATCAGAGCAACGCCAATACCAGCGGTCTTCTTCTTCATTGTAAATCGCTTGGTGATGACAATAATAGCATTGCCTGCAGTCAGCACATATTTTGCGTTCATGATTGCATTGCTTTACATTCTGTGGCGGCATTGTCTTCGCCTCCAGAAGCGCTCTGACCAACTAAAGTACCAGGAGTATCTGTGCCAATAGACGTATCTTGGCTTGAGGAATCCTGGGACGGTTCCATAGTCTTTGGGATTGGCGAAGTCGCGGTGATGTTTATGGAAGGAAGACATGTTGGATCTAACTCCGCTGGTCCTTCGATAAGTTGTGGGATTCCTTTATCTCTGTTTTGGATAAGTGTAATTTTATTCCATCGATCGATATAATTAAAATATCGTTGGCCCCCACCAAGCGATCGCAAAGTACTACGTTTGATTCTCTGATTTTCAATTTCTCGAAGGATACAGTTACACTGGTGGCATAAATAACTTCGCCAGCCTATTCCCATTGAAACGGGTAAACCATTAGGCTTATGATCTTGATCAGTTGCTTGTCTTCTACGCAGTGGATAACGTATTCCTCCACACATAAAGAAACGAGGACATAACGGACAAAAAGCCATTATATTTCTCCTTCTAAAAGTAAGTATAGAATTGCTCTCAACATCAAAATAGGATCATCCATGAATTTCCCTAAACCAGCATTGCATTCAAAACAAAGCAATCCACGAATTTTGCCCGTCTTGTGATTGTGATCTACATGAAGACGAGTCTTCCTTTGATTTCTACGGCCACAAATCTTACAACGATTTTTCTGCTTTCGCTTTCGTTTGTTGTATCCATCTAGATCAATACCAAATTTATGACGAAGCTGGGCATTTGATTTAATTCGTTTGCCATGAAGAGTTTTGGCTCTCTTCTTTGCCAATGAGAGTAGCTTCTTTCTGTTCTTACGATAATATTTGGCTTTGTTTTCATCTTGATTTTTCCTATAGTCAAGGTTTACTTCCCGTAACCAAGATGTATAACATTGCCTGCACATTCCTCGACAGTTTCTTTTCCTATTCCGATGTTGACAGGGTTTCGGATTCTTCCACTTTTTGTTTTTCGCTGGCATTTTCACTCTCTGTTGGAGGATATGATTCAAGAGGTCCTTCCTGAAGTTGGGGAATTCCTCTCTCCTTATTTTGTTTCATTGACATTCTCAAGACTTCCGCATAGGCTTTGAGTCTTTTCTTTGGATTTTGGATCCTTTCGAAGAGTGCACCACCATCCATGTGCTGGACTTCGTGTTGAATAGCTTTGCACAAAAGCCCTTCTTCAGTATTGGGATCGTCAGAACCAAAGACAACGGTTTTTTCTTGCCACTGGCCATCTCGGTACCTCACGGTGACATATTTATAGCGCGGAACTTCTACCCACATTCCTGGGAAAGACAAACAACCCTCACCTTCTGCTTTGATAAGATCGTCAGTGGAAAGGATGATAGGATTATAGAGGATTGGGAACTCCTTGAAACGTGGGTTGGGGATAGCAAAGCGTCGAGCATCCCCGACTTGAATCCCACTCAAATAAACACCCTGTAGTTCCTCCACCATTCTCGTCAAATCCCTTACATACATTTCTGGCAATGGGCCAGTTAGTTCACGGCTTTTTGTCTTCAGCCGAGATAAATTCCACATGAGTAGTTTAGCCAAGGTTTCCTCCTTGTTCTATAATAAAACAAAAGAGGGAGAAAGCCAAAGCCTTCTCCCTCCCGAAGTTCCTCGTTCTAGTACTTAGAACGGGATATCGGAATCGTCTGTTACCGCGGCCGGAGCCGTCGTGACGGACGTGGTGTTTGGAGTGGTCGACGTGCCTGCCGGTTTCCCGGTCAGGTTGATCACGTTCGTGGCCACGATCTTCGTAAAGGTGCGCTTCTCGGTTCCTTCGCCGGTCGTATTGTAATCAATACGGCCCTGAACGTAAACGAGGTCGCCCTTATGGAGGATTTGCTGGACGATAGTCGCCAGCTTTTCCCAAGCATCAACTTGATGCCAGTTGGTCTTACTCTTGTCCTTCGAACCATAGCTCGTGGCAACGGAAAAGTTCACAACATCTTTTCCACCCACGTTCTTGGATTCAGGATCTCGGCCAACTCGGCCGATTAGTGTTGCTTGGTTAACGTCAAACGCCATTTTACTACTCCTTTCTTCTTGCCGATAAGCAAGAAGGCACAACATTCAGGGTTTGATTTCCCTGAAATTCAAGTGGATGTGTCAACAGGCTTAGGCGCCTCGCAGTTTGCTTGGCCATATCTCCGCCTTACGGTTAGGAGCATCCACAAGATCCTATTGCTGCTTGCGTGCTTGCCTTAACATGATGTAAAGTTTTGTGAGATTGTTTTTGCCTGCCAACCCCAAATAGCGACACAAATCATAATAGATCTGTTCGCATTCCTCATCGGAAATTGATTCAAGCACAGCATTGGGCAGCAATTCTTGGTCCATTTATTTCTTCCGCAAATCCTCTAATTCAGCCTGCAGTTTTCCTTGCATCAAGATCACAAGGCTATTGGATTGAATCTTCGAATCCATCTTGCTTTGTGGAATGTGCTCGGAATAACTAACAATATAGGTTTGCTCCAGGGGTTTGTCCAGCCCACCGCTAAACAAGCGGCAAGTAGCAGTCCAATCTTCTACTTGCTTGACAGTTTTGCCATCCGAGCCAACCATGAATGAGCGCTCTGGCTTGCAGGACAGGACCAACCTGCGTTCTCCAAATACCGCGCTCTGCTCATCCTGTTCATTGAGATAAACAATTTGATTCTGCCCATATTGTTCATCAATCTTGTGGACCGTATACCGAAAGCCAAGAAAGATAAGAAAGCCCAAAAGTAAGATTAGGACTTTTTCCAATACTCTGCCCATGTTTTCCTTTCTAACTTTATCCATGTTTCTCCTTTCTAAATTGGTGGTCGTGGAAGGAATCGAACCGTTCAACAACGCACTTATAAGGTGCGGGCTCTACCATTGAGCTACACGACCTAAAGCTTCATTACCCTATGCCAAAAATGGCGCCAGGCGAAGTAAATATACCACTTATACCCGCTGGGACATTGAATTCTCATAGAAATTGGGGTGGATAATCAGGATCGAACTGATTCTTCTCGAGCCACAGTCGAGCGTACCACCATTATACGATATCCACTTTGGAGTTCAAAGACTTATTCTTTAGTGTTCGTGCTACTAAAGCAGCGTAGTCAGTCGCGCTACCTGTATTATGGCGGAAGTTCTCTGAATGCTGATACATCTGGGCCATTGACAACCTCTTCCCTGTCTTTCGATCAACTCCCATGTCACACCAGGGACAAATGGAAGTTCCACCCATTGAAGCTTCTACTACAGGCAATTCACAGCAAACACAAGGGTCCTCCGAATCGTAAGTGATCTCGAGTGGACCTTTATCCGTGTTGTATGTCATTTTCTTGAGCATGATGCATATGCTCCTTCCCAACAGGTGCTAGCGTGCACAAACGTATCATTTCTTGTTTGACTTCCGTTAGGGATAACGGACGGTAATTCCAGCAGTCCACTCCCACATCGAAAGCAGGAGCCCCTGGTACAGGTGGAAGTCCACCGTGGCTATGTCCGTACAAATGGCCTGCCCCATGGTGAGAACCCTGCCAAACACGCAAGGCATAATGGCATAGAACTATTCTGTATCCGTGATCCTTCGGGTCATGATACATATAGCATTGGGGCAAGACCTGAAAGTATCTTACTAGTTCCTTTTCTTTGTCATGGTTGCCAGGAACTACGAATACATTCTCACAAACAATTCGAGACCGATAAGCAGCAAGATTGCCGCCTTTGAAAACAACATCCCCGAGATGAAACAACCTGTCATCTGGTTTTGCCAATTCATTGATGTTGTTTATAAGCGCGGTGTCCATTTCTGGCACGTTGGTGAAGGGACGATTACAGTATTCGATTATCCGCCGATGTCCAAAATGAGTATCTGCTGTGAACCAGTCCATATTTAGTCCTTGGTGGGCGCGGTGGGCATCGAACCCACAGCCTCGGGATTAAGAGTCCCTTGCTCCGCCAATTGAGCTACGCGCCCTGAATTTTAGCCTTCACCGCCAACGTCCAAGATCTCACAAAGAGAACTAGGACCATCCGAAGTACTCTCTCCATGAGGAATAACTTCGCAGGCTGGTAAAGGATTAATAACCACAGACTTGGCCGACGCATGAAACTTGGGATCATCTGTAGCTAATTCTACCGCACGCGGAGATACTTTGACATTACTATCATCAAGACTATCAGTGAAGACAATCTTCACATGAGGACTATTCCAGTCCAGATTCAAAGTACTCATCATCTTGGTAACAAAGTCACGTGTCCCTGTGATTTCAACATCTGAACTATCCAGATTAAACTGGAAGTCAGGGTTAGCTACCAATCGTGTGAGTAAACTTCTTGCTGTCTTAGGTTCCTCATGCTTGAAATCTTTTTCGATAGCACGATTCTCTGCTTCAAGAAATCGTGCTTTCTGCCCGTAGTAGTTTGAAATATTGCAGAGAAGATCAAAGATCTTCCAAAACCATCCCAGCAAGCCCAAACATACTAATAATTGCCACCCAGTAGCAAGATGATTAAACCACTGCTCGAAGCTATTCCACATCACTTTGTTCCTTTCTTGGTGCGGGAAGAGGGACTTGAACCCCCACGGCTGTTTAGGCCACCTGATCTTAAATCAGGCGCGTCTGCCAGTTCCGCCACTCCCACAAAGCTTTCATCGCAATCTTTCTTATTTACAGCTATGTTGGAGGATAGCGGTAACTATATCTTCCGTAAATATTCCAACAATCAAAATAAGAAATATTACCAATACTGGGTGTTCACCCATCCAGCTAAGTAAGTTTTTCATAATTCTCCTTTCTTCAAATTTGATCGGCGAGGGAGGAGTTGAACCTCCTTACTTCCTTGGGCAGAAGGTTGTACACTGCACACAGTGAGTTGGTACCTGTCCTTTATTGTA
>Ga0187846_10001850_pt1 | contig 11844 bp, 10 predicted proteins | sample TC_taG_FD_161473 | JGI IMG/M metagenome (GOLD analysis project Ga0187846, IMG submission 161473) | Biofilm microbial communities from the roof of an iron ore cave, State of Minas Gerais, Brazil - TC_06 Biofilm (v2) | ecosystem: Environmental > Terrestrial > Deep subsurface > Cave > Wall biofilm... | reverse complement strand
TTCGCTATCGGCCACGCGCGCGGCGGCCTGGTAGCTATCGAACTGCAAGGCAGATATTTCCGTTTTGGCCGCCAGCGGCCGCACCCGCTCCAAATCGGCACGCGCGCGATCGGCGGTGGCGCGATCTTTCTCGATATTGGCTTGCGCAAAGGCCAGGTCCGCCGTCGTGGCCTGGTTGTAAGCAAGGCGCGCCCTGTCGGCTTCGGCCTCCGCGGCTGAAATGCCACTCGAGGTGGTGGATTCGGTCATCGGCACCGTTACCGTCGCGCCCTGGGCTTGGCTGCGCGCCAAAGCCAAGGCCGCGCGCACTTGACTGACCCGCGCCTCGAGGTCCCGCGGGTCAATTCGCGCGAGGACATCGCCTGACTTCACGGCTTGGTTGTCGTTGACCAGCACTTCGGCGACGCTCCCGTAAATTTTCGAGGCCACAGGAGCCAAATGGCCATCCACTTGGGCATCGTCGGTGGTGACTCGGTTGCGGTAGTACAGCCAAGCCGCTACCGAGGCGATCGCCACGAGGGCCACGACGCCGAGGAGCACATACTTGGTGCTCGGCTTCGAGAGCGGCCCCTCCGTGCCCTCAGTTGCTGGAGCAGGTTGAATGGTAGAAGACCCCCCAGCTGACTTGGGGTCGAGTTCGATGGTCTCTGTACTCATTTTGTGCCCTTTAATGTGACTTCGACCCGGCTGGCGGCGAAGTCAACTCCCTGGTCTGCGCCTCGGCCCCCCGGGTGCCATTCTCGCGCACAAGTTCCTCTACAACCGCCCGCGTCATGCATCCGCATGCCTTGATCGCTGCGCCATCCCTATACATTTCGGATAAAAGCCGCTTCCCATCAGCGTCAATGAAGCTCACGGCCTTCAGGTGGACTTCCCTAGGCGCCCCTGTTCCCTTCGCGGCGCTTTCCCGCCAACATCGCTCCAATTCCTTCACCCATTTGCCCGACAGGCTACCTTCCAGCTCCCAGGATTCCACCGCACCCGCCTTTTTGACTGTGACACGAAACATTGCGTCACCCTATGTACGCATGTAAACGACGCAAGTAACATACCATTGTGACGAAATTCTGACACCGAGATAAGCTCATTGTAATTAAATGAGTTATAGAAAATAAAATCACTCTTGTCTGGCCATCGGGAGGGCCTGCCGAAGATTCCATGCCGAAATATGGGCATTTGCCCAAATGTCGGCACTAATTGTTCTGGCGAGCTAACGACGGCGGGAGATGCCTAATTTCTTTATTCGTGATTGAAGGGTGGTCCTCTTCATCCCTAACCGCGAGGCCGCTCCATCGCTGCCTGCGAGTTTCCAATGGCTGGCCTCTAGGGCTTTGAGGATATGCTCCCTTTCGGCGGCCTGAAGGGTAAGCAGATCACCCTGGGGTGAATCCGCCATAGGCTTCAGCTCCCCCATCGGCACCTTCAGGACGGGGCCCGGAGAGAGAATGACGGCCCGCTCGATCAGGTTCTCCAATTCGCGAATATTGCCAGGCCAGGAGTAGTGCACCAATGTGTCCAGCGTGTCGGTCGTAATCGATTCAATCTCGCGATTCATAAGGCGCGAGTATTTCTGCACGAAGTAGCGCACCAGCGCAGGAATATCCTCCTGGCGGTCGCGCAGAGGCGGCATCACCAGGGGAAACACGCGCAGGCGGTAGTAAAGGTCGCTGCGAAACGTTCTCTCGGCTACCATCTGTTCCAGATCGCGGTTGGTGGCCGCGACCACGCGAACATCCACGCGCAGCGTGCGGGTGCTTCCCAGGCGTTCAAACTCCTGCTCCTGGAGCACGCGCAAGAGCTTGGGTTGCAGCTCCAGAGGAATATCTCCCACTTCGTCGAGGAAGATGGTCCCGCGGTGGGCCAGCTCAAACCGTCCGATTCGCTGCGTGAGGGCGCCGGTGAACGCGCCGCGCTCGTGGCCGAACAGCTCCGATTCCAGCAGCCCGCCGGGGATGGCGGCGCAATTCACCTTCACAAAAGTGCGCTCCCGGCGCGAGCTCAAGTTATGGATGGCGCGAGCGATGAGTTCCTTCCCCGTGCCCGTCTCACCTTGAATCAGCACAACCGAGTCGGTCGGCGCCACGCTTTCCACTTGCTTCAAGACTGCGCGGAGCGAAGGACTCTCCCCCACGATCTCCTCAATATTCATCTCCGAACGGATTTCATCTTCCAGGTAGAGCTTTTCTTCCGCCAACTTGTCCTTGAGTTCTGCGATCTGCTGGAAGGCCAACGCGTTCTCCACCGCGATGGCCACTTGCGCGGAAACCTGAAAGAGAAGGTCCACGTCGCCCTGGTCGAATGCGCCTTCGCGCAGGCTGGCGAGGCTGAGGGTGCCCAGCGCGCGGTCGCGCGTCACCAGCGGCATGCATAACAGGGAACGCACGCCCTCGGCTTGCAGTAATTTTGCCGTGGGTGATTGGAATTCCTCGAAGTTGGCCTGATTGAGCAGCAGCGGCTTTCGTGTATTGAATGCCGCGCCGGCAAACGACCCTTCGAGCGGGACCAGCATTTCCTCGTGAATGAATCCCTTTCCTTGAGGAAAGTCGAGGGCCAGCACGCGCATCATGTTTGTGGTTTCGTCGTGGAGCGCCAAGCTGGTGTACTCATGGTGGATGACGCGCCGCAGGGAAGCGGAAATGGCGTCCAATAGGTCGTGCAGATCCAGTTTGGATACTACGGCGTTGTTCACTTCGAGCAGCACGCGCAAGCGGTCGCGCTCTTGCGCAAGTTGCCGCTGATACGCTTGAGCACGCTCGAAATTCAGCGCGTTGTCCACCGCCACGGCCACCTGGCGGGTCACTTGCTGCATAAATTCGACTTCGTCGTCGCCAAACTGGTGAGGTGTTCCCCGGCCGAACGACAGAACGCCCAGCCGGCGCTGCGCCGTGGTTAGAGGCAGAGAGCAGAATGACTTGACCTCGTTCTCGCGGAGGATTTTCAGCAAGGCAGGGAAGCGTGTCTCCTGGTCCGCATCCGCCAAGATAAAGGGCTTCTGAGTTTCGAAGACGATTCCGGAAGGTGTCTCGCCGAGCTGAAACTCCAGGCCCGGCAAAGCCTTCCGGGGCTGTTCGGTTTCGAGAATGTGGAGGCGCATGACGTTGCGCCCAGCGTCATGCAGGATCAATCCCAGGAAATCGAATTCCACTACCCCGTGCAGCCGCGTGGCCAGATCATGAAACAGGTCTACCAAGTCGTGATGCTGGGAGATGGCCTCGGCGACCTCCAGAAGCGCATTGTGTTGCGCCTGAGGAGTTGACGCGGTGATTCGATGTGCGGCCCCGTCCGTCATGAATGCAGAATAGCACCGGGGTTCGCTCAGGCTCAACTTAGGCAGTTTGAAATTTCAGATTTCAAATTTGAGATCTCACATTCCATATCTCACGTTTCATATCGCACGTTTCAGATGCCAGTGGAGGCCCAGGCGGGATGATCTCGAGGCTCCAGCAGGCCGGTTACTTCGGGAGATTGGCCGGGTTGCGCACCACCGCAAGGAGCTTTTGAATTTCCGTGCGGTAGGGGGTTAGGAACTTCTCATTCGCGGCGTTGACTTCGCGCAGGCGGGCCTCGAGCGGCCCCAGATTGCGCTCGGCGAGATCGGGCGAGCGGTTGCCGCCGGAGGCCGCCGGAAGCGCGGGATTCGGGACCACGGATTCGACGGCTTCGGCGATCCCGCGGTAGGTGCGCGCGTCGAGCTTCTCCTCCTCTGCAACTATCTGATCCATGGCCGTCGCCACCAGATTGGCCCGCGCGAGCATCGCCACGTCGTCCGGCGTGGGGATGCGTCCCGCAGCCCCGCCGGCGAGAATCTTTTTGGCGCCTTCGAGCGCCGCCTTGTCTTCGGCGGCTGGATTCTGCACCCGCTGGGCCGCAGCGCGCATGACCCTCAGGTATAGGGCGACATCGTCTTTCGTCAGCGGGTCGAGCTTCTGTTCGGTCTGGAGTTCGAGCGGCGCTTCCTTCGGCGCCCCGTTTCGTATGGACGGCGAATTCTCCGCGCCTTCCGAAGCCGGTGTGGTTTGGCTGCGCCCGCAGCCGGCGAGCGTCAGCGCTACACAAGCCACCCCCGCAAGCAGCCGCCAGCGAGAAGGTAGGGAATCAGGCATAGCCGAAAAATCTTACGGTGATGGGCGCTCCGCGTCAACGCACCCGTCGGCAGTTTTCACCGGCCAGGCCCGGCCTGTGGAAAACCAAAAAAAAACAATTTGACAGCATCCGTGGTAGTCCGCATAATTATGCATGTAAATGCATAATATTGAGCCGCCGTGGGATTGCAGGCACAAAAACGGTTCCGGCAAGGGCAGATCTTGAAACTCGTCACGAGCGAGCCGATCTCCAGCCAGGATGAGCTGCGGCGGCGGCTGGCACACGTGAAGGTTCGCGTGACGCAGGCGACCCTTTCACGGGACGTGTCCGAGCTCAAGCTCGTGAAGACCGCAGCCGGGTACAAGCCCCTCACCAACGGCGACGAAGCCGCAGCGCCCTTGCCGCCGCTGGGACGGGCCTTGCGCGAATATTTGCTGGACTTGCGCCCCGCCGCCAACATGCTGGTGCTGAAGACGCCTCCATCCGGCGCGCAACCCCTGGCGGCTGCATTGGACGCCGAAAAGTTCAAAGAAGTGGCCGGCACGATCGCCGGGGATGACACCGTTTTGGTGATTACTCCCTCCCGCCAAGCACGCGCCACGGTCCAAAAGCGAATGGAGGATTTGCTCCGATGAACGACCCGCAACGGGTCGCCGTAGTCGGAGCGACGGGCTACGCTGGGTTCGAGCTTGCCCAACTGCTCCTCCGGCACCCGAAAATTCAGAAGCCCACCTTTTACCTGCGCGAAAGCGCGGCCGCGGCGAAGTGTCTGAGCGATATTTTTCCCCGCCTGCGCGGCTGGGGCGAGGCCCCCTGCAAGACCTATTCGGCGGGAGCGGTGGCTGCCAGCGGTGCGGCGACTGTGTTCCTGGCTACGCCGCACGAAGCGTCGCTCGAAATCGTGCCGCAGTTGCTGCAGGCCGGACTCCGTGTGGTGGATTTAAGCGGCGCTTTCCGCTTTCACAATCCGGAAACTTTTCGGGAGTGGTATCAGCTGCCGGCCCCCTCGCGCGACCTGGCGGAGCAAGCCGTTTACGGCTTGCCGGAGCTCTATGGTGATCAGCTGCCCGCCGCGCGGCTGGTGGCCAACCCCGGCTGCTATCCGACAAGCGTGATTCTGGGATTGCGGCCGCTAGTGGAATCCGAATGGATTGCGACGGAGCGCGGCATCGTCTGCGACTGCAAGTCGGGCGCTTCCGGCGCGGGCAAAGAGCCCAAACGCGAGTTGCATTTCGTCGAGGTGGACGAAAACTTTCGCGCCTACGGGCTCTTTTCGCACCGGCACACTCCGGAAGTGACCGACTACCTCGGCGTGAGCAGCGAGGACATCGTGTTCACCACACACTTGCTGCCGCTGGCGCGCGGGATTCTTTCTACGCTCTACGTCTGGCTCGCTGAGCCTCGCAAGGCGGTGGAGGTGGAATCGCTCTACCGGGAATTCTACGCCGGACGTCCGATGGTGCGCATCTGGCCCGCCGGGAAGCTGCCGGAGCTCCAGCACGTGGCGAATACAAACTTTTGCGACATCGGGTTTGCGCTGGACCCTTCGGGCCGGCGGCTAGTCGTCGTGAGCTGCCTGGACAATCTGGGAAAAGGCGCCGCAGGCCAGGCTGTGCAAAACATGAACTTGATGCTGGGTTTCGAGGAGGCGACAGGACTCCAATGAGGCTGGTCGTGAAAATCGCCGGGGCTTTGCTGGATGATGCGGCGGCGTTGGAAACACTCGCGCGGCAGGTGGCGCAGCTTGCGCGGCAAGGCCACGAAATCCTGGTGGTGCACGGCGGGGGCAAAATCTTCACGGCCTCGCTCAAACGCATGGGGATCGAGAGCCGGTTCGTCGCCGGATTGCGCGTCACCGACCGCGAAACGCGCGACGTCGCCGTGATGGTTCTCGGCGGACTTTTGAACAAGCGCCTGGCCGGAGCCATCTCCGCTGCGGGACAGCCCGCCGTCGGCATCTGCGCCTCCGACTCCGGCTGCTTTTTGGCCGAGCCGATGACGCACAACGATGTGCCCGGCGGACTCGGGTTCGTGGGCTACTTAACCGGCGTCAACATTGGCTTTCTCGAATCGCTGTGGAAATCGGGGGTTGTGCCCGTTGCCTCCTGCTTGGGCTTGGGCCCCGACAAGGAGCTCTACAACATTAACGCCGACCACATGGCCGCTGCGTGCGCGGAATATTTGCACGCCGACCGGCTGATCTATCTCACCGACGTTGCCGGCGTTCTCGATGGCGCGAAAGTCCTCAAAGTCGTTTCCACCCACGACGCCGAGGAAATGATCCGGCAGAACAAGGTTTCCGGCGGAATGATATTGAAGTTGGAAGCCTGCAAGCGCGCTCTCTCGGGCGGAGTTGCCGAGGTGCGTATCGTGGGCGGGGCCGTGCCCAAGGGATTGCTGGCGGCGGCCAATGGCTCGCGGTTTCCGGGCACGCGAATCACCGCGGAATTTCCTGCGATGGCCCGAGGGGTGGCGCGGTGAGCGCAAAAGCCAAGAAAACGAAAAAGCGCGCCTCCACGGCGGGCGTTGCACAGCTTTCTGCTTTAAAAGACGCTTCGCGCCACCTCATGAACACGTATAAGCGATCCGACGTGATTCTGACGCACGGCCGGGGCTGCTACGTGTTCGACCAGAAGGGGAAGAAGTATCTCGACTTTCTGGGCGGCATCGCCGTAAACGCCCTGGGGTACTCGCACCCAGCCTTGGTGCGGACGATCCGCCGGCAGGCGGGGCGCGAGGTACACGTCTCCAACTTGTTTCACAACCCGTTTCAGGGGCCGCTCGCCGCGAAGCTCGCGAAGTGGTCCGGCATGGACAGGGTTTTCTTCACCAACAGCGGCACTGAAGCGGTCGAGGGCGCGATTAAGCTGGCGCGTATCGCCGCGCACAAAAAAGCAGGCGGCGAGCACAAGACGCGGGTGCTGGCGCTCGAGCATTCGTTTCACGGCAGAACCTTCGGGGCGCTGGCCATTACCTACCCGCAAAAGTACCGCGAGCCGTTTGAGCCGCTGATGCCGGGCGCGGAATTCGTGCGCTTCAACGACGTTCCCGACCTCGAGGCAAAGTTTACGGACGAAGTCTGCGCAATTTTCATCGAGCCAATCCAGGGCGAAGGGGGCATCTTCCCGGTCAGCGACACGTTCTGGAAGCGCGCCCGCGAACTGGCCACGCAGCACGGCGCCGCACTCGTCGCGGACGAGATTCAGTGCGGCTTGGGCCGAACGGGTCGCGCGTTTGCCTACCAGCGTCTCACCGGCTTGCCGGACATTGTCACCGTGGCCAAGCCGCTGGCGGGCGGGTTGCCGTTAGGAGCAGTTCTGGCGCGCGAAGAGTTTGCCGCGGGATTTTCACCTGGGTTGCACGGCTCAACCTTCGGTGGAGGGCCGCTGGTGTGCGCCACCGCCTTGGCCTTCTTCGACGTGGTTGAGCGGGAGCACCTGCTCGCGAACGTGCGGGCGCGCGGGGCGGAACTCCGCTCCGGCCTGAAGAAACTGGCGTCGCGGTATGACTTCATCCGGGAAATCCGCGGTGAGGGGTTGATCGTCGGCATAGACCTCGCCGGGGACGGCGCACCCTACGTGGACGAGGCCCTGCGGCAGGGATTGCTCATCAATTGCACCCACGAACATATTCTCCGCCTGCTGCCGCCATTCATCTTGACCGCGCAGCAGGTGAAAGATGGCTTGGCCATCCTCGCTTCCGTCTTCGACAAAACGGAGCGGCCGGCGAAGCCATCAGGCGCATCCTCCACCGCCGCCGAGGACATGACGCTCGCGGCCACGAGGTAAACATGAACGCTCAAGCACCTGCCCTAACACTCTCTCCGGATTTGTTGACCGGCGCGGAGTGGGCCGCGGCGCATGTCCGCGAACTCTACCGCCTCGCTGCGGACATTAAGGCGCACCCCGACCGCTACACCCACGCCCTCCAGGGCCGAGTCTTGGCGATGGTTTTTGAGAAGCCGTCGCTGCGCACGCGGGTCACATTCGAGGTCGGCATCACGAGCATGGGCGGCTCGGCGATTCTGCTGGACCACACCAGCGGACGGCTGGGCGAGCGCGAGTCGGTCGCCGACGTGGCGCGCAGCCTGTCGCGCTGGGTGCAGGGAATCGTCGCGCGCGTGTTCGCGCAAGAAGCGCTGGAAGAGCTGGCATCCTACGCTAGCGTCCCCGTCATCAATGCGCTTTCGGATGTTTACCACCCTTGCCAGGCGTTCGCCGATTTCTTCACGCTGGAAGAAAAATTCGGCTCGGCGCGCGGGGTGAAGTTGGCGTACGTGGGCGACGGCAATAACGTTTGCCACTCGCTGCTGGTGACCGCTGCTCGCGTCGGCGCTCATCTGCGGATTGCTACGCCCGCCGGATATGCGCCGCAGGCGGGAATTGTGGAAGAGGCGCAACGCGCCGCAGCAGGTTCCGGCGCGAAAATTGAATGGTTCTGCGCGCCTGAAGAAGCCGTCTCCGGAGCGCAAGCCGTCTATACCGATGTCTGGGCCAGCATGGGCCAGGAAAACGAAGCCGCAGCACGGGCGGCCGTTTTTGCGCCGTATCAGGTCAACGCCAAGCTGATGTCCCTGGCCGCGCCCGGCGCCCTGTTCCTGCACTGCCTGCCCGCGCACCGCGGCTCGGAAGTCACCGACGAGGTGATGGAATCGCCGCAGTCCGTTGTGTTTGACCAGGCAGAAAACCGCCTGCATGTGCAGAAGGCCATCCTGATGATGCTTCTGAGCTGAAAGGACGACCGGTGCCCAAGAAAGTAGTGCTCGCCTACTCGGGCGGCCTCGACACGTCAATCATCATTCCGTGGCTGAAGGAAACCTACGGCTGCGAGGTGATTGCCATGATTGGCGACGTCGGGCAGCAGGAGGACCTCGAGGCCGTTAAGCGCAAGGCCCTCGCCACCGGCGCTGCGGCAGCCGGCATCGAGGACTTGCGCGAGGAATTTTTGACCGGCTACATCTGGCCGACGCTGCGCGCCGGCGCGGTGTATGAGCACAAGTACCTGCTGGGGACCTCGATGGCGCGGCCCGTGCTGGCCAAACGCCAAGCCGAAATTGCCCTGAAGACGGGCGCGGATGCGGTCGCGCACGGCTGCACGGGCAAAGGCAATGACCAGGTGCGGTTCGAGCTGGCCTACAAGGCCATCGCGCCCAGCGTCAAAATCATCGCCCCGTGGCGAGAGTGGAAGATTCATTCGCGCGAGGACGCCATCGCCTACGCCTCCGCTCATCACGTACACATCGAGCAAACGACGGCGAACATCTATTCGCGCGACCGCAACATTTGGCACTTGAGCCACGAGGGCGGCCCGCTCGAAGAACCGGCCAATGAGCCCGAAGAATCCATGTGGCAGTGGATTACTTCGCCTGAGCGCGCCCCGGACAAGCCTGCCGAAGTGGAGATCGGGTTCGAGGGCGGCACGCCGGTTGCCGTCAACGGCAAGAAGCTTCCTCCGGTAACGCTGCTCGAGGAGCTGAACCGGGTCGCGGCGGCGCACGGCGTCGGCCGGATTGACCTGGTGGAAAACCGGCTGGTTGGCATCAAGTCGCGGGGCGCGTATGAGACTCCGGGCGGCACGCTTCTGGTGGCGGCGCATCGCGAACTGGAGACGCTGTGCCTCGACCGCGAGACTGCCCACTACTCGCAGATGCTCTCCCTGCGCTACGCCGAACTGGTTTATTACGGCCTGTGGTTTACGCCGCAGCGCGAAGCACTCGACGCCTACTTCACCGAAGCGCAGAAGCGCGTCACCGGGTCCATCGGCCTGAAGCTATACAAGGGCAACCTCACCATCACGCGGCGCTGCTCGCCCTACTCGCTCTATCGCAAAGGCCTCGCGAGCTTCGCTATGACGGATTACAACCCCAAGGACGCCGAGGGCTTTATTAACCTGTTCGCGCTTCCCGTCACGATCCCGCCTGGAGCGAAGCCTCAGTGAGCGCCGCGCCCAAGGAGCAACCCGCAGGAAAATTGTGGGGCGGGCGGTTTGACCGCGCGCCCGACGAGCTCTTCTACCAGTTTCAGCGCTCGTTTGCGTTTGACCGGCGGCTTTTGCCGTATGAGCTGGCGGTGGACCGCGCCTGGGCGGGCGCGCTCGAATCGGCCGGAATTTTGAGTGTGGAAGAGATGCGCGACACGCTGACGGCGCTCGATAAAATTGCCGAGCGCGCTGCGAGCGACCCTGCATGGCTCGATGCGTCGCCGGCCGAAGACGTGCACCACTTCGTAGAGACTGCTCTCGTCGAGTATCTCGGCCCGCTGGGCTACAAACTGCACGCGGGGCGCAGCCGCAATGAACTCGTGGCCACCGATTTCCGCCTCTTCGTCAAAGAGGCGGCGCGGGAAACTCGCGCGGGCGTGGCGCTGCTGATTGCCGCACTGGCCGGGCAGGCCGAGCATTGCCTGGGCGTCCCCATGCCCGGGATGACGCACATGCAGCACGCGCAGCCGCTGCTCATTTCGCATTTTCAGCTGGCGCATGCCGAGGCGCTTTTCCGGGATGTGGAGCGCCTCGATGCGGCCTGGAAATCGGCGGACGCCTGCCCGATGGGCTCCGGCGCGCTGGCCGGGTGCGTGCTCGAGATTGACCGCGAAGCCATTGCGCGCGAGTTGCGCTTTGCGCGGCCCACCGCCAACAGCCTCGACGCCGCCAGCGACCGCGATTTCGCGCTCGACTACCTCTACGCCCTCGCCGTTATCGCGACGCACCTCTCGCGACTGGCGGAAGATTTCGTGATCTTCTCGTCTCAGGAATTCGGCTTTCTGATCCTGTCCGACGAATTTTCGACGGGCAGCAGCCTGATGCCGCAGAAGAAAAATCCCGACGCTTGGGAGCTGCTGCGCGGCAAGACGGGACGCATCATCGCATCCCTCAACTCACTGTTCACCACACTCAAGGGCTTGCCCTCGAGTTACCAGCGCGATTTGCAGGAGGATAAGGAGCCGGTGTTTTCCGCGCATGATCAGATCGCAGCAATGCTCGCCGTCGCGGCGGGGGCCGTCGCGGCCACGCGGCCCAACGAAGCGCGCCTGCGCGAGGCGGCCTCCGACCCGGCGCTGCTCGCGACAGAGGCCGCGCACTACTTGGTGAGCAAGGGCGCGGCGTTCCGGCAAGCTCACGAAATCGTTGGGCAAATCGTACGGGAAGCGGAGCGGCTCGGGAAGCCGTTCTCCGCGCTGCCGCTCGATGCCCTGAGGAAATTTTCACCGCTGTTCGGCGCTGACTATTTCGATGCCCTGAAGCTCGAGGCTGCGCTCGCCGCCCCCGACGTAACCGGAGGCACCGCGCCCAATCGCGTCCGCGAGGCACTCGTGCTGGTGAAAGAACGCCTCGCCGCGCTGGGAGGACGGCCATGAGGTCCCGCACGGCCCGCACCTCCGACGCCGCGCCGGTGCATCGCCTGATCGCTCACTATGCCGGCGAGGGGCTCTTGCTCCCGCGCACCGAGGACGAAATCCGCAAGCACATCGGACGCTTCCTCGTGCTCGTGGAGGGGCGCAACGGCGACGAAAAACTCCTCGGCTGCGTGGCAATCGAGCCCTACGGAGCCGATCTGGCCGAGATCCGCTCGCTGGCGGTGGCGCCCGATGCGCGCGGCCAGGGCTTCGGGGCCGGGGACCGCTTGATGAAAGCGGTACTCGACACGGCCCGCCGCCGGAAGATTGCGCGGTTGTTTGCGGTGACGCACCGGGCCGATTTTTTCTCGCGCTACGGTTTCACCGTGGGCCCGCGGCAAACCGTCCCGGAGAAGGTCGAGCGCGA
>Ga0187846_10001849_pt1 | contig 11846 bp, 11 predicted proteins | sample TC_taG_FD_161473 | JGI IMG/M metagenome (GOLD analysis project Ga0187846, IMG submission 161473) | Biofilm microbial communities from the roof of an iron ore cave, State of Minas Gerais, Brazil - TC_06 Biofilm (v2) | ecosystem: Environmental > Terrestrial > Deep subsurface > Cave > Wall biofilm... | reverse complement strand
ACGTGTCGGGGGGAAGCCCGTGCCGCGCCACTTCCGGCACGAGGGTGGCGGCGAACTTCGCCGCCGGCTCCCAGTGCAGATTCTCGAATGCCGCGACCGAGATCGCGACCGCGGCGATGCCGAACAGTGTGGCCTCCACGGCGGCCGAGACGGTCCCCGAATAAATCATGTCCATCCCCAGATTCGCCCCCATGTTGATTCCCGAAACGACGACGTCGGGTGGCGACCCGAGCAGATCCAGCACCGCCAGCACGACGCAATCCGCGGGCGTGCCGTTGGTGGACCACGCGGGAATCCCCATGTCGGCGAGGCGCGTCTGCGTGGCCCGAAGCGGCTTATGCAGGGTGATCGCATGGCTCGTGGCGCTGCGCTCCTGTTCCGGCGCCACGACGAATGTCTCGCTGATGCCGCTCATCTCCCGGGCCAGGGCGAGGAGCCCGGGCGCCTGGATGCCGTCATCGTTCGTCAGGAGGACGCGCATCGGTTCCGATGCCGGAGCGTGCTCACGGGAGTGCGTGGAGGGCGGCCAGGAACGCCGCGTACGCGGGCGCGTCGTACAGCGCGAACACCACCTCGGTGAGGGCGCTTCCGGCGCGCAGATGCGCGGCGGTTTCCGCCAGCATGGCCGACGCGGCCCGGTCCATGGGGAAGCCCCCGACGCCGGTCCCCAGGGCCGGGAGGGCGACGGAGTGGAGCCCCAGGGTCTCGGCGAGGCGCAGCGCGCTCCGGGTGGCCGTGCGGACGTACTGCTCGTTCGTCTCCAGGTCCTGCCCCATCGTCACGGCGTGGATGACGTACCGCGCCGGGAGTTGCCCCGCTCCAGTGGCGACCGCGTCTCCAATCGGCAGCGGGCCCTTGCGGATGGCCTCGGTCTCGATCTCTGTTCCGCCGCGGCGCTTGATCGCCCCGGCCACGCCTCCCCCCATCCACAGGCGATCGTTTGCGGCGTTCACGATCGCGTCCACGGCCAGCGCGGTCATGTCCCCCTGGACCAACCGAATCATCGAGGAGCCGATGCGACGCGCGTCGGGTGCGGCCATACCCGACCTCACCGCGGAGGGGAGGTGTCTTGGGGCGCTACGCTAGTCCTGGTCTCGCCACCAGTCGGGCGACACATCCTTCTTCTTGTACGTTTTCACAGTCGGGCGGGCGCCGCCCACCTTTTCGCGCGCCACGCGCTTGCGCAGCTCCTCGTACTCATACAGGTTGGTCAGGACTTTGAGCGCGTCCCAGATCGCTTCCTCGACCTGCCCGCCGTCCTTCAGCAGCAGATCGACGAGCGGCTCGATGACCCGCTTATCCCGCAGTTTGCTCAACAGGCGAATCGCGAGGCGCTTCGTGTCGGGATCGTCATCGGCCAACGAGCGCTGGAGGTAGTCGAACGACCCGTCTCCCATGAGGGCAAACAGAGCCCGCAGGGCAAACCGCCGCACCTTGCCGCTGGGATTCTCCATGGCGCTCCCCAGCGCGGCCAGGACAGTTTCCCGGTCATCCTGCGACAGCGCCCCAACGGTCTCGGGTGGCAGCTGTGTCTCCCGGTCGCCCGCCGGCGACACGACGATCCCGCGCTCCTCCAGGCGCCCGAGGGTGCCGACGGCGGTTTCCTGCAGCCGCGGCTCAGCAAGAAAGATCTTGAGAATCGGGCCGACGACGCGCCGGTCTCCGATCCGGCCGAGAATGGTCAGGGCCGTCAGCTTGACGTAGTAGTTCTCGTCGGTCAGGACGCCGAGCAACGGATCCACGGCCCGAGGGCCCATCTCGATCAGGATGCGCCACACTTGCGTCCCGATGCGGCGCCGGAGATACCGGTCTTTGAACGCCTCCATGAGCGGCGCCACCGCTTCCGGACCGATGCGCGACAACGCCTCCGTGGCCGCGGTGACAAGGGAGCGTTCCCGGCGGGCCAGCACCTTGATCAACGGCTCGACGGCGCCCGCGTCCCGCAGTTCGCCGAGACCCTTCACCGCCTGGAGGGCCACCTGCTCGGACCGGTCGGCGAGCGCGGCCCGCATGGCTTCCATCGCCTTCGGGCCGCCGACCCGCCGTAGCGCCATCACCGCACTCTTTCGCACATACTCATCCTGGTCGCGCAGCGCCTCGGCCAGGGCCGGGACCGCCCGATCATCGGCCAGTTTACCCAGGGCATGGGCCGCGTCACTGCGCAGCGTCACATCAGTGCTTCTGAGCTGCTGCACGTAGCGCTCAATGTCCTGATCGGATGCCTGGGCCTGTGGATCTGCCCCCGAGACCGGTGTTATCCCCATACGCCATTCCTCCCAAATTCCACGGCAGGTGTTCGCCGCTTGCGATGACCTCTCCTTGATTATTTATACATCGGCGGCTATACTATGTCGAAGACGGCGTTCCGGGAGGGCCAACGGGAGGGTGAAGGCCACTAGAAGTGACGGCGCGGACTCTGTCCGCTTCGCCCACCGGAGCGAGGCCGAGTTCGCAAGGATCCTCGACTTCTACGGGATCCGGTGGGAATACGAACCGCGCAGTTTCCCCCTCGAGTGGGATGCGCGAGGCCGTGTCATCGAGAGCTTCAACCCCGACTTCTACCTCCCCGAGATCGATTTGTTCATTGAACTAACCACGCTGAAACAAAGCCTTGTCACCAAGAAAAACCGCAAGATCCGTCGCCTGCGTGAGCTATATCCTTCTGTGAACGTGAAAATCTTCTATGGTCGGGATTTTCGGCAGCTACTGCTCAAATATGGCCTCCGCCCTGCGATGAGGTGACAAACCCCGTCCAAGATATCGACGAAATACTCCTCACACGGGAGCGGATCAATGCCCGGGTGCAGGAGCTAGGGGCCGAGATCTCCCGCGACTACGCGGATCGCAAGCCCCTCTTGGTGTCGGTACTCAAAGGCGCCGTCTACTTTCTCGCCGACCTGACACGCGCCATGGTGATTCCCGTGCAGATTGATTTCATGGCGATCACCTCATATGGCAGCACCAGGGCGCAGAGCGGCGTCGTGCGTCTGATCAAAGACCTGGACGTGGAAATCACAGGACGCCACGTGTTGCTCGTCGAAGACATCATCGACACGGGCCTCACCGCCGGCTATTTGCTCCGCCTTCTCCACGCGCGTTCTCCCGCCAGCCTCGAGATCTGTACGCTACTGGACCGTCCCTACCGGAGGATCCTCAACACTCTGCGGATCGCCTATCGCGGGTTCGAGATCCCCGACCGCTTCATCGTGGGATACGGTCTAGACTATCGAGAGCAGTACCGCCATCTCCCCTTCATCGGGGTCCTCAGGGAAGAGATCCTCAGGGGCGCAGCCCCCGAGGCGCGCGAGACGCCGGACCCCGGCTGACCCGCCCGTGGGCCAGGGCCACGACGCCCGCCGCGCGCGTTGGCAGTGGGTCACTGACCACCGCCCGCGCGGCCCTGGCGTTCGATGTGCGAGCTCGTCCAGATACCTTAGTGACAGGCGGGGCGAGAAGTGGTAATATGTTTTGAGTCCCCCTTCCTCTCCAAGGCGGCCTTTCCCCGGTTCGCGGGCCATCTCCGAAGGCGAAGACTCAGAGACCCTGGAGGCCGTCGGTGAACACAGCCTATCCTTATCGCACGATGACGAAAACGGCGCGTCACTTCTCGCCTCGTGAGAATGCGGAGTGGCAGGCAAGCGTGCGGCACGTTCGAGCCGCCGCCCGCCACGGTCAGCCTGTAGCTAAGATCGCAGCCAAGTGTGCGCTCTCCGTCGCTTCGGTAGAGCGGATCCTCACGCCGGCAGATCATCCACGGCTCTCCGACCCGGCCGACCTGCTTCGAACCGGCCACGTCCTCGCCGGCCGGCTAGACAGGGACGTGCAGCTCTACTGGATCGGGTTTCTTACCTCGGCGGGGTATATTCGGGGGCATGGGAATTCCCTGACGCTGGTGGTGACACTCGGCGAGGACGGTCGCCGCCACGTCACCCCGCTCATGGCGGATCTGATGACGGACAACGTCCGCTGCGAGTTCTGCCACAGCAGCCTCGTCGGCTGGCAGGGGTACTTCCGGGATCCCCTCCTGTGTCACGCCCTGTTCCCCTGGGGAATTCGCTCGGACCTCTACGGCGAGGATCCGGCGCTTCTCGAGGATGTACCCGAGAAGCTCTTCGCGACCTTCCTGCGCGGATACGTCGAAGGGGGCGAACTCGCGCGCCGATCCCCGGGGCGCCCGCGTCGCGTTGAGTTCGTGGTGCGGGGCACCTCCGCCATCCTCACCGGACTCGACGTCCTCATCAAGCGGCACTGGGGCATTTCCAGCGGTGTGGTCAAGCAGGTCGGCAACGACGCGGAACTCCGCTTTGCGAACCGCGCCGCGCGGGATGCCGCCGAGGGATTGTTGAGTACGGCTCCGTCGCGCCTGTACTAGATCAGTGAAAACGCGCTCCCTCCTCCTTCCCTGACGGGACCCGAAACCAGTGGCAGAGCCGCGTGTCCTCGTGACCGGGGGAACAGGATTGGTGGGCGGCGCGATCGTCCGCGCTCTGCTCAAGCGCAAGCGCCTCGCGCGCGTATTGGCCCGAATCCCGGCCCGCGCCCGCGCCCTCTTTGGCGAGCGTGTCGAGATCGCGGCGGGGGATCTTCGAGACCCGGAGAGCCTGCGCCGAGCCTGTGAGGGGATCGGGGAGATCTACCACGTCGCCGGAGCCGTGGACACTCACATCCACTCCGACGGAGAGTTCCTGGACACGAATGTGGAAGGCACCCGACGCCTCCTCGAGGCCGCTCGAGCGGCAGGAACCTCCAAGTTCGTATACACCAGTTCGGTCTCTGTGTACGGGGATCGGCTTCCCCTTGGGGTCGCGGAGAACGCACCGGTCCGTCCGGCGGGTATCTATGGGGTGTCCAAGGTCCGTGCGGAGCGCGTGGTGCAGGCCGCCACCGCCGCGGGCTTTCGCGTCGTAATCGTCCGCCCGTGCATCGTGTATGGGCCGGGCGATCGGTACTTCCTGCCTCAGGCCGCCCGGGTCGTGCGGCTTCCCGTGCTTCCTCTGCCTGACGGCGGTCGCCGCGTGGTCGATCTGGTGCACGCGGCCGATCTGGCGGAGGCGCATCTCCTGATCATGGACGTCGGACGCCCAGGCGAGGTCTACAATGTGACGGATGGACGGTGCTATCATGCGGCGGACCTCATCCGCTGGATGGCGGGGGCGCTGAACTGCTCTCCGTGGCAGCCTACCATCCCGTGGTGGCTCGCCGTGAGCGTCCGGCCTCTGGCGAACATCGTGGGCCGGCTGCGGGGGCTGCCCGAACTCAGACGCGTGGGACGGCAGGAACTCAACGGGCTCTTCAGCGATTACCATTTCGACATTTCGAAGATCACCGCGCTCGGCTATGCTCCGCGTATCGACGCACGCGGGGGGCTAGCGGACGAGCTCCGCGTGCATGCGGGATCGTATGGCACCGCGTACCGTGCGCATGCGGGGGTGGCATCCCGCCAGGGTTAGCGCGGGAGCGGGCCCGGCGCGGCAGGAGCCGGGGCATGCGGACGCCCACGACCCCCGCGGTCATACCGTATTCCCCTCCGCTCCGTCGTCATCCACGAGGCGGGCCTGACGGACCGTCCCGTCGCCGAATCGCACGTTTATCGCGTCCATGACGCGGTCCACCCGGCCCCGCCGTTCCTCACTGCGAAAGAGATCCAGTTGCACACTCGCCGGCCGGCTAATGCGGGAGACGCTGACCCCCAGCAGCCGGACAGGACGCGGCAGCGGCTCGATCCGGCTCCACAGCCGCGAGAGGGCTCTCATGATGTCCGCGCCGGCATCGACGGGGGAAGCGAGCGTGATGCTCCGCGTGATCGTCTGGAAGTCCTCGTAGCGAACCTTCAGCGTGACGGTCTGCCCGGTGAGGCCGTCCGCTCGCAGCCGGCGCGCTACATCTTCAGCGAGGCTCAAGAGGACGCGCAGCAGTGTTTCCCGATCGGCGGTGTCTTCCTCAAATGTCGTCTCCCGGCCGATGGACTTGGCGAGCCCGGAGGGTTCGACCCGCCTATCGTCGATCCCGCGGCTGAGGCGCGCGAGATGCTCGGCGGCGAACCCAAGAGACGCCCTGAGGATGGACGTGGGCGTCCTCCGTAGCGCGCCGACCGTCGTGATCCCCTGCGTCCGGAGGCGCTCGCGAGTCTCATCCCCTACCCCCCAGAGGATCGAAACGGGGAGAGGATCTAGGGTGGCCTCGACCTCCTCCGGCCGGATGCACCGAAGGCCATCCGGTTTGGCGAGTTCCGTCGCGACTTTCGCCAGAAACTTATTCGGCGCCACGCCGAGAGACACGGGGAGATGGAGAACATCGCGTATGCGGGCTCGGATCTCGCGGGCGATGATGAGGCCGGTGTCGAACGCCGGCGCGCCGTGAGCCACCGGTCCTTCCTGAGACGTAGCCGATGTGATACCGGGAGGGACGGGACACCCCGTGAGGTCAAGGAATGCCTCGTCGATCGAGAGCGCCTCGACCTGCGGTGTGAACGTGTCGAGAAGGTCGAACAACTGCTTTGAGACAGACCGATACTTCTCCATGTCTCCGGGCACAAAGATCGCCTGGGGGCACCGCGCCGAGGCTTCCCGCGACGGCATCGCCGAACGAATCCCAAAGCGGCGTGCTTCGTAGGACGCCGCCGCCACGACCCCTCTGCCGTTGGGAGCAGCCCCGACCACGACCGGCAGGCCGCGATACTGGGGGTTATCCCGTTGCTCGATCGCCGCGTAGAAGGCGTCCATGTCGACGTGCGCGATCACGCGCAGAGGTGTCATCGGAGTTCTTATGAGGCGAACATCTGTTCGATTACCAGGATACCGTATGGGCCGAAGAAGCGTCAACGGTTCTTGTCACCGCTCGACGATCTTCCAGTAGGAGTCCTTCCTGATGATCTTGCCGTTCCGGAATTCGAAGTGATCGCAGCCGCGGACCTCTACGCACCCCCCGCTTGGTGTCGTCCCGGTGAGCAGCCATTCGGATACGCCTTTCGTTCCGCATACCCAATGGGTGTCCTGGGCATAGTGAACGTCCGGAAGGCCAGCAAACCGGCTGGCAAGCCCCCCGCGGACCTCGACCTTTCCAACAAACCGCCGTCCCCACGGATCGGGGCCACGCGGCATCTCAAGGACACAGTCATCCGCAAAATACGCCATGATTCCGTCCAGGTCGTGGCGGTTGAATGCTTCGAGAATTCGTTTCAATGTGTCGACAGTTACCTCGTGCTCGTGCGCCACGTGTGCTGATTCCATGTTTGTCGCTTGATTACCTATGCAGGACGGTACAGCGGGGCCACCGACGTGGCCCGGCGAACAAAGCCGCAGTGAGTTTTGAGAGAGGCGCTACCGATCTCGAGACGATTTTACGGGCTGAGGGCGCAGAAGTCCGGATTCCAGCATGCCTACAGCCGTGGAGGTTGCCCAATACAGGCCGATACCGGACGCCAGGTTCCACGCGAGCCACAAGGTGAGGAGCGCGGGGAGAAGTGCAGCGACCAAGCGGATCTGCTGAGGCATGCTGGGGTTGAGGAAGACAGCGAAGTACGTGAGTACCCCGATCAGCAGGGCGAGAAGGGCATCGGGCTGCGCCAGGTTTGAGATCCACAAGAAGCGTCCACCTGCTCCGACACCACGCTTAATTGCCGCGTAAAGTCCAACAACAATGGGAAGTTGAACGAGGCTCTGTGAGAGGCTCCTGACATCCACTGGATTGTAGCCGTGCCGCCGGTACACGTCGCCGAGTTCTGCTCGAAGTCGTCCCGGGTCACAGCGGTATTTTGCCTTCAATTTGCGAATCATCGGCTCAAGCGCGTTGAGCATGGCCTGCCGCTCTTGAGCGCGGCGAGCCATGCGAACAGTAAGCGGCAGGAACACCAGACGCGCTGACACGGAAAGCATGATGATCGCAGGGCCCAATCCACCGTAGGCGTGAGCAAGCGCAAAAAGCGCGGTGACGAGAAGCATTACGAACTGATCCCAGAGCGACATGGCCTATTCTACCTCGAAACGACGTCGGCCGTCGACCAGATTGAAGGCTCATGCCCGGGCTCGACCGAAATACCCGGCGACGGATGCCATGACGAAGGAGGACCCGATGATTCTCGTGCTGGGAGCCACAGGAACGACGGGCGGAGAAGTCGCGCGTCAACTCATTGCGGCAGGACACAAACCCCGGTTGCTCGTCCACGACCCCGGCAAAGCGCGCGAGTACCAGGGCAAGGCCGAGATCGTGCCTGTCGACCTCGCCCGCTCCGACTCGCTGGGCCCGGCCATGAAAGGCGGGGAAAGACTCTACCTTGTCTCGACCGGAGAGAGCGGGCCAGAGCTCGAAGCCAACGCCATCGAGGCCGCGAAGAAAACGGGCGTGAAGCATGTGGTCAAGCTCTCCGCCATGGGCGCGGAGAACCCTGTGCTGACCTTTGGCCGGTGGCACGCCCAGGCCGAGAAGCGCCTCAGGGAGTCCGGGCTGACGTGGACAATACTGCGACCGGGCAATTTCATGGTGAACGCGCTCGGTTGGGCGGCAACCATCAAATCACAGGGGGCGTTCTACCAGCCCACCGGCGATGCTCGGTGGGCGGCCATCGATCCCGCGGACATCGGCGCGGTCGCGGTGAAGGCCCTCACGGCGCCGGGGCACGAGGGCAAAGCCTACACGCTGACGGGTCCCGAGTCGCTCAGCGCCTCCCAGTATGCAGCCACGCTGTCATCGGTACTGGGCACGCCGGTCAGGTTCGTGGATGTACCGCCGGAGGCGGCCCGAGACTTGATGCTGAAGTCGATGCCCACCGTGTACGTCGATGCGTTGATGGAGCTCATGGCCGCGATGAAGGCAGGCAAGATCGACCGCGTAACCGATGATGTACAGAAGGTGACGGGACGGAGGGCCGGGACGTTCGCGGCGTGGGCGCGGCGCAATATCGCCGCCTTCAGGTAGACTGCGGCGGGACTCCCAGGCGTTCAGGGGCCGCGCGCCGCACGTCCAGGAACGTACTCTGATACGTCGCTCCCTCCCCCAGGTCGGTGTAGCGGTCGGAGCACAGCATATTCACGGTCCCGTAGCGGGCTTCGCCGCTCGGGCGCTGGCCGGGGACCAGCGCAGTGCCGGCCGGGACCTCATCGCTCACCCTCAGGGTAACACCGAAGACCCCGCGGTCATTGTACATCTCCACCTGGTCGCCGTCGCGCAGGCTGCGCCGCGCGGCGTCGGCCGGGTTCAGGATACACACGGGCGCACCCTGCCGACCGCGAAGGTAAGCGTTGCCCGAGTACGCCGTGTGGCTCTGGTAATAGCCCGGGGCGGTCAGAAGGCGGAGCGGCCAGCGTCGAGCATCCGCAGCCTCTATCACATCGTCCACCCAGTCGGGAAGGCCTGGAAGCCCCTGCGCTTCGAGCGCAGCGGAGTAGAACTCCAGCTTGCCCGACGGCGTCGCGAATGTTTGCCCGTCCGGGTGAAGAGTGATCTTCACGGGGCCGACCGAACGCAGCGTAGCAGGATCGATCTCGGCGACCGGCCCGGTTGCGCCGCGGAACAGCGTCCGGAGCAGGTCGTCGGTCGTCATCGAGAACACTGGAGCACTGAGGCCGAAACGGCGCGCGAGTTCCTGTGCCAGACGGAGATTCGACCACGCCTCCCCAGGCGCTTCCACCGCCTGCGCGCCGAACTGCATGTAGTACGTCCCGTAAGCCCGATAGAAATCCTCGCTCTCCAGGTACATTGCCGCGGGAAGCACGAGATCGGCGTAACGCGCTGTGTCCGACATGAAGGGGGCGTGAACGACCGTAAAGAGATCGTCGCGGCTGAGGCCCCGGCGGACGGCGCCGGCATCTGGACAGGTCACCGCGGGATTGTTGCACGCGACGAAGAGGGCCCGAATCGGTGGCGCCGTGAGGTGCAGGAGAGCCTGGCCGAGGCGTGAGTGATTGACGATCCGCGTCTCCGCGGGGCCGGATGGGGTGCGAAGCGCGCCGTAGTTGAGGGTGAACGCCGGGGAAGTCGCCAATAACGCGCCGCCGCCCGCGCGATCGTACGCGCCGGTGACACCCGGGAGGAGGGCGACGGCCCGGATCGCCTGCCCGCCCTGGGCGCTCCTGGACATGCCCCAGCCCATCCGGATGAAGGGCGCCCGCGCGCGGCCGTACAGGTGCGCGAACCGTTCCACATCGGTCCGCTCGACGCCGGTCGCGGCCTCGACGCGTTCGGGGGTGAAACGCGGCAGCACCTCGCGTTCGAGCCTGTCGAAACCCACCGTCTTCCGGGCGAGGTACGAGCGATCGCACAAGCCGTCGCGAGCAAGCACGTGCATGAGGCCGAGCGCGAGCGCGGCGTCGGTGCCGACCCGCGGAGCGACATGCCAGTCCGCCTGGGCGGCGGTCCGGCTCCGCCGGGGGTCGACGACGATCAGTCTCGCGCCCGCCTGCCGCACCTCCTGGACTTTCGACCAGAAGTGGACGTTCGTGGTGACGAGGTCGGCGCTCCACGCGATCACCACGTCGGACTGGACGACGGATTCGGGATCGGCGCCTCCGACGGCGCCGAGCGTGGCATCCCAGGCTGCGTCCGCGCACGTGTCGCAGACGGTTCCCGGCAGGAGCCGCGTCGTCCCGAGCGCGTGGAACAACGCCATGAGCAGCCCCCGGTTGAACTGGCCCTGATGCGCGCTGTAACAGTAGCCCAGGATCGCGAGGGGTCCATCCTCCTGGATGATCGTCTGCCAGCGGCCGATGATTTCGTCCAGCGCTTCGTCCCAGGCCACAGGGACGAACACCCCCGCTCCCTTGGGCCCGGACCGTCGGAGTGGGCGCAGCAGCCGCTCCGGTGAGTGGATTAGGTCCATCTCGCGGTTCACCTTCGCGCAGGCGAAGCCCGCGGTGAACGGCTGCGCCGGGTCACCCTGGATTTGTACCAGGCGCCCCTGCTCGACGTGCGCGAGCAGAGAGCACATGTCGGGGCAGTCGTGAGCGCAGACCGTGCGGATCACGCGCGGCATATGCTCCTATACTACCCTATTCGCTCCCGTGCTGGGGAACCGCCCTCGGGCATGCCCGAGGAGGGAACCAGTCCGCGCGTCCCCAGGGCCGAGATCGCCAGCACGGCCGCGGCGACACCGAAGACCGGCCGGATTCCCCGCTCCGCCGCGAGCATGCCGCCGAGCAGCGGTCCGACGAGGTTGCCGATCATGATCGAGCTGCTGGTGATCCCCATGATGCCCCCGAGACGATCGGAGGGCGTGAGGCGCACGACAATGGCATAGAGGGGCGGCAGGAGACCGCCCATAAAAAACCCGAGTGCGCACCGGAACAGCAGCAGCACGACAGGCGATCCCACGAACGCCTGCGCCACATACGCCGCGCAGGCGCCCCAGAGAACGAGTCCGAGCACCCGCTGCATACCGATCTTGTCGGACGCCTGACCCCAGAACGGCGCGCCCAAAATGGACGCGATCCCCGTCGCGGAGAACAGCACACCGGCGACCGTGGCGATGCGGTCGGGCGGCACCCCGAGCGTCTGCACGAATATCGGGAAGATCGGCTCGATGCTGTACACCGCGATCTGGCTGGCGCACAATAGCAGGCCGACGGTGCGCAGCGCCGGTGATCCCAGAAAAAAGGCCAGGTTGTCGCGCACGGTGGTCCGGGGGTGCTCTCTACGCTCCTGCTCCGGCTCGCGGGCGCCGAGCAGCACAACGATCGCGGCGATCCAGCACATGAGACCATTGATGATGAACACCCGGCGATACCCAACGACGTCCGCGAGCGCGCCGCCGATGAGCGGCCCGATCACGCCTCCCGCGGTGAGGGAGGTCTGGAGCAGCCCCATCGCCACTCCCAGCCGGTCCCGCGGAATCGCCGACGAGACGAGCGCGTTGG
>Ga0187846_10001848_pt1 | contig 11849 bp, 16 predicted proteins | sample TC_taG_FD_161473 | JGI IMG/M metagenome (GOLD analysis project Ga0187846, IMG submission 161473) | Biofilm microbial communities from the roof of an iron ore cave, State of Minas Gerais, Brazil - TC_06 Biofilm (v2) | ecosystem: Environmental > Terrestrial > Deep subsurface > Cave > Wall biofilm... | reverse complement strand
CGGCGACTGGCGTGGACGGCGTATCGCCGAGCGTCGTGTGCTCGCGGCTGTGCGGCGGACTCGTCTGCCGACGGTCCAATAGCACGTAGTGCCGCCCGTCTTGCTGGATGCCGACCAGCCGCCCCTTGTGCAGCCGCTTGCGTACGCCGTCCGGCGTGAGCCCGAGGCGCCGCGCCGCCTCGGCGACCGATACCCGCTCGGCTACGCCGTCCACTACGGTCGACTCCCACTCTGCAGACTATCGAGAGCGATAGCGTAGCGAGACGGTCAGCGACGGGGCTAGACGCCGGGCGATACAGCCGCGGCACGGTAGGCGCCTGCAGGACAAGCGGCTCGCGAGCCGCGTCGAACTGAAGTGCGGCGACTACCGCCGGCGGACGGTGGCGGCGTGATTACGGTCTTTACCTGGCCGCGGGTGCGGCGGCGCTATCACCGCGATAGTGGCTGCGCTTTCCGCGGGCGCGTGCAGGACCGGTCGCGCGTGCTGCGCACCCGGGACGACGCCGAGGCGCTCGGCTACTGGCAGTGACCTTATTGCTGGCCGGCGGTCGCGCCGGTGAGAGGGAGTCAGGCATTACCGCTACTCCCGGCGGCGGACATGCCAGAGTGAGAGCGCGAACTTCTCGCGGGGGGGACGCATGAGCGCGCGGGCGTGGCTGAACCTGCCGGAGGCGCCGGCGCTGTCCTTCCGGGACACGCATCTCCCGGAGTATCGCCGCCGGCTGCTCGCGGTCGCGGGGCGGTGTACGGGGCACGTGGACGCCCAGGTGCATCTCCTGGTGGACGCGGCGTCGCAGGTGTTCGAGCAAGAGGACCTGACTGCGTGGCGCGGGGCGCTGGGGGTGTTAGAGGCGATGACAGGAGGCGTGTAATGAACGGGGAGCACCAGCAGGCGCTTGCGCGGCTCGACCGGTTTCGGCAGGCGTTGGCCGATGCGCCGACGATTGACGAGAAGGTCGACCTGCTGAGCCAGGCCGAGGCGATACAGCGATACATCAGTCACCGGTTACGGATGACCGAGGAGGGCTATCAGGCGCTTGTAGCGGCGTGGCGTTGTGTAGTCGATGCCCAGTGGGAAATTGGGCATTCTATTCGGCCACACCTCCAGCACGGCGGTTCAAGGTATCGGACTGATACCCTGAAACAGTGGGGTCTGTCTAAATTGCAGTCCTCGCGCTGGCAGCAACTCGCCGACGAGGCGCCCGACAATCTAGACGCTTATGAGTCGTGGTGCCGTACCCTTGTTGCGCCCAAAGATCGCCAGGTAAATCCCTCTCTCGCCGGTTACTATCAGTTCATTGCCCGTCGCGATAAGCCTGAGAGCGCCGAAACACCACCCACGCCAGACGGTCGGTATCGCTGTATCGTTCTCGATCCCCCCTGGCCAATGGAGAAAATTGAGCGCACTGAGCGGGCGCATCAGGGGGATACCCTCGACTATCCCATTATGTCGCTCGAAGAAATCGCGGACCTGCCCATGCCCGACCTCGTCGACCCATCGGGCTGCCACGTCTACCTCTGGGTGACACACCGGTTCTTGCCTGATGGCCTCGACCTCTTCGAGCACTGGGGCGTCCGCTATCAGTGTGTGATGACCTGGGTCAAGCCTACCGGTATCACGCCCTACTCGTGGATGTACAACACCGAGCATGTGCTGTTCGGGCGTATCGGCTCGCTCCGACTAGAGCGGATGGGGCTCAAGTTAGCGTTTGAGGCGCCCGTGGTGCGGCACTCGCAAAAACCAGATGTGTTCTATGACCTCGTGCGCGAGGCAAGTCCCGAGCCGCGGCTCGAACTGTTCGCACGGACTACGCGGGAGGGCTTCGTCGTGTGGGGGAATGAGGTAGTCGCGGATGCAAGCTAGCCCCCCGTCGCTCACGTGGAGCACCGACCATGCCTGGTCGCGGCGGTTCACGCGGGAGATTACGGCGATTCTCGGCACCGAGTTGATTGTCGAAGCGCCGCGGGATGAGGACGTGCTACGCAATACAGACCTGCTTGTGCTGCGCCTGGATGCGGTGCGGATTGCATGTCGCGTGCGACGGCATGCAGTGCTACTTCAGCATCGCGCCTTCCGCGACCAATTCACCATGCGGGCTGGGCGTCCGAACGGGGTGAAGACCGAACTGTCGAAGGTGATTGAGGGCTGGGGGGACTATATCTTTTACGGCTTTGCGAACGCGGACGAGACGGGGCTCATCGCATGGCTCCTCGGTGACCTGGATGTCTTTCGCCTCTGGTTCAATCGGCGCATCGTGGCCGACCAGGGGCGCCTACCCGGTACGCAGTTGGAGAACACGGACGGGTCCTCATCGTTCGTGGTGTTCAACATTGCGGACCTGCCGCGCGAGTTTGTGCGACAGCGCGTCTGCTGGGATGGAGACGCAGCATGACGCCCACCCTTACCCGCTACGGCTACGAGCTTGACGGACAACGCCTGCCGCGGGTCTCGACCATCCTACAGACGCTCGCCAAGCCGAGCCTCGAAGCGTGGAAGCGCAAGGTCGGCGAGGACGAAGCGGCGCGCGTCTCGAAGACCGCGACCGAACTCGGCACGCGGATTCATGAGGGTACGGAGCATTACGACCGCTACGGGCGGACGAGCATGCCCGTCGACTTGCAGCCCTATCTCGATGCGTACTGGGACTGGCGCGCGCAATACGTCGCCGAGGTCGTGAGTATCGAGCAAGTCGTCTGGTCGCCGACGCTACGCTATGCGGGTACGCTCGACCGCCTGTATCGCTTCCACGACGGGCGGCTCATGCTCGCGGACGGAGTCACGTGAGGCTACCAGCCCGAGAGCAGGCGGGTGGCGTCGTCGCGGGCGCGCACGCCCTTGGTACTCGGGTTGTAGAGCCAGGAGAACTCCTGCCGGGCGTTGCCAATCGTGGCGTTGAGCGTGACGCGGCACTGCTGGCTTCCCGCCGGTTCCGTCGACCAGTAGCCGACTTGCACCGGGCGCGTCTCGCGTGCCAGGCTGGCTTGGACGTGCGCGAGCACGGTCACTGTGTCCCCGGGCGCCTTGTACTGCTGGACGCCACTGAGGGCGCCCTCGCAGGGCGTCCCGGCGGCGCGCTGGTCCTCATAGACGGCAAAGGCCGGATTCGCCCAGGGCAGCAGTGTCGGGGTCGCCGTGGGGCGAGCCCGTTGCGCGGACGCCTCGCCACAACTTGCCAGGACCAGCAGCGCCAGCAGCCACCATCGCATCGGTTCGTCCGCCTCCCCGCCCGCAGAACGCGTCCTGACGCGATTACGAGCCTATCTACGCCACCACGCCCAGCGCCGGTACCAGGGCCGCGCCGCACGGGTGGCAGACGGCGCCAGTAACGCACGCTGCTCCCACTGAACGATGATCACATGCGCCTCGCGCAGCCGCTCGTGCAACTGGTCGAGTTGGTGCCGCAGATGCGCGTTCTCGGCCTCAAGTACGGCCAGGACGGCCGAGTCGTCGACGCGTCCATCCCCGCGTCCATCGACACGTCCATCCCCCCGGGTATCCCCGGCGTCGTGGACACCGTCCAGCACGACGTAGACGCGTCCATCGACGCGGCGCGTAGGCAGAGAGCCCCGCTTGATCCGTTTGTAGCAGGCCGCCACGCTACAGCCGAGGCGCTCGGCCGCGGTGGCGACGTCGACCAGGTCGATTGTCGCGTCTATCCCCGTGTCCATGGACGCAGTGTACCCGCGGCCCTCGCGTCGATGGACGCCGGGGACGACACGATCGCGGCACGGTCGAAATCACAGTTAGGGCGCTTCCCTTGCGCCAAAATAGAGGTGTCCGTAGACTCGTGGCATGGCGCGTGCGAGGGAGGCGGGATGCCGGCGCAGCCGCCATTCGCCGAGGGACGGCGCTGGATCTGGCGTAGCAGTGGTGTAAAGAAACTTGACACGCGTATCTGGTATGACCCCGAAACGCGGTACGAATACGAGCCCGACCCGCGCCACAACGGTGTGTGGCATCAGATTAACCCGCGCAGCAGCCAGTATCGGGACATTGATCGCGTGACCGGCCAGCCGCTCCCCAATGAGGAAGGCCAGTGGCGACCGCTCAAGTAGGAGCTGAAGATGCGTGAGCCACAGACCCCACACGACGCCGCGCTCGTGCCCGGCCGCCGGGTCCGCGTGCCCAGTCGCGGCGCGGCTCACGTGCTCACCAACCGCGTGGGCACCATCGTCGCCCCCGACCCGTTGAACGAGGGCTACTACATCGTCCACCTCGACGAGCCGGGGACGTACTACCTCGCCAACGGCGAGACCGAACCGCTGCCGGACGTGACCGAGGCCGACGATAACCTCGAGTTGCTCCCCGCCTGACACCCCCCGCAATTTGCGGTATCTGGACTCAGTCTCAGCCCGCAGCGCATCCACGACATTGTCGCGGATGTCTACACCGCGCCGCGACTGCGCATAGTGGCTAGAACGAGCGCACAATTGTTTGATTCAAACAACGTTCTGTTGAGCGACTTAATAATCACTAAATCTACCATCGCCCGGCTCAGGGGCTACCGCGCGTCTGGTTTTCGGGAAACTCTCCCGCTCAGTGGGAGCAACAGTCCCTCCGCGCACGCCACCCGCGGTCGCGGTCTTGGAAGGGAGGGCGACGGAGCCGCCCGTGCCCAGTGTACTACGTTGGGAGTCCCCGGCTCTCAACCCAATTTGCTGCCACCGGCAAGCGTACGGGCGTACAATCGGGGCCGACACAGTCAACTCGCAAGGGTGGGAGAAGTGCAGGGGGGAATGGGCAGTCCAGCGCGCAGCACCGAGGAGGTCACCCGCTTCCTGCGTAGGTTGCGCCACTACCGCGCCACGCTGACGGAGCCTGCCCAGCTCCCCCTCGACGCCCTGGTGACCACCGGGCTCGGCCGCACGCCCACTCAACCGCACCCAGACGGGACGCGCGTCTTCTGGGGCGCCTATGCCGGCGACGCCGACAGCCGGCGTGGCGGCCTGGGCGCCCTAGATGGCGCGGCCACCTGGACCGCGTCGCCGTGGGGCTGCGCGTACAGCAGCAGGACGAGCCTGGAGTAGCCCCACCCCCGCCCCCTCAACCGGTCAGGCGCCCTACCGGCCGCCGCGTCTCCGCAGCAGGGCGTAGAGCAGGACGGTGAGCAGGCCGCGGGCACGCGGCGGGCGCCCCAGGACCGCGCGCCGGACGACGTAGCCAGCCGCGGCGGCGGCTTCGGCGCGGACAAGGCGCTCGGCACGGCGGCGGGGGCGCATCAGCGGCTCCTGTCAGGCGCCGGGCGACGTAGCGGTGACGTTCCGCGCGTCCACGTGCGCGACCAGGGCGACCATATCCTCAAGCTGCTCGGCGACGGCCAGCACCGCGTCGCGAATCTCGACGGCGGCGGCGGCGTCAGTCACGACGCTGCCTCCTCACCCCGCCCATATTGCCCACACGCTGGCCACGGATGGCTGCACCCGTCGCGGCACCGGTCCGCCAGGCGATTAGGCGCGATGTGCAGCGCCAGCGCGCGAATAGCCGGTGCCATGCCGGGCAGGTGTGCGGCCAGCCCCTCGACGAGCTGGTCGACCACCGCCGCGGCCGCGCCATCGCCCTGCAACCAGGTCAGGTCCACGAGTTCGTGCACCAGGCGCTGGTGCCGCGGGTCCAGTTCGGCGTCGAGAATGGCGAGGATCGCGGTGACGCGGGCCTGGTCGGTGTCCATGTCGCTCGCGTAGGGGTTCTCCGGGGTGGCCATGATCGCTCCTGGCGCGTGAACGCCCCGGGACCGGGTGGCCCCGGGGCCGGCGGCTCGATCGGGGCACTATGCCGCGTCGTCGCTGTCGCCGTACAGTTCGCGGCGGATACACGCAGCGCCGTAGTGGTCGACGTGGGTGAGCACGGCGGGCTCGGCGTGGCAGCGCGCGCACTGGCGCGGGAGGGCGCAGGGCTCGCCGTCGAGCACGTAGTACGCGAGGTCAGTTAGCTCGAACGGGATGGCCGTGTCGGCGTCGATGCCCTGCTCGGCCTCGAGCCGCTCGGCCTCCACGGCCAGCCGGACGCTCCAGCAGTGCTTGCAGTGGCGGGCGTCGCGGCGGGCCGCGTCGGGGCAATGGCAGCCCGTGCGGTCGTCCACTTGGTACGCGGCGTTCGGCTGGCTCTGGCTGACGACCAGGAAGCGGCCCGGGGTGCTCAGGCGCTCGACGCCCCCCGCGACCACAAGGTCGTGAGCCTTGGAGATGCGCTCGGCGTCAGCCGCGTGGTCGACCATCCAGTCGACGGTCAGCGTGGTGAGGATGGCGGGGTCTGCTACGATGGGGGTGGCAGGGGCGGTGCTGGTCTGAGTCACGTCGTCCTCCCGTTTCTGCTGCGGCGTCGGCGGGCTGTAACCCCGTCGGCGCCTTCCTTACACCAATCAGTTTAAAGTATCTTTAAGTATTTGTCAATAGGTTTCACTGTATCTTGCATAAACTCGCTGGCGGCGTTACACTGTTTGCAGGAGGTGTGCACATGGCAAAGGATGCCTACCGTGCGCCCGAGGGGTTCGCCACCATCGCGGAGGTGCAGGTCCGTTTGGGCGTGAGTCGCCCGACGCTGCTCCGCTTGCTGAAAGCGGCCCAGGTCAACGTCTACGAGGACCCACGCGACCGCCGCATCCGCTTACTGCGGGTGGAGGACCTGGCCGAGCTGGAGAAGCCACGTTTAAAGGTCGCCTGATGTAACCAGGCGACCCTACCACGCGTGGCGGCTGTCCTCCGCCGCGGCGGCAACCCGGATTATCCCAGAAACCAGGAGGGAGACTTGGCGACACTCGGGGAGACGATCCGTAGCCTGCGCGAGACGCGCGGGCTCAGTGTGACGGAGCTGGCGAAGCGTGCCGGGCTCGCCAACAGCTCGCGGCTTAGCGTGATTGAAGACGGCTCGGCTGAAGTCCAGCCCGTGACGGTGCACCGCCTCGCCGGGCTGCTGGACGTGACGGTCGAGGCGCTGCTTCCTGCGGGCACGACACCCGGCGAGCGCATCCGTTACTGGCGATACTTGCGTGGATATACCGGTGCGGACTTCGCGCGGCTCGCGCAAGTCGCGCCTAGTGCTCTCATCCGCATCGAAAAAGACGTCGTGCGTCCCCAGTCCGCCACGCTGGACCGCATCGCGGCGGCGCTCGACGTGGAGCGAGCCACACTGATCGCGCCCGACCTGAGCCGCTTGGCCGAGCATGTCGATCGTGATGGGCGGCCTCGAGGCTATCTCGGCGCGTGCGCCCTGTCCCGCGAGCTGTACCTGCCCCTCAAGGCGCTGCGCGTGCTGTCGGCCGATAACGACCCCTTTTTCGTGGGGGCACCGTCGCACCGGACGCAAGCCGAATGGTTCATGGCGCTCTGGGAACGGTTTCACTTCCCGCGGGGCGTCCACCTGCGGCGCATTCACTACTTCATCCTGAGCCATGAGGTGCGCTTGCCCGACGGCCAGCCCTACGAGAACCGGACCAGCCACTTCGACGCGCTGTTGGATGCCAGTCGCTACGCGCGCATTCTGCGCCTGGTCGCCGCCGACGCCTTTCAGGATCACCGCAACCCCACGCCGGTGGTCTGGGGTGGTGCTCGCGAGACGCCATCCCCATCCTGGTGGGTCGACTCGGCGCCACTCTGGATGCTGCCCTCAATCCACACCGCCGTGGGTTGGGGGATGGACCTGCCCATCCCGAGCCTGAGTGTCGCTGGCTACAGCTATCTGCAAGAGGACCAGCCGTATCACCTCGAGCTATGGATTGAGAAATCCACGATGAACGACGTGTTGACCCCCATCTGCCGGACCATCGGTGCCACTCTGGTCACCTCGATCGGAGTACAGAGCATCAGCAATGTGGTGGCGATGCTCCAACGAATCGCGCGAATCGGGAAGCCCGCGCGCATCTTCTATATTTCCGACTTCGACCCCGCCGGCGATGGCATGCCCGTGAACGTGGCGCGGCAGGTTGAATTCTGGCGCGCCGAGTATGCCCCGGGCGCTGATATCAAGCTGCAACCGCTGGCACTCACCGCGGCCCAGATCGCCGCCTACCAGTTACCACGCACGCCGATTAAGGACTCGGACAAGCGCCGCGCTCAGTTCGAGGACCAATACGGCGAGGGGGCGGTGGAGCTCGACGCGCTCGAAGCGTTGTATCCCGGCACATTGCGACAGATCGCGCTAGATGCGATGAAGCCCTACCTGGACCTCACCCTGGAAGACCGTTTACGGGCGGCCGGCCGCCAAGCGGAAACATACGCTTCTCGTACAGCGCATGACACGTTCGATGAGCCAACATCGGATGCTCGCGCAGCGATCCGCGCTGAGGCACAGAAAATCGCCCGAAGTTACGACGCGCGCCTCGTCGCGTTAGCTCAAGAGATGCGGCAAGAAATGGCGCCAATCCAGGAACGGATGGACGCGCTACGGGAAGAGATGGACTCTGCCGCCGCCGACCTGGAGCTAACCCTACCGCTTCGCCCTGAACCCGAGGTCGCCCCACCGGATGAATCCGACTGGCTCTTCGATGCCAGCCGGAACTATTTCGACCAGCTCGCCGTGTACCAGGCTCGCAAGCAAGGCAATAGCGACGACGACGATGACGCCGACCAGGACGACGACGTAGCCTAGCCGCCCGTAGGCGTGCCGCCTGACGGCACCAGGCGGCCCTGCATGCCCAGCAGGTGCCGGCTGCCTGGGCACAGGAGATTGTAGCAGCGCCGTTCGCGGGTAGGCGGCGAGCAACCAGGAGGACGCATGGCCGACGAGATGACCGACCAGGAGCTAGCCGAGATCGAGGGGCGCCTGCACTTCCTGCCACCCGGACCGTGGCAGACTGATGCGCTCAGTGGGGCGCGAGTGCTGGACCCCCTCCAGCCCATCAACCCCATGCCGTTCCAGGACACGAACGTTGCCGAGTTCATCGCCCATGCGCGCGAGGATGTGCCGCGGCTCCTCGCCGAGGTGCGCCGGCTGCGCGCCCTGCTCGCCGAGCACGGCCGCTAGCGCGGCCTGCCAATCTCGCCCACCGGAAATAGCCCATCGGCCGCGCCGCTGAGGTATGCTGGCCGGAAGATCCGTAGAGGAGCCGCCATCGCCCGAGTCTGACCCACTGGCATCAACCGGGGCCGCCGACTGCGGTCACCAATGACAAACCGCCCTGACGAGAGCCAGTCGTCAGAGCGGCCAGAGGAAACGCTGTATGTACCTGCATGGTAGCACCACGCACGGCGCCGTGCTAGGCGATGGCCACGGGGCGACGCCGAATGCTTGCACTCGCGGCGCGCCATATGTCAAAATTCCAGTACGCATTCGGGTAAGTTGGTCGACGTCGCCCAGGCTCGCGGTGGGCTCGCCTCCGGGCTCCCCCATCAGCCCCCCTGGATTACCACCAGGGGGGACCTCGCGTGAGCCCGAACACACTGGCAGGCGCTGCGGCGCCCCGAATCACAACCGAAGACCTGAGCGATTCACCCATCGTGAGCCCCTACTTGGCGGGGATTGTCCCGCTAGTAGGGGTTTTTTGCGTTGTCCACGCGAGAGGAGGGCGCGATGGTGACCGCCGAGCATGAGTATCTGACGCCGACTCAAGCCGCCCTGCGGCTCGGCGTGAGCACGCAGACGATGAAGGACTGGACGAAAGCCGGCAAGCTCGTCGAGGTCATCCATACGCCGCTCGGGCGGCTCTTCGCCGTGGCAGAAGTCGAGCGGGTGGCGGCCGAGCGGAGCGCGCGGAAGGGCGCCGCGAAGGTAGCGGCGGAGTAGATACCAGGAGACCGCCGCCCCTCTCCGATTGCTGGGGCTGACGGTCTCTTGGCGTTCGCCAGGCTCGGCAGGCTGGCCGAGCGACTGGCAGGAAGGACAGTTGAACGTGGCAACTAACCCTCTCCTCAATGGTAGCATAGAACAGCCTACCGCGGACCCCCGCGAGATTCTACGCTGCCTCGAAACGCTCCACGGGCCGGGCGCGACGTTCGAGATTCGCATCCCGAACGCCCGCAAGGGAGCGATGCGGCTGTACGACGGGTCGGTGCACGCCGGCTATTTCGACACGGCAGAGAACGTCGCGCGCATGCTCGGCAGCTATACCGGCAAGGATGCCGAGGCGATTTACACCTCGCTCAACCCCGTCAATCCCGACCTCCTAGCCCGCTGCTACAACCGCCTCAAGCGCGTGGGCAAGCACGATAGCCTGACCCCCGACCATCTCATTACCCGCATCCGCCACTTCCTCATCGACATCGACCCGACCCGGCTGGCCGGCATCTCTGCGACCGACGCCGAGCGGGGCGCTGCACTGGCGAAGACGGCCGAGGTCGACGCCTACCTCACCAAGGAGCATGGCTGGCCATCACCCTGTATCAACGGCAGCAGCGGCAACGGCGGCGCGCTCATCTACCGCCTCGACTTGCCCAACGACGCGGCGACGCGGACGCTGCTGGACAGTGCCATGAGGGCGCTCGCGCACCTGTTCGGCTCCGACGTCGTGACGATTGACGAGACCGTCACCAACCCCTCGCGCATTACCAAGGTGTTCGGCACCGTCGCGGCGAAGGGCGACCATATCCCGGAGCGCCCGTGGCGGCGCGCCACCGCCAACTACTCTCCCGACGCACGCACGGTCACCGCGGAGCAACTTGAGGCGCTCGCCGGGCTGGCGCCGCAGACTGAGCCGCTGCCGGTCGCTGCGACCGGCGGCAAGCCGCACCTGCTCTCTGGCATCCGCCCGGACCGCACCCGCTCCTGGTCGCTCGTCGAGAAGCTCAACGCAGCCGGGATTGAGTACATTGTGAAGCCTGCCGACTACGGCACGCGCTACGTGCTGAAGCAGTGCCTCACCAGCACGGCGCACAGTGACGGCGCGCTGTTCATCGAGATGAAGAGTGGCGCGCTGAGCTACCGCTGCCAGCACAGCACCTGTGCGAGCAAGGGCTGGGCGGACGTCAAGGCCGCGCTCGGCGTCGAGGCGGCCGGGACGGGGGAGATGCCCGCCAGTAGCAGTCCACCCCTGACCCGCGAGCCCACGCCCATCCGCCCGCCACCCGAGCGCCCGACGCTTCCGACTGATATTGGCTCCGCCGCCACGCTGCAAGGCAAGACATTCCCCGCCCCGAAATGGGCCGTCCCGGGGGTCGTGCCCGAGGGACTGGTGCTGCTGGCCGGCAAGCCGAAGCTCGGCAAGAGTTGGCAAGCCCTCGGCCTCAGCGTCGCGGTGGCTAGCGGCGGGCGAGCCCTCGGTAAGCTGCCCGTCGAGCAGGGCGACGTGCTTTACCTAGCGCTCGAAGATTCCGAGCGGCGGCTCCAATCACGCCTCTGCCTGATGCTCGGCCAGGAGCGGTGGCCGGCGCGGTTCTACTACCGTACGGCCTGGCCGCGGCTCGACCAGGGCGGGCTGGCATTACTCGAAGCCTGGTGCGACGAGCATCCCGACGCCCGCCTAGTCGTCGTGGACACTCTCAAGCACCTCAAGCCCAAGGCCGGGCGCGGCTCAGCGTACGACGAGGACTACGACGCGCTGACGCCGCTCCAGCGGCTCGCGCTGCGCCGCGGCATCGCCATCCTCGTGGTCACTCACTGCCGTAAGGCTGACGCCGAGGACGTGTTCGATACCGTCACGGGCACGCTCGGCACCACGGGCAGCGCGGATACCATCCTGGTCCTGCGACGCAGCCGCGGCGCCGCAGATGCCAGCCTCGCCGTCACCGGGCGCGATATCGAAGAACGCGAGCTAGCCCTCGCCTGGCGCCCAGACTGCGCCGGCTGGACCCTTGTCGACGATAGCCAACTGCTCTCGACCGAACGCCGAGCGGTGATTCAAATCCTCGCGGCGCACGGGACGCTCACTCCGACGTTGGCCGCGCCACTACTCAATAAGGCGGTCGGTGCCACGAACAAG
>Ga0187846_10001847_pt1 | contig 11850 bp, 10 predicted proteins | sample TC_taG_FD_161473 | JGI IMG/M metagenome (GOLD analysis project Ga0187846, IMG submission 161473) | Biofilm microbial communities from the roof of an iron ore cave, State of Minas Gerais, Brazil - TC_06 Biofilm (v2) | ecosystem: Environmental > Terrestrial > Deep subsurface > Cave > Wall biofilm... | reverse complement strand
GGCATACACCGGCGCCAATCTTTATCCGTGTGGTCGCCATCGCCGCCGCGGTCATCGCGACGAACAGATCGTGAATGTGCGAATACTCCTTGGGCAGTTCGCCACCCAGAGGAAAAGGCGTTTTGCGGCTGACAGGAATATGGGTGTGTTCGGGAAAGAATACCGAGTCGAAGCCGCGCTCCTCAGCCGCACGAGCAAACTCGTCTGGACGAATTGAATAATCGGTCGCGAAGAGCGATACGCCGAAAGTCATAATATCACCTCAGTTGACAATTAACCCTACACATTTCAGCAGTTTTGGCAAAACCGCAATTCAGGCACGCATCGCGGTGCTCTCCCCTCGTGTCCCGAGTCTTTCTGATACGTCTGAGTCGGCTCAAGTGTCGCGGCTTACTTAACAAAGCCGGTTACTCGGTGTTCAATTTTCAGGGATGGCTGCTGAGCCAAACATTTGCGGAATCGCCGAGCGTGTCGGTCAACTGGACTGGCGGCAAATTCGCCAGGCGGTGGAGGCTGATGGTTTCGCCACGCTTGCGCCGATTCTCTCGCCGGCGGAATGCGCAAACCTCCGCGCGATGTACCAGGTTCGCGAAGGTTTCCGCAGCCGAATTGAGATGGCACGATTTCGGTTCGGGCTCGGCGAGTATAAGTATTTCGCAGCACCGCTACCACCGATCGTTGCTGAATTGCGCGCATCGCTCTATCCGCGCGTTGCGCCGATCGCCAATGACTGGATGAAGGCGTTGCAGATGGACATCCACTTTCCAGATACGCTTGATGCATTCCTCGACCGGTGCCATCGGAGTGGACAGACCAAGCCGACGCCGCTTCTCCTGCGCTATGAAGCCGGCGGCTATAACTGCATGCATCAGGACCTCTACGGTGAAATCGCCTTTCCGCTTCAATTCACGTTTATGCTGAGCCAGCAGGGGACAGATTATAGCGGTGGAGAATTTCTTCTGCTCGAACAACGCCCGCGCGCACAGTCAAGATGCGAGGCGATCGCACTCGAGCAGGGTGCGGCGATACTGTTTGCCACGCGCTATCGGCCGGTCAAGGGTGCTCGCGGCTTCTACCGGGTGAATGTTCGGCACGGAATCAGCCGGGTCCGGAATGGCCGCCGGTTCGCGCTGGGAATAATCTTCCATGACGCAAAATAGTCTTTGGTGGTACGCGCCTCGGAAGGCGCCCTGAATAAGGACCCCCTCTCGGCGCAAAAAAGCCGGTCTCCCCCTGACAATAGGTGGAGATGCAGAGTCACAACCGGCTGATATATGGCAACGGTGGTGGGGAGATTGTAAATTCTGCGCGAAGTCGTTCGTAACTTTGGAGATCGTCAACTGTCCTAAAGAAACCTTCGTGCAGGTAACCGAATAATGGTGAGCCCCGAGACACCATTGGCGCCAGCAGATCGGTTATCAGGCTAAAAGGCGGAGTTGCCGGCATCATGTCGAGCACCGCCGGCTCGCAAATCATCGCACCGCAGTACATCAGCGGTCTCAAGCCGGCGGTTATTTCGGCGGCGAGCCTCTCCGGGGAGTCGTCGAATCCACCGTGCGCACGATCGGTCAGGAGACGCATGCGCCGGATTTGCCCTTTCGCATCGATCTCGATCTGGCTGTAGACCTCGGGAGAAACGGTTTTGCGCAGCGCCATCGTCGCCACTGCTCCTCGTTGGCGATGATTCGCGATCATGACCGGCAAATCCAAGTCCATGATCGTGTCGCCATTCAGAATCAGAAATGACTCGCCACCAAAATAGCTGCGCAATGAGAGCAGAGGACCGCCAGTACCGAGCAGAATCGGCTCCGGCGAGTAGCTGATAGCAAGACCGAGTCCCTCGCCTCGGCCAAGTGCCGCTTCGATCTGGCCTGCGTGATGGTGCACATTAACCGCGACCTCGCGGATACCCGCATGCAGAAGCAGCAGAAGAGGGTAGTGAATCAGCGGCCGGCCACCGATTTCGAACAGCGGCTTCGGCATCGTATCGGTTAATGGCCGCAAGCGTTCGCCGTAGCCAGCCGCTAGCACCAGCGCCTTCATCGGTCGCTTACGCTGCAAACAGCCTGTTGAAAAAGATTTTCACAGCCTGCTTCCCTCACTGTAATCTCTCCCAGAGGGAGAGAACTAAAGGAAGGCAGCCAGCTTCTTCGCCGGGTGTTGACCATGTTTCTCTCTTGAATCGGAAAAATAGACGTTTCTCAACACCCTGCTAAGGCTTCGCGCAGGTTGGGGAACTCGCCGGGTATGAGCATGCGCCTCGCCTGCTCCAGCGCGTATGGAATGTATTCGCGATAACCGCTTTTGCCCTGATGCTGAAGAACGATGAAGCGGCCGATGACTTTGAGCGCATGCTGGAGCACGCATAACCGGTAGCTCTCGCAAAACTCTTCGAATCGGAGCTGCGGCGCATTCCGCCGGATTAAGGCTGCATAATAGTAGTCAATTATGCGGCGCTCGATCTTCGGAGTAATCACCCGCGCAGCATCGCGAGTGGTGAGTAACACGGCAAGATCCTGCGCCGCCGGGGCCATTAGCGCGTCCTGGAAATCGATCACACGAACGCGGGGCTGGCCTTCCTCGCGTTGTTGGACGAAGAGATTGTGTCCGTGGTAATCGCGATGAGAAAAGACGCGCGGAAAGCGATCCAAGCGCACAGCAAGCTCGTCAAGTTCGCTGGCAACCGCATCACGATCCGCGCCCGGCGCGATTTCGCCAAGTCCGGCCTCCAGAAACTGTTTCAGCTCCCAGTGAAAGAGCCTCCGGTCGTATGCGATTTTGGCAGCAATACAATCGCTATCGAGCTTTTCAGTACCACTAGTATGAAAAATCAGCAGTTCGTCAACTGCCAGACGATAAAGATCCCCGGCATCGCCGCGTGCAGCCGCCTCGAACAGCGCCATCGAGCCGACATCTTCTACCAGCAGCATCCGAGTATCGATGTCTGCTGCGTAGATCTCGGGTACAGCCGCGCCAATTTTCCTAAGAAAACGATGGACGTTGAGCCAGGGAGGTTCGGGCAACGGCTCCGGCAGTAGCTTCAACGCATTTGCATAGAGGGGAAGATCATCCGGCCCGAGATCAATCGCAATCGCCGAAGCTGGCCCTCGACTGGTTGGATCGAGGATAACCCGCCAAAAGCGCCGCGTAGACGCATCGCCCTTCAACGGGGTTATCTTTCCCAGAATCCTTTCAGGCCACAGACGGGTGACTATCGCCGCAATCCAAGATTCGGATGTGGATTCCACCGTGAGTGGCACGCCTGAGATTCTACCGAGTCATGCGATATCCGCCAATCCGACTTCCGTGCTCCCAGTGCACTCTGCTTGCTTTGATCGGCTTGAACCTGCTCGTTTCTTTGGCACGGCCGCCGTATGCTGAAACTTGCCGACCTGCCGTGAACCGGCTCGTGTAGTAATGCCCCAGGAGAATTTTACAAACGGTCCTATCATCGCACCCTTCGCAGAGCCTCACCGGCTTCGCTCTCGCGATATCTTCGGTTTGCTGTGCCGGGCTTGGCCGTTTATCAAGCCGTATCGGCGGGACCTTATCAGGCTGTTCGCAATGCTGTTGCCCGGGGCAGCCGCTGGGCTGTTCGGCCTGGTGCTGATCCGAATCTTTTTCGATGTTATCGGCAATGGCCAGCCGCTAACCCCCTACGAAGCTTGGCTGTTGCGTTTGCCGTTGAATGCCACCCGGCAGACTGTACTTGTGCGGGCGTGCCTGACATGCGGCGTGGCTGCGCTGGCCGGTCTTCCATACGCCCTGTTCCTGTTCGGCTATGCAGTTTGGGTGCTGCAGAAGATCAGTAATCTTTTTAGAGTCAACCTCTATGCGCAGCTCCAGGAACTCAGCCTGAGCTTTCATTCCGAGGAAAAGACTGGCGATGCGATCTTCCGGATGTTCCAGGACTCAGCCGGCATCCCGCAGGTAATCAAAGGTCTGCTGATGCGGCCGCTGCGTGTACTGCCGATTGCGGCAGCTAACTTCGGCTGGCTGGTCATTTTCAATTATGCGATGGCATTGGTCGCGCTGATCCTGATTCCTGCTGAATTCCTGTTGGCATGGGCCTTCAGCGCGCCTTTGCGGGTCGCCTTCCTCCGTGGGCGCGAAGCCGCGGCGCTGGCGACTACGCGCATTGAGGAGACCTTCGCCTCGATCAAAGCAGTCAAGGCCTTTGGCCGCGAAGATCATGAGGCAGCGGTGTACGCCGACGAAAATTGGGCAGCATTGCTCGCCGAACGGAAAGCGCGGATGCGATTGCTGGTCTATCGCCTGATATCAAACTTTCTGCGCGGACTTGCATACTTGGCGGCACTTTATATTGGAGCGCGGCAGGTGGTCACGGGGCACGCGGGTGGGATTGCCGGCTCCGCAATTTCGCTTGGCTTGTTTCAGGGGACGTTGATCGGCTTCAACCGAATCGCCGGCGGTTCACACGAACTCGCCATGATGTGGGGGAGCTTGCAGGATGTCGGGGTCGGTTTCGCGCGAGTGTTCCAGATATTGCGGCAGCGGCCGGACCGTATTGCATCGGCGCAGCGCGACCATCGTGGCGCGCCTCCGCCAATCTTGAAGCGAGCGCTAGCCTTCGACCACGTCAGCTTTGCTTACGAGAGCGGAGTCACAATATTGAGCGGCATTGATTTTGAAGCACACGCAGGAGAACTGACGGCGATTGTGGGTCCGAGCGGGACCGGGAAGAGTACGATGATCGCGATGCTGCTGCGGTTTTTCGATCCCGCCACCGGCCGCATTCTGCTCGATGGCCGCGATATTCACGAATTCGACCTGGATCTGTGGCGGCAAATGATCGCGGTCGGGTTGCAGAATAATCCGCTCTTGACCGGAACCCTTCATGACAACGTGGCTTATGGCCGGCCCGACGCCTCGCCTCAGGAGATCCGGGCAGCTTTGGAAAGGGCCGGACTCGGCGAGTTCTTCGATTCACTTCCCGCGGGTTTGAATACGTGGCTCGGCGAAAGAGGCACCAAGCTCTCGACCGGCGAGGCGCAACGAATCGGTGTCGCACGCGCGCTGCTGCGCAACACGCCGATATTATTGCTCGACGAGCCAAGCTCCGCGCTCGACATCGCGAACGAGGAACGGCTGATGCTCGGCGTCCGAGCCTGGCTCGCTGAGCGGCCGAGCCAACGCCTCGCAATAATGGCGACACATCGGCGAACCGCGGCCGCGTGGGCCGACCGGGTCTATAGCATTTCTCCCAGCGGTTTTAGTGAACAATCGTCCCACTAGAGGAAAGAAGCCAGCTTTACGCAGGGTGTTGAGGCCGAGGTTCCAGGAAATGCCATTCCTAACGCCTTCTCAACACCCTGCTAGAGGCGGCTCCCTTGCCGGCAGTCTCTACTTCGAGGAACGGAATTCAGTGGGGCCGCGCGAGGCTTTGCGACTACTGGCCAGAAGCTGGCGCTTTATCCGTCCCCATCGCAGGTTGGTGGGGTTGAAATTCCTGCTCGCACTTGCACCGTTGCCGATTTTTCTCTTCATCCCGTGGCCATTGAAGATAATCATCGACAATGTAATCAACGGCCGGCCGCTTCAGGGAATGGCGCGACGGCTACTGTTTCCGCTAGCCGGTGACGATCGGTTGATGCTGCTGGCGGTGGTAGTAGGCTTGCTCTTCCTCGCTGCGCTCCTGGTCGGAACGGTCAGCGACCGTCCCGAGAGTGTGGACACTGCCGTCGCCAGCGGCGGGCTCGATCAGGCTGGAATGACCGCCAACCAGGCGAACAATGGATGGAGCCTGTTCAGCGGCCTTTTGGGACTGCTCGAGGTCTGGGTCACGCTCGTTCTCACGCAGAGAATGAATCAAACCGTACGCACCACGGTTTATCAGCGCTTTCTGCATTCGCCATTGCGGCTGTTCGCTGATCAGAAAATCGGGGATGCTGTCTTCCGCGTCATGTACGACAGCGCAGCAATTGGCGAAGTCCTCTACTCCGGAGTTTTGAGCCCAGTCATCTCGATTACCATGATTGGCTTGGCAGTGGGGGTGCTGTGGGGACAGTTCAGGGACGAGCCATTGATTCCAATATTGGCCGGGGCGGCGCTGCCTGCCGTCGCCCTGGCCAGTATGCTGTTCGGCCGTCGGCTGCGCGACCAGAGCCAGCGGATGCGCGAGCAGGGGAGCGCCGTCATGGCAACATTCGAAGAGCACATCGCCCAGGTTCAACTCATTAAAGCCTTTGGCCAGGAGGCGCGCGAAATCGGCGCTGTCGATAGGGCGAGCCGCGGCTCTTATTATGCCGCGCTTATGATGGTGGTCCTGATTATGACGATGCTGCTCCTGGTGATACCGGCGGCGGGGCTGCTAGCGGCGATTGGTATCTACCATTTGATGTCCGAGGTCATCGCCAACCGCATCACGCTGGGTGACGTCGCACTATTGGCAGGGTACGGTGCAATGCTCGCGCGGCCGATGATTGCGTTGGGATGGGTATGGACCTGGTTACAGGCACCGATTGCGGGCATGCGCCGGGTTCATAGCGTACTCGACTACTTGCCCGACGAGTCGGCACCGACCCCGAGCGGGCAGGTGCTGGAACGTGTTCGCGCGATCGAGTTCAACGATGTCAGTGCCGGTTACGTCCCGGACGAGCCGGTCCTAAAACATGTCAGCGTGCGCTTCGTGGCCGGCGAGCTGGCGGGTATCGCCGGCCCTAGCGGTGCCGGCAAGAGCACCTTGGTCAGCTGCATCCCTCGTTTTCTTGAACCATCGACTGGAGAGATCCTGATAAACGGCGTCAATGTCGGTGTCCTCTCGCCGAGAGCGCTAAGGAGACGAATCGCGCTGGTCTTTCAGGAGGAGGCGCTCTTCTCGACTACGATCGCGGACAACATTAGTTATGGGTTGCCGCAGGCACCGATGGCCTCCGTCGTGAGAGCTGCTGAGATGGCTGGAGCGGCGGAGTTCATCGGGCGAATGCCGCCAGGTTATTTTACCATGCTCGGCCGGCGCGGCACGCGCCTGTCGGCGGGCCAGAAGCAGCGCGTGGCAATCGCCCGGGCGTTACTGCGCGACCCCGACGTGCTCATCCTCGACGAGCCGATGGGACCATTGGATCCCGCTTCGGAGCACTCGCTGATGATGATGCTACGGCAACTGGCCGATACACGCATCGTGATCGTTGTGGCGCATCGGGCGGAGACCCTGGCATCCTGCGACAAGGTGCGTTTGATGAGCGAGGGCAGGCTCCACGCCAGCGGGACTCACGGAGAACTGATCAAAAGGTATCCAGCTTATGAGGCCTGCCTTGCGATGAACGCGTCCACGAATCGGACCGACTAAGGCTTCTCGCTAACCCTCGACAAGGAGAAGTATCAAAAACGCGTAGACACGACACAACGTCCGGGCATGCTGAGCCAAAACCCACCACTCATATTTTGTGAGATCGGGCACCTAGGCACTAGTCAGTATGCCATCTGCGAGCCAGCCCGTGAGCATTCGATTGATAATCGCGGGCACGTCCGAGACTACGGCGCTCGATTCCAACTCGGTCGTGAGTGCTGCACAAATTGAGGCGAAATCCGAGCTGGCCGCGGCGGTTTTCAGCGCGGCGCGTTCCCCCAGCTCAAGTGCGCGATGGCAAACTTGCCATTTCTGCCTCCAAACGAGAATCGTATCTGAAGCACGTGATGGCGGCTCCCACTGCCACCCCTCCTTGATCGCGGTCAACAGCGCCTCGACCGGCCACTCGACATCCAAAATCTGCGCGGCAGGATGTAACCGCATCCTCGTGGACGGCCACGATTCCGGGGCGAGGCCACGTAGCGACGCGTGTTCCAGAGCTTGCGCGTCGGGGCCGTGGAAAACTTCCACACAAGCTCGCTCAAGCCGGGCGAGATCGGCTAGAAACGGCCATTGTGACAGGGACATACCGGCCAAGTCACTGATAGTCTGCAGATAATGAGGCAAATGGCGGCCGGCGTAAAAGACGGATGGCTCGCTCGGCGGATATTCAATCAAATAGCCAGTGATCAAATTGTGAAAGTTAACATCGCCCAGGACCGCGGATGTACAAGGGAAATCTTCCTTGAAGATATCGCGCAAGCGGTAGAAGTAGGCATTGGCGTAAATGCCAAGGCGTTCAGCGGCTGAAAGCCGTTTATTGCCGACAATTACTACTTCAGGCCCGCGATCTGGTCGTGCCCGCTCATGGCGGGCAGCTTCTTCGAGGCCGCCGGGAGCACTTATCAACCGATAGAGCAAACTCTGCAGCTCAGCCAGCTCTGAACTCATGGCTAAAAACGCAGGCCATCTTCGGATTCAACCATTCTCGGGTTTGCCGCCGCGCTGCTGGCATTGCTGGGTGCTGGAAGTGGTAATAAAGCCTTTACCCTTGCACGCATTCTGCCCCTTACACGAGTTCGCTTTGCTGGCACATTCGCTCTGGCCCTTGCAACTATTCCCGCCGACGCATTTCACTTGAGTCGCCTGAGCCTGTTGGGAATTGTCGGCGAACAGGGGCTGGGTAGTAAACAACAGACCTACGGCGGTGGCAAGGAGGGCGCCTGTGATCTTGAGCTTGTCCATCGAAGAGCCTCCGGAATTGGCCCGACGGCCTGAATATTCGTGCCCTGCTAGCATAGCATCGGCGCGGTACGGGAAGCAGTGACATTTCGGTCCAACCGAACTGCTCAAAGCCCCACTTATTTGAGCATTCATCCATCCTTGGGGGTCTGCCTCAGCCGGTGCTATGCTTAGGTTACGGCTTATGGGGTCCAAACCAACGAATTCGGCGAGCACGCGTCAGCGGTTCGAAGCAGTCGCGCTGCCGCATCTGGACGCCGTTTATGCCGCAGCGCTTCGGCTTGCCCGGAACCCTGACGATGCGAAGGACCTGCTTCAGGACACGATTCTTCGCGCCTATCGTTTTTTCGATCAGTTCGCCCCCGAGAGTAATTGCCGCGCCTGGTTGCTGACAATCCTTTACAACAATTTCAAAAACCATCTCCGGCGCAGCTCGCTGAATCCAGTGACGGCACTCCCCGATGAGTCTCGCGAGAGAACTGAAGCCGGATTCGCACTCAACGGCAGGTCTTGCAACCCTGAGGAAATCGCCGCACAACGGTGGATTGGACGCCACCTTGAGGCTGCGATCAACGCATTGCCGCTGGAGTTTCAGGAACCAGTGCTGCTGATTGATGTTCAGGGATTGAGCTACCGCGAGGTGGCAGAGGTTCTTAACATTCCGCTGGGGACGGTGAAGTCGCGTGTTGCGCGCGCCCGGTCGCTGCTGCGTGCAACCTTGCGGGGCGCGGTTCATCCGCCTGGCAAAACAGGTACTTGACAGCGTCGATTAGTGAACGTAGTGAGAGGTCTAGATAGGAGCTGGGTGCAGCCCGTTGACTATTAGTTATAGCTGCTGAGCCTTAGCTGAATCAGCAGCCTACCGGGCGGGGGCTGTGAGGTTCGTTGGTAATGCTGTCAATGCTCCTGGGAATGCTCGATGAATTGCGACGAGTACGTTAACCGGTTTTTGTCCGCTTACGCCGACGATGAGCTTTCGGCACCCGAGCGCTACGAGGTCGAAGAACACCTGCGAGGCTGCTATCGCTGCCGCGCATTGCTGGTCGAGGAGCAGGCATTAAAGGCGCAGATCCGGCGTCATGCAGGAATCGTTAAGGCACCAGCGGACGTGCGGCTTCGAATTCGAGCCGCACTCGGCGAGGCGGCGGAGCGCAACTTGCAGCACCGCAGCATCTTCGCGAAAGCCGGAATGTCCATCAGGAATGCCGCGGTGGGCCGGCAAGCTGCTCCTTCGATACTGAGAAGTGCCGCTGCCCCCACAGGCTACGTTAGCGAAGCAGCATATCGTCCGGGTTCTGCGCGGGGATGGCTGGTGCTTCAGCTTGAGCGTGCACGGTACCTGGCGCCGATAGGCTTCGTGATAATTGTGCTCGCGGCTGGAACGGTTTTGTTCCGGGTCAGTTCCAGGAGCACGTCCGGATCGGCCGTTGTCGGCTATCAGAGATCGATACCAACCTTCGACTTCGCGATTGAGCGCTTTAACCAGCTATCACAAGCGTTTGCGCCAAACGTTCCGCCGGAAGCATTTAGCCCGGACGGCGGCGCCTACTTCGCGTGGGTGCAGGAAAGCCATCCGCTTCGCCCTGTATCGGCCGAATTACCGGATATTTCAACGTCGTACGAGAAAATGCAGATGCCGCCGGAGTTCTGTGATTTCGCGATGGCCGGATATCAACTGGCGGGCGGCCGCATCGACCGCATGCCGAATGGTGAGCCAGTGACCTATACGCTGTATCGCAACCAAACCGAATCCCTCTTGAGTATCGGCTTGAAAAAACAGATCAGCGCACCACTTGGCGGGTACTGGTTCGGCACCCACGCGTTGTATTCCTATCGTAATTACAGCATATGCCTTACGATCTATCCGGTTGGCCATTTCGCGTCGCTCATCGTGGCGCGCGCGCCGATGTTCGACCTGCTGCGCAGTGTCGTCGCGAGTGATATCGCGGTTTCGGATCGGTGAAACAGAGCCGCGTCCCCCAGGCTCATGCTTCTGTTGGTCAACGTGAAAGCGCTCAGACAGTAGCGCCGGCAGATTCATTCTAGCGGTTAAAATTGTCAGCCTCGGCTCGACACACGAGCACCAAGTTGCAGAGCTATTAGAGCAGGCGTCCCCTTTTTGGGCCGTACCTCTGTTGCAGATGCAACAAGAGACTCCGAATTAACAACCCGAGGAACAGAATGCCGCACGAACTGACGTTGTTCGGGATTGGAACCAGCCGCACCATGCGAGCGCACTGGATGTTGCTGGAACTGGGACTTGACTACGAAAGCCGCGGGATCCAGCCACGCAGCGGCGAGACTCTGACGGACCAATTCAGGCGGCTGAATCCACGTCATAAGATTCCTGTTCTTCAGCATGGAGCATTTGTGCTCACCGAAAGCGCTGCGATCGTTCAATACCTGAATGAGAGATTCGGAAATCCGGCAAAATTGTATGCGCCAACGGATGCGCAGGCTCGGGCCGCCTTAACTGAGTGGTGCTATTTCATCATGACCGAACTCGACGCGAGTTCGCTTTATGTCGTGCGCCGGCATGAGGGGCTCGCCACGATCTACGGCGCGGCGCCGACGGCGGTCGATTCCGCGAAAACCTACTTTCTTCACAACCTCGAAGCGATGACTCCGAGAATCGCAAAGACTCGATATCTGCTTGGTGAACTGCTGAGCACCGCCGATATTCTGCTGGCGACCTGCCTCGATTGGGCGGCTGCTAGCAGTATCGCGCTTCCACAGGAAATCGTCGATTACCAGCAACGTATCGCGCAGCGTCCAGCCTATCAAGCTGCGCTCAAGAGGAATTTCCCACGCTCGGATGATGATCTCTCTTAGGAAGTCCGACGATGCACGAAGCTGTTGTTCAGGCAGCTCGGCTAGTAGAGCCGGACCTCGTTCTTGTGGAGCACTTCCGCTGATCCCTGTTAAGGCAAGGGGCCCGCACGCAGCACCATCGTGACGAGTCTGCAGCGACCGACCTAGGTTAGTTGTCTTTGACAGTATGCATGTTGCGTGTATAAGAGACCGAAGTCTGAGCAGGTCGCCTGCTAAATACCCCTAGTCGAAGCGCAAATTTCATGCGCCCATTGCGAAGTGTCTGGCCCACGAAGAGCCTCTTACAATCGAATTTTCTGCAACGCCCAAGGTGACATTCTCGGTGAGTAAAACAATGCCACGACCGTTGGAAGGTATACGGGTGCTAGATCTGACAACAATGGTTGCCGGTCCTGTGGCTGCGATGATGCTCGCGGATCAGGGTGCAGACGTGATCAAGGTCGAGTCGCCGGCAGGTGACCTGATGC
>Ga0187846_10001846_pt1 | contig 11862 bp, 15 predicted proteins | sample TC_taG_FD_161473 | JGI IMG/M metagenome (GOLD analysis project Ga0187846, IMG submission 161473) | Biofilm microbial communities from the roof of an iron ore cave, State of Minas Gerais, Brazil - TC_06 Biofilm (v2) | ecosystem: Environmental > Terrestrial > Deep subsurface > Cave > Wall biofilm... | reverse complement strand
GGCAGGCCGAACGCGCGGCCATCCTGATCGCGCGCCTGTCGCCGCGTTGACGCCTATTCTCGGGCCTGCCGGACCCGCCAGCCCGACAGGTCGCGGCCTGGAGTCGTTGTGACTCTTTTCACAAAAAGAGAAAAAATTCCTACAAGACTTTGGACTTGAGTTCCGGTCCACTTGGCCGCATCGGGCGCGCGGAGTCATCCATGTCAGAGATCTCACGCAGGACGATGCTGAAGGTCATCGGCGCGCTCGGCCCGTCGACGATGTTGCCGGCCAAGGCAGCGTTGGCCGCAGGGGTTTCCAGCGACACAGCGCCACCCGCTTACCGCTTTTTCAACGCGGACGAAGCGGCCTTCATCGAAGCGGCCGTTTCGCGCTTGATTCCCGCCGAAGAGCAGTGGCCGGGCGCACTGGAAGCCGGGGTGCCGAACTTCATCGACTTGCAGTTGGCTGGAGCCTGGGGTGCAGGAGAACGCCTTTATCGCAGCGGACCGTGGCAACACGGAACGAAGACCCAGGGTTATCAACTACCCTTTACACCAGCCGAGCTTTTCCATAAGGCTATCGGTGCGATTAACAAGGAATCGGCCGGCGCACCGTTCGCAACGATGAGCTCGGACCAGCAGGACAGTTTTCTCGAAAACCTCCAAAGCGGCGGCAAGGATCTCGGTGGCGTGCCATCGGAGGTGTTCTTTGAGCAACTGTGGGAACTGACGCTCGAGGGTTTCTTCAGCGACCCGGTCTATGGTGGCAACCGTGACATGGTCGCTTGGCGAATGATCGGATTTCCAGGCGCCTACGCCTCGTACTATGACCTCGTCGATCAACACGGAATCAAGATCGAGCGTCCGCCGACCAGTCTGGCCGAAGATGCAAGTCGCCACGTTCACCCGAATCCGAACATTCCGGCTTACCTCCCCCCTTTGGGTAAATAGGCGGATCGAACCATGGTCACACGTCTGAAGCCAGTCGATGCGGTAACGATTGGAGTGGGGTTGACCGGATCGCTGGCAGGTCTTGAGCTGACGCGCGCCGGTCTGAAAGTGGTCGGCCTCGAGCGCGGCTCGGCACGCGACACAGTGCCGGATTTTCAGTCGCCTTCGATGCACGATGAATTGCGCTTCGCAGTGCGCAAGGGTTTGATGCAGGATAACGTGAAGGAGACGTTCACATTCCGCAACTCGAACGCCGAAACGGCGCTCCCGACACGCCGCTTGGTCGGGTTCTTGCCAGGAACCGGACTCGGGGGGTCCTTTGTCCATTGGAACGGACAGAGCTTCCGGTACCAGGTCGCCGACTTCATTTATCGCAGCCACCACTTGCAGCGCTACGGCAAGAAATTCCTCGACGCCTGCGGTCCCGAACTGATCCTTCAGGATTGGGGAGTCACGTATTCGGAGCTTGAGCCACACTACGACCGCTTCGAATATCTGCTCGGGGTCGGTGGGAAGGCGGGCAATATCAGGGGGGTCATCCAACCGGGAGGCAACCCGTTCGAGGCGCCGCGCGCACGCGGCTATCCGAATCCGCCCATGAAGGAGACGTATTTCGGTGCCCTGTTTCGCAAGGGCGTTGAAAGTCTCGGATACCACCCCTATCCGCAACCGTCGGCCAACATGAGCCGGCCCTACACCAATCCGCTCGGGCTGAAACTGGAGCAGTGCGTCTTCTGCGGCTTCTGCGAGCGCTTCGGCTGCGAGCACTATGCAAAGGCCAGTCCGCAGACCACGATGCTGCCGGTGCTGCTGAAGGACCCGAACTACGAGCTGCGGGCCAACTGCCAGGTGCTGCGCATTCAGCTGGACAGTTCGCGCAAGAGGGCCACCGGCGTCGTTTATGCAGATGATGCCGGGCGAGAGTTCGAGCAGCCCTCAGAGCTCGTGTTGATTACCGCCTTTCCGCTGAACAACGTCCGTATGCTGTTCCTGTCTGGAATTGGCCAGCCCTACGACCCCACGACGGGTCGAGGCGTCGTGGGTCGCAGCTACACCTACCAGACAACGGGCGGGCCGACGGTGTTCATGGACGAAAGCATCCGCATCAATCCATTCATGTCGGCCGGTGCCCCCGGAACGATGATCGACGACTTCGGTGGCGACAATTTCGATCACTCGAAACTGGGATTCATCGGCGGTCAATATGTCGGATCGATCATGACGGGAGGTCGCCCGATCGAGTTTCATCCGACGCCTCCGGGCACGCCGAGCTGGGGTCTCGAATGGAAACGGGCGGTGGCGCGCCACTACAACCACACGATCCTGATTCAGCAGCACGGCACCTCGACCGCGAGCCGGCTGAACTACCTGAGCCTGGACCCCACCTATAAGGACGCGTGGGGGCAACCCCTGCTGCGCATGACGTTCGACTTTCCCGACAACGACGTACGGATGTCCCAGTACATCGCCGATAAGGTGGTCGAGATCGGCAAGGCAATGGGCGGCAAGATCGTCGCCCGTGGCGGCGCCAAGCGCCCCTACAACTCGCAGGTCTATCAAAGCACCCATAACTGCGGCGGCGCGATCATGGGCACGGATCCCAAAACGAGCGTGGTCAATCGGTATCTGCAGTGCTGGGATGTGCCCAACGTCTTCAGCCTGGGCGCATCGGCATTTCCGCAGAACGGGACATACAACTACACGGTGACGATCGGTGCCCTGACGCTGTGGGCGCTCGATGCGATCAAGAACAAGTATCTGAAATCCCCCGGCCCGTTGGTGCACACATGAGACGCCCACCCATGTCCGTGGTCCACTGCTGGGTGCTGGTTACTGCGCTCGGCCCCTGTGCGCTCGCCCACTCACAGAGCCCTGCGCATGCACCCGACACCCAGCGAGGCACGGTCGTCGCGGCGCAAGGCACCGCGGGCGGCATTCCGGCTTGCGCCTCCTGCCACGGTCAGAACGGCGCTTCGGATGGCAGCGGCGCGTTTCCTCGGATCGCAGGCCAAACGGCCAGCTACCTTTCGGCGCAGTTGCGAGACTTCGCCTCCGGGCTTCGCTCGAGCGACGTCATGTCTCCGATCGCCAAGATGATGTCACCCGACGACATCGCCGACACCTCGGCCTATTACGCAAGCGTGCAAGCGCCCTTCCCGCCGCCGAGGCCCGCCGATTCCGGACTGATCGAGCGCGGCGCGGCTCTTGCGACGACTGGTAATGCCGAAAAGCGAATTCAAAGTTGCAACAACTGTCACGGTCCGGGTGGCATCGGAGAACCCCCGGCCATCCCATACCTGGCGGGTCAATACGGCGAGTACATCACGGCGGCTCTGCAGACGTGGAAGGACGACCGTCGCAGGAACAGTTCCGATTCGATGGGCGTCATCGCCAAGCAACTGGACCCGGCCGAGATCACAGCGGTTGCGGCGTATTACCGGCAAGTGCAGCCCAAGTAGCACTTACGTCGTTTGTCGCAACGGTCGGCCCGGGCTATTGGTCGTGCCACACGCCCGAGGTCAAGGGGTTTTGTGCGCCACAGCTCTTCTTGGCCCTGGCAACGATCGCCTTGTCGTAGAAGTAATGCCTCATGGAAGCGCTGGACCCGGTGAAGGTCGACACGCAAAATCCTGCATAACCGGCAGGACAGCTCGCGGGATACGTCGTTTTGCTCTCGATGCCGGATACCGGATGCTTGTCCCATGCCGTGCAAAGGGCGTCGAACGCATCCTTCGCCAGGCTCTCGTTCGTAAGGCACTCCTTTACGGGTTTGCCGAATACGGTTCCCTGCATCAGGCAGCTTTGCGCATGGGACGCCGTCGAGTGCGCCATGGCACAAACAAAGATAAGAAGCATCCTTTTCATTGCAAACCTCCATTCGGACGGCCGCGCCAGCGCAAAGCAAGGGGACATCGGCGACATTTGAACTATTTGGACGCGGCATTGTATTGCGCCTGAGCGCTGGGATTTCCCGGCAATTCGGGTGACACTGCTGGCGCGCGAGATGGGAGGGCCCCCATCCGACTTGCTGTTCCGCATTGCGCTCGCTGGGAGCAAGGCGGATTTGTAGACGGAGCGCTTCATCGTCATGACTTCAGGTCATCCTAGGACCGATAGTGGCATGATATACCATTTTGGTATATCATTTTTCAGTGCACGTCATTGCAAAGCCGATTCTGGTCGAGTTCTGGACGAAGCACCCGGACGCCAAGACATCGCTTCAGGCGTGGCATCAGATCATGGAGAAACAGGTATTCAGCGATTTGGGCAGTCTGCGAGCGACGTTCGCCAGCGCCGATCACGTTGACGGCCTCACGGTCTTCAATATCCGCGGAAACAAGTATCGACTGGTCGCGGCGATCCACTACAACCGACGCAAGGTCTATGTCCGCTCGGTGCTGACCCATTTCGAGTACGACAAGGGCGCATGGAAACGGAGAACGTGATGGCGCACGCATCCAAGGCTGAAATCGGAGCGATCCTGAAGGCGTGGAAGCCGTTCAAGGCGGCGCTCGGCGTGACTTCGGTACGCAAGGCAAAGGATTACGGGCGGGCGCGAGCAACGATGGCGGCGCTCATGGACGAGATCGGTGACGATGAAACACATCCGCTCGCCGAGGTTCTCGACTATCTCGCGGATCGGGTCAGGGTCTACGAAAGCGAACATTTCCCGATTCCCGACGCGGAACCGGGTGAAGTGCTGCGCTTTCTGATGGACCAGCATGGTTTGCGACAAGACGATCTGGTGGAGTGCGCGCCTCAGAGTCGCATCTCCGATTTCTTAAACGGCAAGCGCGCGATCAGCAAGGAGATCGCGAAGAAGTTGGCCGCCCGGTTCAATGTGCGGGCCGACCTTTTCCTGTAGCGACCGATTCTGAGGTGACGCCTATGCGATTCAGGAAACTCGCATTCCGAACGCTCGCCGCCGCTTGTGGATTTTCTTGCACCCTGTTCGCTATTTCTTCCGTCAAGGCCGCGACTTGGCCCCAAGGGCTCCCAATCTACGACCATATCGTCATCGTCGTGGAGGAGAACAAGAGCTACGAGCATGTGATCGGGAGCAACGATGCGCCGTTCATCAATCGACTCGCCACAGAGGGTGCCGTTTTCACCAAGATGTATGGCGAGGAGCACAACAGCGAGGGCAACTATTTCTGGTTGTTCGGCGGCGGCAACTTCAACGTCGGATTCGAAGACAAGATGCCGCCGCACTCTTTTTACGAGCGCAATCTTGGACAGCAATTGATCGCACATGGCTTCAGCTTCAAGGGATACTCGGAGGATCTGCCCGAGATCGGATCCGTCGTCGAAGCGTGGCCGGAGCTACCCTGCGGCGTCAAGTGTCGATACGCCCGGAAGCATGTGCCCTGGGTGAGCTTTCCCGGCCTTTGCGGAAACAAGACTGTCGAAGGATGCGCGAATCTGCGGTTTTCTGATTTCCCCGCGGACTTTTCGAGACTACCGACGGTCAGCTTCGTCATTCCGAACCTGATCAGCGACATGCATGGCGTGGATTACAAGTGCCCGACAACCCTCGAATACATCGGCACCCAGGTGAAGCAGGGGGATGTCTGGCTCAGGGCAAACCTCGGCGCGTACTACGAATGGGCGAAAACGCACAACAGCCTGCTGATCGTCACTTTCGACGAGAACGAAAACGACTGTACGAAGCGATATGCTGGTTTGACCGATCCGAGACTGACCAATCCCGTACTTCGGAACAGGATCGCCACGGTGTTCGCGGGAGCGTGTGTCAAGGCCGGCGAGTATCCCGAAGGCGAAGGGATCACGCACGTGAACATCCTCCGAACGATCGAGGCCATGTACGGACTCGGAAAATCCGGCGCGCAGCAGGCGAATGCGGAGAAAGCCGGGATCAGCGACGGCTTCGTTATTAAGGATGTTTTTACCGAGCGAGACCTAAAATGCAGAGTCTCGGGCGTTCTCTCGCTCGACGGCGATCGGTCAAGGCGCGGGCTTGGACGCGATGAGCAATGACAGCAGCTGGGAGCCGTTCCGCGTCTTTACCGACGCCGGTTCGGCGAACACCATGTGCAATTGGTTGCAACTGGAGCAAGTTCCCGCCCGAGTCGAAACAAGATCACTGGAAAACGCGCGAGAGGCCGAGTACTGCGTGGTCGTTCTGAGCAGCCTCGCCCACCGCGCGCGCTGGATCGTCGCTCAGTTACCACCGACTGAAAGGGAATTGGATTTTCTGGCAACGGGGAGGCTGCCCGGGGCGGAGTAAGCCGTTCCCGCCTATGTGCTATCGCTCTAGCTGTATTTTGGTGGCCAAGGGCGCTGTCAATACCAGCGCAGGTAGCCGATCTCGGTCGATCGGCGAGAGAATTCACCGGATGATCACCGCGGACTGAGCGATAATGAGCGTCGACGGAAAGGCGAGGAACCCCAATGGGCAACCGACGAGAGGATCTCGAGGTCCAGGCCCTTCAGCTGTCGGACCAGGAGCGGGCAGAACTCGTCGCTCGATTGTTGGCAAGCCTTTCCCCGGCGCCTGACTTCGACGCTGAATGGGCCGCGGTGGTGGAACGGCGCATCGAGGAAATCGAGGACAGTGACAGCAAGCCACTGATTTGACTGGCAAAACTGCTCCACCGATACTCAGCGCGGTGCACGAAAGCGGTCGCTTCGTGCCCACCGATGCCGACCTTTCTGGTGGCCCCAGTGGTATCCCCACGAGTCATCGTCTCGCGCGAAGGAGCGCGCTGCGGTCATAGCGGCTTCCCGTCGGGCGCTGGTCGAGTTCAGCGAGTTCGTGCTCGCCCCCACGGTTCGAGCTGACCTGGCCAAACACAGTGCCGAGGCCGCAATCGTTTCTCACGTAGCGACAGCCGATGGTGCAGCAGCCGTCGTTGACATACTGATGACGGCGACCGCTGACGAACTACACGCCTTGGCAAAGGTATCGAAGGCGATGTCTGGAGGCAAGGAACCGAAGGCCGTGAAACTTTCCAATTTCAAACCGAGTTGCGACGTCCTTTGGGAGAAGGCCGAGATCGAGCGAGTCGTTGCTGACTTCAAGAGCTATCTGGAAGGGGGAGTGGGAGGAGAAGCGGTATCTGCGAATAGAGCGCGGCTGAAGCAGACAACCTTAAGACATTCACCTAATCGACTCAGCTATTGTCAGGCGAGCCGCGTTCCGATCAGTGCTCGCTGCCAAATGCGCGATACAGGGGAAGAATGGTGCTTGCGCGAAGATCATGCCGTAGTACGATGAATTTCTTGCTAGAAAACGCGGCGGCGTCTGTGCGTGTCCACGGTTACTCCTCGTTTGTTCCGACAAAGTAATGAGGCAAGGCGATGAGTGATTGGAAACCTCTGCTTGGCCGTGTCACGATTTTGCTCGCACCGTCACCGAAAACGGTGCCATCGGCACAGGATCTCTACAAGAAGGTCTGGGGAAGTGACCCTCTGAGCTTCCAGGCCGCGCAAAACCCCTTAATGCCGTCCGTTGCGCAGGGAACGCAAGCCGGGCTAGCCCTAAATAGCTCTGTGCATCCGACGAGAATCGATCTAACGATATCAGCAGCTGGGTCGCAAGATCCATGGGCGCCGCCGAGGCTTGTTCGCATCGAGAATGGCGAGCAACTTCGCGATCAGCTCGCGACCATAGCGACTCTGGTAGGGAAAGCCGACTTTCTCACGAATCCGGTTGCGCGAGTAGCCGTCTTTTTGCAAGTAGTTTCGATTGAAAATGATTCGGCAAGTGTGAACAAAGCTCTGCTATTGACAATGCCAGCGGACTACCGGCTTACTCTACGTGACGAGGAGCAATTTGTCCTCCAAGTCAATCGTGCGAAGAAGAGCTCCTCGGCCGAGAATCTAAAGCTGAATCGAATCACAAGATGGAGTGAAGAGCGCTTTCAGCACGTTTCCTTCAACGTGGCGATGGCTCCTGGACAAATTGTTGCATCTAGGCCAAACATGCAGCCCGAAATCACAGAGATAGTCACGGCGAGCATTACTTTCGACTTTAATACTGAGGCAATCGCTATGGACAAGCATCTGAGCGCTGCTCAACAATCATCCTTGTTGAGTGAAGCGCTTGGTCAAGTCGGGGAATCGTTAAAGGAATGTGGACTCAAGTTTGGCTTTGGAAATGAGCAAACCCTTCACTAAGATATCGCTCCAACCGTTTGCCGTGGCAGGAGGATCGCAGGCCTTCTGGCCATCGGCAACTATTATCGGAAACGAGTTTGTCGCTAATCCGGCTAACACGGTCGTGAGCTTTCCCCTTCAATCAGACCAATATTCGCTGATTGCGAAGCCGCTTTGGAATATTCCTATTGTTTGGCAGTCAGAACTCGATCGGGATTATCAAGAGCTTGGAACGGCACTTAAGGAGCTGGTAGAGCTCGATGAAGGTGACGAGTGGAAGATTGACGAATCTGTCCACCAGACAGCTTGCTACGTAGCAGCGGAACTCTCCGCACGTTCGATTCCGGCACCACGGCTCTTCAATCACGGGTCGAGGTCCGTAGTCTTTAACTGGTCGCGCGGTGAGGACAACCTATACCTGACAATAAGTTCTGACTACGTTTCTGCGCTGATTTCCTCGCCTCAACAGATCAAGCGACGGATGGAGTTTCCTACCAAATACCTCCTTGACTCGACGGTTGTCGTTCGCGGACTTCTTGCGCCAACATACGGGCAAGCTCTCGTGCCCAAGACTTCGTCGACTTCGGAAGCGTCTGACTTCGAGAGATAGTCTCGGGAATGATCTGTGGACGGCTCCGGCGTTGGGAGGCGCTGTATCGACCAAGCGTATTTCCCCAAGCATTCGTCGATAGGAAAAGTATCACCTCAGCCAAGCTATTTCTTCTGAAGATCGACGACGAAGGGGCGATAAGGGGTTCTTTAGCTCTGGAGCGGTTCGCACCGACCCTCGTGGACGTTCACGCGTACGGTTGCCGGCTTGCGGCGAGGAGGAATGAGGCGCTTCGGGAAAAGGGTTCGCTCACAGCCAAGAGTCGACGGGTTTATTGCGGTTCTTATCGACTGAACGTCCGCTCAGTCCGCGCTCTCGTAGGTACTGAAGGATTGGACGAGGTGGCCGAAGCCGACGTCACGCATCTGGTGGAAGAGGGAGAGATTGCGCACGGCGACCTGAGAATAGTCCTTCGCGAACGAGTGGGCGATATCGAAGGCCTAAAGACCGCAATAGCGGACCGGCTGTGGAATAGTAGCTGCGGGCCAATCGTGCATGTATGCCCTTCGGATCGGGATCTCGATAATCATCCGAGCGAACTCTCGGACTTGGCCCCAAAGGGGGTGTGTGCGAAAGTTGGTTATGTCGGACAGCTGTGGCGTCTCGCGCGCTCCTACCTCTGTGGCTGGCTCTGGCGTCGGAAGGCAGGCGTCTGGTAACTCGCGGCAACCGTAAGAAGGAGCCGTGAACCTCGGTGGTGGCCCTGGCTCGGAGAATCTCGGGAAATGCGTGGTGACCGGGGACTTGCGCACCTTGGGGACGCCAACATACCTGACCGCGTTTGGCGGCGGGTCGGGACTTCGAAGTCGTCAAGCTTCGACAACGGCGTGTAGCACTGCGTCAGGCTTCTGCTTGCGTTCAGTCGCGTGTGTATATACGGTACGCATATGCGATTCACGTGGGATCCTCGGAAACGCCGAAGTAATCTGAAGGTTCACCACATCGACTTCGCCGACGCAGAAAAAGTCTTCGCGGGCCCGACATTCACTTTCGAGGACGACCGTTTGGCGTGCGGCGAGCGCCGGTTCGTCACTTTGGGTCTGCTGGAGGGTATTCCCGTATCCATCGTCCACACAGAGAGTGAAGATGAAATCCGTGTCATCTCCTTCCGCAAAGCGACCCCAATGAAGTCTCGATCCTCCTCGAAAACATCTGAGACGAACCTGACGAAGCTGCGAGCGCTTCCAGTCGGGCGGATCAAGGTCACTGCGGAGCATCCCGAAGCGGATGTTCGGCACATCGTTCGAGGGATCGTTCGCCGGGGCCTGAAGCCGGGAACGAGAAAACAGTCGATCGCACTCCGTGTCGACGCCGACGTGTTGGAGTGGTTCAGATCACAGCGGCCGGGCTATCAGTCGCGCATGAACGCGGTGCTTAAAGCATTTCGCGGCGCGTCTACTTGAATCTGCTCGGCTCCGGATCGTGAAGCCTTGACCGCTCGTGCGCCGGGTTGGCAGCCCCCTTGGACGCTGAGGACGTGAAGTGTGGCGCTCGGCCGTACGGAAGATCAGTTGCGCACCGGCACGATGCTGAAACTCGCCACACCCTCGGAGGCGGCGAGTTCCTCGGCCAGCAGCGCGGGCGATACGGCCCGCGACCGCTCTACAGCCACGGCGCCGACCTTCCAGAGCGGTTGGTTATCGGCGAAGGTGATGGTGAGGCTGTCGTGCAGCACGCGATATCCGCGCGCTTCGGCGCGCCTGTCCAATTCGTCGAGCTTCGGCTGGAAGCCCTGGCGAAACGTCAGTGCGATTTCCAGCGTCGTCCGACCCGGCAATGTCGCCTCGAGCCGGTGCAGCAACGACATCGACAGCGTACACAGCAGCGCCATCAGGAGTGCGGCCGCATAGAAGCCGACCCCGATCAATACGCCGATGGCCGAAACTGCCCAGACCGAAGCTGCGGTTGTCAGGCCTCTGATGTTCAAGCCGTCTTTCATGATGACGCCCGCGCACAGAAAGCCGATGCCTGTGACCACGCCTTGGACAACGCTTGTCGGGTTTCCGGGGATCTGCGCCGCCGAGCCGCCGTACCACAACGGCGCAAAGCCGACGAAGACGGTAAAACGCGGTCGACGCCATGCATACGAGGCCGTAGGTGCGCATGCCGGCCGCCCGGCCGTTGTAGGAGCGCTCGTAGCCTACCAGCATGCCGAGCAGCAGCGCACCCAAAAGGTTCAGGCCGATGAAGGCGTTGGCGGTAAGAACGTTACCGCTCCAATAGTGCTCCAGCGTATCGGGCAGCATCGAGCAGATCTCCGCCGATCCTTTGCGGGCGGTCAAGCCGTCGCGGTCGTGACTCGTTTGAAGTGAGGCTGGTGGACGCGAGCGCGCGGCAGTGAAGCCGCCGGTTCGGATCCATGCGCTTCGCGCAGGCCCGTGCAGATCTCGATCGCCTGCACGAGTGAGCTCGCCGTGAGGTCCGCGTTGCCCGTGCTTTCGCCAGGCTCGGGTGGAACTGCGACTCCTGGACAAAAGACACTGACCACATGCGCGCGGGGAAACAACTTGCGGACCTGTTTGCCGATGGAATCGGCGCGCTCGCGTTCCGGGCTGGGAAAAGCGCTCACCAGGTAGACGATGGACGTGCCGTCCGAGGCGGCGCCGGGAGGCAGCCCGGCCTCCGCGTCTGCGGGCGAGAAGTGCCGTGCATCTATGGTCCTCGCTCTCAGCAGGCGCACCAGCAGTTCGGTTGCGAGGTCGTCAGCCGACGATCCCAGTCCGAGGCAGATCACGACGGTTCCGGGAGGTACCCCGAGCGGACCTTGCCATCTCCCGCTGTCCCGTTCTCGCTGCTGACGCAGCAAGCGCCCGGCACTGACGTCCTCGAGGACCGAGCCTCGCGGCCGCCCTCGCGGCGCTTTGTGGCCGCCGGTGGTCAGAGCGGAGCCGACATCGAATATGACGCGGCGGATCCTTACGTGCTGCTCCTCGCTGGTCGCACCCCTGTCCGTGTCAAGGCGAGCCAGGTGCAACGCCGGGATCAGAACGCGATCGCAATACGCAGCCAGGGATCGACGCTTCAGGAACGAGCGCGCATTGGCGACGATCTCGTGCGGATCGCCCGACAGCGCGCGCTGGTAAAACCTCTGGGGCAACGTCAGTGCCTGGGCGTCGCTCAACAGCAGCTCCAGCGCACCGAGCGCCTTCACATGCCGTCCCGCGACCACAAGGCACAAGGTGAGGGGAGTGGACAAGACCA
>Ga0187846_10001845_pt1 | contig 11865 bp, 8 predicted proteins | sample TC_taG_FD_161473 | JGI IMG/M metagenome (GOLD analysis project Ga0187846, IMG submission 161473) | Biofilm microbial communities from the roof of an iron ore cave, State of Minas Gerais, Brazil - TC_06 Biofilm (v2) | ecosystem: Environmental > Terrestrial > Deep subsurface > Cave > Wall biofilm ... | reverse complement strand
TCAAACTTCTCCAGGTCCAGGATCTTTTCCTGTAACTCAGCCTTGGATTCCTGAAGGTCGCGTACCACCTTCTCGTAGGCGTGCATGTCGCGCAGGATGCCAATCGCGCCGATCACCCTGCCATCCGCATGCCGCAGGGCAGAAGCATTGAGCGTGGTGGGAATGACCTCCCCGGAGGCGCTGCGCGGGTTCAATCGAGCATTACGTGTTGCGCCGCGCTCGATCACCTCGCGCAGCGCAGCGGTAAGTGCGAAATCCCAATAATTCATAAACCGCATCGTTGGCGGAAAGAATCTTGCCTTCCAGGTCCGAGACAAACACCGGGTCGGGTGCGTTCTTGATGATGATATCAGCATCCAACGAGCCGTGCGCTCTGGCTCGCTGAAGCGTGGGGTGTGTAGAGGTTGCGGTGCTCAAGACAACAGGATCAGACATGAAGCACCTCCAGTGCGTGACTTGGTCTCAGCGCGGCATCTGCGCTGGAATGAACTAAGATAACGGGGACAGGCCACAAATAACGGTTCCTGCATCCCTTCCTTTCTCCAGAGACCACCAGGTTAGCGCCTCCTTCGTGTCTCTTCTGCGAGGCTCTCCTGCTCATAGTCTTGTTGATAGAGAGCATAGCATATCCTCACACGAGAGGGCTTGGTTTAGCCCAAATTTCCTGTTTTCCATACCGGTTTGACTTACGCAATTCATGGCTGCGAGTCCCACGAATCGCGCAACGAGATGGTGCGCAATTCGTGGAATGTGAAAGGGTGGTAGCGGTGCCTGGCCGCATTGTGGTATCTTCTGACTATGAACGTAAGTACACCAACTGAACCGGTTCAAGCCTGGCTTGAGAACCTTCCCGCCGCGAAAAAACTGACCGTCGAGACGCTCCGCCGACTGATCGAATCGGCTGCCCCTGAGGCTCACGAAATCATCTATCATGATGCCTTAGGGTATGGCCCCACCGATTCCGGCTTTGACCGAATTTTCTACGTCACGGTGTTTGAAACGCATGTGAATCTCGGCTTCTTCTTCGGCGGCTTTTTGCCTGACCCAGAGGTGTTACTGGTGGGCAGTGGCAAACGCATGCGCCATATCAAAATCAGGTCGTTGCAAGAGTGCGAGAACCCGGCCATCAGCAGCCTTCTTGCTCAAGCATGGGCTGACGGGTTGCCGCGAGTCGAGCAACTCCACCACCGGCGAACGTGAGGTCGATCCGTCTGCCTGTCGCTTTCCCCACGTGCGAGAACGAGAGCGAGCGGATGGCTGAGGGATGGATGGTCCTTTTTCCATGCAGTTATCTTGTTACGCAACCCGTGGGTCTCGCAGGAAGACGTCACTTGTAGAACAGGAAAACACATCATGAATACTCAATCACCCCAGCCGCAGGGACAGGGGGAACCCTTTGACGTTGCCGTGACATGGAGGCGGAGTTGATCATCTCCCATTTCCATATGGGTCAGCTCTAATCCCTCACTCCGAGGAAAGGATTGAGGCCTTTCCATCCCTGAAGGATTCTCCTTCTCTCTATTTCTCTAGAGAGAACGAGCAATCAAGGTGACAGCTTTCGCCGTAGCCATCTCTGAACTATATAGATGAGCTTATCACCAAAGCTGTGTCAGAGCCAGAGTTTGTCCGCAGAGGACAAACTATAAGTAAAGTTATAGACGATAAGAGGAAAGGTTGTGGAGGGGTGACCGATGGGGCTTGAACCCACAACCGCTGGAGCCACAATCCAGAGCTCTGCCGTTTGAGCTACGGTCACCACATTCTTGATGTATCGTCAGTATAGACGACGCCTCCCGGGTTGTCAATAGTGATTGCCGGTTGCAGCTTTACTGATGGTTTAGGAATCATGTAAAATAATGAATGAGGTTATCGAGGAATCTACGAGCCTCAGGCACAGGACGAGTCAAATGAATAGATATATCAGATGGTATCTTGTACACTAATCTTATATCCCACATCTGGATCTGGCTATTTAAAGCCTATGCACAATATCCAATAAATCGGATAGTCATAAACGTCAATATTCAATAGGTATGGGCCTTGTGTAGAAAGCAGGCCGGTAGAAATGAGGATTTGAATATGGATCGAGAGGCGAGCGCTTTTCGCGCTGAGGCAGGACAGGATATTCAATACGTTGATGAGAGAGGAAGACCGATTTGCAAACTTATTTTCGAGGGCGCCGAATTAGTTGGTAAATCAACACTCACGGCCGCCACCTATCAGCGACTGGTCCATGCATATACCTCTTCCAACGAAATATTGGACGGGTGCTACTACCTTTATTGTGATATCGGTATATTCTCGACTCCTCTGGCCAGAGATTACATTTTTCATATGGCAAAGATCGTAGAACTGATGAAAGAGCGCAATGTCGTATTGGATAAGTTTCACCTGGCGGATGAAGTCTATCAAAAGGAGTACCGGGGTAAGACGGTTTCACACCGATGGGTAGAGGATGAGATCTTGCGGCCCCTGGGCACTCGTATGATTCTGATTACAGTGAGCGAAGATCACCTTGAACAGCGGCTGCAACAGCGCTTGAAGAGTGATCCGCATTATGCGCTGATTAAAAAGTCGTTCGATTTTTACAAACGTATGCAGGAGCGCTACCTGCAAGCCATACAACATACAACACTGGATTGGCTGCTTGTAGACGGCGCAATGCCTGCGGAGGAAAATGTGACACGCATCCTTGCATGGGCCAACATGCCTACCCTTGAGAGACGATAGGATATTCTGTCCAATGGAGATGGCAATGGGAGATATAGTATCAAGCACCTGGTTTGTCACCGTTGTTGGGGGCATGCTTGCATCTCTCATTGCGACCCTTATTGCCGCATTTTTCTTGAATAGACGGCCTTCGATTTGGAAACTTTACCCTAAAGCGCTCGATCAAGTTTGCAATGATTTGGCCATCATAGAAAGCGAAAAACATGTTCTCCAGAATGCGCTCAAGGACCGGGCAGTTGTTAAGGTCATTAAGGCAAGGGCTTCAGATCCAAGTGAAGAGACTCAGCGTCTCTGTAAGGCGATTGCATTCTATGCTTCTCCTACCAGTCGATTAGCTGATCCGACATGGGCAGCTAGGGTTGTGGAGCGACTATTGTTCACCGAATTTACAATGGAGGATACAGAAAAATACCGGAACTTTCATCAGAACAGACAGGCATATTTTGCTGTGCCTCCTGCACCAATCGGAGTAGTCGCCATTGCTGCGTCGCAGCAGATTATACTGAACTGGAACCAGGTACTACATCCAGGTATCTGGCGTTACCACATCGCTCGCAGTACTTCCATCAATGGGCCTTATACCAGGATCGGTACTGTGCCGGCAGAGGCGGACAACCTCCTAAGTTTTACAGATGAGAATGAGCTCACGAACGGTACAAAGTACTACTACACAGTCACTGCCGAGTCGAAAGCGCTAAGGCAAGGGTATCAATCTTCTCCAGTCTCTATCGAACACAATTTTCCCACGACTCAAGTAGAGGCTGACTCTTCCTCTATACCGGTACTATCAAATACATCCTTTACGACCCCAGAGGTATGGAAAGAGGTGGCGGGCAAGACTGTCGATCGCGAACAAGAGCTTGAAAGGCTACTTTCTGACTTTGCAAAACCAGGCCGGCGCCTGTTTCTTATAGAGGGGTTCGGGGGACTTGGCAAAACCACACTTGCAGCACGGCTTGCTTTGGAGGTTTCCAGTCACTACAACGTCTTATGGCTGGATTGTGAGGGTATTCCGGTTACTGGCGAACGTTTCCTGCGCGAGATGGCATCGGTTGCCTCTGATCAGTATAAGGATTCATTACTTAGTGCCATTGTTGAGAACCCCCAGCGTACTCCAGAAGAGAAAAAAAATGCACTTTTCGCATTCATCGACAGATCGAGCAAGCATGAATCTGTACGACCTATAGCATTCTTTTTCGATGATTATCACCTGGTGACAGATGATATGCTGAAGCAACTCGTTCTGCAAATAGCGGAATCTCATCTAAATGTAAAGGTTGTTTTGATGATTCGCTATCTTCCACCTGAGCTCCAGAATGAAGTTGATACACTGAGTGCCCTACAACTGGAAGGCCTTGGAGCTACAGGGTGCCGTGCGTTAATTGAGGTGTATGCATCAAACTACCCGGCTTTGAAAGAAGTAAATGATGAGAGGCTACAACGCATTTGGGAACTTACTGGCCACGGAGTTCCTGCTGCCCTTAGAATTCTCATTTCGATGACTCGCAAGCTCAGCCTCGATGATGCCTTCGAGGAACTCCCAACCCTGACGATGGCTACGAAGGAAAAATGGTTTGATAAGCTCTTCCATGAACTTTCCCCTGAAGAGCAGCAGGTTGCCGCTGAGGTTTCCATTTTTCGTCGCCCTACTTTACGCCAGGCTTTGGTCGCTGTGAGCCGATGCTCTCGAGCTAAAGAAGTCATTGAGGCGCTAGTGGATCGCTTCGTGTTAACGTTCGACGGGAAGCATTATTCTATGCATGCTCTCTGGTCGGAATACACCAGGTCGCGCCTCTCTCCCACTGATGCCAGGGAACTTCACTACAAGGCAGCTGTATTTTATCGAGACTTTGTATCTAACGATCGTTACGCTGAGCTGATGAGCCGCCTGGAAAGCTGCTACCATTTCGTTAAGGCAGAGGATATAGAGCAAGCGGAGCAGGTGTTAGTATCAATTGCTGGTAGATTGCGACCCGAGGGATTTTTCCAGGAATTTTCCGACATCTTAGTCGAGATTGAGAAGAGCGCTAAAGAGCAAGACAAACCGTTGAGTACTCAACTGACCTTGGAGAAAGGCGCCATGCTATATTGGCAAGGGGCGGTAGATGAGGCAATTACAATCCTTAACGAATTGGTTAACACGAGCACTGGCGAGATAGAGATCAAAACCCTCCATGAGTTGGGCTGGATCTATATCCAGATTGGCAAACGCCGTGAGGCAGAGCGTATTCTCAAACGCAGCAGGCAACTTGCCCAACACAGCAATCAGCCCAGACTAGAGGCAGCAGCGCTCGAAATGCTGCAGCATATCGCCTATCATGAGTGTGATTACGACAAATCGCTGGATTACAATCAGGAGCGTTTAGATATCCTGCAAAAAATGCAGGATGACTGGGGAGCGAGAGAAGCTATAGCCTGGACATATCACGAGATAGGAAATGTCTACAGAGAGCGCGGATTCTATGAGAAAGCGTTGGAATTATATCAGAAGGATTTGCCTCTTTGGAGCCAATTGGGTAATCCGCCTAGACGTGTTGGCTGGATTACCTACGATATTGGGCAGATCTATCGAGATCAAGGAAAGCTGCGAGAAGCGCAGAAACAGTTCGAGGAGGCCTTACAGATTTTTACTAAAATGCAGCACTTATTCGGTATTGCTCATGTCAAGATCGAGCTTGGTCGTGTCGGTGTCAAACTTGGCCCGGCAGCCCTTGCCATACAGCAAGTAGAAGGGGCGATAGAGCTCCTGCAAAAGATCAAAGCTGTTGCGGGCGAAGCATATGCGCGGGGCGCACTTGGGCAAATCTACTTGAGCTTAGGGAAACCTGACGAGGCATTGCCATACTTACAACAAAGTTTAGAGATGGAGACAGGGCTGCATAGCATCAAAGGGAGGGCCTGGTCGCTGCATCAAATCAGCCTGGCATATGAGCAGCAAGCGAAACGCTCGCTACTTTCTGATAATAGCTTAATTACATGTACACGTTTCTGCGAAGCATCAACGACTATTGCACAAGCGAGGGAGCTGTTTGCTCAGATAGGTGCCGCACCCAATATTCGCGGCATTCAAGATGATGCCGCACGCATTGAGCACGAATGTGCCGAATGCGCCAACTCTGCCTGATATTGTTGTCATCTATCTGATGCTACATGACAAGCACATATTCATGTGTATCGCTTTGCTCTGTGAATATTTATGGTTTCTAAGTATTGAGAGCATTATGCCTGGTTTGCTTGCAGGAGTATTTGGCTCAAAAAATAAAGGAAGCATTCATGTTATTTCGTGAACAAAAGCTGCAAGGGCGGACTCAAACACGCCTTTCCATCCCTCCTTTGACACATGCTCCGGTCCCACCGGTACTACAGCTGCGCACTCCCGCTCCGGTTTGGCCCTGGCTTTATTCGACCGTGCTCGGCAATGGGCATCTGCTCGTATGCCTGGATGAGGCGGGATCAATTGTCCAACTCTTTTACCCTCACATAGATGCTGGGCCTCATATTCGCACATTTCTCATGGGTATCCAGCTATTAGAAGTGGCTCAACCAGGCATTCCTGAAATGCAAACAAGTGATCCACATCAGCAAATACAGGCGCATAGAACTGAGACTATAACAGGTAAAAGCGAAGAGACTGTCTTTTGGTTGGCTAATGAGGGATGGGTTCATGAGTTGCGTCATATCAACGGTGCAGCAGCAGTACAGTGCAACTCAGTCAACACCACTGCTGGTGTGCGAGTAGAACAAACTATGGCTGTTCATCCAGACCATGACTTGTTCATGAACGATGTCAAAGTGACGAACCTCAGAAGCTTACCTGTCATTTGTAAATTCGTGACTTATGCTGGTTTCGATATAGATTATCGAAAGAGTGGTACCACCTGCTACTTCAACATAGGAACCTCCATGCTCTCATTCTTTTCGTTTGACCGCTATTTCACGATAACCTGTGATGCACCCGTCGATGGATTTGGCTGTGATAAGAGTAGCCTTGGCGAGTTGGATTATGTTTTTCAAGATGCCAGTGCCGGCTTATTCAATAGCCGTGAATATGCTGTCGGGCAAGTGAGTGGAGCTACCTCCCACAACTTTGGGCTAATCGATCCTGGAGGCAGCGCTGTACACCGCATGCAGATGTGTTTTGGTCGCTCTCTTGACGAAGTAGTAGCGCTATCTTCTTCCGTGGTGCAAGCTAAGCCAGGCATTGAGGATACAATTGCCTGGTGGCGACAGCAATATGCCCATACTCAACTTGAAACTGGCTCGACCGCCGTCAGGAATTTATATGATCGATCTCTGATTACGCTAAGATTGCTTACGGATAGTGCCAGCGGCGGCATCATTGCTGCGCCGGAGTGTGATCCAGATTTTCGATCATGCGGAGGTTACGGCCCATGCTGGCCGCGCGATGGAGCTTTCATCGGATATGCACTCGATAGCATTGGGCAATACGATCATGCTCGCGTATTCTATGATTGGGCTTTGCGTGTACAGTCAGCGTCAGGCGTCTGGTATCAGCGCTACTATGTAAATGGGCAATTGGCGCCAACGTGGGGGCTAGTACAATTTGACGAAACAGGGGCGGTAGTCTGGGCCATGTCCCGTCACGTACAGCTTACAGGAGACATGTCCTTCGGGCAAAAGGCTTTTGCGCAACTGATCCGTGCCTGTGAGTACATGCAAGGGGCGCTTGATCTCGAAACAGGTTTAGCCCCTGTGACAAAAGACATTTGGGAAGAACGAGACGGCATCAGCACCTACGCCTGCGCGAATACGTGGGCTGGCTTTCACGAGCTTGCTAATCTGTCTTTGAAACTCGGAGAAACGACAGAAGCAGAACGTTGGGCTTCCGCTGCCGGAAAACTGAAAGCCGCTATAGAAACTCACCTGTGGGATGCTTCACGCGAACGATTTCTATGCGGTATCAAGACAAGGATTCTTCCTCATGATGTCGAGCGATTACGTAGCGAACCAGATTTTTCTGACACAGACATACTGGAAATTGAAGTCGCCGGAAAACCCCGCTATTTTCGCCGTAAAGATGCTACCATCGATGCGTCGATACTTGGCTTAAGTATCCCGTTTGGTGTGTTTTCGCCCAGCGACCAGCGCATAGTAGCGACCGCGGAAGCTGTAGCCGCTTATCTTACCAGCCCTATCGGTGGTATTGGTCGCTACCAGAACGATCCTTATCGAGGTGGCAATCCCTGGGTGATCTGTACCCTCTGGCTGGCGTTGCAAGACCTTGCGTCCGGACAAGATAACAGGGCTCTTGATCTCTATAATTGGGTATTAGAACACCGCACATCGCTCGACCTGCTTCCTGAGCAAGTGGATCGCGCAACAGGCAAACCCTGCTGGGTCATACCCCTTGGGTGGTCACACGCGATGTTTATCCTGGCATCGAAATCGCTTGCCGGCAAGGAGCTGTTGCCATAGGGGCGATGACGCTCGCAAAACACTTTTTTCCCTGCCTCAAAACCTATATACTTTCTTAACGAACCTGATATACTTAACTGTGCCTCACTTATATCAATGGAAGGCCTATAACGTTATGCCAATGATAAAAGTATTGCTAGTTGACGACCACGTGCCTTTGCGAAAAGCGCTGCGTGAAGGACTCCAGGCGACCGGTGCCGTGCAGGTACTCGGTGAAGCATCAACTGGACAGGAAGCCATCACACGGGCGCTGGAACTCGACATTGAAGTTATCCTGATGGATGTTCAATTACGGGACCCAAACGCTGGACAAAGAGCTATCAGCGGCGTAGGAGCCGCCGTTGCCATCCGGCGTGAGCGTCCACGTATGCCCGTAGTCTTTTACTCTATTCAGGATGATGATGAATATTACCGCGAGTTTCGCGCCTCTGGCATCCTCACCCACTACGCCTATGTACGTAAGAGCAACTACCTGCTGCCCGGCATGCTTGTGCCTCTTCTGCGCGATGCTATCAACGGGCGCAGCCTGGTTGATCCTGAGATTGAAGACCGCGTACAGGAAGTGCGCGACCTTGATGAACAATCCCCTCGCGCTCTATTGGAACCGAACGAACTCCGCGTGGTCGAGCTACTGGCGCAGGGTATGACCAATGAACAGATAGCCTCTCGACTCAATCTGCATGATAAACGCGCAGTCAGCCGCACGAATGGGCGTATCTATGCTGCCTGGGGCCTGAGCGAAACAGCAGTAGATGATAAGGTTGCGAGAGCAAGGGCGACCTTGATCTATACGCTCAATCGTATGCTTATCTGGGATGAGAATGGCGTTGCGCTCGTACAGGACCGCCGTGGCGAATGGGCGCCGCTGTATCTTGAAGCGCAGACAAACGATGAGCATCCCTCCACATTCCCAGCAGATGCTGGATTAGCCCCTGGAACATCTGCAAGAGAAGATGGATGGCGCAAACGCAACATACGACGCAACAGGTACTAAGAGGGTTAACATGTCGCTCCAAAAATTCCTTGAACCGGCATATCTGCTCCAGACTACTGCGCTGGCCCTCTCCATATTTAACCTTATCGCCTTTCTCTGGCTCGCAAGCACAGTATGGCTCAACGGAGATCGCAAAAGCGGTATAACTCGCCTTGGCGTAGTCGGACTCAGTCTTGCTGCACTATTTTTCTTCGTTCATGCATTGTTAATCCCCAGCCCAATTGTCCAATCATCCGGGTTCATCAAACAGGAATTCTTGTGGCACCTGATCTGGCTGCCTGCTCTGGGAGTACCGTACATCTGGCTTGCCATTGGCTTATACTATGCGGCCCTCATCAGCGAAAACTGGCGCAAACGCCGTCCCTGGCTGTTGGTCATTAGTGGCATTCTCGGCTGTATCGCATTAGTACTGCTGGTTCTGAACCGCTCAACTTTCACCTTTGCTGGAACGTTAAGTCTCATCGCTTCTAGCAATGCCTTGAATAACTTAGGCACAACACAGTTTTCAATGCTTGTACTCTTACTTGTGTCGTTTCTTTGCTATGTTACCTTTTGTGCTATAGGCCCGTGGTTTACGCTCGGTCGCGTAGGTCGACTTCTTCGGGTACTCTGGCATACTGCTCTCGGTATACCTGCCCGTCTGCGGTACGACAATGCGCTCCCAGGTGGAAGGCAAAAAAATCCATCATTGTGGCAAGCCCTGATCGACGCATTCTGGGATGATCCAGCTGATGTCGAACTGCTCGAAGAACCCCAGCTCTCCTGGCACCTGGCAAGGCCTCGTTTATTATTAGCAGCGCTGATCATGGCTGGCCTCACAACGACCCTGGGCGTGCTCGTAATCCAGTCGATAGTAACCTGGTTGCTATACAGACAGCAACACACAATACCCGTCTCTTCCGTATCTTCAATACTTCCTGGCGGGCCCCCAACACAAATATTCCCTCTCAATTTGATCGTGTTGGATCTGAGCGTAACAGGGGCAGTAGCGCTCGTCATTCTGCTCATTGGCTATTCAGTTGTTCGTCATGGCATTCTGATCGAACGCCCTTTAGCACGGCGAGGCTTCTTTGAGCAGTGGCGCGGTATTGTTATCGTTGCCACCGCCGTTGCCATCTTTATTGCTCTGCTTGTTACCTTCACACGCAGTAGCCTGGAAGGATTGTTGCTGATTACATCCCTTGCTGCTGTTGCCTATGCTCTCTTCACCTGGAACGGCTATACTGCCCATGATCGCTATATCGCTTTAATGGGCCCATTTGTGCGCAGTACCAGTCTGCGCCACTGGTTGAATACGGACCTGCAGAAGACAGAGCAAGACCTGCAAAATCTCTTTTTTCATCTTTGCCACGATGTTTTAGCCGTACAGTTCGCGTTCCTTACTATTACGGCTGGTACTCTAAAACGCAGCTTCAGCTATCGTTGGCCGGGAGAAGCTGCACTCGACGCTAAACTTATTGCCCCCAAAAAAAGAGGTAACATTGAAGCTGAGGCACCTAAACGCGTGCAAATTACCCTGCATGGGCATAAAAAGATCTGCTGGGTGTTGCCGATTTACGATGAGCGCGGCCTGGTTGCCGCCCTTTACCTTGGCCCTCGCGAGGACGGAGGAGCATTCACGGATGAAGATATGAACCTGGCGCATGCTTGCGGGCAGCGTATACTCGATACACTTGGCGACCATGAGGCGATGCAGGCGGTGGCCGGGCTACTGCGCCGTCGCATTGTGGATGTAAAGTTACTTGGCGCTCAGCAGCGTCGTGTGTTGCACGACGAAATTCTCCCGCAGATGCACCTTGCCCTCTTGCGACTGGAAACATTGCACTTGCAACCCGCCACAAAACCGATTCACCCTATGAGTCTTGAAGCCTCCGAGAATTGTAGCGAGCAGGCATTGCTTGAAGCCATAGAAATGATCAGCGATGCCCATCGCCGTCTCGCGACCATGATGCGTACCACCGCGCCAGGAGCGCCTTATCGCTTAGAACATGATGGGATGATGCATGCTATCCGTACCATGTTGGAGCAAGATTTTCAGTATGCATTTGATGAGGTTGAGTGGTGCGTGCCTGACGAGACAGCAGCTTGTATTGACGAGGTGACACCGCCCGCAATTGCTGAACTTATCTTCGCTGCTGTGCAAGAGGCCTTGCGTAATGCCGCTCGTCACGCTCGCGGATCCGATGTCCACCGGCGCCTGCGACTTACCCTCAAAGCAACATACAGCCGCGAGAGCCCTTACCTGGAAGTTGTTGTTGCCGATGATGGCGTTGGCATTGCTTCTGCCAGTAGTACCACAACGAGCACAGGTGGTGGCTTACTCACTCATAGCGCACTTCTTGCCATCGCCGGAGGCAGCCTGGCGATCAAAAGCGCCCCTGGTGAAGGCGTCACTGTTAGAATCCTGCTCCCAGCCGAATCGCTGCGGTGAAGTACCCCATAGCTAGAAGCCAGGGGCTTCTACGCAGGTTGCCCCGCGTTGGGTTCTTCCAACCCCTAGAATATTGATGGCCGCGTTTGTGTCCCTATCGAGTTCTGCCCCACACTCGCACGAGTGCCAGCGTTCGTCGAGGGACTTTTTCTGGTTATGTGGACACTTGTACCAGAGGAAGACATATGTTACGCTTGACAGGAACATGTGTCCTATTTCAGAAGGAGCAAGTGAACCATGCGCGTACACCATGTCCGCAAGGACAGTGACCACG
>Ga0187846_10001844_pt1 | contig 11871 bp, 9 predicted proteins | sample TC_taG_FD_161473 | JGI IMG/M metagenome (GOLD analysis project Ga0187846, IMG submission 161473) | Biofilm microbial communities from the roof of an iron ore cave, State of Minas Gerais, Brazil - TC_06 Biofilm (v2) | ecosystem: Environmental > Terrestrial > Deep subsurface > Cave > Wall biofilm ... | reverse complement strand
CAAGCTTCTCGAGAAACTCATCCTGCACCTTGCTCTCGACAAACAATCGCGACCCCGCGTTGCACACTTCGCCTTTGCCGTAAAAGATTCCGGTGATCGCGCCCTTCACCGCGCTGTCGATGTCGGAATCGGCAAAAACGATGTTCGGCGACTTGCCTCCCAGCTCCAGCGTGATGCGCTTGAGAGTGTCCGCGGCGCCGCGCATGATCTCCTTGCCGACTTCGGTCGAGCCGGTAAAGGCAATCTTGTCGATGCCGGGATGCTTCACCATCGCGCGTCCGACCTCTCCGGGGCCGGTCACGATGTTGATCACGCCCGCCAGCACGCCCGCTTCGATCGCCAGTTCTCCGAAGCGGAGGGTGGTTAAAGAAGTCTGGCTCGCAGGCTTCCACACGATCGTGTTCCCGCAGGCCAGCGCCGGACCGAGCTTCCATGACGCCAGCAGCAGCGGAAAGTTCCAGGGAACGATCATCCCCACTACGCCCACCGGCTCGCGCAGCGTGTAGGTGAACGCGGTCTCGAACGTGTTGACCGTTTCGCCGTGAATTTTCGTGGCCCAACCCGCGTAGTAGCGCAGGACGTCGATCACCATGGGCATATCGACGTAGCGCGACTCGAAAATCGGCTTGCCGTTATCGAGCGTCTCAAGCTCGGCGAACTCGTCGATATTTTTCTCCAGCAGGTCGGCGAGCTTCCAGATCAGGCGGCCACGCTCGCTCGCCGAGAGCTTGCGCCAGGGGCCGCTGAGATCCTCGAATGCGCGACGGGCGGCGGCGACGGCGCGATCCACATCGGAAGCCGAAGCCGCCGAGATCTGGGTCAACACCTCGCCCGTGGCCGGGTTCACGGTGTCAAACTTCTTTGCGCTCTCGACCCACTGGCCGTCGATCAGCAGACGGCCGGGATGGAGATTGACTTTGGTAGCAGCCAGCATTTGTTAATCCTCAGTCCGCTGCCGAGTTTTGCTCGGCTGGACGGCCGAGGGCGGCCGTCCCCACATGAGCATTACCGGGCTTTGAAATTCGCCGGCCGTTTCTCCACATACGCCGCCAGCCCTTCCTTCGCGTCTTCGCTCTGGAACAGCAGCTGCTGATTTTCGCGCTCCACCGCCAACGCCGACTCCATGGGAATCTCCCAGCCCGTCTGCACCGCGCGCTTGATGCGGCCCACGGCCTTTGCCGCCTTGTTCGGCGGGCAGAACTGCCTGGCGTACTCCATGATGTTTTCCATGAAGCCGTCGCGCTCGTAAATGTCGTTGATGATGCCCAGCTCCACAGCTTCTTCAAACGAGAACGTGTTGCCGGTGACCATCAGCTCGATGGCCTTGCTCTTTCCCACCAGGCGCGACAGCCGCTGCGTGCCGCCGGTGCCGGGCAGCACGCCCAGATTGACTTCCGGCAGGCCGATCTTCCCCGCGTCTTTTCGCGCGATGCGAATGTCGGCCGACATGGCGATTTCCAGCCCGCCGCCCACGCAGTGCCCGTTGACGGCGGCGATCACCAGCTTGGGCGTGTGCTCCAGCCGCAGCAGGGTTTCGTTGGCGTGCAGGCAGAAGTAATACTTGAATGTGGGATCGACGCTCGACAGCATCTTGATGTTCGCGCCCGCGGAAAAGAACTTGTCGCCGGCGCCGGTCAGCACGATGACGTAGACGTCGTTGTCCATGCGCGCCTTGAGAATGGCGTCGTCGAGCTGCCGGTTCATCTCATAGGTGTAGGTGTTGGCCGGCGGATCGCACATCTCGATCACGCCAACCCCGCCGTCGGTGCGGTAATTGATGAGTTGCCTGGTGGTTTCGCCGCTCGCCGGCTGCAATGTGGTCGCCATATCGATCTCCTTGATCCGTCCTCCGGATCCCTGTTGGTTAGTCAATCCCATTAACTGCCCACCGAATCACTGGTCCTGCCGTTTTGATCCCGATGGCATTCCTGCTCTTCGCTTGCACCGCCACTGATCCTCCGTCCTACCGCCGCATGCGCGCCCCGCTCAGCACCCCGCGCAGGAAAATGTCCGCCATTTCGCGGGCCAGCGGCTCGGCGTCGCCATCCACCCGCGGATTGTGCCAGGTGTAAATCCAGTTCATCATGCCAAAGAGGCTGAGCACCGCTGTGCGCGTGGAACACTGCAGCCCGCGCTCGCGCTTCAGTCCCTCCAGCAGGCCCACGCAGATGCGATAGTACTCCCGCTTGATCGCCGCGAGCTCCGCCGCGAATCCGTTCTTCAGCGACTCGGCCTCGTGCGACAGCACCTTCATCGCCTGCTGGTTGGAAAGAAAATACTCCAGGTGGTTGAGAATGAAAATGCGGATGCGCTGCTCGGTGTCGCTCACTTCTTCCAGTCGCGCCTTCAACCTCTGCACAATGGTCGAAAACGTGTGCTTCTGAATCAGGAACAGCAACCGCTCTTTGGATTCGAAGTAGTAATAGAGACCGGCGAGCGACATGCCGCTGGCGCGCGACAGGTCGCGCATGGACGCGCCTTCGTATCCTTTTCTGCAGAAGACATCGGTGGCATGGACGAGGATCTCGGCCAGGCGGCGGTCATAGCGCGACGACGCGGCTGCCGCCGGCGCAGGCACGGCGTGATGGTGTCGTCGCGAAATACGAGATGTGGTCGAAGGACTCCCCATGGTCCCCGGGCGAACGCTAATTCGAACGTTCGTTCGAATCGAATATACTCCCTTGTGATCCCAATCACAAGGGGCTGGCACCCAGGTTAGTTCCGAATATCCGCCAGCAGCCGCTCGACTTCCGCTTTCAAGTCCGCCGTGAGCGGCAGGAACGGCAGGCGCGACGGCCCTCCGTAGTAGCCGTTGAAATCCATGCCGTGCTTCACGCCCGGAACACCCAGGTCGCCCACCACGCCCTCCGCAGCTTTCGCGATTCGCTCCTGTTTGAGACGCGCGAGTCCAGCGTCTCCTTCTTTCCACGCCGCGTAGATCTCGTAGCAAGCCGTCGGCGCCGGACAGGCAAAGGCGAGAATCGCGCCCACAGCCCCCGCGTCCAGCGACGGCTGCAGCTTCTGCGCCGCACCTACCAGCACCTGGAATCCGACCTCTTTCTGGCGAGTCTTGAGATTGCCGATCACAGCGACCGCCGACGAGGATGGCTTTGTGGTGGTGGACGGCTTTGCGTTTGCGCCCGCCAGCGCCGCCACCGGTACCAGTTCTCCTCCCTCGCCGTTGCTCCCGGCACTCGCAATCATGCGCGGCGGCACCGCGTCGAACGTCTCCGTCACTGTCGCACTGCGCCGGATGTGGCGTGTGCCCTCGACGATCGTCGTCACCTTCTCCACCGAACCGCTCGACTCCTTGATGCCGATCAGGTTGGGATGGTCCGCCAGCTCGATCACCACTTCGGCAGGCATGTCGTACCCGGTCGCCTGCGGAAAATTGTAGATGATGACCGGCAGCGGAGAGCGGTCGGCCACGGTGCGATAAAACGCCAGAATGTTTCCTGCCAGCATCTGCTTCTTGTAGTAATGCGGTGTGCGCACCATGGCAACGTCGTATCCGAGTTCTGCGGCATACTCGGTGAGGCGCAGCGTCTCAATGGCCGATTCAATGCCCGTGCCGGCGACGAGAACCTTGTTGGGAGCCGCCGCCTCGCGGGCGCATTTCAGCACATCGCGCCGCTCCTGATCGGAAAGCAGAATCGCTTCGCCCGTCGAGCCGAGCACAACGATGCCTGAGATCGGCGTGCGCGAATAGCGCTCCACGTTCGCTTCCAGCTTCTTGAAGTAAAGGTTGCCGTCAGGATAGAACGGCGTGGTGATGGGAGGAAGAATGCCGTGCAGGAGCATGGGAAGCCTCGATTTTCAGGTATCAGCTTATCACTGTCATCCTGAGCGTAGGCGCTGCTTCGCGCGGGAAGCAGCGGCGGAATCGAAGGACCTCGTGCTCGCTGGATCCACCAAAGGCGCATCTGGGCATTCTCAGAGCGAGTTCGTGAGCCGATGATTTGTGGTCAACCGCGAGAGCGCCCGACGGTGCCTCGCTATGTGAGGACTTGCAGGGATCCTTCGACTGCACCGATGTCGCTCTGCGCGCGCCGTCTGCTCCGCTCAGGATGACAGCGTGGAGCGTTCCGCGTGCAAATGCTGCAGTGCCCTTACATTCACTTCTCCGCGCTGCAGGGCAGCGATGCCCTCCGCCGCCGCCCGCGCAGCAGCCAGTGTCGTGATCGTTGGAATCCGTGCCGTGACTGCCGCGCGGCGAATCGCCTTTTCATCGAACCAGGGCTCGAGTCCCGTGGGCGTGTTGACGATGAGCTGGATGCGCTGGCCCTTGATTAAGTCGACCACGTTCGGCCGTCCCTCTTTCACCTTGTAAACCCGCTCCACGTTCATTCCCGCCGCTTCGATCACGTCGGCGGTGCCTGCGGTGGCCACCAGCTTGAATCCCATGTCGGCAAATTTTCGCGCGACCCCGGCCACGTGGCGCTTGTCGTTGTCGGTCACGCTGATAAACACTGCCCCGCTTGTCGGCAGCTTCTGACCTGCCGCCAGTTGTGCTTTGGCAAAAGCCTCGCCAAAATTGTCGGCCACGCCCATCACTTCTCCGGTTGATTTCATCTCCGGCCCCAGCACGGTATCAACGCCAGGAAACTTGTTCCACGGAAACACCGGCGACTTCACGTAGTAGCAGCTCCCGGTGTCGAGGTCAGCCTGTCGCTCGATGTACTCCGGCAAGAATTCGCGCAGCTTGCGGCCGGTCATCAGCCGCGCCGCGATTTTCGCCATCGGAATGCCTGTCGCCTTCGAAACATACGGCACGGTGCGCGACGCGCGCGGATTCACTTCCAGCACATACACCTTGGCGCCCGCCCCGTCGCCCCCACCGCCGTTGCCGCGCGGGATCGCGAACTGGATGTTCATCAACCCCACGACCTTCAGTGCACGCGCCAGCCTGAACGTGTACTCGCGCATACGCTCAAGCAGCGGCTGCGGGATGTCGACCGCCGGCAACACGCACGAGGAATCGCCGGAGTGAATCCCCGCCTCCTCGATGTGCTGCATGATCCCGCCGATGACCACGTCTTCCCCGTCGGAGAGCGCATCAACATCGACTTCGATGGCGTCTTCGAGAAAATGATCGATCAGAATCGGCCGGTCGTGCGAGTACTCGACCGCTTCCTTCATGTAGCGGATGATCGACTCCTCGTCGTAAGCGATCACCATCGCGCGCCCGCCGAGCACGTAAGACGGCCGCACCAGCACGGGATAGCCGATACGCTTCGCGCCCTCGATGGCCTCGTCGATCGAAGTCGCCATTACGCCCGGCGCCTGCGGAATCTGCAATTCCTCCAGCAGCTTGTTGAAGTGTTTCCGGTCTTCGGCCAGGTCGATCGACTCCGGCGAAGTTCCGATGATGTTCAAGCCCGCGGCTTTCAGCGGCAGAGCCAGGTTCAGCGGCGTCTGCCCACCGAACTGCACGATCACGCCCACCGGCGCGCCCTTCGACGCTTCATGCTCGTAGATTGCCCACACGTCTTCAAACGTCAATGGCTCAAAGTACAGGCGGTCGCTGGTGTCGTAGTCGGTCGAGACCGTCTCTGGATTGCAGTTGATCATGATCGTCTCGTAGCCGTCTTCGTGCAGCGCGAACGACGCGTGGCAGCAGCAGTAGTCGAACTCGATTCCCTGCCCGATGCGGTTGGGCCCGCTTCCGAGAATGATGACTTTCTTCTTCCCGGTCGGAGCCGCCTCGTCTTCGTCTTCGTAGGTCGAATACAGGTAGGGCGTGTAGCTTTCAAATTCCGCGGCGCACGTGTCGACCCGCTTGTACACCGGGAGCACGCCATGCTTCTTGCGCAGGTGGCGGACCTTTTCCTGCCCCTCAAGCCGCCACACGCCCGCCAGGCGCCCGTCGGAGAATCCCATGCGCTTTGATTCGCGCAGCACCTCCATCGGGATCGACTCCATGGGATGCTTTTCCAGTTCCAGTTGCTGGTCGTTGATTTCTTTCAGTTGATACAGGAACCACGGATCCATCGAAGTCATCTTCGCGACTTGCTTCACCGTGTGCCCCTGGCGCAGGGCATACTGCACGTAGGCCAGCCGCTCGGGATGGGGCGTGACCAGGCGCTGCGTCAGAATCTTGGGCTCGATCTTCGCGCCCCCCACGCGCTTGCCGGTGTCGAGCGAGCGGATGCCTTTCATCAGCGCTTCTTTGAACGTCCGGCCAATGGCCATCGCCTCGCCCAGCGATTTCATCTGTGGCCCCAGGCTTTCGTCGGCCCCGGGAAATTTCTCAAACTGCCACTTCGGAATCTTTACCACTACGTAGTCGAGCGTCGGCTCGAAGCACGCCGGCGTCTTGCGCGTGATGTCGTTGGGAATCTCGTCGAGCGTGTAGCCGACCGCAAGTTTCGCCGCAATCTTTGCAATCGGAAATCCCGTCGCCTTCGAGGCCAGCGCCGACGACCGCGACACGCGCGGGTTCATCTCGATCACCACCATGCGCCCGGTCTCGGGATTCACGCCGAACTGAATGTTCGATCCGCCGGTATCGACGCCGATCTCGCGGATCACGGCGATCGATGCGTCACGCATCGATTGATACTCGCGGTCGGTGAGCGTCTGCGCCGGCGCCACCGTGATCGAGTCGCCGGTGTGTACGCCCATGGGGTCGAAATTCTCGATCGAGCAGATGATGATGACGTTGTCTGCCGTATCGCGCATGACCTCGAGCTCGAATTCCTTCCAGCCGAGGACGGATTCCTCGATCAGCGCCTCGTGCACCGGCGAGAAATCGAGGCCGCGCGCCAGCACGTCCCCCATCTCTTCGCGGTTGAAGGCGATGCCTCCGCCCGATCCCCCAAGCGTGAACGACGGCCGGATGATCACCGGAAACCCGATCTTCCCAGCAAACTCCAGGCCGTCTTTGATGTTGTTCACCAGCGCCGATTTGGGCACGTCGAGCCCGATCTTCTGCATCGCGTCTTTGAAGAACAGGCGATCCTCGGCCTTCTTGATGGCGGCGATGTTGGCACCGATCAAGTGCACGTTGTATTTCTCGAGCACGCCGCCGTCGGAAAGCTCGACGGCGAGATTGAGCGCCGTCTGCCCACCGACGGTGGGCAGCACGGCAAATCCCGCGCGCGGCGATAGGTCGCGCTCAATGCGGATGATCTCTTCCAGATATTCGCGCGTGAGCGGCTCGATGTAAGTGCGATCGGCAAACTCCGGATCGGTCATGATGGTGGCCGGGTTCGAGTTGGCCAGCACCACCTCAAAGCCCTCGGACTTCAGCGCCTTGCAGGCCTGCGTGCCGGAGTAATCGAACTCCGCCGATTGCCCGATGATGATGGGCCCAGAGCCGAGGATCAGAATCTTTTGGATGTCAGTGCGTTTCGGCATTATTTTCCAATGTCGTTCTCAAATCCTGTCATCCCGACCAGGCATTTCGATCCGCGAAGCGGATCAATTGCGCGTGGAGGGACCCTGTGTTTTCCCGTTAGCTGTTCACGCGGCTCAAAGCAAAGCCCAGGATCCCTCGACTGCGAAGATTTTCCGCTTCGCGGACGATCTTCCTCGCTCGGGATGACAAAACTTGATCTCATCTTGCTTGCGGCGCGCCTGGAAGGCGCGCTCTTACAAAGCTCGCTCATCGTCAACCTCGGCCTCGCACCGAAATCCGGGAACGGCGAAACGTCAGTGCCCCTCGTCGGTCGATGTTGAAAGCGGCTTTGGCCATGCAGTGTTCGGCTTGGTTTCGTTGCGCTCCACATCCACCAGGTAACAGCGCTCTCCAAAACGGTCGATCTGAAGTTCGAGACTGCCACGCGTCCGCTTAGCCTTTTCAATTGAGACGTAGAAAGACTCACCGTTTTCCCGATTCATATACGTTATCCAATATGATCCGGGCTGTAGATCAAGAACGATCCGACCCTGATCGTCAGCCCATACATGCGAAATTATCGGACCGAAGCGCCCACAAAAACACTTCGGCCCTTCAACCTTGTCAGACGCATCGCGAATAATGACTTCGGCGTTGTTAAGTGGCTTGCCATCCCTATCCTTGAATGACGCATGCCCGGCCCTTGTCGACAAAACGACACACTCTATCTGACACGCGAACGTTGGGTATACCGTAATCAACAACATGCCGAACACGAGACGGACAGATAGGCTCTTCACCCCTTCCACTCCTCCATCATCTTCGTGAACTCTTTGAACAGATAATGCGAGTCGTGCGGCCCCGGCGCGGCTTCCGGGTGATACTGCACGCTGAACAGCGGCAGGTTCCGATGTCGCAGCCCTTCCAGCGTCGAGTCGTTCAAATCCATGTGCGTCAGCTCGACCTCGCTCATGGGCAGCGAATCCGGATCGACCGCAAAATTATGGTTGTGCGCCGTGATCTCGATCCTTCCCGTCTTCAACTGCTTCACCGGATGGTTCCCGCCGTGATGTCCGAACTTCAGTTTGAACGTCTTGCCACCCAGAGCAATCCCCGTCAACTGATGCCCGAGACAGATCCCGAAAATCGGCTGCCGCCCCATCAATCTTCGAATCGCATCCACCGCGTACGTGCACGGCTCCGGATCGCCCGGCCCATTCGACAGAAACACGCCATTCGGCTTCAGCGCAAGCACATCCTCCGCGGGAGTCTGCGCCGGAACCACTGTCACCTTGCAGCCTTCTCCGCGCAGCTTGCGCAGGATGTTCTGCTTGATGCCGAAGTCATACGCCACCACGTGAAACTTCGGCGGCTCATCCTTCACGCCGACCACGGCCACCGGCTCATGCGACCGCTCGCCCACTTCCCACACATACGGACGCTTCGTGCACACCACCTTCGCCAGGTCCGTGCCATCCATCTTCGGAATCGACCGCGCCTTCGCCACCAGCTTCTCGGCATCGGTTTCGATCGTCGAGATCACGCCGCGCATCACGCCGTGGTCGCGTAGATGCCGCACCAGCGCCCGCGAATCGATGTCCGACAGCACCGGCACCTTGAACTGCTCGAGATACTCCTCGGCCACCTGCTGCGAGCGCCAGTTCGAGCTCACCTTCGAGAACTCGCGCACGATCAGGCCTTCAATCCACGGACGGGTGGCCTCGTTGTCTTCCTGGTTGGTGCCGTAGTTGCCGATTTCTGGATTGGTCAGGACGACGATCTGTCCCGAATAGGAGGGGTCGGTGAAAATTTCCTGATAGCCGGTGATGGAAGTATTAAAAACTACTTCCCCGTAACATTCGCCTTTCGCACCGTAGCCTTTGCCTCGGAAGACTCGGCCGTCTTCCAGCGCAAGGATTGCCTGCATTCTCGCTCCGGGGGAGTGGATTTTCAGGATTTTATCAGGGAACTCGACGGCGGCCAAGCATGGAACCTTCTCCCGTGGAATTTCCTCTCTACCAGGGCTTGCAACAATGCTGCAGTATTTGCACCCCCGACGGAAGAATGCAGTCCGTGCACCTCAGAAGAGGAACGGAATAAACCGCTTGGTCCGCGCCATGTATTCCTGATAGCGCCCGCCCAGACTGGCCTGCAGCGCCGCCTCCTCGACCTTTACGCGGTAGAGATACGCTGCCCCGCCCGCGACGGTAATGATCACGACGCTCAGCCAGTTGGTCAGGGCCAGGCCCGTCCCGAAATACATCAGCATTCCGCCGGTATAGGAAGGATGCCGCACCCAGCGATAGGCACCCTCTGCAATCACAGGCTGGTCTTCGGCAGCCCGCACCTCGCCGGTGAAATGCTTGCCCAGCATCCGCCAGCAGTGGCGCCGCAGGAGACTGCCACCGATCAGGCAGACGAGTCCCGCGACGAACAGCGCCTTCTGCCCAACTGGAATCAGGAATGCCGAAATCGGCGCCACCGCAAACGCGCCAAACATCCCCAGCCATCCCGCCAGCACGATCACCTGCACCGATCCGCGATCCGTCTTCGAGGGCTGCGCCGGGCGGGCGCGTGCGACGAGCGCAGACTCCGGCAGGTACACCGCCAGAAACACGATCCAGAACATCCACGCATACGGAGAGGTATAGGCCAGCGGTCTCATCGCCCTCAGTATAACGATGGAGGGCGCTGGAAGGTTACGAGGGGACTACCGCACTCTTCCCAGCTTATCCACCGGCCAGTACCCGAAGACGGCCTTGCCGTAGATGTAGCTCTGGTTCACCGGCCCGAAGACCCGGCTGTCGTCCGACATCGAGCGGTGATCGCCCAGCACGAAATAGCACTCCGGAGGCACAACCGTTTCCGGGTACGACCGCGCGTCGGCGTAGGCCGGGGGGACGTACTCTTCATCCAGCGCTGCGCCGTTCACGTAGACCTGCCCGCCGTCGATGCGGATTCTGTCTCCGGCCACGCCGATTACTCGCTTGATGTAGCTCTTCGAAGGATCGCGCGGATAGCGGAACACCACGATGTCGCCGCGCTCGATCGCCTCCAGCCGGTACACAAACTTGTTGACGAAGATACGTTCCTGGTCGTCGAGGGAAGGCATCATGCTGGTGCCCTCGACCTTCACCGGCTGGTAGATGAAAACGATGATGAACGCCGAGATCGCCAGCGAAATGATCAGATCGCGCAGCCACGCGCCCAGCCCGGGACGCAGCCTTGAGGCTGTCTTTCCTTCCTTTGCCGATGGCCCCGGCTGCATCGCGCGCTTTTCCCCCGCGGTTCCGGTTCCGGTCTTGGAAGGTTCTGGCATGCGAAGTTCTATTGTATACAGATTGCCGCTGTGGAACTGAAGTTGTACGAAATCCGACGCTGATGGCCCTCCGGCACTTCGCCGCCCTTTCAGATCAGGACGGGGGCAGGTTAAAATGAGCCCACCGAGGATCTTCCATGAGCCGTCTGCTTCCAGACACCGTCCTGAAGCGCGCCCTGACTGTCATCTTCTTATTCCTGGTCACCGTAACCTTGTCTGCCCAGTGGTCCAGTCAGCAGGACGAAGGCGATGTTCCGGCTTATAACGCGGCTCCGCCGCCCAAGGGCACAAAGCTCCCTCCGATCCTGACCAAGGATCAGCTCTGGGGGGCCGACGCCCAGTATCCCTACCAGACCCACGCCTACGAGCTGGCGTCGAAGATTCCGGCCGTGCTTCACCAGCAACCGTGCTACTGCTATTGCGACCGCATGGGCCACAACAGTCTGCATAGCTGCTTTGAAAACACCCACGGCGCGCAGTGCGCCACCTGCCTGAAAGAGCTTTACTACTCCTACGATCAGCACAAAAAGGGAAAGACGGCCAAACAGATTCGCGACGGCATCATCAAAGGCGACTGGAAGCAGGTGGACCTGCAAGCCGCCGCCGGCATGAACTAGAATCGGGCGCGCCGTCAATCAACTGCAATCCTGCCTCATCCGCCGGCTCGTAACCGGCGAAGCGGACGGTCTCGGAGAAAACTTCAGGTCCCCGTTCCCGAGAGCGGGACGCTCTGCGGGCTGCCGCCGCCGTTGTCGGTGATCGAAACCTGCGCTTTGCGCGTGCCCGTCTTGGTCGGAGCGAACGTCACCGTGATCGTGCACACTCCTCCTGCATTGAGCGACGCCGGGCAGCCGTTCGTCTCCGAGAAATCCTTGGCGTTCGCGCCGCTGACCGAAATCTTCGTGATGCTCAACGCCGTCGTGCCCTGATTCGTGAGCTGAATCTGCTGGGGAGCGCTTTTGGTCCCCACTTTCTGCGGGGGGAAGGTAAGGCTGGCCGGCGCCAGCTCCACCACTGTTCCCTGGCCGGAGAGTTCAATCACCTGCGGCTTGGTCGAGGCGCTGTCCACGATGGAGACGGTTCCTGCCTTGGGGCCTTTGTTCGTGGGCGAGAAGGTCACGTTAAGGTCGCAGGTCGCGCCTGCGGCGACGCTCGATCCACAGGTGGAGCTCAGGCCGAACTGGCCGGTGGCCTTCATGGAAGAGATGGTCAG
>Ga0187846_10001843_pt1 | contig 11874 bp, 9 predicted proteins | sample TC_taG_FD_161473 | JGI IMG/M metagenome (GOLD analysis project Ga0187846, IMG submission 161473) | Biofilm microbial communities from the roof of an iron ore cave, State of Minas Gerais, Brazil - TC_06 Biofilm (v2) | ecosystem: Environmental > Terrestrial > Deep subsurface > Cave > Wall biofilm ... | reverse complement strand
CGAGCGGGTCCTGGGCAACGTCGGCTTCGTCGAGCGTGCCGGGCGCGCGGCGTTCCGGGGTAGGGTCTTCCATATAATAGATGGGCGGCAGAATCAAAATGGCCGTCGCAGCTGCTTCAGCCCGTTGGCCACGATCGCGTGGAGCAGGGTGAGCATTGAAACCTGCACCTCGAGTGACGTGCCGTCCACCCAGGGGATGGGAAGGCCCGTCATCCCGTCCCCGGCGCCCTCCAGAGCGCACTGTTCCACGACCCGCCGTTCGGTGGCCGGATCCGGGAGCAGCGAGGGATCGCCGAGCAGCCAGGCCAAGCAGGCGACGGTGCCGTACGCCCCCCAGTTGCTGATGTTGGAGATCACGAGGACATCAGTCTTCACGACGGTGGCGATCCCACCCCCGCACGGGCACTGGCATTTCGCCCCGTAGTCCATGACCCGGCGGGCCGTGTCGTAGATCAGCCCGCAGCCCAGTTCGTTTCCTGCGTCTCCGAATCCGATCGTGGGAATCTGCCGCTCGCGCGCGGCCTCGATGAGGTGATGCGCCTTGCCGGTGTGCGCGGTCCCGTCGATCCCGCGAAGGCTGTGGATGACCCCCTTGGCGTTCGGGCCGAGCTTTTCGACGGCGATGACCAGGGCGGGGCGGTACTGAGTCAGGAGCGCCTCCGCCTCCCGCCGACCAGCTTCGTCGTCCACAGGAAACATCCGGCACACGGCGGCCCCCGTGCGCTGCGACGCCATGTCGTCATCGAGGATCGGGAGTCCGCCCGCCGCCGCGGCCGCCTGAATTGGCGGCATGTAGTGCGGCTCGGACACGAGCACCGGCCGGGCTCCGAGCCCGCGCCCGAGGGCCCCCGCGAGGGCGACGGCGCCCGGGGGGCCGTCGGTCTCGCCGAAGGGAAGGTACGGGGGAGCCCCCGCCCCGGTGACGATCAGCACGCGGTCGCCGGGCGCGACGCGCTCCCGCACCAGTTTCGCGGCCTTCATCGTGAGCGGTCCTCCCTGCGCGTCCCGCGCCGCTTCGTAGAGCGCCGCGATCATGCCGCGGTCGATCCCCTGCATCCGCATCTCCACCTGCGTGAGGCGGTCAATGTTGTCGCCGATGATATCGGGCATTCAGGCGGCCTCCCTGCCTGACGTGCGCCCGGCCCACGCCGAACCCTGACGCCGGCGGGGGTCGATGCGGTTCGGCACGCTTACCGCTTTTTCTGTTTCGCGATTCCGTAGAAAAAGCGCATGACGACCGCGGCGGCCCAGTTCGCGGTCATCCCCTCCACATCCGCGGGCGGGGAAAGCTCGGTGATATCGAGCCCCACGCACGCTCGGTGAGCGGCGATCTCCTCCACCGCGAGGATCACGTCGCGACCGTCGAGCCCGAACGGATTCGGAGCCGCGGTCCCCGGCGCGGTGGACTGGTTCACCCCGTCGACGTCGAGGCTGATGTAGATCGCGTCCGCGTCCGTGGCGCGCTCGAGCGCCACGTCGATAGCGTAGCGCATCCCCCGGCGCCACACGTCGGTATTGGAGACGACGGCGATCTCGTGCGCCCGCGCGTACCGGTGATGCGTGGGATTGTTGCAGAAGTCCGCGATGCCGATCTGGGTCATGTGGCGGCCCTGGATCTGCCCGGGATGGCGCTCCAGGAGCAGCCGGTACGGCACGCCGCTCGACAGCGCGCCGTAGTGCGACGTGCGCAGGTCGTGGTGGGCGTCAAAGTGGATGAGGGCGATCGTGCGGCCGGGGAGGCCCTGGCAGAATCCCCGCACCGCGGGATACGAAATGGAGTTGTCCCCGCCGATGATAGCCGGCGCGATACCGCGCCTCGCGAGGAAGCGCGTGGCCGCGGAGATATTCTGGAAGGTCTGCTCCATATCGGTCACGATCGTCGCGACATCGCCGATGTCCGCCGCGCGGAGGCGGTCCATCGCCACGCCGTCGGTCGTGCTGTACGTGGTGTACCGGGCGAGGGCGCAGCGGACGGCGTCGGGAGCGTGCCGCGCCCCGGATCGCACCGTCCCGGCGCCGTCGTACGGCGCGCCGAGGTAGACGGCGTCGAGGCGCCACGTGCGGTCCCACTCCAGCCACGCGTTTGCGCGGGTCTCGACGGGATCGCCTTTGAGCCAGTTGACGATCAGCCCAGGCGGCTTGAGGTTCGGGCGGGCCCCCGCCGCAGCCTTCCCCCGTGTTCGGCGTCCTATGCCGGGCACCTCACAGGATCTCCAGTTCGTGGTTGGGCTCGCCTTCGGCAAACCGTGACGGGCGCAGGGCGCGAATGTCAAGCGTGTGCGCGCGTCCATCCAGGATGATCTCCGCAAGAAGCAGGCCGAGCACGGGGGAATGCATCACGCCGTGCCCCGACGACCCGTTGATGAGGTAGAACCCTTCCACGCCGGGTGCGGGGCCGACGAGGGCGTGTTTGTCCGGGGACATCTCGTACAGGCCGCAGACACAGCGGTCCAGGTCGATGCGCGCCTCCCTGAAGAGCGGGACCCGGTCGTACGCGCGGGGCAGCAGTCCCACCAGCCACCGGCGGTCGAAGGTGGTGTCGAACGGATCGTCGGCCGGCAGATCGTCGGGCCACAGCAGGACCGCGCGGCCCTGCCGGACTCGAAAGTGAAACCCGTCATCCACGTTGATGGTCATCGGGGTGCTGTCCGGGAGTTGTGGGAACGGCTCGGTCACCCCCTCCTGCCGGCGGAGGGGGCCGACGGGAACGTCGACGCCGACCTGCCGGGCGACGAGTCCCGCCCACGGCCCCGCGGCGTTGACCACGCACCGCGTGGCGATCGTGCCGCGCGAAGACTTGACCCCCGTCACGCGTCTGGCGGTAGGCGCGTCGCCATCCGCCACCACACACTCGACCCATCCGGCGTCGTACTCAAACCGCACGCCGAGGCGCTTCGCCGCTTCCGTGTATCCGCGCATGATGTCGAGCGGCACGATGTAGCCGTCCGTCGGGCAAAACGTTCCCCCCACCAGATCGTCGACCCTCACCGCCGGCGACAGACGTCGAATCTCGTCCGGGGAGATCTCCGCGGCCTCGCGGAGCCCCGCCGCCCGCTGGATTCCGAGCGCGGTGCGCAGGGCCGCGAGCTGCGCCTGGGTGCGGGCCATGAAGATGTACCCGACCGGCCGATAGCCGGGATCGACGCCCACCTCCTCCCGGAACCGCAGCAGCTTCTCCCGCGCGAGCAGGGACACGCGCACGTAGACGTCGGTCGTGAACTGACACCGAAACCCGCCGGTGGCCTTGCCGGTGCTGCCCTTTCCCGGCTCCGCGAACCGCTCCAGCACGAGCACGTCGCGGCAGCCGCGCCGCGCCAGGTGGTAGGCGACGCTCGCCCCCATGACGCCCGATCCAATGATGACCACGTCGGCCGTCGGCATCCCGGGTATGTTCAGGCGGAGGTGCGGCGGGCCCTGCTCGTCGGTCCGGCCTCGCCGTGACCGGCGGCGTTTGCCGGCGCCACGACGAGGAACGCGTCGAGACGTCCACGCCGGACGCCGGCGGCGCAGGTCACCCGTATCGGCCACCGGCCCGGCGCCGTTCCCACCTGCCAGGTCCACATGACGATCCCCTGGATGTCGGCGGTCGTGGACCCCAGGACCTGCATGCGGCCGGACGCGTCCGACACGGAGAGCGCGCACGACGAACCGGGAACGGTGCGCGCGATGAGGGTCGCCGCTCCCCCGGGATACGCCATGGAGGGCATCGAGACGATCGTAATGGGAAGCGGCTCGGGCGGCGGGCCCGCAACGACGCCCAGCGCGAGCGTCATGCACCACATCGTGGTCAGCGCGCGTCTGCTCTGGCGCACCGTCGGCCCCCAGGATCTGCGGCGAAGTCTGGTGGCGTCCCGTTCTTGCAACTTCGAGGGCGCAGCGGGCACGCCTTCACGACGCGCCGACGTTCCAGCCGCGACGATGGAGCCCGGCTTCCACCGTATGCGCGAAGGATTCGTTCGCTCGCATGGAGGATTCTGGGTCGCCGGGTAACATAGGGTAGCCAAGCATTCTTGGGGGGAATCCGCCGCGGCCCTTCCCCGTTGAGGTGTATAAGATGAAAAAGCGGAAGACGCCGCTGTGGCTCCTCGCCGTGGCGGCAGTGCTCATCATCGGCGTGCTGGCTGCGCGAGGATTGACGCGCCATCCGTCGGCGGGCCCGGCGCCCTCGGCGGCGGCGCCACCCCCGCCCGCGGTCGTGGTAACCGCGGCGATCCAAAGCACCGTGCCGATCTACACCGAGGGCGTCGCGCAAACGCAGGCCGTCACCACGGTGGATCTCCGCGCTCAGGTGGCCGGCACCCTCGAGCAGGTCTCCTTCAAGGAAGGGGACGCGGTGAATCAGGGGCAGGTTCTCTTCGTGATCGATCCGCGGCCGTACGAGGTGGCCCTCCAGTCTGCCCAAGGCCAGCTGGCCACCGCCCAGGCCAACCTCACCCAGGCCCTCCAGCAGCGGCAACTGCAACAAGCCCAGGCCCAGCTCGCGACCGCCCAGGCCAACCTCCAGCAGGCCAAAGAGCAGGTCAACGTCAAGCAGGCCCAAGCCCAGCTGGACGCCCTGAAGGCCACCTACGCGAACGCCCGAGAGGTCGCCGACCGGGACAAATACCTCGTCGCCCAGGGGGCCGTGGCCCAACAGCAGTTCGACAACGACGACGCCACGGCCCGCGCGGCCGCGGCGAGCGTCGACGCCCAGCAGGCGGTGGTGAACAACACGGTCCTCTCGCAGAAGATCGCGATCGCCCAGGCCGAGGCCTCGGTCCGCGCGGCCGAGGCGGCGGTCCACGACGCGGCGCTGCAGACCCGCATCGGGATCGAGACCGCGCGGGCCGCGGAGAGCCAAGCCCAGGCGGGGGTCTCGCAGGCGGAGCTCAACCTCGAGTACACGACGATCCGCGCACCGTCTAACGGCGTGATCGGCGTGCTCCAGGTCAACCGCGGCAACTGGGTGCAAATCAACACGGTGCTCGATTCCATGTCGTCTGTGGATCCAATGAAAGCGCAGTTCCACCTGAACGAGGTGACGTTCCTGCAACTCGTCAAACAGGCCCGGGCGGAGGGGGCGAACGCGCAGACGAACCCGTCGTTCCAGCTGATCCTGGCCGACGGCACCGTGTACCCGCACGCGGGGACGTTCCGGACGCTCAACAACACCGTGGACCCGCAGACCGGAACGATTCTGGTAGAAGCGTCGTTCCCAAACGGCGATCACATCCTGCGACCCGGGATGTACGCGCGGGTGCGCGTGAAGCTAGAGGACCGTCCGAATACGGTGCTCGTCCCCCAGGCGGCCGTCCTGGAAACGCAGGGAACCAGCACGGTGTTCGTGGTCGGCCCCGACAACACGGTCACCGTGCGGACGATCACCCACGGCGACGCGTTTGGGGAGTTCTTTCCCGTCCTCAGCGGGCTGCAACCTGGCGAGCGCGTGATCGTGGAGGGCCTGCAAAAGGTCCGGCCGGGCACGCCGGTCAGGCCGACGCTGCGGCCGGCGCCCGCGCTCCCCACGGGCGGAGGCGCCGCGGGCGCGGCGGGTCAGCACGGGAGCGCGACCCCGTAGATCATGCTCAGCCAGTTTTTCATCCACCGTCCGAACTTCGCGATCGCCATTTCAGTGTTGATCGTACTCATCGGCGCGTTGTCCTACCTCTCGCTGCCGCGCGAGCAGTACCCGAATATCAGCCCGCCCACGGTGAACGTCACGACGACCTACTTCGGGGCGAGCGCGGATGTGGTGGCGCAGAACGTCGCCGTGCCAATCGAAGAGGCCGTCAACGGCGTGTCCAACATGCTCTACATGCAGTCGCGCAGCACGTCCACGGGGCAGTACACGCTGACGGCCACGTTCGCGCTGGGCACGGACCCCGACGTTGACGCGGTGCAGGTCCAAAACCGGGTGAGCGAGGCCGCGGCCAACCTCCCGGCCGCGGTCAACAACTTCGGGGTCACGGTGCGAAAGGCGTCGCCCAACTTCTTGATGGGCGTCGCGATCTACTCCCCCCAGGATAGCTACACCCCCACGTTCCTCGCCAACTACGCGCTCATCCACGTCGTCGATCCCCTGCTGCGCATCCCCGGGATCGGCGACAACATCGTCTTCCCGTCGCAGAGCTACGCGATGCGGGCCTGGCTCCGGCCGGACGCCCTGGCGGCGCTCCAGCTGACGGCGGGGGACGTCGCCAACGCCATCACCGCGCAGAACCTGGTGGCCCCGACCGGGTCCCTGGGACAGCCTCCGGCCGCGAGCAACACGCAGTTTCAGTACACGGTCACCGCCCAGGGGCAGCTCCCCGACCCGAGCCAGTTCAAACGGATCGTCGTGAAGACGCTCCCGGACGGGAGCGTGGTCCGGCTCCAGGACGTCGCGCGCATCGAGCTCGGCGCGCAGGACTACGGCACGTACGGCGAGCGCAACGGCCACCCCGCGGCGGTGGTCGTCCTGCTGCAGAGCCCGGGGTCGAACGCGCTCAAGGCGTCCCAAGGGGTGCGGGCGACGATGGAGGGTCTGGCCAAATCCTTCCCGCCCGGCCTGACCTACGACATCGTCTTCGACACGACCCTCTTCATCAACGCCGCGCTCGGAGATGTGGAGAAGACCCTGGTGATCGCGTTCCTGCTGGTGCTCCTGGTGGTGTTCATCTTCCTCGGCAAGGTACGGGCTACGTTCATTCCCATGCTGGCGATTCCCGTCTCGCTCATCGGCGCGTTCGCCGCCTTTAACGTGCTCGGCTTCACCATCAACATCTTCACGATGTTCGCGTTGGTGCTGGCGATCGGCCTCGTCGTGGACGACGCGATCGTCGTGGTCGAGGCGGTCGAACGGCATATCGAAGACGGCCTGCAACCCGTGGCCGCCGCCGAGGCGGCGATGCGCCAGGTGCAGGCCCCCGTCATCGCGATCGCCCTCGTCCTCGACGCGGTGTTCGTGCCCACGGCGTTGATCGGCGGCATCAGCGGGCGGCTGTACCGGCAGTTTGGGCTGACGCTGGCCGCGTCCGTCACGCTCTCGGCCATCGTCGCGCTGACGCTGACGCCGGCCCTGTGCGCCATGCTGCTGCAGTCGCGCTCGGAGCCGCGGGGGCCGCTCGGCCGGCTGCTTGCCGGGTTCAACACGGCGTTCGGGCGGGCCACCGAGGCGTACATTCGGGGCCTGCGGCGGTGTTTGCGGGTCCGCTGGCTGATGCTCGGCGCCCTTGCCGTGGTGGCGGTGCTGACCTTCGAGCTGCTGAAATTCATCCCGTCGACGTTCGTCCCGATCGAAGACCAAGGCTTCTTCGTGGCCGCCTTCAGGCTGCCCGACGGGGCGTCCCAGGAGCGCACCCAGGCGGTCGTGGCCAGGGCGACGCAGTTCTTCCTGCACCTCCCGGGGGTGGAAGGTGTCACGACGATCGGCGGCTACGACGTCCTCACCCAGTCGATCAACTCCAACACGGCCGCCTCGTTCATCGTGCTGCGCCCGTGGGAGGAGCGGCGGTCCAAGAACACGCAGCTCTTTGCGATCTTGGGGGCCGCCAACCGCGAACTGAGCAGTTACCCGGAGACCATCGCGTTCGCGTTTCCCCTGCCGCCGCTCCCGGGAGTGGGGGCGGTCAACGGCTTCCAGTTCATGGTAGAAGATCAGAATGGGACGGGCTCACCGCAGGCGCTCTCCCGGGTCGTCGGGGGGGTCATCGGCGCCGCGAGCCAGCGGCGCGAAGTGACCGCGCTCTCCACGGGTTTCAGCACGTCGGTCCCGCAGTTCAACGTCTTGGTGAACCGGGACAAGGCGGGGACCCTCGGCGTGCCGATCGACGGCCTGTTTCAGGACCTCTCGGCCTACCTGGGAGGCCTGCAGGTGAATAACGTGAACCTGTTCGGCCGCGTGTACAAAGCGATGATCCAAGCCGAGCCGGAGTTCCGGATGACCCCCGCCAGCATCGGCGACATCTACGTCCGCAGCAGCAACAACGCGATGGTGCCCCTGGCGACGCTTGTGACGGTCACCCCGACGACGGGGCCGGTGCTCGTCCCTCGCTACAACGGGTACTACGCGGCCGAGGTGGACGGACAGGCCCCATTCGGCGCCAGCTCGGCGCGGGCGATCACCGCGATGGAGCAGGTGGCCAAGACCGCGATCCCCGCGGGGTACGGGTATGAGTGGACGGGGCTGGCGCTTCAGGAAAAGCAGGCCGCCGGGACCCAGTCGCTGATCTTCGCACTCGCCCTCGTGCTCGTGTTTTTGCTTCTGGTCGCCCTCTACGAGAGCTGGTCGATCCCGTTCAGCGTAATCCTGGGGATTCCCCTGGCCGCGTTCGGCTCGCTGATGGCCATCTTCCTGCGCGGCATGTTCCTGCGCGACGTCCTGAACGACGTGTACGTGCAGATCGGCCTCGTGACCCTTGTGGGGCTGGCCGCGAAGAACGCCATTCTGATCGTGGAGTTTGCCAAGGACCAGCACGAGCAGGAGGGCCTGCCGATCGTCGACGCGGCGATCGCCGGGGCGCGGCTGCGTTTACGGCCGATCCTCATGACGTCGTTCGCGTTCATCTTCGGGGCGCTCCCGCTGGTGTTCGCATCCGGCGCTGGCGCCAACTCCCGCCATTCCCTGGGCACGGGGGTCGTCGGCGGGATGACCGTGGCCACCCTCCTCGGCATTTTCTTCATCCCAGTGCTCTACGTGATTTTCGCCGGGATCGGGGGGCGCCGCCGCACCCCGGAGACGTCCACGCCGGCCGGCGGGTCCACGGCGTGATCGCCGGCGCGCCCGGGCCCGGCTACGGGACGACCGCGCCCATCCGCACCAGCGTCTCGACGATCTCTGCAAGCGGGAGCCCCACGACGTTCGTATACGATCCCTCGATTCGTTCCACCATGTACGCGGCCCGGCCCTGGATGCCGTAGGCGCCGGCTTTGTCGGATGGGCAGCCGGTCGCGATGTAGGCGGCGATCTCGTCGGGTCGGAGCGCCTTGAAATACACGCGGGTCCGGACCGCCCCGCCCTCGAGACGATCGCGATCCGCATCGTAGACGGCGTAGCCGGTCACGACATCGTGGGGGCCGCCTGAAAGTTTCCGCAACATCCGCGCGGCGTCGGCCTCGTCGCTGGGTTTCCCCATGACCTCTCCATCGCGCACGACAATCGTGTCGGCCGCGATGACGAACCGTCCACCCGCCAGACGCGCGACGGCCCGTGCCTTGGCCTCCGCGAGCCGCGTGAGTTGATCCTCGAGGACCTCCCCGGGGCGGAGGTCCTCCGGAATATAGCTGGGCACGACGTCGAAGGGGATCCCGGTGGATGCCAGCAACTCGGCCCGACGGGGAGATTGAGACGCCAGGATGATTCGATCGGTCGCTCGCGGCATGTGGGTCCGCGCTCGTCGCTCACGTCATGGTAGGCGGCGAAGGCGCGGGTGTCAAGGCGCCGCGAGGTCGGCCGGTCCGGTCCCGGTTGCAGGGGACGATATCCGCCCGCAGAATGCATTGCCGGTCCGGTCGAATCGAGGAGCATGATGGCGCAGCCGCCGCTGGAGACGATGCGGTCCATCCTGAACAACTGCAGGACCATCGCCGTGGTGGGCCTGTCGCCGCGACCCGACCGCCCCAGCCACGCGGTGGCGGCGTATCTGCAGGGCCACGGATACCGGATCTTCCCGGTGAACCCGACGATTGCGAACGTCCTCGGCGAACGGGCCTACCCTACGCTGCGCGCGATTCCGGAGCACGTAGACGTGGTGCAGATCTTCCGCCGGCCCGAGCACGTCCCGGCGATCGTCGACGACGCGATCGCGGTCGGCGCGGGCGCGGTGTGGATGCAGTCCGGCATCGTCTGCGAGGCGGCGGCGGCCAGGGCCCGCGCCGCGGGACTCGCGGTGGTCATGAACGCCTGCATGATGACGACCCACCGCGCCCTGCGCGTGCGGCGCTCCGACCGGTAGTGGACGACGCGCAGATCGACACGATCCGCCGCGCGTACGGGATCGCGGTCCGTGACCTCCGGGCCTGCTACAACCCCGACGGCATCGTGGCCGGCCGCCTCCATTTCAACGCCTACTGGGCGCGCGACGGGTTCTGGGCCCTCTTCGGCGCGCTGGCGCTGGGCGACCGCGCCCAGGCCCTCGCGCAACTCAACACCTTCATCCGCTACCAGTGGCCATCCGGAAAACTGCCGATCCGGGTGGAATTCACGGGGCGCACCCTGACAGGGTACCAGACGCTGCGGAACCGGCCAAAGGTCGTCGGCCGCGCGGGAGGGCTGTTCTCCGACCCCGTCGACCCCGCCGCGCTGTTTATCATCGCCGCCCGTGAGTATTTCGAGCACACGAGCGATCTGGAGTTCTGCGAGCGGTTCGACCCCAGCATGGACCGGGCGATCCGCTGGCTGGTCGGCCACGATCGAAACGGCGACGGGATCATCGAGACCGGGTTCCTCGCCGATTGGATGGACTCCATCCTCAAGGGCAACCGGCTGTTCAACGTCAACGTCGTCTACTACGAAGGGCTGCGGGCGTGCGTGGCGCTGCATCTCGCGATCGGCGATGTGGACACGGCGTCCGAGTTCCGGCGCATCGCGGAGCGGACCTACGAGCGGCTCCAGGCGGACTTCTGGGCCGGGGAGTACTTCACCGACTGGATCAGGGGATCGCGGCGCGGGGGGTTCTCGGCCGACGGCAACGTGCTCGCGATGCTGTTCGGCGTGGCCACCGAGTCACAGGCTCGGCAGATTCTCGGGTACATCGCCGCGCACCGCCTGGACGCGGAGGCGCCGCTGGCGACCTGCTACCCGGTGTACCCTGCCTGGCGGGTCTTCCCCCTCTACTTCGTGGCGGGGATTCCCGACTATCAGCGCACGTTGATCTGGCCCTGGCTGGGCACGCTCAACGCCGTGTGCAAGTACCGGCTGGGTGACCACGCCACAGCGACGGCCGACCTCGCCCGGATCGGGGAGTGGTATCTTCGGGGCAACGCGGTGAACGAGGTCTACGACCGGGACGGTCACCCGCTGGCGCGCCGCTTCTACCACGCGGAGGTCCCGTTCGCCTGGAACGCGGGCGTGTACGTGTACGCCGTCCACGCGGTGGGGCTCGGGCAGGGATTTTCAGTATGACGCCGGGAGCCGGGCGTCACGCTCCGCCCATGGCCTGGTAGACGAGCTCGTAGGCCCGCACCGCGTCCTTTCGCATCTGCGCCTCGCGGAGGGCCTGGCCGTCGAGCCGCGCGGCGATCGAATCGATAAAGCGCCACTGCAGGACGCTGCGCCGCACCGCCGCCGTGGCGTCCTCGGTGTACGGGTACAGGTCGAAGCCGAGGCGCTCGCCGTTCCCCCCGTACCCCGCCCGGCGGAGCTCCACGGCCAGCTCCAGCGTCTCCATGAACGCCGTCGCCCCGACCATGTTGTCGTCGTCAAACGTCCCCCAGCCGGAGTTGGCGTGCTGGTGCCCGAGGACTCCTTCCGCGGCGAGCATCGCCGCGTACTCCGCCAGGTTTTCGCCGTTCATGATCAGGTGCTGCCAGTCCATGTTGACCTTGACGTTGTCGAGCCCCTGCTGGCGCAGCTTGTGGATGACGTGCAGCGTCATGCCGATGTTGCGCATCAGGATCTTCATCGCGGGCTCGGAGTTCTTGTGCTCGAGGAAGAGGAAGACCCCGCGCTCCTTGCAGCGCTGGGCCGCCTGCCCGACCCCGTCGATGAACCACGCCCAGCTCTCGCGGTAGGGGGTCTGAAACGGATAGTTGTACCCCTCGATGCCCGGCCAGATGATGAAGTGGGCCTTGAGCCTCCCGGCCATGTCGGCCGCGGCCACCGTGCGCCGCACCGCCTCCTGGCGGGTGGCCGGGTCGGGGGAGACCAATCCTCCTTTGCCAAATCGCGGGTCGAGATGAAGGCCGGTGGATTGGTCT
>Ga0187846_10001842_pt1 | contig 11874 bp, 9 predicted proteins | sample TC_taG_FD_161473 | JGI IMG/M metagenome (GOLD analysis project Ga0187846, IMG submission 161473) | Biofilm microbial communities from the roof of an iron ore cave, State of Minas Gerais, Brazil - TC_06 Biofilm (v2) | ecosystem: Environmental > Terrestrial > Deep subsurface > Cave > Wall biofilm ... | reverse complement strand
CCTACGGCATATCCTACGCGTTAAGCGGAGAGGCTGGTGCCGGGTAGCACTGCCGCGGCGCGGCAAGCCATAGCCGCCCTACCCTAGCACGCAGACCCGTTCATTGGCGGCTGCCATTTCGGCACTCGTCTTGTGGTACGGTACGCACCGATCCGAACCTCTCGCACTTCAAGGACGCTGAAATGGCGAAAGAGAAAGATAGACCAACGACCGGAATCGACGGACTCCCACTCCCAATCCTCCCGCCAGAACGGGACGCGCGAGTTTGGGCGCGGCTGGTACGCGTCATGTTCTACACGCCCGGCTTCCTGGCCCTGCTGCTGATCAAGGCGGGCGAACCGGCGAGCTTTGGCATCACGGTGGAGCTGCTGATGCTGTCCAGTGCGGCCGCCATAGTCGCCGGCCTGTACATCGGCACGCAATCATCGGCTGAGGGCGCCGATCATTCTTCCAGGATCGGCACCTGGAGCGGGTCGCTCGTGCTCGAGCTACTCGCCACGGTGCCCTTCTTGTGCGCGGTACCGCCGCTGTTCCATGAGCTGGCGCACAGCACGCTGCTGCACGCGCACGCGCCCGGCGCTGTCGACGTATCGCTGGGTGCCTCCGAGCTGCTACCGGCGGTCGCTATCCTGCCGTTCATGCTCTACCAGCTTGCCGGCTTCGGGACGCTGCACTTTATTGTGTCGAAGCCGGTGAACTGGGCCATCAACATCGGCGTCCTCGGCTTGATCATCGCCAGCTATGTCGGCAACCGCTTGGCCGTGTACAGTGCGGAAAGAGTTTGCGCCGGGCTTCTGGTCCTCGCCATGGCGATTACCGTGTTCTATGGTGTGCTCAAGCTACGGCGGTTGCAGACGGCCTACGACACGAACCGCCCGCCGAAGGCTCCGAAGTAACCAGCCGCGAACAGAGTCTTCGCTCGCGAGCGGGCGCAAGCGCCCTGCCCGCCACACCCTCAGCTGACACCGAGATTGCTGCGCGCCCGTTCGCCGGGATCGCGAACGGATCAAACGCGCTCTTATTCACCCGCTCACTGGTCGCAAAGCTACTGCCCGATCCTGATTTGCTGAAAGCCTCGTCGCCTTGGGAGACCCGCGCCCTCAGTGACCCAGCACTTCACCCTCTAGGGTTCCGCTGGCAGCGGCAGCCTCGGGGTGGACGGCCTGCTTGAGCAGCAGAGCGATCGTCGCCACTACACCGGCAATAGCGACCACCGTGAAGATGCCGCTGAAACTGAGCTCGCGACGCGTGAGCTCGGCGACGAGAAACGAACCTGCGATGCCGCCGAATCGTCCGATGCCGAGCATCCAAGCGACGCCAGTGGCGCGTCCTTGCGTGGGATAGAAAGAAGCCGCAAGCGCAGGCATCGATGACTGTGCAGTGTTCATGAGAATCCCCGCCAGGAACACCACCAGGACCAACCAGCCGACATGGGTCACGGACTGGCCGATTGCATACACGGAGAGGGCGGTCAACGCGTAGCCAGCCGCAATGATGCGATTCGGATTAAAGCGATCCATCAGCATTCCAAACACGACGGCACCCACTCCACCGAGCGGGAACAGCGCCGAAATTAGAGTGGCAGTCTGTGGGTCCATCCCTCCTTCCTTGAACAGGATGGGCATCCAATTGATCAGGGCGTAGAAGATAACGAGACCCATGAAATACGTGAGCCATAGCATAAGGGAGCCGACAAGGTAGGAACTGGAAAGCACCAAGCCGATGCCACTCTTCACAGTCGCGTGGCTTGCCTTCTCGGTCATTACAAACGACGCTGCCTTGGTTGCACTGCTCGAGATTCGGCTGAGCGCCGCGCGTATCTTCTCCACCGGCTGGCGCTTTGCCACCATGTAGCGGACCGACTCCGGCAGCACAATCAGCAGCAGGACGACCAGTATCAGGGGAACGGTTCCTCCGAGAACCAGCACGCTACGCCAGCCGAAATGCGGAATCATCCAAGCTGCGAGAAAGCCGCCGAAAGCCGCGCCCAATGGAAAGCCGCAGAACATGAGGTTCGTCAAAGTTGCGCGCCGGTGGTCCGGGCAGTATTCGCTCATCATCGTCACCGCGTTCGGCATGGCCGCGCCGAGCCCTAGACCGGTGACGAAGCGCAGCGCTACGAGTTCGTCCAGATTGACGGAAAAAGCCGACACCAAGCAAGCCACGCCAAAGATCAGCACCGAGACAATGAGAAGCAGTCGCCGCCCCAGGCGGTCCGACAGCGGGCCAGCACCGAGCGCGCCAAACGCAAGCCCGAATAGGGCTGCGCTCAGAACGGGCGCCAGCGCCGGCTTGCTTATGTTCCACTCGCCGACCAGCGACGGAGCGATGAACCCTATGGCGGCGGTGTCAAAGCCGTCCGACAAGACAATGACGAAGCACAGGACAAAGATCCGCCACTGAAAACTCGAGAAAGGATGTTCATTGAGGAATGTCTGAACGTTTACGATCTGACCTTGATTCATTCCCAACCTCCTAGTAGTCGGCATCCCTAACTCTTGCCACCAACCAGCGGCCTTTCCCTTGACTGATGCGGGAGACGGCGGCTGCAGCGTTTGCCACCGCCGCGCGCGGCCGCGGTACTCCAGAACTACTCGATCGGCAGCCCGACGTAGTTCTCGGCGAGTGCGGTGGACCCGGCACGCGAGCCGGTCACGTAGTTCAGCTCGGCCAATTGCAGGCGATGGTGGAACTCGTCGGCGCCGGGGAACGTGTGCAGCATCGAGGTCATCCACCAAGAGAAGCGCGTCGCCTTCCAGATGCGTCGCAGCGCCGTGGCAGAGTACTGGTCGAGCAAGTCGCTGCGACTGGACTTGTAGAAGGCAATCAATGCGCGCGCGAGAATTTGCGCATCGCTGGCGGCGAGGTTGAGCCCCTTGGCGCCGGTGGGCGGCACCACGTGGGCCGAGTCGCCGGCCAGAAACAGCCGGCCGTAGCGCATCGGCTCGACTACCAGGCTGCGCATGCCGATGACGGTCTTACTGAAGATCGACCCTTCTTTGGGCGCCCAACCGTCCCTGGTTGCCAGACGGGCGCGGAACTCGGCCCAGATTTGATCGTCGGACCAATTGGCGATCTTCTCGGTGGGCGAGCACTGGAAATACATCCGCTGGATGTCCGGCGAACGGGTGCTCACGAGCACGAAGCCGCGCTCATGCATGGCATAGATGAGCTCGTCGGACGACGGCGGCGCCCGGCACAGGATGCCGAACCAGCCGAAGGGATACAGGCGCTCGTAGACCTTGAGCGCGCCGGCGGGAATCGACGGCCGGCAGACCCCCTGGGTGCCATCGCAGCCGGCGATGAAATCGCAGGTGATCTCTTCAACCGTCCCGGCTTTGCTGCGAAAGCGGATTTTGGGCGCGTTGCTATCGAGATCGTAGACGCTCACATCCTTGGCTTCGAAGCGGATGTCGCCGCCGCTGTCGAGCCGCGCCTTAATGAGGTCCTTGTTGACGTCATGTTGGGCATAGATCGTGACCATCTTACCGTCCGTGAGCGACGGGAAATCGATGCGCTCGTCGCGGCCGTCGAAGCGCAGGATGATGCCTTCGTGGTGGAAGCCTTCCTTCATCATGCGCTGGCCGGCACCAATCTCGTTCATTAGATCGACCGTACCCTGTTCGAGCACGCCCGCCTTGATGATGGCCTCGACGTCATCACGGCTGTTCTTTTCCAGGATGACCGACTCGATCCCTTGCCGATGGAGGACGTGCGACAGCAGCAGTCCGGCGGGTCCGGCTCCGACTATTCCTACTTGGGTGCGCATGAATGTGTCCTCGATGGGTTCAGCAACCGACAATACGGCGATGGACGCTTCGCTTTACATATCGATGTCGGTTAGCAGGCTTTGCGGGTTCGAATCCCTTGCCTTGGAAGGCGCGTACTCTAGTCGGGATACACTGGGCCCGCGACCGGCAACCGGCCGGCAATGGTTGCCGAGAAGCCGCCCGCAGTGAGCAAGCGGTTGGCGATACCGCCCTTGAATTGCGGGGTTCGCCCGAACGGATGGTTGAGGTGCACCGCGGGGTCAACTCCAGCTCTGACTAGCCCTCCCTCCGGGTGGCTATCACAACCGCGTCAAGTCGGACGCTCTTCGAACGAGGGGCTACAGATCATCGGCGCTTTGAAAGTCTCGGTCGGGTAGCCGCGGTTGGCGATCAATATTGTTTGGACGTTGAGCATGCAGTCCTCCGCAAGAACCCAGAAAACGCACTGAACGTACCGCTCGATCCGACCTTGAGCGATTGGGCGACACTCGGAGAACATCATCCTCAGATAACGACACTGAGTCAACCGTCCCTCCCCCTTGAAGGGTTCGATTCGACCTCGGTTTGTCGATACGCAGCGTCATCATCGGTCAACGAGACGAGACTTGTCTTGCTGCGACCCTTGCGCGGTTTGTGCGGACCCCCCAAGCTGAGTGGCGTGACCACCCACACGCCGGCGTGCCCCTCCCCTCCGAAGTCCGAATGAGGCTACGATGCCCGTTCGGCGCACAGAAGGGAGACCGTATGCGGTATGCGACGCTGCTATTCGTAGCAGTCCTGGCCGGGTGCGCGACGACCCTGGTTGCACCGCCAGGCATGTCAAGCGAGGAGGCGGATCGCGCGCGGTCGGAGTGCCAGCGCGACGCTTCGCGAGCGCCCGGCAACGATTGGGACCGGCAGTCGCTTAATCAGCGCTGCCTGCAAGACAAGGGGTTCCAGCCCAGCTGATCACGCGGACCTCGCCTCCTCGCCGTTGATGTGCGCGCCGCTCGGTCCGCGCGGAGGGCGCCGTGAACCTGTCGGAGTCCAAGCCGAGGCGCCTGCGCTTTCGGCTCGCGAGGGCGAGCATGCTCCCGAACGCGCTACGCCTTACTGGTCGAGGTGTAGCGGCAGTGCCATGGACTGCAGTGCGGGCAGACTGACCGTGGGTATTTGCTGTAACGAACTGCCTTTACTGGTGCGCCCGGCAGGATGACTGGGCACTCGATCGAGGCTATTTCAGTAGCGTGAGTGGCCGGGTCCGACCCAAAGCGAAAACGGCGGCCGCGCGAAACCCGTCGTACGCAGTCCTTGCGAGCAGCCGTCTAAACGAGGTCAAAGTTCGGTTCGGCGGCGGCGCCCTAGCGCCATACGTCGCAAGATGAAGGGATCTGTCCCCCGAACGAATGGGCGTTGAAAAAACGGGCAGCCTTTGCAGGCCGCCCGCTACGAACATCATCCAATGGCTTCGCTTGCCTACTTGGCAACTGCCGCCCTGGCGGCCTCGATCTTCGCCCTCACGGCATCGAGGTTGAAGCTCGCACCCTTCTGCATCGGCGGGAACTCGATGGCAGTCTGGGCGAGTTTCGCCACCTGCTGCTGGACAAACACGAAGCGCCAGAACTCGTACTTGAACCACTGGAAGTACTCCTGCGACCCGGACTTCGTCCCACTTTCGGGCCAGCCCGTGCGCTCGAATGGATCGAGGCGAAGGTTGGTCAGGTAGGGCACGTCAGGCCTGGTCTTGTCACCCAGCCAGCCACCGGGCTGGTCGATGAAACGATACTTGTAGTCGTCGATGCGCACGGCGCCAAGCTCGCTCTCCCCGAAGTAGAAAACCTCGTGGCGATTCGACGGGCCCTTGCCGGTGATCATGTCCATCTGGTTGTAGCCGTCGAGATACACCTTGTAGGTGCGATCGCCGAGTTTCTTGCCCTTCTTCAGCTCTTCCGCGATCTTCGGGTTGCCGGCAGCGGCGACGAGGGTCGGGAACCAGTCGAGCCCGGACATGATGCCGTTCTCGACCTTGCCCGCCGGCACCTTGCCCGGCCAGCGAATCATCGCCGGCGCGCGGAATCCGCCTTCTAGGACCGTGCCCTTGGCCTGCGCGAACGGAGTCTGCCCACCGTCCGGCCAGGTGAAGACCTCGGTGCCGTTGTCCGTGGTGACGATGACGATCGTGTTGTCGTCCACGCCCATGTCTTTCAACTTCTTCATCACGAGGCCGATGTCGTCGTCGAACTGCGCCATCCCAGCTTCATGGATGCTCCAGCCGTTCTTCGAGTTGCGCAGAGCCTCGTACTTGGGCGAGAGGTGGGTAACGATGTGCATCCGCGTCGGGTTCAGCCAGAGGAAGAACGGCTTGCCGTCGGCCTTGGCCTTGTCGATGAACTTCAAGGCGAGGTCGCGGATCTCGTCGTCGACGGTCTCCATGCGTTTCGGGCACAGTTCCCCGGCGTCCTCGATCTTCTGCCTGCCCACCTTGCCCCAGCGCGGATCCACGGTCGGGTCGTCGACGTTGGTCGCCCACGAGTGGACCATGTTGCGCGGACCAACTTGCGGCCTGAGGTCCTGCGGGTAGTTCGGGTGGCACGGGTCTTCCATCGCGTCCAGGTGATAGAGGTAGCCGAAGAATTCGTCGAAGCCGTGGACGGTGGGCAGGAACTGGTTCAAGTCGCCCAGATGGTTCTTGCCGAACTGGCCGGTGGCGTAACCCATCGACTTCAACGTCGTCGCGATGGTCACCGCCTCTGCGGGCAATCCGACCGGCGAACCGGCCTGGCCGACTGTGGTCATGCCGGTGCGGATCGGCAACTCGCCGGTGATGAAGTTGGCGCGCCCCGCCGTGCAGCTCGCCTCGGCGTAGTAGTCGGTGAACAGCATGCCCTCGGCAGCGATCTTGTCGATGTTTGGCGTCCGGCCCGCCATCATCCCGCGGTGGTAGGCGCCGATGTTCCAGATGCCGATGTCATCGCCCATGATGACGACGATGTTGGGCTGCTTGGACGGGGTCTGCCCGAGTGCTGGGGTTGCCGCCCCCAGCGCAATTGCCCCGCCGGCGACCAGTGCGGTCAATAGGCGTTTCAGTTCTCATTTAATCACTCCAACGTAGTTGAGTTAGTTGAATTCCCAACCGATCTGCTGCCTTGCCTCACTCGAACGACAGGATTCGTTTCCGGTCATCCTTCAGGCGGATCCCGGTCCAGCCCCACATTTTTGCGTCCTTGCCGGGTGCCCGACGAAGATCCCCGCCCGGGCGGCGGGCCGCCACCGCACCCAGGCAGAACGATACGCACTTTCCGTGTCCTCGTCTCAAGCCGGCGCAGCGAGAGGCGTCGTTTCATTCGACGGCGCTTCCCGACGAGGCAGAATCAACGCGACTGACCGTTATCGGAAAACGTGCGTGGCAGAGCTGACAGTCTGCTCTCGTTCTCGGGGCGCGAGTGGAAGTTGAATGCATCGCAGCAGTCAGCAGATGACGGGGGCTATACCTGTCCGTGAAGACGGACGCACAAACAGGTACGCTGTTTGTGCGTCGGTTACGGGCATCTCGTTAGTTGCCATGACACCCATCGTTTGCGTACGCGCAGAAATCGAGCTCGAGCAGCTCGTGGCTACCGGGCTGCTCGCACGAACGCTGTACCGAGGCCACTTCCGGTCGTACCGAGAAGTGGGTTCTGGTCGTCGTGCTCTAAGGAAACGGACGTCCGTGAAACGGACATCCGTGGATTTCGCTGAACAGCCAGAACCGGTCGTTCGCCACCGTGAGCCAGAACAGCCTGGGCAACCAGAACATCAGGAACCTGACCGTGATCGACGCGACGGCGAACTGCCTCGGCCTGCTGAAGAACCTGAATTTCCAGTCGGGACCGCGGGACGCCTTGCACGTTGCGGCGGGATTAGAATAGTTTCGGGAAATCCCGCCGCCCCACTCCGGCGTCTATCGCGGCGCTTACACCGCGCCGGTGTTTTTCAATCCCAACACCTCGATCGGCTCGATCGACGGCGGGCTGGCGAACAATTCCGGCGCCTTGGCCATCAGGGCCTGCGCGATCGGGCCGGCGAGATGCGCCTGGCGGCCGGCTTCGTCGTGGAAGGCGTCGAACACGCCGAAGGTCGTCGGCGACAGGCGCAGCGCGAACCAGATCGGCGTGGTGGCTTCCTCGCGCGCGAGGGCCAGGCCGGTGGCGAGTAAATCGGCGACGGCCGCCTCCTTGCCGGGCTTGGCTTCGAGGCGGGCGAACAGGGCGAGCTTGATCATCGTGTTTCTCCTTTGACGAGGTCGCTGCCGGCGCAGGATGCGGGGCATGCGATGGGCCGAACTATGGAGTCGCGGCCGCCTTTCGTCCATTGGCAGAATCGACATCTTTGGTATTATTCTTGCCATGAAGATCAACGTGCTCGCCCTGGACGGCGTATTCGATACCGGGCTGGCGACGGTGCTCGACGCCTTCGCTATCGCCAATGAGCTGGCCGCGATGACGGGGCGCGAGTCGCCGCGCTTCGATGTCGCGGTGATCGGCATGCGCCGGCGCGTTCGCACCGCGCTCGGGCTGGGCGTGCCGGTCGCGGCGGCCGGACTCGGCAAGACCCCGGATTGCGTGATCGTGCCGGCGATCGGCTGCAAGATGCCGGCGCCGCTCGAGCATGCGCTGAGCCGGCCCGATGTCCGCGACGGGCTGTCGGCGCTGCGCGCATGGGCCGACGGCGGCGCATCGCTCGCGGCCGCCTGCGTCGGCACCTTCGTGCTGGCCGAGGCCGGCCTGCTCGACGGCGAGGAAGCCACCACGACTTGGTGGCTGGCGCCGATGTTCCGCCAGCGCTATCCGGAGGTGAAGCTCGACGAGTCGCGCATGGTGGTGCGCTCAGGCACGACCGTCACGGCCGGTGCAGCGCTCAGCCACATCGACATGGCGCTCGCGCTGATCCGGCAGACCAGCCCCGAGCTGGCGAGCCTGGTAGCAAAATACCTGGTGGTCGATGCGCGCCCTTCGCAGTCGGCCTACGCGATCTCGGATCACCTGATCCATGCCGATCCGCTGGTCGAGCGCTTCGAACGCTGGGCGCGCGGCCATCTCGATCGCGGATTCTCGCTCGACGAAGCAGCCGATGCGCTTGCCACCAGCAAACGCACGCTGGCGCGCCGCCTCAAGGATACGCTCGGCAAGACGCCGCTGTCCTACTTCCAGGACCTGCGGGTGGAGCGCGCGGTGCATCTGCTCAAGACCACCGATCACAACATCGAGCGCATCGCCGCCATGGTCGGCTACGCCGACGGCGTCACCCTGCGCACGCTGCTGCGGCGACGGCTCGGACGCGGCGTGCGCGAACTGCGCGCCATGGCATGATTTTGGCCCATCGGAGGCGCAGCCGCCCGGCTCTCAGCCGCGCACCGATGGGATCGATGCCGGCCCAGACTAGGGTGTGCCCCACCCGCGGGTCTTGGGCACATTCCGGTCACGACTGCGAATCGGGCCGCCTAGTCGCTCAGCAGCTGGACTCGACCCCTGAGCCGGGATCGCCTCCTTTCGGGCAGTAGGAGACGGTCGAGGGGGAAGAGAAATTTCCGAGTAGGCGGACGTTCAGCTTCCCGCGTCTCAACCCGCCCGTCTCGAATGAACACTCGCGGGGGCGTTTTATACGGCTGAAATATCTATCCGTGGCCAAGCGAGCATCACGATGCGGAGGCGATTACAGCATTGTCAAAATTGGAGAAAGTTTGCTTGCAACTCCCTGACCGGCGCCGTAAGTCTGGAACTATTTCCCCGGCTTGATGTTCTGATTCACCCTTAAGAAGTTCTTCGGGTCGTACTTGTTTTTGATCCTGGCCAGCCGCGCGTAGTTCTTGCCGTAGGTAGCGCGGATGCGATCCTCGCCCTCTTCCATCATGAAATTAATATACGCGCCGCCGGCCGAGTGCGGGTGGAGGGCGTTGAAGTAGTCGCGCGCCCAATTCGTGATCTTCTCCTTGTTGGCCGGGTTCCCGTCGACGCCGACCATCACCTGAGCCCACTTGGCGTCGCGATAACACCAGGGCGTGGCGTCATTCTTGACGCGACCTGCTGCGCCATCAATCGGATATAGGTGCATCGTCGACTGCCAGCTCGGCATCTGGGGCCCGTGCTTGACGTGGAGCTGGATCGCCTCGTCGCTGAGGTCACGCACGAAGTCCGCCTTCCAGTACCATTGCAGGCCGGGAGGGAAGATGGGGTCGAACATCCCCTGCAATGCCGGGTGCGGAATCGGCCCGACGAAATCCAGGATCGGCTTCTTGAACGAGCGGATGGGCTTGAACACTTTTTCGGCCTGCTTGGCCGGCCCGCTATAGCACCACACGACGCCGCACACCTTCTTGTTCTGCAGCGCCTCGGGAAATGGCGGCCCGGGCGGGACCGTCAGGAACGCGAAGAAGCCCGTCAGCGCGTTGGGCGCCTTGGTGATGAAACCGCGATACCAGCGCAGCACCTCAGCGGCGTCTTCGAGCGCCCAGAACATGGGGCCAGCGTAGTCCGTATGGACTGGGTGCGCCTTGAACAGAAATGACGTGACCACACCGAAGTTACCGCCGCCGCCGCGCACGGCCCAAAACAGGTCCGCGTGTTTCTTAGCGTCGGCGGTGACGAACCGCCCGTCAGCCAGCACCACGTCGACGGCAAGTAAGTTGTCGATCGTCAGACCGCATTGCCGCGTGAGATGCCCGATGCCACCGCCGAGTGTGAGGCCACCCACGCCGGTCGTGGCGATAATGCCGGCTGGCACGGCGAGGCCGAAGGCATGTGTGGCGTGATCGACCTCACCCCACGTCGACCCGCCCCCGCAGAGCACGGTCTTCTTCGCAGGGTCGACGCGCACGTAATTGATACGCGACAGGTCGATGACCAGGCCGTCGTCGCAGACACCCAGGCCGCCCGCGTTGTGCCCGCCGCCGCGAACTGCGACAAGCAGATTCTGTTCGCGGCCGAATTTCACGGCCGTGATGACGTCAGCGACGTCGGCGCATTTCGCAATCAGCCGGGGCCGGCGATCGATCATCGCGTTGTAGACCTTCCGGGCGGCGTCATAACCTTCATCACCGGGCTGGATGAGTTCTCCGCGCAAACTGGCTTTGAAGCTTGTAGTGGCAGCCGCGTTCAGCATGATGTCTCCCGGAGAGCGAATAAGGAGGGGGGAGCATACGCTACCCGCTGAGCCGATCAAGGGGTGGTTTCGCGCCCGCCGGACCTCGATGGAATGCCGAACACGAATGCTGATCTCGAAGGACCGCCTCCAGTCGTTAGCGTTTGGTCCGAAGCGCCTCGGCTCCAGCGCAAATCGGAGTGTTGGCGGGCCGCGCGCGCGAGGCGCCGCCCGAGCCTCCTGTGAGTAACCGGCTTGGGGGCTGGGCCGAGGATCCAACTCGCCGCCAGCCCTGCAACCTTCCACACCCGGTCATGCCTCTGGCATAGGCCCAGCAAATGAAAATGGCCTGCATGTCTTGCAGGCCATTGATTTGTTGACGCCCGGGGCCGGATTCGAACTGGCAGGGCTTGCGTCGATGCACTTTGAGCCGGACGAATCCAACACGTGACAATCAGCCGCCACGATCCGCCGCAGATGCCTCAGCGGTTTGCGTGTTGCGGCAGACTGTGACCGTTTCTTGCGCCTGCGCCAAGAGTGTGCCGCGAGTCTCCCCTTATGACGTCCCTATCAATCCCCCGGAAATGCTCGCCGCACGAGCGAAGCGCGCGGTTGAGGAAGCAGCCAGTCCCTCGCCGTCACTCGACGATATGCAGCGTTCGACACTCCTGCCACTGATCTGCTGGTCCACGCCAGCTTCGGCGCGAGGGGGCCCACTATATAGGGAAGGAACGACCGTCGAAAGTCAAACCGACCGGGGGCCGACGGGTTCGTCGGCCCCGACCTCCCCTTCCTCCCCGGCGCCAAGTCGAAGTCCTGCAGCAAACGGCACTTGTCCCTGAGGAAGAATCCGCCCGTGCTAGACGCGTACGCCACAATGAGCTCTCCCGAGGCGCGGTCGAACTCGTAGTGCCCTCCCCGGGCCGTGTCGTGCCACGCGATGGTTTTGGGCGTGATCGCTGCGGGGAAGGAGTTGGCGGTGCTATTTCTCGTGTCGATCGCGATGTCC
>Ga0187846_10001841_pt1 | contig 11877 bp, 13 predicted proteins | sample TC_taG_FD_161473 | JGI IMG/M metagenome (GOLD analysis project Ga0187846, IMG submission 161473) | Biofilm microbial communities from the roof of an iron ore cave, State of Minas Gerais, Brazil - TC_06 Biofilm (v2) | ecosystem: Environmental > Terrestrial > Deep subsurface > Cave > Wall biofilm... | reverse complement strand
CGTGGCCCACCAAGGCCACGGTCCTGAGCCTGTCGGTCGTGTACTCCGCCATTTCGCGATCTCCCCCTCGATTCTCTCCGTCGGGTGCGGCCGGCGCTCTGTCGGGAGGCCCTCGGAACCGCGCTTTTGCGTAGTTTACGGCGCGCGCGGCCGCGCTGCCTGCTGCGATGGGCACGTGCGACAATCGGTGGCACGATGTCGCCCGATGCGCCGTGGCCCCGCTTCTCCGGCACGCTGTCGGAGCGCGAGCAGCGCGAATTCATCCCCTTTCTGCACCAGCTGATCGGTGTCGCATTCGCGACGATCCGGCCGTATTTCCTGCAGCCGATCGCCGTGGAGTCCAAGGCCGATCTGTCTCCGGTCACACAGGCCGACCGCCAGACCGAGCTGGCTCTGCGCGCGCTGGTCGGAGAACGATATCCGCGTCATGCAGTGCTGGGCGAGGAGTTCGGCGCGCGCGCCGGAGGGCCGTACCGCTGGGTGCTCGATCCGATCGACGGAACACGCGCGTTCATCAGCAACTGCTTCCTGTTCGGAACCTTGATCGGCCTGGAGCGCGAGGTCGATGACGGTAGTGGTGGTGGGACCTTCGAGCCGGTGCTCGGCTGCATCGCACACTGTGCGGCCGGTGCCGCTTTGATCGGGCATCGTGGCGGTACAACGTTGTACCGGGCGGATGGCAAGCGGCGCGAGGTGCATATGCGAAGTTGCGCACGACTGAAGGACGCGACCGTGCTGTCCAGTTCCACTTGGGTGGCGAGCGAACAGCAGCAGGCGGCAGGCATCGAGGCGATCGCGCGCGCGGCGCGGATGTACCGGACGTGGGGAGACTGTTTCGGTTATTTCTCGCTCGCGACCGGCGGTGCCGATGTGATGCTCGATCCGCAGCTGAAGCACTGGGACGTTGCTGCCGTGGTGCCGGTGATCGAAGGCGCAGGCGGGCGTGTCACGAGCTGGGATGGAGGCAGTCCGCTGCTGCAGCCGTCACTGATCGCAACGGCGGGCGCAGTGCACGAGCAGGTGATGGAGCTGTTAAAGGGGCGAGCGCAGCTGCCGCCCCCCTGAAGCGCCGATCCAGCGCCGCTGAATTCACGCGGCCCGGGATTCCAGCAAGGCCCGTAATGCGGCCGTCGGTTCTCTCTCCACGATTCGGAGCAGTGCCTTGGCCGGGCCGGTAGGCTCGCGCCGGGCCTGCTCCCAGTTTTGCAGCGTTCGCACGCTGACATTGAGCAGTCGGGCGAACTGAGCTTGCGACAGTTCAGTCTTCTCGCGCACCGCGACTATCCGTGACGGAGCAAATGCGCGGCGCCGCGCCGGCTTGCGTTCGCCGCGAGCAATTGCGCCAGCTTGCCTCACGCTCCGGGTCAACTCTGCAAACAACTTCGGGTCCATCAGCCGAGCTCTTTCGCACGATACGCCAATAGCGTATATACGTCAATGGCGTAGGAATGATGTCGACTTTGCGCCCATCCGGCACTGCACGGCACCGGGGCGAGGCTGCTACCAGATCACGGTCGGTGTTTCTTCAGGATCGCGTTCACTCCTCGTGGCCAGCGCAATCCAGCTACGTAGCTTGAATGGAACTGCGCAGATCGCTCCCAGATCTCACCGCCCCAGCAGCCGATTGAAGAACCCCTTAGATTTCGCCCTTTCCGGCGGCGCATCCGGAGAAGGAAAAGTCGTCCAGTCCGAGTAAGACTCGCCGTCGTCTCCAAGAACGCGGGCGCAGAGCGCGTGGCTGATTCCTATCAGTTTCTTGACCGTCTCCTTGTCTGGGTTCTTCGTAAACACCTCACCACGTGCCCACCAGAGGGGCTGCGATTCTCCAGAATGTTTCACGTACAGGAAGTCGTGCCGCCCGTTGTTTGGGTCTCTCTCAATCTCTATGTCCGTCGCAACATATTTCAGCCAGTCTTCCAGAGAGATGATCGGTCCTTCCTCATCGCACCAATCCTGCTTGCGTGTGATATGGAGGTCGTACCCCATGACCAATCCGCCGGCTTACTTATAGAGTGAGAGTGGTAGTGCCTGGTTTCCGACTACAGCCGAGCCATAAGCTAAAACGGAATGTCGTCGTCCATGTCGGCCACCCCGCCTGTTGCGCCGGCCGGCTCTTTCGCGGTCTTGGCAGCGGCCGATTTGGACGCCGCGCGCTGCGGACGCGAATCCTCTTCTGGCGGTGAACCGGCGCCCTGGCGCGAGCCGAGCATCTGCATCACGTCGGCCACGATCTCGGTCGTGTACCGGTCCTGTCCGTCCTTGTCCTGCCACTTGCGGGTGCGCAGGCGGCCCTCGATGTACACCTGCGAGCCTTTCTTCAGGTATTCGCCGGCGATCTCCGCCAGCCGGCCGAAGAAAGCGACCCGGTGCCACTCGGTCTCCTCGCGCTTGTCGCCGGTGTTCTTGTCTTTCCACTGGGAGGTGGTCGCGACGGAAACGTTCGTGATCGCCGCCCCGTCGGGGCTGTATCGGGTCTCCGGATCGCGCCCGAGATTGCCGACCAGAATGACCTTGTTCACCGATGCCATGTCGATCCCCTTGTTGTCCCCAACCGCCCCGTTGATAGTACGCCAACGGGTACGCCAACAGGCCCCCGCACGAGGCTAGCGCAGCCCGCCACGCAGAAAGCTACCGGGCGCGGCAGTTGCACGAGGCGCTTTGCCTCGAACCCCCATTGCGGCAACATAGCGGCCGGAGGGGACGCTTGTGGATTCGGACCTGCCGCGTTCGGCCGACACCTTCCCGCGTCTTTTGCTGCACCACGAACAGGTGCGCGGGCATCGGGTCGCCCTGCGCGAGAAAAACCTGGGAATCTGGCGCTGCTGGACGTGGCGCGAAGTGGCGCAGGAAGTCCGGGAACTGGCTGCCGGCCTGCACGCATTGGGCCTGGAGCGCGGCCGCCATGTCGCGGTGGTCGGCGAGAACCGCCCGCGCCTGTACTTTTCAATGCTGGCGGCGCAGTCGCTCGGCGCCGTTCCCGTTCCGCTGTACCAGGATGCGGTCGCGGCCGAGTGGGTGCCGGTGTTCGGCGAGGCGCAGATCGAGTTCGCAATCGCCGAGGACCAGGAGCAGGTCGACAAGCTGCTCGAGATCCGGGCGCAGTGCCCAATGCTGCGGCACATCCTGTACGACGATCCGCGCGGGTTGCGCCGTTACCAGGAGCCTGGGCTCGTTTCCTGCGAATCGGTGTCGGCTTCGGGGCGAGCACTGCTGCGGCAGGACTGCGGCCTGGTCGAGCGGCACATCGCCCTCGGATGCGGCGACGATCCCGCAGCGCTGTTCTACACGTCGGGAACGACCGGGCGTCCGAAAGGCGTGGTGCAGGTGCACGCAGCGCTGATCGAGCGATCGCTCGCGAGCACCAAAATGGAGGGCCTCACCGACAAGGAGGAGGTGCTGGCGTACCTGCCGCTGGCGTGGATCGGTCAGGCCATATTTTCCTTCGCGCAGGCGCTGGTCACCGGTTATGCGGTCAGCTGTCCGGAGTCGCCTTCGACCGTGATGAACGATCTGCGCGAGATCGGGCCAACCTACTTTTTCGCTCCGCCGCGCATCTTCGAGGCGATGCTGACCCAGGTGATGATCCGGATGGAGGATTCCGGTTTCCTGAAGCGCCGCATGTTCGATCACTTCGTCGGCGTCGCGCGTCGTGTCGGCAAGCTGCGCCTCGAAGGCAGGCGGTTGCGCCTGGCCGATCGCCTGCAAGTCGCGCTTGGCGAGCTTCTGGTGTACGGGCCGGTGCGCAACATGCTCGGATTGAGCCGTGCGCGAATCGCCTACACAGCGGGCGAGGCGATCGGGCCGGACCTGTTCGCCTTCTTCCGCTCGATCGGCGTGAACCTGAAGCAGTTGTACGGCTCGACTGAAACGGCGGTGTTCGTTTGCGTTCAGCCGAATGGGGAAGCGCGGACGGACACGGTCGGACCGCCGGTGGCCGGAGTGCAGATCCGGATCGCCGACAACGGCGAGGTGCTGGTGCGCAGCGCAGGCCTGCTGCGCGAGTACTACCGCAACCCGCAGGCCACTGCGCAGGTAAAGGACACGGAAGGCTGGTACCACACCGGCGACGCCGGTCTGCTCGATGCGCGGGGACATTTGAAGATCCTGGACCGCGCGGCCGATGTCGGTCGCCTGGCCGACGGCTCGCTGTTCGCCCCGCGCTTCCTCGAGAACAAGCTGAAGTTCTCCCCGTACATCAAGGAGGCCGTCGCTTTCGGGCATGGGCGCGATCGTGTGTGCGCGTTCCTGAACATCGACTACGAGGCGGTCGGCAGCTGGGCCGACCGGCGCGGCCTGTCCTACGGCGGCTATCTCGACCTGGTCGGCCGGTCGGAGGTGCTCGATCTGGTCGCCGAGTGCGTAGCGCGCGTGAACGCGGACCTGGCGGCGGATTCGCAGCTCGCGGCCACGCAGATCCGTCGCTTCGTCGTGCTCCACAAGGAACTTGATCCGGACGACGGCGAGCTGACCCGTACGCGCAAGGTGCGGCGGGGCTTCATCGCGGACAAGTATTGCGATCTGGTCGACGCGCTGTTCGAGGGACGCACCGAGCATGCCGTGAGCACGGAAGTGCGGTTCGAGGACGGGCGCAGCGGCACGGTGCGCGCCACCTTGAGGCTGCGCGAGGCGAGCTTCTTCGGGGAAGTGCCGGATGCCGCCTGATGCGAATGCCACAGAGGCGGGCGCGGCGCGCGCAGGCGGACGCGCGGACCCGCGTTGCCACGCGCTGCTGGAAGTACGCGATATCTCGCTGTCGTTCGGCGGTGTGCGCGCGCTGGAGGCCGTCTCGTTCGACGTGATCGAGCACGAGGTGCGCGCAATCATCGGCCCCAATGGCGCGGGCAAGAGCTCGATGCTGAACGTGATAAACGGCCTGTACGAGCCCCAGCGCGGGCAGATCTGGCTGCGGGGGCGCTGCTTCGACAGGATGCGCCCGCACGAGGCGGCCCGGATGGGGATCGCGCGCACATTCCAGAGCCTCGCCCTGTTCGGCGGGATGAGCGTGCTCGACAACATCATGGCGGGGCGCAATCTCAGGATGCGGACCGGCCTGCTGGCGCAGGCGCTGCGGATCGGACCGGCCGAGCGCGAGGAGATCGCACATCGGCGCTTCGCCGAAGGTGTCATCGATTTTCTCGAAATCCAGGCGCACCGCAGGACTGCGGTCGGGCAGCTGCCCTACGGCCTTCAAAAGCGGGTCGATCTGGGCCGCGCGCTGGCAATGGAGCCATCAATCCTGCTGCTGGACGAGCCGACGGCAGGAATGAACCTGGAGGAGAAGCAGGACATGTGCCGCTTCATCCTGTCGGCCAACGACGAGTTCGGCACCACGATCGTGCTGATCGAGCACGACATGGGCGTCGTGATGGACATTTCGGACCGCGTCGTCGTACTGGACCATGGCCGCAAGATCGGCGATGGAACGCCCGAGCAGATACGCAGCGATCGCGGCGTGATCGACGCGTACCTGGGGGTAGCGCACGATGCCGCCTGACAGCGAGCCGCTGCGCGCCCGCTGGCCGTTGATCGCGCTGGCCGCACTGCTCGGGGCTGGACTGGCCGCGCCGCTCGCGACGGGGGCCGCGGCACCGGGCTTCTACCTCGAAGTGCTGCTCGGCGGCCTGATGTCGGGCGTGCTGTATTCGCTGGTGGCGCTGGGTCTGGTGCTGATCTACAAGTCGTCCGGTGTCTACAACTTCGCGCAGGGCGCGATGGTGCTGCTGGCGGCGCTGGCGACGGCACGCCTGTCGGAGGTGATGCCCCTGCCCGCAGCGATCGGCGGCGCCCTGCTGATGATGGTCGGTCTGGCCTGGCTGGTCGAACGCCTGGTGCTGCGTCCGCTGGTCAACCAATCGCCGATAGTCGTTTTCATGGCGACGCTCGGCATCCTGTATTTCATCGAGGGCTTCGGCCAACTCGTCCTCGGCAACGACATATACAAGGTCGACCTCGGTTTGCCGAAGGAGCCGGCGATCGTGGCGCAGCGCTGGTTCGACGGCGGCATCCTGATCAGCCGCGAGGATCTGGTCGCCGCAGGCATCGCGGCGGCACTGGTGTTGGCACTGGCGCTGTTCTTCCAACGCACGGCAACCGGGCGCGCCTTGCGGGCAGTGGCGGATGATCAGCAGGCAGCACAAGCGATCGGAATTCCGCTGGGCCGGATCTGGTTCATCGTCTGGTCCGTCGCCGGCTTCGTTGCGCTCGTCGCCGGCCTGGTCTGGGGTTCCAAGCTCGGCGTGCAGTTTTCGCTGGCGGAGGTCGCGCTAAAAGCGCTGCCCGTCGTGATTCTCGGAGGCCTGACCTCGGTGCCGGGCGCGATCGTCGGAGGCTTGATCATCGGCGTCGGCGAAAAGATGGCCGAGGTGTTCCTGGCGCCGGCGCTGACCTCCGGCCTCGGCGTCGCAGGCGGAGGCGTCGAGAACTGGTTCGCATATGTGCTCGCGCTGCTGTTCCTGCTGGTCAGGCCCGAAGGGCTGTTCGGCGAGCGCAACATCGAGCGGGTGTGAGGAAGGCGTCCGGATAGGAGTTTGCGTGCTGTACCGCGAGAACGGGCAATTCAAGACGAGCTACCGTGCCGACCAGCAGCTGCTGCCGGTCGTCCAAGACCGCTGGCTGATGCTCGGCCTGCTTGCCTTCGCCTACCTGGGACTTCCGCTGCTGGCGAGCGAGTTCGTGATTCGGGCGCTGATCGTGCCGTTCCTGATCCTTGCGATCGCGGTGATCGGGCTGAACATCCTGGTCGGTTATTGCGGGCAGATATCGCTGGGGGCGGCCGCGTTCATGGGCGCGGGCGCTTACGCCGCCTACAACCTCGCGGTGCGTCTGCCGGGCATGAACTTCCTGATCGTGCTGCTATTGGCCGGCCTGGCCGCTGCGGCGGTCGGGGTCGCGTTCGGCGTTCCGAGCTTGCGCATCAAAGGTCTGTACCTGGCCGTGGCGACGCTGGCGGCGCAGTTCCTGCTCGACTGGCTGTTTTCGCACGTCAAATGGCTGACGCACGACTCGCCCTCCGGATCGGTATCGACTGCGACGATCGAGCTGTTCGGAGTTCCCTTGCAGTCGCCGCTTCGCAAGTACTTTCTGGTTCTGACGGTGGTCTGCACGCTGGCGCTGATCGCCAAGAACCTGGTGCGCTCGCACGCCGGCCGCGCGTGGATGGCCATTCGCGACATGGATCTGGCGGCCGAAGTGATCGGAATCCGGCCCCTGCATGCCAAGTTGTCGGCCTTCGCGGTCAGTTCCTTTTACGCCGGAGTGGCCGGCGCCCTGTGGGGCTTCGTCCATCTCGGTTCGTGGGAGCCGGCCGCATTCGACATCGATCTTTCATTCAATCTGTTGTTCATGGTCATCATCGGGGGCATGGGATCGATTCTCGGCAGCTTCTTCGGGGCCGCCTTCATCGTCCTGCTGCCGCTGTTCCTGAACCAGGCACCACGCTGGCTCGGAGTTTCTCTTTCGACCGCGGCGCAATCCAACCTGGAATCGATGATTTTCGGCTCCCTGATCGTGTTCTTCCTGATCGCCGAACCGCGGGGCCTGGCGAGCCTGTGGGCGAAGGGCAGACAGAAGCTGCGGATCTGGCCGTTTCCGCATTGAAGCCCATGGGAAGCGCGCGCGAAACAGAATCGGGGGTGGCAGCACCGCTACTTGCGGTCGATGGCATCGACGTCGTCTATCACGGCGTCATCCTCGTGCTCAAGGGCGTTTCGCTGGCAGTGCCCGAGGGCGGCATCGTCGCGTTGCTCGGCGCCAACGGCGCCGGCAAGACGACCACGCTGCGGGCGGCATCCAATCTGCTGCAAGCGGAGCGGGGCGAAGTCACGCGCGGCAGCGTCGCGTTCCGCGGCGAGCGGCTGCAACGCCTCACCGCGTACGACGTGGTGCGCCGTGGCCTGGTGCAGGTGATGGAAGGGCGCCACTGCTTCGCGCACCTGACGGTCGAGGAAAATCTCCTGACGGGGGCCTACGGGGCGAACGTTCCGCGGGCCCAGGCAATGTCGGAACTGGAGCGCGTGTACTCGTATTTTCCCCAGCTCAAGCAGCGGCGTGCCAGCCAGTCCGGATATACCTCCGGCGGCGAGCAGCAGATGACGGCGATCGGGCGCGCCCTGATGGCCCACCCTTCGATGATCCTGCTCGACGAGCCTTCGATGGGTCTGGCGCCGCAAGTAGTGGAGGAAATCTTCGAGATCGTCCGCTCGCTCAACACCAGGGAGCGCGTCTCCTTCCTGCTGGCCGAGCAGAACGCGCGCATCGCGCTGCGTTACGCGCAGTACGGGTACGTTCTGGAAAATGGACGTGTCGTGCTCGACGGCAGCGCGGAGAATCTGGCGCAAAACGAAGACGTCAAGGAGTTCTACCTCGGACTTTCCCGGCGCGGGCGCGCGAGCTTCCGCGATGCGAAGTTCTACCGCCGCCGAAAACGGTGGCTCGCCTGAGGAAAGGGGTATTGTTTCGCGCGCGGGGCCGCACTGCGTTCAGCCGCGCAGGTACGTACATCGATCGATCGGGAGAAGCAACCATGTGGTCAAAGAAGGCAAATCGCACGACTGCGCTGGCCACCACCATCCTGGCCGGCTGCCTCGCCACTGGCGCTGCGCCGGAAGTGGCGCTGGCCCAGGCGAAGGAGCAGTTCATTCCGCTGCTGGTGTACCGCACCGGACCTTACGCACCCAATGGCGTGCCGATCGCGAACGGCATGCAGGACTATCTGAAGCTGGTCAATGCGCGCGACGGCGGCATCAACGGCGTCAAACTGACGTACGAGGAGTGCGAGACCGGCTATGCGACCGACCGTGGCGTCGAATGCTATGAGCGCCTCAAAGGCAAGGGACCAACCGGCGCCAGCGCGGTCGAGCCGATCTCGACCGGCATCACGTACGCGCTGACCGATCGGGCTCCGGTCGACAAGATCCCGCTGGTAACGCTGGGCTACGGCCGCGCGGACTCCGAGGACGGCCAGGTCTTCCAGTGGAACTTCCCGCTGCTGGGCACGTACTGGACCGGCGCGGACATCCTGATCCAGCACATCGCGAAGAAGGAAGGGGGATTCGACAAGCTCAAGGGCAAGAAGATTGCGCTGATCTACCACGATTCGCCGTACGGCAAGGAGCCGATCCCGCTATTGGAAGAGCGTTCCAGGATGCACGGGTTCGAGCTGATCAAGCTTCCGGTCAGCGCCCCTGGAATCGAGCAAAAGGCCGTGTGGCTGCAGGTGCGCCAGCAGCGGCCCGATTACGTGCTGCTGTGGGGCTGGGGCGTGATGAACTCGACTGCGCTGAAGGAAGCCGAGGCGACCGGCTACCCACGTGAAAAAATGTTCGGAGTGTGGTGGTCGGGTGCCGAGCCCGATACGAAGGAAGTGGGCGAGGGCGCCAAGGGATACAACGCGCTGGCGCTGCAGCACGGCGCCGGCCTGGCCAAAGTGCACGAGGAGATCCTGAAGTACGTGCACGATCGCGGCCAGGGCACCGGGCCGCGCGAGGAAGTCGGCAGCGTGCTGTACACGCGCGGGGTGCTGATGGCGATGTTCAAGGTCGAGGCGATCCGGCGAGCGCAGGAGCACTTTGGCAAGGGCGTTCCGATGACGGGCGAGCAGGTGCGCTGGGGCCTGGAAAACCTGTCGCTCGACCAGCACAAGCTCGACGCGCTCGGTTTCGCCGGCGTGTTGCGGCCGATCAAGACTTCGTGCTCCGATCACGTGGGTGCGTACTACGCGCGCATCGAGACCTGGGATGGCGCGAAGTGGTCCATCACGTCGGACTGGTACGAGGCGGACCGCAGCGTCGTTCAACCGCTGGTGCAGCGCTCCGCCGATGCGTACGCGGCGGACAAGAAGATCACGCGCCGCACGCCGGAGCAGTGCCAGAGCTCTTAGTGTCGCGAGTCGGAAATTCGTCGCAGGACACCCGCGTGGAGCCCGCCCCACCGCAGTGGTTCACGCAGGCCCTCGCCACGCCGTTCGAGCGGCGCATGGTGACGGTGGCCGGCTGCCCGATCAACTACCTGGCGTGGGGCGAAGGCGACAAGCCGCCACTGGTGCTGGTGCACGGAGGTGCCGCGCACGCGATGTGGTGGAGCATGCTGGCACCCCAGCTGGCGCAGCACTACTTCGTGATCGCGCCGGATCTGAGCGGCCACGGCGACAGCGGGCGGCGTGAAACGTACCCCGGAGAAGAGTGGGCCGACGAAGTGATGGCAGTAAGCGAGCACGCCGCCGCGGGCAGGCCACCGGTGCTGGTCGGGCACAGCATGGGAGGCCTGGTGAGCATCGCAGCGGCCGCGGTGCACGGCGAGCGGTTGGCCGGAGCGATCATCGTCGATTCGCCGGTGCGAAGGCCTGATCCGGAAAGCGACGAAGCTGGAGGCGCAAGAGAGCTTCGCACTCCGAAGACCTATCCGGATCTTCCGACGGCAATGGCGCATTTTCGGCTCATTCCGGATCAGCCGAACGAGCACCCCTTCATCCTCGAACACATCGCGCGCCATTCGCTGCGGCAGACCGAGCGGGGCTGGACCTGGAAGTTCGATCCCAAGGTGTTCCTGCGTGCCTCGCGCAAGCCGCCGCGCGACTATCTTGCGCGCGTGCGCTGTCGCGTAGCCCTGATGCGCGGCGAGTTCAGCGCAATCGTCCCGCCGGAAACGGGCGAGTACATGTACGAGCTGCTCAACCGCAACGCCCCGCTGGTCGAGATCCCGCAGGCGCATCACCACCTGATCCTGGACCAGCCGCTTGCGTTCATTGCAGCGCTGCGTGCGCTTCTTGCCGATTGGGAACATTCGGTTCCGCGCCGCCGCGTGGAGAGCGCATGAACGAGCATCGTGGCGCGCCGGCGAGCGGCGCGCGGGGGGGTGTACTGGAGGCGGGCGCGGGCAACAGCGACGCGATCATCCTGTTCGCGCACGGGGCGCGCGATCCGCGCTGGTCGGCGCCGTTGCAGGCACTGGTCGAGGCAGTGCAAGGGCGCGCCGGCCAGGCAAGCGTGCGCACCGCGTTCCTGGAACTGCAGCAGCCGACGCTGCCCGAGGCGCTGCAGGCGGCGGTCGCCGAAGGCGCGCGGCGGATCCACGTCGTACCGGTATTCTGGGGGCGCGCTGGCCACGTCGACCATGATCTGCCGCCGCTGCTGGCCGATTTCGGAGCGCGCAACCCTCAGGTTACGGTGAACGTGCTGCCGGTCCTGTCGGAGCTGCCGGGAATCATGGATTTCATCGCACAAGTGCTCGCACGGAGGGTCACCTTATGAAACGGCAAGGTCTTGCTGCAATCACTGCTGCCACGGCGCTGCTGGGAGCGGGCGCAAGCGCGGCAGACAAAATGCTTGCTCCGGTCCCGGAGGCGCTTTGGGCCCCGGCAGGCCAAACGCTTGCGCTCGCGGCGCACGCTACCGGCGTGCAGATCTACGAGTGCCGGCCCGGGAAGGAGCCGGCGCATTTCGAGTGGGCTTTCAAGGCACCCGAAGCGGATCTGTTTGATGCAGCGGGCAAGAAGATCGGAAAGCACTACGCCGGCCCCACCTGGGAGTCGAGCGATGGCAGCAAAGTGGTGGGTGAAGTGAAAGCCCGCGACGACGGTCCAGACGTGAACGCGATACCCTGGCTGCTTTTGAGCGCCAAATCGACCTCGGGCAGCGGAGTGTTCGCCCGCACGGCCAGCATTCAGCGCCTGCAGACCGTCGGCGGCAAGGCTCCGGCCGGTGGTTGCACCGAGGCGCAGGCAGGTCAGGAGGTTCGAGTGCCCTACAGCGCGATGTACAACTTTTACGCGGCCGCGCCGGACGGCCGCTAGGCCCCGAGCGGAGCCACGGTCCGCGATCAATACGTCCACATCCCCGGATTGGCCGCGGTCACCTTGACGCACTTCTCGGCGCCCGTTTC
>Ga0187846_10001840_pt1 | contig 11879 bp, 8 predicted proteins | sample TC_taG_FD_161473 | JGI IMG/M metagenome (GOLD analysis project Ga0187846, IMG submission 161473) | Biofilm microbial communities from the roof of an iron ore cave, State of Minas Gerais, Brazil - TC_06 Biofilm (v2) | ecosystem: Environmental > Terrestrial > Deep subsurface > Cave > Wall biofilm ... | reverse complement strand
TCTTTTCGAGCGCCTCCAGCAAACGACGGTCGAGCCGATGGAGAATGGTGGGGCGGGCCTCGGTCATGGAGGGGTCGGGCCAAACGTCACAAGGCAAAGGGCTGACGGAGGTGCGTTCGGCAGGGTGCAGGATTAGCCGGTCGGCCCCGGGTCGAGGTCGAGGGTCCGCAGTCCGAGGCTCTCGTTCAAGGGGCGTCCGAAGACGTGGCCTTCGAACTCCTCCCCGTAGATTTCGGCGAGGACGCCGACGGTGCCGCGGAGGAGGTGGCCCGCGATCGAGCGATGATCGGGTCCGGAGAGGCCGACATGGAGGTGGACCGACGGCGCCCCCTCGACCTCCGCGATGGAACCGTGCAGCGATACCATCTCGTGCGCCGGTTCGATCTGACGCGGTTGGTACTGCTGTCCATCCCAGTATCCTACCTCGCCCGCCCGGAGCATGCCGATCCCACTCACCACCACGCTCGCGCGCAGTTTTTCCGTTCGGGCAAAATCGGCGAGCGCTCGAAAGAGGTCTTGGCCGTCATCCAGTCGGAGCATCCAGCGGGGGCCGTCGCGGATCGATTGCACGACCTCCCAAGGGCCCGGGCCGCTATGGAGATTGTGCTTGGCCGCGGCTCACTGGGGCGAATGGTTTACGTCCCGGGCGACCTTGGCGGGCAGATGAGCGACCTCCTGGTTCCGGATACCGAAGCGGCGGATCCCGAGGAGATAGTTCTTCAGTTGCGCCGAGGAGGCCGCGCGTTGGTCGCGCTCTCCGGTGGGGTCGATTCGGCGGTCGTCGCGGCCCTCGCGACGGCCGCCCTGGGCCCAGCGGCGACGGCGGCAACCGTCACCGGGCCCGCGGTCAGCGAGGCCGAAGTCGGCCGAGCGAGGACGATCGCGGAGATGCTGGGCCTGACCCACGTGCTCCTTCCGGCCGACCCACTGAAGGTCGAGGAGTACCGGTCGAACCCCGCCAATCGATGCTACTTCTGTCGCACGGTGGAGGCCGGGATGATGACGACCTGGGGCCGGGACCACGGGGTGCGACAGTTCGTCGACGGGCTGCATCTGGACGACCTCGGGGACGCCCGCCCGGGCATCCGGGCCATGGAGGAGGCGGGCTTCCACCATCCGCTGCTCGAGGCTCGGTGGACGAAATTGGTCGTTCGCTCCTACGCTCGACGCCGAGGGCTGCCGAATTGGGACCTCCCTTCCGAGGCGTGCCTCGCCTCGCGGGTCCCCCACGGGCGACCGATCACGGAGGAGTTGCTTCGGCGAATCGAGGCGGCGGAGAGCCAGGTGCGGGCGCTCGGATTCCGCCGCGTCCGCGTGAGGGTAGAGGGCTCCGGAGCCCGGGTCCTTGTGGACCCTCAGGAGGTCGAGCGCCTCCACACCGACGGAACGGCGAAGTCGGTCCAACAGTCGCTCGGGGTTCTCGGTTTCGCGCCGGTAGCCCTCGACCGTCAGGGCTACCGCCACCGGCCGAACGGATAGGGGGCGGCCGTCCTGGAAAACATCGCCTCGCCCCTCTCGCCCCCGTCCGGCCGTTTCGCGCTCGAGACCGAGCTCACGCCTCAGGGCGATCAGCCGGCGGCGATCAAGGAAATCGTACGACGGCTACGGCGCAAGGAGAAGTACGTCACCCTCCTCGGGGTGACGGGCTCCGGCAAGACGTTCACCATGGCCGAGGTGATCGCCGAGGTCCAGCGGCCGACCCTCGTGGTCTCCCCCAACAAGACCCTCGCCGCTCAGCTCGTGAGCGAATTCCGAGCCCTGTTCCCCCACAACGCGGTCGAGTACTTCGTGAGCTACTACGACTACTATCAACCGGAGGCGTACGTCCCTCAGATCGACCTCTACATCGAGAAGGACGCCTCGATCAACGAGGAGATCGATAAGCTCCGCCATCGCGCGACCCAGGCGCTGCTCACGCGAAGGGACGTGCTCGTCGTCGCCTCGGTGAGCTGCATCTACGGGCTCGGCTCCCCCCTCGATTACCGCGCGAAGGTGCTGACGCTTCGCGCCGGGGAGACTCGAGGCCGGCAGGAGCTGATCGGCGAGCTCGTCGGGATGAAGTACGCCCGGAACGACCTCGAGCTCAAACGAGGTCGTTTCCGCGTCCGGGGAGGGACGATCGACCTCATGGATGCCGGGGAGTCGATCCATCGCCTCGCTCTCGAGGGGAGCCGGATCGTCTCGATCCTCGAGCTCGACCCGGTGACGAAGGAGGAGACGCACGAGGTGCGCGAGCTCGTCGTCTTCCCCGCGACGCATTTCCTCACGATCGACGAGCATCGGGAGGAGATCCTCCGCCAGATCGAGCAGGAGAAGGTCCGGCGGGTCGCCGACCTGCTGCGCCAGGAGAAGGTGGCCGAGGCCCAGCGGCTCAAAGGCCGGACCGAGTACGACCTCGAGATGATCCGCGAGACGGGCTACTGCTCGGGGATCGAGAACTATGCCCGCTACTTCTCGGGGCGAAAGCCCGGAGAGCCCCCCTACACGCTGCTCGATTTCTTCCCGAAAGACCTGCTCGTCTTCGTCGACGAGTCCCACGTCACCGTCCCCCAGCTCTCCGGCATGTTCAAGGGCGACCGGAGTCGCAAGGACAACCTCGTGGAGTTCGGCTGGCGCCTCCCCTCCTGCCGCGACAACCGGCCGCTGAAGCTTCCGGAGTTTCTCGCGCACGTTCCCCAGCTCGTGTTCGTCTCGGCGACCCCCGCCGCCTTCGAGCGTCGCATCTCGGGAACGATGGTCGAGCAGATCATTCGACCGACCGGGCTGGTCGACCCCGAGGTCGTCGTGCGTCCGACGAAAGGTCACATCGCCGACCTGGTCGAGGAACTCCGACGCGTGACCGAGCGCGGTGAGCGAGCCCTCGTCACCACGCTCACGAAGGCGGGGGCGGAGGACCTGTCCAATTACCTAGCCAACCTCGGCCTCAAGGTGCGCTACCTCCACAGCGAGGTCGAGACGCTCAAGCGCATCGAGATTCTGCGCGACCTTCGGCTGGGTCGGTTCGACGTGCTGGTCGGGATCAACCTGCTGCGCGAGGGCCTCGACCTCCCCGAGGTGACGCTGGTCGCGATCCTGGACGCGGACAAGGAGGGCTACCTCCGCAGCGAGACCTCGCTCATCCAGACGGCCGGACGGGCGAGTCGCAACGTGCTCGGGCGGGTCATCCTTTACGCGGACCAGGTCACGGGGTCGATGGCGCGCGCGATCGCGGAGATGAACCGGCGGCGCGAAGCGCAGATCGCCTTCAACCAGCGCCATGGGATCACGCCCGCGACCATCCGAAAAGAGGTCCGCTCGCTCCTCGCGCCCGAGACGGAGGCCGTCTCCGGCGAACTGTCGACTTCCGGCCTCGGGAAGTACTGGAAGGACCGTCTCCCGCTCCTCCTCGCCAACCTCGAGGAAGAGATGCGGCTCGCCGCGGAGCGCCTCGATTTTGAGGAGGCGGCGCGGATCCGCGACCGCATCCATCGGCTCGAGCAGGAGCTGCCCGCGCTCGCCCAGCCGGCCCGGCGCGGGCGGGGCCACTGAGGGGTCGTACCGGCGCTCGCTATAACGGTAGGGTAGGTGGACGCCCGATGACCCAGGCCCTGCGCGCGCAGCCACGTGCGCCCGGCCTCGGGGGGCTGCGGCGCAGCGGCGCGGTCACCGAGCTATTGTTCCTGTTCGAGTGTCTGACCCGTGAGCCGGCCCAACTCCGACCGATCGCCGATCGCCTCGGCCTTACCGTCCAGGCGGCCAGCCACTCGTTCCGTCAACTGGCCCGCCGGGGGCTGGCCGAGCACCGCGAGGGCCGCTACCGCACCACCGTCCGAGGAGTCGCGTGGCTTCACGAGGTGCTGGGGGACCTCGCGGAGGACATTCGAGAGCGAGCGGCGCGGCTCCGCGTAATCCGCTCGTGCCGGGCGATCGCCCGCGAGCCGCTGCCGGCTCATGCGACCGTTTCCCTCGAATTGGACGACGGGCTGCTCTACGCCCGACGCGGGGCGGGCCCGGGGTCTCGGGGAAGGACCCAAGGGGCGGCGCGTCGAGGCGAACTCGTTACAGTCAGCGACCTCGAAGGAATCGTTCCGCTCGACCGGGCCCCGGTCCGGATCCTCACGCTCTCCTCGGGCGACCTCGAAGACCCGGACCTTACCCTCCGCCTGCGCCGAGCGCTCCGCGCGCATCCCGCCGGGCTCCTCGGGGCCCAGGGCCTGGAGGCGTTCCACGCCCTCCGTCGGGCAACCTCGGTTCCCGTGGTTCGCTTCGCCGTGGCCGCCCAGGTCGACGAGGCGTCTCGGTTGGGGGTCCCGAGCACGGTCCTGCTCCTTCCGTCCGAGCTCCCCCGTTTCCTCTCCCAGATGTCGGAACCGGACCCGCCACCCCTATCGGTCTTCGCCCTGGGGGGTGGCGCGGGGGGGCCCCACCGGACTCGCGCCCGCGCGAGGCGCCGAGCCCAACTCAGGGACGAGCGCTCGGAGTAGCTTTCGAACCTCCGCAATCCCTTCGACGCCCACGGCGCCCTGTCCGACAAGCGCCTCCGTGGCGCGGGTGGCATCGCCTCCGGAGAAATCCCGCCCTCGAATCGTGTCGGCGCTCAGGATGTAGGCGGGGACCGCGGGGACGTAGGGCCGCAAGTCCTCGAGATTCGCGACGTTCGACGGGCCGACGGCAAACGGCGCCACGACGATCGCGACGGCGCGCTCCAGCAGTTCGCGGTGGCGCGCTCGGACCGTTTCCCCCAGTGGGGCAAAAGGCACCTCGGCAGGATACGGGATGCCGAGCTCGTCGGCCGCCTGGGCGTCGGTGTCCAACAAGTTGAGCGGGCTCGCGCTCAAGGTGAACCCATCCTCCGAGAGCGCCTGAAAGATCGGCGCGGCGGCGCCTCCGCCCCCGACCACGTGGATCGGCCCCGCGAGGTGCGTCCCGGCAGCCCTCCGGGAAGCGGTCGTTTCGGCCGTCAGGCGGGGGAGGAGAAACGGGATGCCGGTGCGCGCGTCGACTCGGAGCTCCCCGCTCACGCCCCAGACGGTTCGGAACAGCTCCTCGGACAGCACGTCGCGGGGCGGGCCATCGACCACGAGGCGGCCTCGCGAAAGCACGACCACGCGATCGGCGAAGCGCGCGGCGAGGTTGAGGTCGTGCAGCGCCGCGACGGCCGCGTGGGTGCCGTCCTCGCAGAGTCGGCGCACGCGGTGAAGCAGGTCGAGCTGGAACGCGATATCGAGATGCGCGGTCGGCTCGTCCAACAGTAGCAGCCGCGTCTCCTGCGCCAGGGCGCGAGCGAGGAGAACCCGCTGGCGTTCGCCTCCGCTGAGTTCGAGGACACCCGAGTCGCGCCGGTCGCTCAGGCCCACGCTCTCGATGGCCGCGTGGGAAATGTCGCGATCCGTGGGCGTTTCGCCCGAGAAGGGGCGCAGATGGGGGTTCCGCCCGTAGAGGACATAATCCTCCACCGATACGTCGTCCATCGGCCGCTCCTCCTGAGGCAGCCACGCGACCCGGAGGGCGCGCTCGGGGATCGATAAACCGGTCACCGGGTCCCCGTGGAGCTTCGCCTTCCCCTCCGTCGGAGGGAGCAAACCGAGCGCGACGCGGAGCAGCGTGGTCTTGCCCGAGCCGTTCGGACCGGTGAGCGCCACGAACTCTCCCGAGCGGACCTCAAGGTCCACCGCCCGAAGCGCGGCACGTGGACCGAAACGAACGCTGACCTCGGAGAGGGAGAGCAGGGGCGTCCGAGCGGGGCTGAGGGGATCCCCGCCGATCATCCGGTCCCCTCAGCACTGGTGGGACGACGGCGGTAGAGCAGGTAGATGAAGAACGGCGTGCCGACAAACGCCGTGAAGATCCCTACCGGAAGTTCGGTGGACGGGATGACGAGCTGGGAGAGGTCGTGGGCGAGGAGCAGGAAGGCGGCGCCGACCGCTGCAGCGACCGGGAGTACCCGGCGATAGTCGAACCCAACGAGGCGCCGAGCGACGTGGGGCGCGATCAACCCGACGAACCCGATGATGCCGGCGAACGCGACGGCGAAGGCCGTGACGAACGACGCAAGGAGCACGAGCCGGTCGCGGGAGCGGCGGGGGTCGGTACCCAGGCTCTGGGCCACTTCGGGCCCGAGTTGGATCACGTTCAATCGGCGCGCGTCGAGCAGCAGGAACACGGCTCCGACGGCGAGACCGGCGAAGACGATTCCGTCGCGGCCCCAGGTCGCCCCATAGAGTCCGCCGAGGAGCCAGTAGGTGACCTGCAGGTTCCCGAGGGGGTTGTAGATGAGGAGCACGAGCAAGGTGGCCGAGAGCACGCTGTTCATTGCCACCCCGGTGAGGAGCAGCGTTTCGGTGGTGGCGCGCCGGCTCTGGGCGGCGAGTAGGATCACCCCGGCGGTGGCTAGCGCACCGATGAACGCAAAGAGGGGAACCAACAGGTTCGCGTTCGCCGTTCCGATGGCCAGAAGGAAGATTAGAGCGGCTCCGACGGTGGCGCCCGCGGAGATGCCGAGAAGAAACGGGTCGGCGAGTGGGTTTCGAAAGACCCCCTGGAGCGTACCGCCAGCGAACGCGAGCGCGGCGCCGACCAGGATCGCTAGTACCATCGCGGGGAGCCGTGCGTCCCAGACGATCTCGATTAGCGCCTGGCACGCCGAGGAGTTGATCGGTTGCGGCGCACAGGGGTTGGCCGGGAAGAGCCCTCCGGTGAGCTGGTGGGCGACGATCCTCGCCACCGTCACGGGGGGGATCGCGACTGAGCCCACGAGGGGGGAGAAGAGGACCAGAGCCACCCCGCCGATCAGGAGCGGCCAGGCCCAGGGGCTCGGTCGATGGCGCCTCGGAGCCCGGCGGCCAGCGGGCGTTCCCACCGCCAGACTAACCGGGGACGAGCGTGGGGTGGAGCAGGTGGAGGAGGAAGGGCAGCCCGACGAGGATCATCGACGGGTCCGCTTCGGTGATGTAGTTGCTATCGATTGCAAACGCCTGACCGTTCATGACCGCCGGCAACGACCCCCAGGACGGGCCCGCCTGGTACGTCGAGAGGGTGAGCCCGAAACCCGTACCGTAGACGATGACCTGTGGGTTGTCGGCGAGGACCTGCGACCCCGAGAGTTCGGGGTAAGGAATCGCGGCTCCGGCCGAGATGCTCGCGCCGCTTGCGAGTTCGATGAGGGACTGGCCGAATGTTCCGGGTCCGTAGGTGAAGTAACCGGGCGACTGACTCCCCTCAGGCGAGGCATAGTAGGTCAGCAGGACCCCGGGAAGCACCGTACCCGCGTTGGTGAGGGTAGTCGAAACGTTCTGGGCCAGGCCGAGTGCGCCCTCGAGGAGGGCGACTAGCTTCGCGGCCGTCGAGGTGACGGAGAAGAGTTGGCCGAGCAGGGTCACATCGACCAGGATCCCGCCCACCGACGACGGTGCCAGGATCACGAGAGGAACGTGGTAGGTGATGCTCGCCTCCTCGAGGTTGCCCACCGGGCTCAGCGTGGAGGCGAGCATGAGCTCGGGCGTCTTGTTGAGCAGATCCTCGGCGTTCAACGAGGGGGCGATGTCGACGCACATGGCCGAGGTAAGAGTCCATTGGGTGATCTGGGAGGCGTTGTAATCGGCGCTCAGGCCGCCGAACGCGTTGTCGCAATCCACGCCGACCACGTGGCTCCGCAAGCCCAGGCGCACCATCGAGTCCATGATGCTCGGGGCCAGCACGACTACCCGAGCGGGGTTCGGGCTCACGCTCACCTGGCGTCCCAGGTCATCGGTCAGCGCGACATTCGAAGACCCCGAGGGGGTCGAGCTCGGAGGATACACCTCAAAATACGCAGCCGTCGCCCCCACCCCGACCGCGGCGGCGACCACCGCCACCACGACCACGATCACCCACGAGACCCGGCGACGGGCTTCGGCCGGTGGATTAAAGGACATTGGAATCCGAACAAATACTCTTTCACTTAAGCCTATTGTCGCTCGAGCCCGAACCGAACGCGGAGCGAGCCGGCGGGGGCCGCTTCACAACAAAGGATATCTTCCCCGGACCTCCGGGGGAATCGGAGGGAGCATAGGCTAACCTGGCAGACCGGCGGGCTCCAGTCAGGAACGCGCGGGCGTTCCTGGTATGAGGGTCTGCGGAGGGGCGTCCTCGCCCCAATGACGAATGACTGGAGCGCGCGGAGAGACCCGCATATCGGGGTTCAAATCCCCGTGCTCCCACTACCCTCCGCCCAACTCCCGGAGCGATCTCAACCCCCAGTTCCGCTGAGCCGTCTCAATAGGCTTCGACCATGATCCCCGGAATCCGAGAAAAATCGGTGTCTCGAGTCAGGAGGATACCGTGGTGGTGCTTGGCAATCGCTCCGACCAGGAGGTCCAGGTTTCCGACGGGGGTCCCGCGTCGTGAGCATTCCCCACCAAGACGCGCTGCCTCCACCGCGATCGGTTCGGTCAGCTCGAGCACTTCGAACTGGGACACCAGCTCGAGTGCCCGCGAGAGCCGTGGGCCTCCCTGAGCGAACGCACCCACAAGGAACTCCGTGAGGGCCGGCGCCGGAATCGTCAACCTCTCGTTCCGCGAATCCAGCTCCTTCGCTCGTTCTACCGCTCGCGGAATGCCATTGGCGAGGTCGATGCAGTAGGTCGAATCCAGGCAGTGCACCGCTCAGCCCCACCCCTTACGAACCAACTCGGCCCGCCGGCGGTCGGCTTCGCGAAGTTCGGCGTAAACACGGTCGAGTGCCCGCCGCTCCTTCGCGGTCAGATCCCCCCAGATTCCGGCGAAATCAGCGAGCGGTCGCTTGGGTCGGGCGAGGCGCTTCACGGCGTCGCTAAAGCTCTCGTCGCCTTTCTTGCTTCGACGCAGGAGCGAGTAGGCTTCCTCGTCCAGGGCCACGGTCCTGCTCGCCATGATTGCATTTCATGCATGTCGGTCCTACATATATGACATTCCCGTCCAAACAGTTCGACTGGAGAGGACGGTCGAATCGGCGTCGCCCAGAGGCCGATAGCCGATCTCGAATTACCAGATCCCCGTGCCCCCATCCCCGCCGGGTGCGACGCGGTTCCGCTTCCCCGGTGAGGGCGCTCGTCGGGAAGGGCTGATGCCCCGGCTTCGGCGACGGTCCGCTGTGTCCCGGCGGCCGCCGAAGCTGCGTTTCCTCTACTCAGGCATCCGGGTCCGCAGCCTTGTGAGGTCGATTCGTTTCTGCGAAGGCCTCGGGCTCCGAGTGGTCTTCCGTGGGACGATGGACCACGGAGGGATCTACGTCCACCTGCAGCAGCCTCGCTCCCAGCGTCGTCTCGAGCTCAACTACTCTTCCCCCGGATCTTGATTCTACTCGCCCTACCCGCGTGGCGCCGAATTCGACCACTTTGGGTTCCGCACGGACGCCGTCGATCGCTCGGTGCGCCGGATGAGGAAACTCTGGGGCCAAGTACTGATCCGCGCGTGGACTGAGACGGGACAGCGCATCGGGATTGTAGCCGACCCGGATGGTTTGCCGATCGAGGTGTTTCAGCCTATACCCACGCGGCGCAGCCACCGACGATCCGTTGGGTAGAGCTGGCCCGATTCCCAGTCATACCCGCCTGCTCGCCGGAGGCTAGTCCGATAGAAACCTCGGGCCCGGGCCTACCGCTTCCGGCGGCGAACGGCCCAAACGAAGACGACGACCGCCGCGACCGCGGCGGCGAGCAGGGCGATAACTAGTATCCACCCGGTCGAGCTGAACGCGGGGGGCGGCGGCGCGGTGTGCGTCGAGGGAGCGGTCACGCTAACAGAAAGGTTCGCGGAAGCGGTTTCGCCCAGCTGATCCCGGACTTGGACGGTGACGGCATAGGTGCCGGCGGCGAGGTAATCGTGGGTCGGGCTCTTCGCGGAGCTGTACGCTCCGTCCCCAAACGTCCAGTTGTAGTTCAGGGGGGATAGCCCGCCATAGGGAGCGCTAACGAAGAGCACGGTGAGCGGAGCGGTTCCATTGGGCGGACTCCTTGAGGCGGTCACGGCGAGGGGAGCAACGACGCGGATCGGGACGCTGATGGTCACGGAATGGCCCTGGCCGTCGACCACCACGAGGCTCGCGTTGAACGCGCCTGGTGACCCGTAGGAGTGGCTGACGTCGGGAGAACCGGCGCTTCCGGAGGAGCCGTCCGCGAACGTCCAGACGTACGCGATCGGTGGAACGCCGCCACTGGAAGAACCGGTAAAGTTGACTCGGAGTGGAGCGATGCCAACGCCGGGAGTGGCCGCCGCGGTGCTGCTCAAGGCGGGATACGTCCTGACGGTCGTGTTCGAGGAGCTGACCCCCCCGAGGCCGTCCGTGGCGGTGAGCACCACGAGAAAGCTTCCCACCGTCTGGTAGGTGTGACGGACTGGTGACCCGGTGCCGTTGGGGGTCCCGTCCCCAAACTCCCAGGAGTAGCTGATCGGAGCGACACCGCCCGGGGCCGACGCGTTGATCTCCGCGGCAAACGGGATCACGCCGATGCCAGGACTCGCGGAGGCCACCGGGACAAATCGCTGCGCGACGGTGAACGCCGTCGTGGCCATAACCTGGGCCCCCACCGTATCCGTCACGGTAACGGTGACGACGACGGGACCGGAAACGTTGAATCCACAAGTGACCGAAGGGCGATCCCGAGACGGACACGCGCTGGGCAGGCCGGCGTAGGTGTAGTGATAGAAGAGGGAACCTCCGCCCGCGCTGACCGTCACGCGGGCGGCCTCGCTCTGAACGACCGGCACGGGGGCCACGGCGACGCTGGCCGAAAGGGGCAGGGCAAAACTCCACGTCTGGTTCAGATCCGCCCCGATGGCGTTGCGTCCTCCAAATAGGATCGATTCACCCAGGCTGGTGTCGAACGTTCCAGCTTCGCCTTCCCCCCAGAGCGCCGGAGGCGCCGTTGACAGCTTCCCGGAGAGGTTGAGCCAGCTTCCGTTCGAGAACGCCCAAGTGTTCGAGGTGGGGGCGTTTCCCGGTAGGGGGGTGTTGTCGCGCAGTCCCCCGAAGAGGAGCAGAAAGCCGTCGCCCGAGTCGTACACAGTAAACGCCTCTCCAAGCGGGCCCGGGTTCGCAGCTACCCGAAGGGAGGTCCATGCGCCGGCTCGGTACTCCCACGTATCGTTCAGATGGGTGCCGGCCGGGTCGGCGCCTCCGTAGAGGATTGTCGCCGCCTGAGCCGGGTCCCACAGCAGGGCATCCGAGCCTCGCTGGCTCGGGGCTCGCTGGTTCGCGACGCTGATCTCCGACCAGACCCCACCGACAAACTTCCACGTATCGTTAAGGGACGTCACGCAACCGGGGTTCTGGCACCCCGCGAAGAGGAGCACATACCCATCTCCCGCGTCGAAGGTCAACCCGGCGCTGAACCGGGCAGGTGGCGTATTGGTCAGGTTGGGTTTGGGCGAGGTGATGTTGGTCCACAATCCTGCCTTGAACTCCCAGGTATCGTTCAACACCGTCGGCCCGGCTCCCCCAAAGAGGACAACGTAGCCGTCGACCGGGTCGTAGACGATCGGCGCGGCCCTTCGCGGCGACGGTGCGGTCGGTGACGAGATGGGCGACCACTTGCCCGCGGTAAGCTTCCATGTGTCGTTGTATAGCCCCGTGGTGGACGAATTGTAACCGCCAAACAGGACGTCGTAGCCATCGGAGGCGTCGTAGGTCATGCTGAGGTAGTCCCGCGCGGGCGGTGCGCGGCCTGCCGAACCCGAGAAGTCTGTCCATCCCGCGGTGCTCACGGACGGCTTGGCTCCTGCGACGCAGGATGAAATCGACTTTGCGCCGCGGCAAGTCGGATCCGGTGATCGGGGGGGCGAGCCCGCGCGGCTGGCCAAGTCCGGGGTAACCTTACGGGGCGTATGCCCGGCGACGGCAACGTCCCCTACAGCAGCGGGTTTCGAGCCAGGGTGGGGAGCTG
>Ga0187846_10001839_pt1 | contig 11885 bp, 12 predicted proteins | sample TC_taG_FD_161473 | JGI IMG/M metagenome (GOLD analysis project Ga0187846, IMG submission 161473) | Biofilm microbial communities from the roof of an iron ore cave, State of Minas Gerais, Brazil - TC_06 Biofilm (v2) | ecosystem: Environmental > Terrestrial > Deep subsurface > Cave > Wall biofilm... | reverse complement strand
AGTGCGAGCGCGTCCGTGCCGGCGGAGAGATCAGCGCCGGACAACGAAGATATGTCGCCGAACGACGCATCGGCAAGGCCCGCATCGGCAAGCCCGGCCGTGATGTCCGGGGAGAACGCCAGCGCACCGCCCCCAAGGTCGGCGCCAACTTCCGGAACAAATGCCAGGGCGTCGGCCGGCACCGTGCCTAGAATGTCCACCCCGGCCGTGTCGGCGGCTGCGGCGCCGGCAATGTCGCCAATGCCGAGCGACGCCGCAAGATCACCACCGGCCGCTGCATCCGCAGCGGCCGCCGCCGGGATATCGCCAATGCCCAGTCCTGCAGCAAGGTCACCGCCGCCGGCCGCCGCGGCCACATCGGCACCGCCTAATGCTGCTGCTCCTATCTCCGGCAAAACAAACGGTGCAGCGAACAGCGCGGCGCCACCCAGCGTCGCCGCGAGCTCGTCAGGATGATTGATCAGGGACGACGGCGCATCAACGAGGTCGGTGCCGAGATTGCCGAAATTTCCTTCGAACAGGTCGGAGAGGAACGACATGACTCATCATCATTCGATTGGGAAAATCAAGTCATCTGGCTTGTTGGGACCAAAGCCACCTACACCTCTGTTGTTTGGGTAGGCGGTCGGAATCTGGCCGCCTCCCGGCTGTGCGATGTAGGAACTCAAGTCACCTGGAATGCCGGGCCCAAAGCCGCCTGGACCGCTGTTTACGTCGCCAACACCGGGCGGAAAAGGCGAAGGCGGCAATGTTAAACCCAGGCCGCCGATGATCGCTTGTATCAACTGCATGATCAGGGGGTTGCTGGTATCGATGCCAGCCCCTTGCAGCTGGGCGATAAGAGATTGGAATGCCGGTTGACTGCCTCCAGCGACGTCGGGCGCTATACCCCCAGTGAGGTCGATTCCGCCGAAGTCGGTGACCGTGGTGGGCGCAATGCCGCCATTAGCGCCAAGCGCCGCTTGCAGGGTGGCGATTGCCGGATTCGGTTCCGGCCCACCCGGCAACGCGACGACGCCTCCCAGCGGACCTGTCGCTGTCACGCCTGGCACCACGCCCCCCTGGCCGGGGAGGCTGGTAAACAGTCCGCCGCCCGGCTGCACGAAGTCGATGCCAGTCACGCCGCCGATTTCCGGATTCGGTTCCGGCACAACTTGCCCCGTCGCCAGCTCGACGCCTCCCGGCGCACCTGCCACGCCGCTCACGCCTGGAGACACGCCGAGGCTGGTAAACAGTCCACCACCCGGTTGCAGGATATCCGAGCCGCCAGCGTTGACTCCGCCTTGCACAAGCGAGCTTCCAGGCGGCGACTGCGCCCCCGGCTGGCCAGGCGGAGCTGGGCTAACATCTTGCGGCACCTGGGGAGACTCCATGGCCTGGACGGCGTGCTCGATGCCGGCCCAATCTACTACGCCGCTTGGCGAGATAAAAGCCGTGGCCTCGTCTACCGTCATGCCGGTCAGGTCGGCGATATCCTGTGCCGTCACCCCGGTCGGCCCGGCTGGTGCAGCGGGCGCGTCCGGTGGCGCGGGCGAATCAAAGATGCCGGGCGCAACGCCGGCCGCGATTGCCGCAACGTCGATGCCTTGCGTGGTGTTCGGCGCCGCGAAGCCGCTAATGCCGAGCTGAGCAGCCAGGGAGCTGGCAAATTCCTGGGCGGTGGTTCCGACCGGCGAGGATGTAAACGGCCCCGCTGGTGCATCTGGGGGAGCGCCGAAAGGACTAGTAAAGCTCGCAATATCATTGATGCCGAGCGCCTCGGCCAGCGATTGCGTCTCTATGCTCGGATCAGGGCCAAGGAATCCGGGGTTCGACGGGTTCGGGTTCGACGGATCGGTAAATCCCAGGCCAGCCAGGTCAGCTGCACCAAAAATGCCGTCCGTCGGGCTGCCACCGAAGCCGCCCCCGCCTGTTGCGCCTGTTGCGCCCTCACCCGCCGCGGCGCCCGCGCCCGCCGCGGCTCCCGTCACTCCCGCCGCGGCACCGGACTGATCTGATGCGCCCGCACCGAAACCACCGCCGGCCGGGCCGCCAAATCCCTGATCGCCGCCAAATCCTCCGGGCCCAAAGCCGGCCCCTGACTGTCCCTGATCGCCCGTTGCCGCAGCGCCGGTAACGCCGGCCGTCGCCGACGACATATCGGTCGCGCCAGCACCGAATGCCCCGGTCGAGCCGCCGGTCGGACCGCCGGTCGGACCGCCGTCGGCCGGACCGCCGCCGGCCGGACCGCCGCCGGCCGGACCGCCGCCGGCCGGACCGCCGCCGGCCGGACCGCCGGCCGGACCGCCGGCATCATCGCTGCTACCGCCGTCATCGCCGCCGCCATCGCTGCAATGAGCGCGGCGAATCAGTTTCCAGACCCAGCGGGGTAAGTCTTGATCCATCGTATACCCCACGGTTCAAAGCCTAATTTGTGCAGCAGCTGGCTGCCGACGCCCATGCGGATATTGTCGCCGATCCGCGTCACGCCCGCTTTGTGCAGGACCGCATGACCCATTTCCTTGAGCTGGCGACCGATGCCGCGCCTGCGAAAATCGGGCAAAACATACCACAGATCGTCGGCGGCGCACCGCTCGTCAAAGTGCAGGTCGCGATACCAGAAATGACAGGAATAGCCGACCGGACGCATGGGAGCATCGCTGTGACGCGCCACCATCCACACCAGCCGCCCCGCACGGTCGAGATCGGCGTACCTGTTAAAATCCAGCTTGAACGGCCGGGAGCGCACCTCCATGCCGTGTGCCTCGAACAGCTGTTCGAAGTCACTTGCCGGCGGCGGGAAAGTTTCACGGTGAAAGCTGATTTTGTCAGGCAGCGTTGAAGGCCTGGTCAAGGAGGAGGTGTTCGGCATTGTGCAAGTCCTGCCATTCGTAGAAAGCCGCTGGCTTGGTGATGTCGAAGCCCGACAGATCAACCCCGGTCACATTCGCAAACGGCCTGACCAGCTCATGCCACTTCTCGTGGGAATCGAGCCAAAACACGATTTCAGGCTTGGCAAGCCCAACCAGGTGCAGGATCGGGAACGGTGCTATGACCACGGCAGGTGTTCGCGCCGCGAGCGCACTGTTGTAGCGCAGGTGTTGCCGGTAGTGGCCGTCGGCCCACAATCCGAGGCCCGGCTGATCGCCGAACGCTACGACGTTGGCGGCAAACTCACTGGCCATTTAAGGAATCGTGCCCCAGATCGCAGCATCGACGTATTCGAACGCCATCGCATTAAGCGCAAACTTCGATACCGTGCCCGACACCGTGCCGCCGATGACTTTGCCCTCGCCTTGCGCAGCGGTGTAGGGGAACCGGTAGCCGCCGCCTACAAAGGTTACTGCTGCCGGGGAGTTGTTCTGCCAGTTGACCTGTTGCCCCAGGTTATTAATCCAGATGATAAGCGCCGCCGCATTAAGCGTATGCCCATCGGCGGAATTTTCCGTCTCGGCGGTGAGCAGGAATGACTGAGCTATTCCGGACGTGACCGCAACGCCGGCCCGGATGACTCGTTTTGATAGGAGCGGCGCCCGGTTCGAGGATAAGGCGGATTTGAACAGAACAGAAACGGTGGCGCCGGGCGTTTGCAGCAATTGTGTGACGTCGCTGCCGCTGGATGCGAACGTATCCCACTGCTGGGTCGACCCCAGGAAGATCGCCATGATCGCCAGCAGCGCATTGCCCTGGCTGACGATCCACCACTGGTCGTTCTGGTAGGCGCAGATGATCGTGCGGGTGCCCTGCACCGGGTCGAGGTAGCGCAGCAGCAACAGATAGCAGTGAATCGAGCCGCCGGCCGTCACCGTCGAGTGCACGTCGTTGAGCGAGGACGACATCGGCAGCGAGAAATCAGCAAGCGCAAAAATGCCGTCAAGATCGTCGGAAATCTTGCGAATCGACGCGCCGAAAATCCCGTAAACGCCCGCAGTGTTGGCGAACAGGACCAGGCGGTTGTACGACTGGACCGTCATCGGGAAGGTGGTGCCGATGTCTGAGGCAAGGGTGAGCGGCGTAAACAGCGTGATCGATGAGGACACCGTGATCGATCCGATCTGCCTGACGGACGAATCGCCAAAAATGTAGAGAAAGTTGTTCTTGTTGCGGATGCCAGTGATGTTGTGGGAGAGGTCGTTGTCCAGCACCGTTGTCGAGCCTGCCGCGTTGGCGGTGTTGGTGTCGTCATACCCCGCGGTGCCGGTGAAATTGAGAATTCGGTAATTGCCCTGGGCGTTCGCCGAGGCCCACCAGACGCGGCCGGCGAATACGTCAAGCGTGATCCCTGAGGTGATCGGCCAGATGCGCGCGGTCGCGGTTGCGACCGTCGTGTTGGACCCGGTGAAAACCACCGTGATCGCATCGCCGGCCTTGTACCCAGATCCCGGGCTGGTCAGCGTGACGGCAACAACAAACTGCGCCGACCCCGACCCTCCCATCACCGCAGTTGCGGTCGCACCGGAACCTGATCCACCAGTGAAACTGACTGCCGGCGCTGCAGAATAGCCGCTGCCGCCGTTCGTCACATTGATGTTGGGCGACAGTCCGCCGCCCTTGACGAACAGCGTCCCGTCCCACGTCGCATAGCCGCCCGTCGGATCCATGATCAGGATGCGCTGCGACGCGTAGGTTGTCATATCCGGCGTGGTGGAGAACGTGGCCGCTGCCGCGACCGTGGTCTGTGCTCCGCTGTTGGCATTGACGGCCGTGCATGAGCCGTCGGTGGCGAAAAAGATGTCGTAATCGATGCCGGCGATATTGGCAGGGAATTTCCGCGTCACGGTCTTTGCGGTGACGACGGTCAGCGTCGCTGCGGCACCGTTGACCGATTGCCACAGATTGGGCGCGAGCGGCTGGAGGTTTTCGGCCCATGCGCACTCATCGTCTGGCAGGTTTTGCCGCGCCACCTTGGTATTCATCTTTTTCCAGCCGAGATAGGCCAGGAACTTGTTGGCGGCGGGCTGCTCTTGCTGTGGTGCAGGCATTTGTCAGCGCGCCACCATGCGCTGGAAATTCCGGTTGTAAATGTTGGGAATACGCACGTCGCCGATCCCGGTGACGATCTTGGGCACCATCGCATCATATTGCCGCTGCATGAAACCCACTCGCGCTCGCCCGGCGTCCTGGTCCTTCATCAGCAGGAACGCCGCGGCAGCGAACTGCGGCGCCAGCGTCCAGGGATCTTGAATCTGGCTGTCGAAGTCCGTCAGGTTCACCAGCGGGGAGGTGAAAAACGTGCAATCCCATTCCGACAAATAGAGCTGGTTCGGCGGCGGCTGGATATAGATTTGCTGGGCCTGCGGCATGACCGTCCAGGCGCCAGGTGTCGAGGCGAATTGGATTCCCAGGATGCGGGCGTAGGCCTGGAACAGCGGGAATTCGATGTAGCGCAGCGTCGTCCGGATGCCGTTGAAGATGTAGGTGATGGTAATCGGATAGAGCAGGTTTATCAGGGTGACCGCAGTTGCGCCAGCACCAGTGCCGATGCCTCCCACCGTGACCGCCGGGGCGGCCGTGTAGCCCTGTCCCCATTGCGTGAGCGTGATCGAGGTGAGCACGCCGCCGCTGAGGTTGCCGAAGCCCAGCGCGGTGACGCCGCCCGCAGGCGCCGACGTGAAGGTGACGGGCACCGTTAGCCCGGCGCCGTAGTTGCTGCCCCCGGAGGTGACGTTGGCGCCGGCCACGGCACCGTTCAGATTGTAGATTTCCTGGTTTTGCAGGAGTTGAACGCCGGTCACCAGCGAGCGTACGCACTTCATGTCCATCGAGGTGACACGGCGGGCGTCATTGATGCGGCTGATGACGCGCGCAACCGGCCACGACACGCCGATGGCATCGTGTATCAGCTCTTGAACGTCGTTGACGTAGTCCTGAAGCTGCACGGCCGCCCTCCTCTAGCGGGAGGGTAATCAGCCCAGGGGAACAAATCCAGGGGCGGACGGCGGCTCGGCCGCTTTGCGGCGGCGGCCAAGTTTAACCGGAGAGCCCTTGCGCCGTCCGACCTTCGTGTCTAGCTCGCCAACGGGCTGGTCAGGACGCGGAGCTCTTCCCGTTGCTTCCATCGTCGGCATGCTATCGATGTCAACCACCCCGTCATCGGCGAGGTTGTCCGCGCCTTTTTTGCGCCACTCGTACTCCTCATCCTCAAGTATGATGTTGGCGGCATAGACCTGGAACAGCATCGGTGCATCCGGGCCAGCGCCCGGCTCGCGCAGGACATATTCGGGGGTGTTCCAGCCGTAGCGCTTGGCCATGTGGAGCGCGCGGCCTTCGATGTCCTGGGGATAGCCGAAAAAATGCTGCGCCTGCGCCTGGGTGATGCTCACCGGCTCGTTCGGCTTGAAGGTGAACGGCACACCGTCAAACCGGTCCTTGATGAACCGGTTGTTGCGGTTCGTGACCTTGACGAAGACCGGCGCTGAGGCCGGCAATGGGTCAGTCTCGTTTACCAGGTCGATCATTGCACCCTGCCTTGGAGAATCGTCACATCGTTGATACCGCCCAGATTGGCGGCCGGGACCGTCCCGGCCGTGGTGTTCGGACCGCCGCCGACGCCCACACTGCTCGCGCTCTGAATGCCGAATCCGGGATCTTCGACCGTGAAGACGCCGGCCGTTGACGACACCTTGCCGCGGATCGGGCGCGGCGTGAAAAGGTTGTTGTTGCTGTTGGTCACCACCAATCCCAGCGAGGTGATGGCGGGGTTGCCGACCACATAGCCGACGCCCGGGCCGGCGGGCGTGACAGAGGAGCCGGTCGCGACGTTGCAGCAGAACGAGAAGATCGGCGTCGCCGCCGCGGCGCCAAGCGAGGTGCCGCCGAACGAGATGGCGCCGGCCTGCGAGCCCGTATAGAGCGCTCCGTAATACGTCATCACGATAGCGCTAAGCGTGCCCGATCCCGTCAGCGCCACCGGAGTTAGCAGCGCGCCGAGCGCTGAGGAAATGTTCTGCTGGTAGAGCGAGCCCGGCCACACATTGTTCGGATGCACCAGGCCCGGGGCAATGCCGGACGCCGGCAGGCCTTGGGCAAACTGAGTATCGCCAGGCGTTGACGCGCTGCCGGGCCAGCGCGGGGCGCCGGAGTAGAACTGCGGCTGCGGCACCACATAAAAGTTGGGCGACACCGCGTAGCCTGCCCCGGCGTTGACCATCGTGATGGCGGTGATGACGCCGGCCGCCGAAATGGTGGCGATCGCAGTGGCCTGGATACCGCCGGGCGGGGGAGGGTCAATGGCGATAAGCGGCGGGACCAGGAAGCCGGAGCCGCCTTGCGTAACGGTCGGCGCCGCCACCGTGCCGCCGACCACGACATAGCCCTGCGCGTTGGTGGTGGCGCCGCCCGACGCCGAGGCGCCGAATGTGACGGTCGATCCGGTCTGCACCGGACCGATGCCGTTGGTGCCGCCCGAGCCGGCGTTGGTGATCGAGCCGCCGACGATGACGCCGGACAGGTTGACGAGGCGGTAATTCGTCCCGTCGGACGAGATCTGCTCAACCTGGCCCTGATAGCACTGCGTCGCGCGCCACTGTGCCGCGCCCTGGTCCCAATATTCCAGGACCGTCTCCTGTCCCGGAATGACGAGGAACTCGCCGAACGGCACCAGGTACACGCCGCCGGATTGCAGCATCACGGCGCCGGGCGACCCATCGGTGGCTGGCGATGAGATCGGGAACGGAAAAACACCGCCTAGACGTGGCATGATGGCCCCCTCAAATCGGCAGGAATTGCAAGCCGTCGATCTTGGCGTGACACTTCGGTTTCACGTCGACCAGCTCCAACAGCGACAGAATCGCCGAAATCCAGCCGAACTGGTTGTTGGGAAGAGTCGACTCGAAGCCGGTGAAGGTGAACGCCGCCCGCTCGTGCAGGAACAGCGTCAGGTAGTTGGTGTTGATCAGGTAGAGCGTGCCCTCCGGGCAGTAAGGGTCGGCGTAGACCGGGATTCCGGCGATGTCGAGGGCCTGGAACGACGAATGGCCGATGAAACCGGCCGACGCCTCCAGCCGGTCGCTCGGGTTGATGTTGTAGCGTTCCTGGGGGGTGAAATCCTGGGTTAGCATCGTCCAGGTGCCGACGCCGCAGATGGCGATCGTCGGCATTTCGCCGGTGGTCTTGGTGACCTGGCCGATGTACTGGACAATGAGATTGCGGGTCGGAATCGTCGAGCCCGCGTTATGGACGTAAGTCGATTTCCAGAACTGGTTGGTGTTGCGCGCAACACCGCCGTAGACGTTGGCGAAAGTGCCGTCGTCGATCGCCGCCGGCAAACCCACCATCTGCTGGACGTTGGCGACGTTGTTATACAGCGTCGTGGCAAAGGCGTCGATCGTGACATTGGTGGCGTCGTTCATCCTCGCATCGATCAGGGGCACAATCGCATAGTCCACCTGCACCAGGCCCTCGAATCCGAGGAACGGCACCGGCGTACAGTAGGCTTTCAGGTTGAACTCGGCGTTCTGAATACCCGGTTGCGTGCCGGGTTGCTGAAATGCGCCGGAATAATCGACCCACTGGCCCGACACCATCGGGTTGCCCTGGATCGGTGCGGTGATCGGCGACAGTCCGCCGCTCGCCACCTGCGCGCTGGAGAGCAGGCACGCCATCAGCGGCGCTGCCTTCCAGATTTGCACATAGACCCGCGGCATGAAGGCGCGGCGAACGACGTTAGTGAGCTCGGCGGCTATGGGTCCCTGGGCTGGGATGATTCCTTGGCCAAATTGCGGCATTTTGCGGTTCCCCTCATTGAACGAGCCCGCGTCACGCCGCGAACGACCGCGGCAGCGTCCTGAGCTTGAATTCGTCAATCACCCGGTAAGCGGCGTTTTTCGACGCCGCAATCGGGTCTTTTTTGAACTTGTCAAACGGGATGTCCTTGCCGTCGCGGCCGATGACGGTGGGGAACTCCCAGGTCGGCGACGGCACCTCGGCCTGCGCAGGCTGCGGCGGATGCTCGGCGTCGTAGAGAATGGCCCCGTCCTGGTAGGAGTGATAATTGCGCGCCGTCATCAGCTTTTCGATGTCGGTGATCTGTTCGGCGGTGTACCTGCCGCTATCGACCAGGTGTTTTTTGTCGCGCTGCTGTGCCGCGACCGCCTCGCTGATCTGCCTGTTGAGTTCTTTTTCCTCAAGCTTTTTCTCCAGTGCGGCAAAACGGCGGTTGATCGCGACATCGCCGAATGCCTTGCCCAGCCCGTTGGGATCGGCGCGGAAGGCCAGCTCGGCAACCAGCGGGCGCAAGGCCGGCTCGTGCGCGGCGCGGGCGATAAAATTAGACAGCCGCACCATTTCCATCGGCGGAATGTTCAGCGGGGGACGGGGAGCGGCCGGTGCGGCAGCCCCAGGACGTGCGGCTGGCTGGCCGGTCGGATTGGCAGGCCCTGGTGCCGTCAAATCGGCCTCCCCTTCCTTGACCATTCGGTTGCAGTGCCGAGCATCTTTTCGTGCTCGCGGTTGCGTTCGGTGTTGGGCCAGCCGCCGCCCATCGATGGCAGGCGGAACGGGTTACGGAAATCCTTGGATTCTCCCATCGTCTTGAGCACCTCCTGTTTGGCGGGAATATGCGGCATCGCTTTCCAGGGGTCGTGCCGGGCCATCAGATCGGCCGCCCGCGCACGGCCTGGGGCCCGCCCTTCTCCAGGGTCATCTTGTTCTGCTCAAACTTGCCTTTGGCGGCAGACGCAAAACCGCCGAACTTCATGTACGTCGGCGGATTGCGGAACTGGCCAGCTTCCATGCGGCGGCGGTTGAGCTCGCGGGTGTCAACGCCCTTCGGCTTCAAGAAATCTTCGGCCATGTGCTCCTCCTAAATCCCCATCATGCCGGCGGACGCGCCAGCGCCTGCTGGGGCGCCGCGCAGCGGCGGCGGACCGCCCGGCGCGACCGGTGCCGCGTTGCCTAGCGGTGCGGGCGGTTTGGGCGCGCCGGCCGGCGGACCCTCCTCGGGCTGTGCTTTGCCGAACGCTGCGGTCAGCGTAGACAAAGCACGGCTCGCCGCCTTGAACTGTTGCGACTGCGGTTGTCCCTGATAATGCTGCATCAGCACCATCATCTGCTTGATCAGTGCGCGAAAGCCGTCATCGGCCAGCGCCCGCATGCCCTCGCCTCCGCCGGGCTGCACCATCGGCGAGGCCCCAGGCCCCGGTGGGCCACCAACGGGGGACTTGGGAAGGTTGAGAGTGCTCGGCACCGGGGCTGGGCCGGCGCCAGGCCTCCCGATCGGCGGCATCGGCACTGGCATGGGGCTGAATTGATACTGCAAAAATACAATTCACACAATTACCCAAAAAATGAAAGCGGTTCCCGTGGTTTCATGACCGGGAACCGCTGCCCACAACCAAGGAGACCTCCCCCGCTTGCGGGGGAGAGGGGTGGGGGGTGGGGATGCTCCGCGTCAATCCGCGATACGCCTAGGGGTGCGTCACCCTGATCCTAGCCTATGGGCTTGGCGACCCCACAGGTTCCCCCCAAACGCTTACCGGCGGCGGCCCCGGCGGCCACCCCGGCGACGCCGGCGCTGGTGATAGCGCGTCTTGACGATGGCCGGCTCGAAAGCCGCGAAATCGAAATCATCGAAATCCATGTTGTGCGCTCCCTTTAGGCTCTTGGCATCTTCACTGATGCCGGGTCTTGGGCCGTGTGCACGCGGTTAATCTTAAGACGATGACGGTTCCTTGTAAAGAAGTGAACGCACCGCACAATCCTTGTGGCTTCAAGCAGTTTGTGTGCCGCATAATCACGCTTTCCTCTTTGCCTGCCTGCCGCCGCCCGGCACAATGCCGCGCGCCAGCATCGCCTCGGCCTGGTGGGCCTCTTGCTGCTCCTTTTTCCTGATGTCGTGGAGCACGCTGTCAAGCGCCGGCGGCTTGAGCATGCGGGCGAACTGCTGGTTCCTGATGACGCCCAGCTTCTTGAGCAGCACCGCCTTGGATTCAGCCTCATCTGAGAACAGCGGTGAGTATTCGTGGCCGTCAACACGCATCTTGACCTCGCCCCTGATCTGCGCGGGGTGGAACGACTTGCCGTTTTCGTCGATGATCTTCGAGCTGTCGTGCATGATCTTGAGCTTGAGCCCGATGTCGCCGATGCGCACCAGCGAGGGTTTGAGGCGCTCGGCGGTCTTCTTGATGCGCCCGGAACCGGTTTTCTTGAGCTGCTGGGCGTGCAATCCCGAGCGCACCCCGCGCTCGCCCTTGCCGCTGACCAGTTCGGTGAGGCCGGAGGCCTCCAGGAACATGGCGTCCATGCGGTCGAACTCGGCGAAGATGTCGGGCGGCATTTCGGGGCGGTGCTCCTCGACCTTGGCGCCGACCATCTGCTCTAAAACGTAGGTGTCGGCGCCGCCGAAGGCGGCGGCCTTTTCGTCGGTCAGCCCCGACATGCCGGTGAACGACCGCGACGGATAAGCCTGCTTTTCGAGGATGTCGGCGATCTGGTCGAGGCGTTCCAGCAGCCACTCCTGGAGCAGCACCAGCTTGTCGACATGGGCGATTCCCCAGAAATAGTTGTGCTTGGCGAAGGGCTGAACCACCGTGAACGGATGTTCCTGGGGGATAAAGTAGTTGGTTTCCGACGGCTTGAAGCCGTCGAACGCCGCCATGTAGCCCCACGCCTCCTGGTTGCGCGATTCTTCCTTTAAGCGGGTGAGCGTCTTCTTGGAGTCGCCGACCAGCATGTCCTCGACCACATGAAAGCAGCGGTAATCCTCCGCCAGGTCGTCCCAGCACCACAATTCAGTGAAGATCACACCGGGTGGTTCGGTCTTGGCCTGATAGGTGGCGAGCGGTGCGTAATCCGGGTTGACCTGGCCTAGAATATTTCCTGCGAGATTGGTGCCGCCGGTCGAGGCGATGATCATGCGCTGGAGCATTTGCGGGAACGGCGAGATCGACGGCTCGTGCTTGACGGCG
>Ga0187846_10001838_pt1 | contig 11889 bp, 11 predicted proteins | sample TC_taG_FD_161473 | JGI IMG/M metagenome (GOLD analysis project Ga0187846, IMG submission 161473) | Biofilm microbial communities from the roof of an iron ore cave, State of Minas Gerais, Brazil - TC_06 Biofilm (v2) | ecosystem: Environmental > Terrestrial > Deep subsurface > Cave > Wall biofilm... | reverse complement strand
TCGCGATACCGGACCGGTCACCAGAAGCATGTCGGCGTGGCGCGGGCTGGCGACGAAGCGAATTCCCAGTCCCTCGATGTTGTAGTACGGATTGGCGAGCGCGTGGATCTCCAGCTCGCAACCGTTGCAGGAGCCGGCGTCGACGTGCCGGATCGCCAGCGCGCGCCCCAGGATGCGCAGGATCTCGCTCTGGATCCATTGCGCGTTGGTGCGCCACTCGATTTGCGCCTGCGGAGCTCGCTGGCTCAGCACGCCTTCCTGAACGATCTTGCGGATGGTCGGCCACATATCAAAGGTCGTGCCCCGAGTAGCTGAGATTGAACGATTTGTTGATCAACGGAAAATCCGGAACGATGTTGCCGATCACCGCGTGTTCCAGCAGCGGCCAGTTCTGCCAGGACGGGTCGTGGCAGTGGCAGCGCCGGATCACCCCGTACTGATCCAGCTCGAGCGCGACCAGCACCTCGCCGCGCCAGCCTTCGACCCAGCCGACTCCGCATGCCGTGCTGGCGACCGCAGCCGGGGCGGCGTGGACTTCAGCCGCAGGATCGGTCTCTTGCAGGCGATTGGCGATGGCGCGGAGCAGCCGCAGCGATTCCAGCGTTTCGTCGAAGCGCACCGCCACCCGCGCTGCCACGTCTCCCTGGCTGTTGGCCGCGTGCGCGACCCCCAGCTCAGCGTACGGTGGAAGCGCGAAATCGCCACGCAGATCGTGCACCTGCCCGCTCGCGCGCCCGGCAAGTCCGGTCAATCCCAGCCGCGAGGCGAGCTCCGGCGCCACCCGTCCGGCGCCGGCGAAGCGATCCTGCAGTCCCGTGTGCTCGTCGTAGATCAAGCGCAACTGTGCGACCTCGTGCCCGATCTCGGTGCACTGCCGTTCGAGCGCCTGCAGCAGCATGTGGCCGGGATCACCGCGCACTCCACCGGGCACAACGTAGTCCATCAGGTAGCGGTGACCGAATGCTGCCGCGTTCAGCCGCAGCCAGTCTTCCTTCAGCCGGGAGAACTGTGCCAGGCCGAACGCGAACCCCGCATCGTTTCCGAGCGCGCCCAGGTCCCCCAGGTGATTGGCGACGCGCTCGCGCTCCAGCGCCAGGGCCCGCAGCCACTGCGCGCGCTGCGGCACCTCACACGTGGCGGCCGATTCCACCGCCATCGCGTAGGCCCAGCCGTATGCGACGGTCGAATCTCCACTGACCCGCGCGGCCAGGCTCGCGCAATCCGGATCGAGTGGCTCGTGGCCTTCGAACAGCTTTTCGATTCCCTTGTGCGTGTAGCCCAGCCGCTGCTCCAGGCGCAGCACCTTCTCGCCCACCACGGCGAAGCGGAAGTGGCCCGGTTCGATGACGCCGGCATGCACGGGTCCGACCGGGATCTCGTGCACGCCGTCGCCTTCGACCGGAACGAACGCGTACGGATCGTTGCCGACCTCGAACTTCTCGCGGCCGGTGCGTTCCGCCAGCAGCGGGTGGTAATCGGCCGGCCAGGCGTCGTGGCGCAGCCACGGGCGAGCGTCGTGATGCTCCTCGGGAACGAGCCCGAGCAGATCGACCATGGCGCGCTGCATCCGCGCCGCAGCCGGGAATACGTCGTCGACCGCCGGATACACGCGCGGCGAATCGGCGACGGGCAGCGTCAGCCACGCCAGGCCGCTCGAGGTGGCGTAGGCCGCGTGGACGGCGAACTGGCCGTCGATCGGGCGGCGATCCGCGCCCCACAGGCTCACCAGCCGCCCGCCGAGCGAACGCACCAGGCTCGCAGCGGCCTTCCACGACTTGCGCGCGATGCCCGCTCGGAACACCGGCATCGGCCCGTACAGGCGCTCGAACGTGCAGTGCAGTCCCGGCAGCACTCAGCCTCCGATCAGGCTCGCCGCCCGCATGTACCAGCTGATCAGGAACGGCGGGATATAAAGGCCCAGCGCCAGTCCTAGCCCGAGGTGCGTGAACACGGGCACCAGCGCGGGCGGGTGCGGCAGCCGCTTCATCGCGGCGGTCTCGCCGAACACCATCGGCTGAACGCGCGCCACGATGGCGGCGAAGGCCACCGCCAGTGCAAGCAGCAGCAGCGGAGCGGCCCACGGCAGCTGGCGCATCGCCGAGGTCAGGATCACGAACTCGCTGGCGAACACTCCGAACGGCGGCATGCCGACGATCGCGAGCGAGCCGATCATCAGGCCCCATCCGACCGTCGGGCTGATCTGCAGCAGGCCTCGGATCTGATCCATTGCCTGGGTGCCGGCTTTTTGCGCTGCATGCCCGACCGCGAAAAAGATGGCCGACTTCGTGAGCGAATGCATCGTCATGTGCAACAAGCCGCCGAAGTTGGCGATCGGCCCACCCAGCCCGAACGCGAACGTGATCAACCCCATGTGCTCGATCGACGAGTACGCGAACATGCGCTTGATGTCTCGCTGGCGATGCAGCAGGAAGGCGGCCAGCAGCACCGACAGCAGCCCGAAGGCGACCATCGCGCGGCCCGGCAGGCCATTGCCGAGCGCGCCCTCAGCCAGCACCTTGCAGCGCAGGATCGCGTACACCGCCACGTTCAGCAGCAGTCCCGACAGCACTGCAGAGATCGGGGTCGGCCCTTCCGCATGCGCGTCGGGCAGCCAGTGGTGCACCGGCACCAGGCCTGCCTTGGTACCGTAGCCGAGCAGCAGGAACACGAACGCGAGCGACATGATGGTCGGCTCCAGCTCGGTCTTCACCGCATCCAGGTGCGTCCACAGAAGCGCTCCGGCGCCGCTGCCGATCACGCGGTCGGCCGCCAGATACAGCAGCACCGTGCCGAACAGCGCCTGCAGCACCGCGACGCCGCACAGGATGAAATACTTCCAGCCGGCCTCGAGCGCCGCAGGCGTGCGGTAGATCGACACCAGCAGCACCGTGCACAGGGTCGCCGCTTCCATCGCCACCCAGAGCACACCGAGGCTGTTGGTGGTCAGCGCCACCAGCATCATCGCGAGGAACAGCTGATACATCGCGTGATACAGCCGCATCCGGGGCGCCGTCATTCGTCCGTGCTCGACCTCGATCCGCATGTACGGGCGCGAAAAGATCGAAGTGGTGAAGCCGACGAACGCGGTGAGCGCAACCAGGAACACGTTCAGCGGGTCGACGAAGAACAGCTCACCGTACGCGGTCGACGCACCGTCGCGCGCGATGATTGCCGCCAGCCATAGCGAGCAGCCGGCAGCGACCGCCGAAGCCAGCACGTTGATGGCCGCGCCGATGCGGCTGTGTCCGATCAGGGCGAGCAGCAGCGCGCCGGCGAACGGGCTGGCCAGCAGCACGGTCAGCGGCAGTTCGGCCGTTGCCGATGCAAACATGTTCATTCTTCGCGCAGCCGTTCCAGGTGCCGCGTGTCCAGGCTGTCAAACTGTTCGCGGATCTGGAACAGGAACACGCCCAGGATCACGAAACCCATCAGCACGTCCAGCGCGATCCCCAGCTCCACCAGCATCGGCATGCCGTTGGTGGCCGCGGTGGCCGCGAACAGCAGCGAGTTCTCCATCGACAGGAACGCGATCACCTGGGCTACCGCCCTGGCACGGGTGATCATCATCAGGAACGACAGCAGCACGCTCGCCAGCGCGATGCCGAGCGTGGAGCGCGCCACCGAGGAGGCGAGCGCCGCGATCGGGGTGGCGAGGTTGAACGCGAACACGACCAGCACGATCCCCAGCAGCATCGTCAGCGGCGCATTCAGCAGCGGCTCCACGTCCCAGCGCACCTGCAGGCGGTTGATCAGCCGGTGCAGAAGCGCGGGCAGCAGCACGACTTTCAGCAGGAAGGTGGCGGCGGCGGAAGCGTATAGATGCGGCTGCGCTGTCAGATAGCCGACGTCCAGCGTTGCCGCTGCCAGCGCCAGCCCTTGCGCGGTAAAAAGATGCACCAGGTTCAACACGCGCCGCTGCGTGATCATCGCGAAGGCAAGGATCAGCAGCAGGGCTGCGAACAGGTTGATGGCCTGGGTGAGAAGGGCAATCATGGATGGCGGCGAGCGGTCGACTATGCCTCCAGCAATCCGTGCACCAGCAGCCCGATCACGGCCAGGACGAAAGCGGTCGCGAGGAACTCCGGCACCCGGAAAATTCGCATCTTGGCGCTGACTGTCTCGATCAGCGCGAGCAGCAGACCGCCGATCGCCAGCTTGCCGGCGAGCGCGGGCAGCGCCACCAGCATCGCCAGCGGCGCGTGCGCGTCCGCCACTCCATACGGGAAGAAAAGCGCCAGCCCGATGCACGAGTAGGCAAACAGCTTCAGACTCGCGGCCCACTCGATCAGCGCCAGGTGGCGGCCCGAGTACTCCAGGATCAGAGCTTCGTGCACCATCGTCAGCTCCAGGTGCGTGGCCGGGTTGTCCACCGGCACGCGCGCGTTCTCGGCGAGCGAGACGATCGTGAACGCGACGCCGGCGAATGCCAGGCTCGGATACAGCTGGAAATGGCTGTGCGCCACCTTGTTGACGATCGCCGTGAGCGAGGTCGAATTGCTGATCAGCGAAGCGCAGAACAGCGACATCAGCAGCGCCGGCTCGGCCAGGAAGCCGATCAGCATCTCGCGGCGCGCACCCATCGTGCCGAACGCGGTGCCGACGTCCATCGCCGCCAGCGAGATGAACACCCTTGCCAGCGCGAACACGCCCACCAGCGCGATTGCATCGGCGGCGGGAGCCAGCGGCAGGTCGGTGGACAGCGCGGGCACGATCGCGCAGGCGAGCGCCATGCAGGCAAACACGACGTAGGGCACGACCCGGAATAGCGGCGATGCGTTCTCCGCCACCACGGCTTCCTTCAACAGCAGCTTGTGCAGCACGTAGTACGGCTGCAGCACGCTCGGCGCGGTCTTGTTCTGCAGCCACGCGCGCCACTGGTTGACCCACCCCACCAGCAGCGGCGCCGCTGCCAGCGCCACCGCCAGCTGCAGCAGCTGGGCCACGAACGCGAAGGGGCTGATCGGCATGGTTTGCCCGGGCGCCTAGTCGCTGCCGATTCGGCGGCGGTTGCAGTCCATCAACGCCCCGCCAGCAGCAGCATCACGACCAGCGTCGCGAAGCTGTAGAGCAGATAAATGGCGATGCGCCCCTGTTGCACGCGCCCCGCCAGGCTCGCCGCACGCTCCACCATCGCCTGCACCGGCTTATAGATCCAGTGCCAGAAATGGTCTTCGACGATGACGCGGTAGCGCGGCCGGGTGTCGAACGCCGACGGCAGTTCGCGCCGCATCCGGAACAGCGGCTCGAAGATCTGCCGGATCGGCTGGCCAAATCCCTCCGCAGTGTCCTGCATCCGCGCGTTGCGCTGCCCGAATCCGCAGTCCCACGCCGGAGCGCGCCGCGCGCGGGCGTGATAGACGATGTGCACGAGCAGCACCGCGAACAGGGTGCCGGCCGCCACCGCGAAGGCGAACACGAGGGGGCTGTAGCTGGCGCGTTGCAGTGAGACCGGAGCGAGCACCAGCCAGCCATTGGCATGCACGGTCGCACCCAGGCCGAAACCGACCAGCATGCGGGTCACCGGGTCGATCACATCGATCGCCGCGATCGGCGCCAAGCCCAGGCCGACGCACAGCGCAGCCAGCCAAGCCAGTCCAATGCGCTCCAGCGGCGTGGCGTCGTGCGCGTGCTGCAGCTTCTGCTCGCGCGGCTGGCCGAGGAAAATCACGCCGAAGAACTTGACCATCGCGTAGGCGCCGAGCGCGGCAACCAGCGCCACCCCCGCCGCCGCCAGCGGCACCAGCATGTTCAGGAATGACGCCGGCAGGTGAGTGGTCAGAAGGAACGTCTGCAGCAGCAGCCACTCGGACACGAACCCCGCCAAGGGCGGCAGGCCGGAGGCCGCCAGTGCACCCACGAGCGCGAGCCACGCCACCCACGGCATGGCACGGATCAGTCCGCCGAGCTTGCCCAGGTTGCGTTCGCCGGTGGCGTGCAGCACGGTACCCGTCGCCAGGAACAGCAGGCTCTTGAACAGTGCATGCGCAACCGTGTGCAGCAGCGCCGCGGTCAATGCCAGGGCGGCCAATGCCGGCATCTCGTAGGCACGGAACATCAGCGCCAGACCGAGACCGACGAAGACGAGTCCCACATTCTCGATCGACGAATAGGCGAGCAGACGCTTCATGTCGGTCTGCACGGTTGTGAACACGACGCCGTACAGCGCGGTCACCAGGCCGAGCGCGAGCAACAGCACGCCCCACCACCACACTTGCAGGTGCATCAGGTCCAGCGTTATGCGCAGCAGCGCGTACACGGCCGTCTTCAGCATCACGCCGCTCATCAGCGCTGAAACCGGCGACGGCGCTGCCGGATGGGCCTCCGGCAGCCACACGTGCAGCGGAACGAGCCCGGCCTTGGCGCCGAAACCGAGCAGCGCCAGCAGGAACGCGAGCGAGCCCCACAGAGGCGACAGCGTCTGGGCGCGCAGATTGGCGAACGTGAAGTCGCCAGTGCTGGCCTGCAGGATGCCGAAGCACAGCAGGATCGCGATCGCGCCGATGTGTGCCAGCAGCAGGTACAGGTAGCCGGCCTGCCGGATCGCGGCGGCTCGGTGGTTCGCGATCACCAGGAAATACGACGACAGCGCCATCGTCTCCCATGCCAGCATGAACGCGTAGGCGTCATCGGCCAGTACGACCAGCGCCATTGCGGCCAGGAACAGGTGGTACTGCAGGCATTGCAGTCCTGGCGCCGTGCCTTCGCCCGGGCGCACATAGCCGGCCGAGAACACCGAGGTGCCGGCCGAAACGGCGCCGATCAGCGCCAGGAAGCTTGCGGACAGGCTGTCGATGCGGAAGTGCAGCGGCAGGCCGGGCAGGCCAAGCGGAAGGACTCGCTGCTCGGGCGATATGCTGACGCCATGCAGCGCCAGGACCGTGATGGCCAGCGACAGTACGGCGCTGACCGGAAAAAGCGCGTGCGCGACGAATCGGGTGTTGCGAGGCGCGCCAAGCGCGGCGACCCCCACGCCGACCCATATCGCGATCACGGTCAGGATTGCGTCGAGGTCCAGCATCCGCACCCGGTGTATGCAGCCGGTTTCGCTTGTTGCGACGGACTTGCGGTCGAGGCCGCTAGGTTAACAGCAGCGGCAAATTGACCCTGTCACGTTTGTGGGACAGCCCTGCATTCGGCCGGCCCGCGCGGCTCGCGCGCAACGCGACGCGCGATCATCCAATATGGGGGTGAGGGAGGTTCAGAACCCTCCGGGCCATAATGCCGGCCTGTCTTTCCAAGGGGGAACCATGGGTCGAAGCACCATACGAGTTGCACTGCTGGCGGCCGGATGCGCGGCGCTCGCCGGTTGCCAAACGATGCGCGATACGGCCGATTCGGTCGGCACGGCGGTGTCCAACGGATGGGACAAGCTGTGGGGTTCCTCGGGCAATGTCGCGGTCGCGGAAGTCAAGCCGACCCAGGGCAGCACCGTGTCGGGCAAGGTCGAATTCAAACAGTCCGGCAGCGTCGTGCGAGTGAGTGTGGATCTGACCGGCTTTGCGCCCGGTTCCGGGCACGGTTTCCACGTTCACGAACGCGGGGACTGTTCAGCGCCCGACGCAATGAGCGCTGGCGGGCACTTCAACCCCGAAGGCGCCGCGCATGGTTCGTTCGACCATCCTCCGCATCACGCCGGGGACCTGCCGAACCTGAAGGCCGACGACAAGGGGCAGGTGCACACGACGTTCGAAGTGACGTATCTGTCGGTCGGTAGCGGCGGCAGCGATGTGGCCGGCCGCAGCGTGGTCGTGCACCGCGACGCAGACGACTACAAGTCGCAGCCGGCCGGCAACTCCGGGCCGCGTCTGGCCTGCGGAGTGATCGTCGAGAAATAGCCCCCCGTTTTAGACCCGCACGAACACCAGGTCCCGTACTGAGTGGCCGAGCCGCTCGCCACGCGCGTGGAACTTGGTTGCCGGTCGCTCGCATAACGGGTTGACCGGGGCGGGGGCGAAACCGGCGTGCAGGTTGCGCAGCGCCGGCTCGCCCTGCAGCACCTCCAGCATCTGCTGGGCGTAGTGCTCCCAGTCGGTTGCGCAGTGGACGAAGCCGCCCTGCCGCAAGCGGTCGGCCAGGGCGGCGACGAAGCGCGAGGCGATCAGGCGCCGCTTGTGATGCCGTGCCTTCGGCCATGGATCCGGGAAGAAGATGTGCACCCCCGCCAGCGATTGCGGGCGCAGCATCTCGCGCACTACCTCGACCGCGTCGTGCTCGACGATCCGCACGTTGGTCAGGCGCTGGCGCGCCAGACGCATCGCCAGCGAGCCGATTCCTCCCGCAAAGACCTCGACCGCCAGGAAGTCCAGCTCCGGATGCGCCTGCGCGATGCGCGCGGTTGTCTCGCCCATTCCGAAACCGATTTCCAGCACCAGCGGTGCCCGGCGGCCGAAGCAGGCGACCGCCTCGATTGGCTTTCCGGTAAATGCGACTGAATAGCGCGGGAAATCCTTCTCGTACGAGCGTTGCTGCGCACGCGTGACGCGGCCTCTGCCCGCGCCAAACGAACGGATCGTACGCAGCCGCGCTGACGCAGTGCCGGCGGCGGGGCGCTCCCCCATTGGCTCGCTCCGACCGAAATGCATAGTTGATCGCGTGGGAATGACTCGCGTCAAGTCCGGGTTAGCATTCGCAATCTATCGTGTAGCGGATCAAGCTGGAGGGATGCCATGGAAACGATTAGCCGGGACAAATTGGTGTCGGACGTGAAGGACGTGCTGGACGACGTCGAGCAGCTGATGCGACAGGCTGCCGCTGCCGGCGGCCAGCAGGCGACCGAATTGCGCAACCGTGCGGCGGACGCGCTCGAGAAAGCGCAGGACAGGCTGGATCGCCTGCAGCGCAGTGCAGTGCGCGCCACGCGCGATGCCGCCGATACGGCGGACCAGTGGGTGCGTGACAACCCCTGGGGCTCGATCGGCCTGGCGGCTGCGATCGGATTGCTGATCGGCGTCCTGGTGGGGCGCCGCTGACCGGGTGGACCAGGCTGCGCCGCAGGCGCGAGTGGGGCCGGTCGGGCGCGCGGCAAAGGCCGCCGCGTCGCTGCTGCTTGCTCGCGCCGAATTCGCCGCGGTCGAGCTGACACAGAGCGGTGCCGACGCGCTGCGCTGGTTTCTGTGGGCGCTGGTGGCGATGGCAATGCTGGCATTGACTCTGGTAACGGCCACCTTGGCAATCGCGGTGGTCTTGTGGGACCGGTTCGGCTGGGTTCCGCTGGCGTTGCTGGCGCTGTCCTATGCGGCGGCCACCGCCTACCTCGCGTTCCGCCTCGACCGGGCTTTGCGCGCCAGCCGGCCGCTGATGGCGCAGACGCTGGCCGAGCTGAGCAAGGACCGCGAAGCGCTGTTCGGGCGTGAGCCATGAGACGCCGCGCCGACCGCACGCTGCACCTGGAGTTGCTGCGCGCGCGCGCCGCAGCCTACCGGCTCGAGCTGGCGCTGGCGATGCGCGGTATGTCCGAGAGCCTCGCGCCGCTGCGAAGCGTTGCCGATTCGGTCGGCTCGGTGACCGCGGCGCTCGGTCGCCGCGGGCGGGTGCTGAAATGGCTCGCGTTGGCAGCCGGTGCGCTGCTGCGGGCGCGCCGCTTGCGCCGGCTGGCTGAGGCCGCGATTCCCGGTATGCAAGGCCGCGTGGCGCGCGCGGTCGCCTTGGCCGCGCTCGCTGCCGGTGCTTTCGCGGTGGTGGCGATGCGCAAGGGCCAGAGCAACGGTGCGAACGAACAGAAGGCGCAGGCGCCTCGCGCGGAGGCGGGCGAGCCAGAAGCGCGCACGGACGGACACGTCGGCGCCAGCCATGCATTCGTCGCGGAGGGCGGCGAGAGCGGGGAAGGCTAGAATTTCGCTTTTGCCAATTGCCCTGCCCCGATGGCAGGTGCCGCAGCTGCCGCCGACATGCCGATCTGGACCCCCGCACCGCGTCACATCGTTCTTGCGGTTTTCCTGTTGTCCGCTTTGTACGTGCACCTGCGCGGGCGCGTGCGCTTCGGCTTGGTACGCGCGCTGACCGATTTCACGGTCGTGCTGGCGCCGTACAACGCGCTGATGTACGCGTTTTCGAAGGTCAAGGTTTCCGCGTTCGTCGATCCCACCCAGTTTCCCGAGCTCGCCCCGCTCGGCGAGCACTGGCGCGAGATGGCGCAGGAGGCCGCTCGGCTGAACGACGAGGGTTTCATCCGCGCGGCGGCCGGCTACAACGACATGGGGTTCAACTCGTTCTTCCGCACCGGTTGGAAGCGCTTCTACCTGAAGTGGTACGGCGTCGACATGCCGTCGGCGCTGCGGATGTGCCCGCGTACCACCGAGTTGCTCAATTCGATCCCGAACGTCAAGGCCGCGATGTTCGCCTCGCTGCCGCCGGGAGCGCGCCTGGTGCGCCACCGCGACCCGTATGCCGGCTCGCTGCGCTTTCACCTGGGACTGATCACGCCGAACAGCGCCGACTGCTACATCGTCGTGGATGGCCAGCGCTACTTCTGGCGCGACGGTGAGGCGTTCATGTTCGACGAGACCTACATCCACTACGCCGAGAACACCACGCAGCATCCGCGCGTGATCCTGTTCTGCGATGTCGAGCGGCCCTTGAGAAGCCGCGTGATGACTGTGATCAACCGCTGGTTCGCGAGCAACGTGATGAAAGCCTCGGCCACGCAGAACGTCGAGGGCGAGCACATCGGCGTGTTGAACCGGATGTTCGGCGGCTTCTACCAGCTGCGCCTGCGCGCCAAGCAGTTGAAGGCCTGGAGCCGGACCACGTACTACGTACTGAAATGGGCACTGCTGGGCGGCCTGTTTTATCTTCTGTTTTTATAGCTGGTCCACCGAGCTTCTTTTCGTTGCGCCGGCGCGCTGGACGCATGAGGGTCCAGATTGCCCGATTTCCCTTAAGGCTCGAACGTAAGGATCCTGCTGTCGCTGAAGCGGGCAGTGCGGGTCAACTGTGCCCTACCGTCTTGTGTTGCGGTGCACTCAAACATCCGCTTGCCGTGCTGTGCCGCCCAAAACGCGGGGCTGGATATTTTCGCTATCCGCCAGATATGCTTGCCGGTCATTGGCGCCGGCTCTTGGTGGGCGTATATAGGGAAGAGGCCGCCATCAACATAACGAATTGAGTCTGCCCCCTCTTGAGTCTGCCCCCTCACGAGGTCGGGCGGATCTTCTTTGGGGGAGGAAAAATGTCGTCCACACGCCTTTCGGCCGCCGCAGCCGCGGTTGTTCTGGTCATGGTCGTCTGTTGCATCCCTGGCGGTGCATCGGCGCAGAGCGCAAACCAGCGATTCAAACCATACGGCGGAGAGGCGCACCTCGATGCGTCGCACCTCGCCGCTCTGCACGCGGCGCACAACGTGCAGGTGGTTGTCGTGATGTCGGCGGATTCGATCGCCGAAGCGCGCTCGAAAACTGCAACCCATACGATCAGCGATTCCGATCGAGCCGCCATCGAGCAACGCATATCGCTGCAGCACCAAGCGGTCCGGCCGGCCATCGAGGCAAGCGGCGGCAAGGTGCTCGCGGAGTTCCACGGCGCACTGAACGGCATCAAGGTCGAAATCGACTCGCGTCAGGTCGGCGCGCTGAAGGCGCTGCCCGGCGTTGCTAATGTGCTGCCAGTTGGCCGGTACCACCTGAGTAATGTCGTCAGTGTGCCGTTCATCGGCGCGCCCGAGGTGTGGCAGGGCACGCCGGCATTCAAGGGCGAAAACATCAAGCTTGCGATCATCGATACCGGCGTGGACTACACACACGCCAACTTCGGGGGCCCCGGGACGAAAGCGGCTTTTACGGCCGCCCAGGCAACCAGCACGCTTCCGGCAGATCCAACCCTGTTCGGTCCGAACGCTCCCAAGGTGAAGGGTGGAACCGACCTGGTCGGGGACGCGTACGACGCCAGCTCGTC
>Ga0187846_10001837_pt1 | contig 11894 bp, 8 predicted proteins | sample TC_taG_FD_161473 | JGI IMG/M metagenome (GOLD analysis project Ga0187846, IMG submission 161473) | Biofilm microbial communities from the roof of an iron ore cave, State of Minas Gerais, Brazil - TC_06 Biofilm (v2) | ecosystem: Environmental > Terrestrial > Deep subsurface > Cave > Wall biofilm ... | reverse complement strand
CACTACTGATGGCACAGTCGTGCTGTTATTATACATTATGGAGGGATTGATCCGATTGGTCTCAAGATTGTTGACAGGATACCAAATTCCGCAACATACTTGGTATAGTTTACATGAGCAGTACTTTACAGTTCATCAAATAATGACTTTAAATAATGACTTTCCATTTATCATTTTTGGAACATATTTTTTGTTCAAATTTTCGTTGACATCTTCCCTCGAAGACGGTATTATCGTATTAAGGGGCTTGGGGGATAAACTTGTGCTACAAAAGCCCGATATTTCCGATGAAGAGGAGCTATACATGACTAGCAGAATAGAGGTCTTTGTCAGCTATGCCCACGAAGATACAGTGTTTCTGCATGGACTTCAAAAGCATTTGCTCCTTTTGAAGAAACAGGGTCTTATTTGCGATTGGTATGATCAGGATATTATCGCGGGAACTGAATGGCAATGGGATGTCAGAAAACACCTCGACACCGCTAGCATTATTCTACTACTGGTTAGCCCAGACTTCATAGCCTCAGACTACTGCTATAGTATTGAGATGCGGCATGTGATGGAGCGCCACGAATACGGTAAGGCGATTGTTATTCCTATCATTCTTCGACCAGTTGAGTGGCATGGGACAGCGTTTGGCAGTCTTCAAGCTTTGCCTACTGGGGGTAAAGCTATTACTACGTGGTCCGATCGTGATCTAGCATTTTTAGACGTTGTTCAAGGTATTCGTAGAGTCGCCGAGCTATTAACTAACGGGATTTCGGATATACGATCTTTTTCAGGCTCAAAGGCTGATAGTACTTCTTCTGAGGAAGTAGAAAATGTTACTGGACCGTTAAAAAGAAAAAAGCGTTTGATAGATTTAGAAAATACCGTCCGCGCTTCCTACTCGTTCATACGTGGCTATGAAAGCATTCTCAGGCTTTCTGATGATCCAAGGGAAAAGTGGCAGGCTCAGCAATCCATGGATCACCAAGCGAAGGTAATCAAAGATTTTCTCAGCGAATACATGGAACTGGCAAATCAACTAGGTGTCAGCGTGCCGATAGATATTATCCAGATATCAGCTAATCTCGGCGGTAATGGAGGTGCAGAACCTAAAAAGGACTATTCTGCTATTCATGATGCACTCAGCAATTTTTCGATTAGAGAACTGCGTCTACTCTGCCTTGATCTAGACATAGATATGGATATGTTTCCTGGTGAGGATATAGAATCTAAAATACTTGCGCTACTTGATTATTTGAAGCAGAGTTCACGAATGGATGAATTGGTTGCTTACCTTCAGCGCAAACGACCCTCTTTAAAATTTGTAAGTTAGAGGTTACTGAAATGTTATGAGGAGACTCATACGAGGGCTGACACGTGGACAGTGGATTGCTCCTGGACTCTTAGCATTGCTGACTGTAGTACTGACTGTTGTAGCAGGTATTTCCGTAACAGATACCCGATTACAAAACTACGCACGTCCAGCCGAGTACTTGCTGGCAATCGTGAGTTTTTTCTTTATAGCGGTCAGTATCTGGGCTGCTCGACGCCCAAGGCGTTTTCAACTGCCTCTTGATAATAGTAAATTAGATCGGTTTAGAGAAATTGTTCATGAAGCAGAGGTAACGTTAGGATCTGACCCCGAGTTGAGAGATGCTTACGACTGGGAGGAAAAACTAATCACGTGGGAAGATGTGGGTAAAGAGTTAATTACAATGTCTATTGTCGAAAGCACAATAAACGAACCGAACTGTGAAATAGCATCTGAGGAGTCAGCACGGCTACTGATGCGCCTTATGAATATCATTATGCCAGCGATGTCACAACATGGGCATAGAGAACAATTGATTAAGCTAGCTGGTCCAGCTTACAAAATGGGAATAAAACTGCAAAGATGGGTGGAAACGGCGCGAATAGCATACAATGCGGCTCATGCTTATTACGACCTTAATTCAAACCTTAGCTCAACACAAGGACAAGAATGGGTACTGCTTATGCAGAAGAGCATGGACCATATTGATTTGCAGCCGCCTCACAATGAAAAGCTCCTTCTACTATCTTTAGAGGTGAAAGGATTACTTTGCAGAGATTTTGAAGGAAAACGCGAGGAAGCACGTAATTCCTTAAAGGGTGCACTGGCTATTGCTCTAAGACTTAGAGATACTAAGATGATCACAAAAATTTATTCTCATCTTGGCGAATTAGAAGAGATTGAAGGTGATATAAATCTAGCTATTGATTACTATCAGAAAGCTCTAGAAAACGCATCAGAGGATGTTGATCGACAGCTCTATTGTTACAACAAGTTGGGGCGATTGGCACTTGTAGACTGCCGTTACGATGTTGCTTACGATTTATACAGTCAGCAGCTAGCTTTGAGCAATAATTCTTGGGAGCGTTGGTACTGGGAAAGTCTTGCTCACGAAGGGATTGCGAGGGCACTCTTTAAGAGGTCTATGCCAGATAATGAAGAAGCTTATAAATACGCAAGAAAAGCATTACAAACAGCAGAAGGAAAAGTTGAAGGACCAAGAGTCAGCGCGCTTCGTAGAATAGTTATCCAGATTGCAGACCAAATTTTAGAATACAACTAGTTGATAAGGCAAGGTCCAAATGCACTTGACAGGTCCCCACCAGAAAGGTCCAGTACTGTCATCCTCAGCGCAGCGAAGGATCTGCGCAGAGAGCCGAAGCCCTGAGGAACGAAGGGGAAGCATTTCTCTCCGCAGCGAAACAGCCCTTTCGCGGAGTTTATACTGAGAGGAGCGAATGTGCGCAGGCACGAAATGGTGTGATGTTCCAACAGGCAAGGATTTTCTTTACGATTGAACCTTGCCTAAAGATATCTGGACGTTATGGGTCACTCACAGGGAAGCCTCTGCCCCAAGAAACGCCATCACCAGTTTATTAAACACATCCGCGCGTTCGATATGTGGGCAGTGTCCACATCCCTCCAAAATCTCCACCTTACCCTTTGGCACAAGGCGAGCTTCCTGCGCGTGGGCCACGGGTATCACACCATCGACATTCCCCCAGACTACAAGCACTTCTTTGGGTAAGGACACCAGAGTCTCTCGCAGGTCAATACGCTGGCGATTGCCGCCAAAGGCCGCCTCTGTAGTCGCAAGCAATGCCTCGCGCGCGCCGGGTTGAATTCGCTGTTGATAAAGTTCCTCCACCAGTGCCTGCTGAACCAGTCCTGAGTGGGCAAAGAAATGGGTGAGTTCCACTCGTATTCCTTCAGTAGTCGGCTCGGCTCGCATCAGGTTGAGCACTTCGCCATCGATCTCTGATCCCAGCCCTGCGCTGTCTACCAGTACCAACCGCTCTACGCGCTCTGGATAGCGAGATGCGAAAGCCAGGGCAATGGCACCACCCAGCGAATGACCCACCAGGCTCACGCGCTGCCATTCTCCATCCAGCGCATCAAGGAAACGTGCCAGGAAGTCAGCCAGCGAGGGCACGCTGTAATCCATGGCTGGTTTGTCGCTGCTACCAGCGCCAGCAAGGTCGAGGGCGCAGATACGGAATTGTTCCGCGAATCCAGGCAAGTTCAACGACCACGTTTCATAGGAACCTCCCAGACCATGCACGAAGACTACTCGTGGAGCATCAGCGGGACCAGCAATCAGGCAATGTATAGCTACTCCTTCCACATCAACGACCTTTTCCTCTGCTTCTTCAGAAGAAACAGCTTCTGCTTCCTCGGCAGCACGCTGCACGTCTTCGCGGCCAATCATTCCACCCGGGCCTGTGCCTGCTACCGTTGCAAGATCAACTCCAAGTTCCTGTGCGAGTCGTCGCGCTGCGGGTGACGCGTTTACTCGTCCGCCTGAGCTTGTGGGTGCGCGGACAACTCTAGGTGAAGTATCCGCTGCTGAGGCTTTGGGTGTAGTTCGTTGCCGGGTGAGCATTTCGGCCCGCTGGCGTTTGATCTCGGCGTCTTCACGCAGCAATTCTGCAACCTGTTTATCCGACAATTCCTCGCCAGGCAGGGTAATCACCGCTATCGCTGCGCCCACCGGGGCGCTATCTCCCTCCTGTATCTCTATTGATCTCATCATGCCGGTGACTGGCGCTTCAACTTCGTTGGTGGCCTTCTCGCTTTCAATCTCCACGATCGGTTCGCCCTGCTGGACAGCCTCACCTGCTTTTTTGAGCCATTCCACGATCAGCCCAGTCTTCATCGACAGCCCCCACTTGGGCATGTTTAAAATAGTTGCCACTGTGATACTCCTCGCGGGACTATCCCGTCAATTCCTGGACGGTGGCCACGATACGCTCCGGGCTGGGAATGTAGAACTGCTCTAGCGGCGGGCTGAATGGCACCGGGGTGTGCGGAGCAGTTACGAGCTTGATGGGCGCATCCAGTTCGCTGAAAGCTTTGTCAGCGACCAGTGCGGCAATGTCCGTGGCGACACTACAGCGCGGGTTGTCCTCGTCAACAACAATTAACCGGTGCGTCTTCGCCACTGAATCCAGTATGGTGTCTTCATCCAGGGGCGAGAGGCTGCGCGGGTCAACGATCTCCGCTGAGATGCCTTGAGCTTGCAGCGTATCAGCCGCTTCTAAAGCCTGGTGCACCATACGCGAAATAGCAACGATCGTGATATCTATACCCTCGCGCTTGATATCGGCCTTGCCTGGAGGGATGACATACTCGCCCTCCGGCACGTCACCTGACACGTTATAGAGCATCTTGTTCTCAAAGACGACGACGAGATCATCATCACGGATGGCACCCTCCAGCAAGCCCTTCGCGTCAGCAGGGGTGCTGGGCACAACCGTCTTGATGCCGGGCATATGGGTAAAGACTGAATAGTGACAGCCAGAATGCTGGCCAGCAGCACCCATGCCCGCGCCGATCATCGTGCGTATTACGAGCGGACAGCTCGCCTTTCCTCCAAACATATAGCGCAACTTGGCTCCCTGGTCAAAGATCTGATCCCAGCAGACGCCAAAGAAATCGACAAACATCAGTTCGGCTATTGGGCGCAGGCCTGTAGAAGCGGCCCCAACCGCCGCGCCAATGAACCCGGCCTCAGTAATTGGTGTATCGAGGACGCGGTTGCGCCCAAATTCCTGCACCAGTCCCTTCGTGACGCCAAGCACGCCGCCCCAGGCCTCGTCGTCCTGCAGGTGTGCTATAGTTGCTCCTCCTGCGACATCCTCACCCATTAAAATAACGCGCGGGTCGCGGCGCATCTCCATGCGTATTGCATCGTTGATCGCCTGCGCATAGGTCATCTGACGAATTGCGACAGCCATTGTCTCCTCCTTTATGGATACTTCACGTATACGTCGGTCAGCGCATCTTCTGGCGCTGGATAAGGTGCGGCTTCGGCAAATTGCCAGGCAAGGTCAATAGAATCCTGGACCTTTTTGTCGATAGCTTCCAGTTCTGCGTCGTGAACAATGCCACGATCAACGAGTACGCGGCGCATGGCCTTAATCGGATCGCGGGCGCGATAGGATTCCTCTTCTTCTTTCGTCCGATACAAGATGGCATCGCCTTCAAAGTGGCCATAGTATCGATAGGTCTTACATTCGATCAGGCTGGGACCCTCGCCACGCCTTGAGCGTGCAATGGCCTCGCCAGCGGCCTCATAGACCGCAAAGACATCCAGTCCATCGACAGTGACGCCCGGCATATTGTATCCTGCAGCCCGGTCAGCGATATCACGACAGCTCATATGATAGCTGACCGGGGTGGACTCAGCATACCCATTGTTCTCGGCAACGAATATAACTGGGAGTTTCCAGATCCCGGCAAGATTGAGCCCCTCGTGGAAGGTGCCCTGATTGCCGGCGCCGTCACCAAAGAAACAAACGGCGACCTGGCCTCTATCATTGAACTTCGCGGTAAGCCCGGCTCCAGCCGCGAGAGGGAATCCACCACCGACAATGCCATTGGCGCCGAGCATTCCCTTGTTAACATCCGCAATATGCATCGAGCCACCTTTGCCACGGCAGGCTCCCGCCTCGCGGCCCAGCAATTCGGCCACCATCTCGCGCAAGCTTACGCCCTTGGCGATACAATGACCATGACCACGGTGATGGCTGGTAATGTAGTCATCGTCTGTCAGGTGAGAGCAAACACCAACAGCGACTGCTTCTTCACCGGCATACAGATGCACGAAACCAGGAACTTTACCCGAAGCAAACTCCTTGCCAGCGCGTTCCTCGAACTCGCGAATAGTCTTCATCTGCTCGTACATGCGAAGTAGTTGAGACTTATCAAGTGTTTGGGCACTGACACCGCCGCCCTGTTTGGTTACCATAGCTGCAAACCTCCTGACTGTAGTGATACCTCCAAAATATATCTTCGAGACTTTCGTCAACCTGCTAACGATGGGGCTCTTCATCCATACAGGTGAACCCCCCGTCCCGTAGGGGCGAGGGCGGTGTGGCGTGGCTGGGAGAGCCTTTATGGTCGCCCGCCGTCCCCCTGAAGGATGTCGAACCACGATGCAGGTGACCGGCTAGTGCTGCCCCTTCCAGTGCAGCAGGGACATCAACGACAAAAGGACCATCAGCGCAGAGCCGGACTTCCACCACTGACGTTTGAGAAAGTTCGATCTCGCGTTCGCCATCCAGGGCAATTGTTCCAGTACTAGGCTGGAAATGCACAACGTCATCCATAGCCAGCCGCCGGTATTCTCTAACCACTACCCATTCAACCAGGCCGGGAGCCAGCGCAACGAGAACCTGGAGGGCTCCTCGCCCCAAAAGAATATGCATGCCCGACTGTTCAGCACCTTCTGCTGTTCCATTCAAAAGCGCGCCACCAAGCGCTGATAGGCCAATCGTGGCAGGCGCCACTCGAGAGAGTACGACTTCATGCACCGTCGAAAGATCCCAGATGGCCCGCGAAGCGACAAAAGGTACAGAGGAGAGAACCACGTCGACCAGTGCGCTCTCTTTCTCCTCCCCATTCACGAGAACAGCTAAGCGGGGAGCGCGTCTCGCCGCGCTGGCGCCCACACATCCGCTGGCGACCAGCCCGGCAGCCATTCCCGCAATTGTACCCTCTATGAAGGCGGGGAAGACATTGTTGGTGCCCGTTGAGATTGGTACCAGGGGGACATTGCCACTTCCCTTTGCAACAGCGCGGTTCGTGCCATCTCCACCAAGCGTGATGATGCAGCCTGCGCTCATTTCAGCCAGCATTTGTGCAGCGCGAGTGGAATCGGCGCTCGTAGCCAGCACTGGCATCTGTAGAGGCTCTGCCTGAAGCGACGGTCCATGATGTCTGGAAGACATCATGGTGAGGGCTCGCGGCAAAATACCAAAATCATGCTCAGGCATATAAGCCACCCGAGTAACGCCCACAGCTTCGAGGCCCAGGAGTACGCGGCGCACAATCGCCGTTTTCTCGTTATTGTCGAATACTGTGCCATACGCAACAAGGCGACGAATGTCACGACCGGAAGCAGGATTGGCAATGATGCCTACGAGAGGCTGAGACATGCTATGCTCTTCTTTTAACATCGAGGAACGCGCTACATTAGATGGTTCAGCACAACATCATACAATTGTGTGATCATAGAGCGCCGTTAGAAACAGGCACAGAAAAGTAGTCTTAAATGAAGTTCAATGTGACAAAGAAACGTATACCACAAAACAGCCTGGTTGTACAGGGATTCATTTCATCTCTTATACGTTCCGGCCAAATCTATACCTCGTAAAGATCGCCAGCTAAGTATTTTAACCCGGTATCAACCGCTACCGTCACGACAGTATGCCCCGGGCCGAGTTCTCGCGCTACCTGGAGCGCACCTGTAACATTCAAGCCGGACGAAACTCCTACAAAAATGCCTTCCTCTCGTGCCAGGCGTCGAGCCATGTGACGCGCTTCCCCCTCATCAATTCCCCGGGCTTCGTCGTAGTAGGCTTTGTCCAGCAAGGGAGGAACAAATCCAATCCCGATCCCTTCAACATGATGTGTCCCAGCCTTGCCGGATGAGATGAAGGCCGAACTGGCTGGTTCCAGTGCAACGATCCGCGCTGGACTGCTGGCTCCACGCAAGGCCCTGGCGACGCCCATCAGCATTCCTGCAGTACCGACACCACCACAAAAGGCATTGATTGACCCATCCACCTGTTCAAGCAGTTCCTGGCCGATACCTTCATAGCCCTTGAGTGTGTCGGTATTGTGCAACTGGTTTGTCCAGTAGGTATTCTCCGATTGCGCGAGTTTCCGTGCCTCCTCGATCATGCGTGGGACTAAGTCTGGCGTGATCTGGCCTCCCTGGCTGGGCACGATGGTCAACTCCGCACCGAAAGCACGCATAGTTTGCAGTTTTTCGCGAGCAAACGCATCAGATGAGACAACCTTGAAAGCATAGCCCTTGACGGCACAGACAAAGGCCAGCGAGGAGCCAGTGCTGCCTCCTGTGTACTCTATAACCGTCATGCCTGGCCGAAGAGTGCCGCGTGCTTCGGCTTCCTCAATCATTGCGAGTGCCATACGATCTTTGTATGATCCAGTGGGGTTGAAGTACTCAAGTTTGACCAGGACTTCGGCACTATCAGGAGGGACTACCTTCTGTAATCGGACGACAGGTGTGTTCCCAATGGTTTGCAGTATCGAAGAACTTACGTTGGGAGGCTTCTGGTGCATGCATGCTTTCCTTTCCTGTGGAACGCCTCCAGTTGCATCTGTCAACCAGCTATTCTGACCAATGTCTTCTCCAAAAGTCCCCTGGCGGATCTCTGCGAGCACCGGATTGGCAAAATTGCCGCAGGTTAGATCGTAGAAGCTACTGGGCTGAGACATCCCTGGCTCCCTTCTTCACCTGGAGAACGGCAATGATCAGTCGTGTCCATTGTAACATATGTCTACGATCCTACTGGCGAAGGTCCTCCGTATCTGTGTAAGGGCGGGGGTGGTGTGGAGAGGTGCGGGGACCCTTGCGGTCGCCCTGTGGAAGCGAAGCAACGTCGCAGAGCGTAGGGGCCCGATTTATCGCGCCCCCCACCGCCGATTATGCATATTCCCGGTCAAGATCGGGAATTCGTCCCCATTGTAGGGGCGGGAGTGGTGAGGAGTGGAGTGGGGGCGCTTGCGCCGCCCTCGTCCTCCCTGCGGCTCAATTACCGCCTTTGATTGTTAAAAATCATCATCGGCCCTATTACACATCATCCTGAGCTCCCTCCCAGCGTCATCCTGAGCGCAGCGAAGGATCGTCGCCCCGCCTAGGCTCATTCGCAACTCAGGTTGTTGTGTATTCGACAACCCTTACGGTCGCCTTGTGGAAGCGAAACAACGTCGCGGGGCGTAGGGGCCCGATTTATCGCGCCCCGGAGGGGGTTGAGGCAATCGCGCCATCGAATTCGCCACCAGCATCCGCAAACTATCTTACATCCAGGTCCGTTCCGTATCGCCACGATTCCTGGTAAGCACGCTGGACATCATCCAGGGAATCCAAATGCACACCGAGCGATTGGAGTTTGAGACTGGCGACTTTCTCATCGATCTCAGGTGGAACATCGTAGACGCCAGGCGGCAAATGCTGATTATCCTGGAGCAGGTAGCGTGTGGAAAGCGCCTGGTCTGCAAAACTAAGGTCCATCACCGCTGCCGGGCTTGCCTCAGCAGCAACCTGGCCAACCAGGCGCCCCTGGGCAAGCAAATAGAGGGCTCTCCCATCTGGCAAGCGATATTCAGTCGTATGCTCTCGTATTTCTGTCTCACTGATGGCAAGATCACGTAAGGAGGCAACATCTACTTCGACATCGAAGTGACCCGAGTTAGCCAGGATGGCGCCATCTTTCATTGCCAGGAAATGCTCAGGCCGAATCACGCCCGCCATACCGGTGGCCGTAACGAAGATATCGCCGAGCGGCGCAGCTTCAGCCATAGGTAACACCTGCAAGCCGTCCATAATCGCTTCGAGCGCTTTGATCGCATTGACCTCGCACACGATCACACGCGCACCCATGCCACGAGCGCGCATCGCGATGCCTCGCCCGCACCAACCATAGCCCGCGACTACAAAGACTGCTCCGGCCAGCAAGGTATTTGTCGCCCGCAAAATGGCGTCAATTGTGTTCTGACCGGTGCCGTACCGATTATCGAAGAACTGTTTGGTAGGAGTATCGTTGACCGCAATCACCGGAAAGTGCAGCAGTCCATCCTTTGCCAGGGCGCGAGTGCGCACGACGCCGGTCGTCGTCTCTTCAATTCCGGCAATGACACTTTTACCGGCAGAGCCATTGTGCAGGGCAACAATCAAGTCCGCGCCATCATCCATCACCAGGTGCGGCTCGCTAGCCAGCGTCTGTTCGATATGCCGCTGGTAGGTAGGGAGATCCTCAGCATATTGAGCGTACACTGTGATACCATCAGAGACAAGCGCAGCGCATACATCGTCTTTTGTTGAGAGAGGATTTGAGGCGCAAAGCGCGATTTGCGCTCCCCCGGCTTGCAGCGCATACAGCAAGACTGCTGTTTCAGTTGTGATATGCAACGAGGCGGCGATACGCCGGTTCTGGAAAGGGCGCTCAGAGGCAAATTCCGTCTGAACCTGCCGCAGGACGGGCATATGTCGCGCAGCCCAGGCAATGCGTTGCCGTCCGCGCCCGGCAAGAGAAAGGTCGCGAATATCATAGTTCATTGTCAGATTTCCTTTCTTCCCGTAGGGGGTCGATTATGCACATTAACAAATTACCCAGGCCATCCGTAGGGGCCGATTTATCGCGCCCACAGCCGATTCATCGGCCCTCGCTGTATGTCCCGGTATCCTGACTATTTAATCCGCATTATCGCGCCCTGGAGTGAGGCTTGGTCGCCCGCCCCTTCAAGCATCTACAACCTCCATAAATCAGGCAACGCGATCATCAGTACCAGGGCTCCAGAGACGGCGCTGTTTGCGGTCTTCCCAGGCAACCCAGTCAAACTGCTCGCTTTGCCGGGTGATTACGGACGAGGTAGCAGGGGTCGACTCCTCTACGGATAGGTCCTGCCCAAAGTAACGACTTAGCGCCGTGATGAGCGCCCGATTTGTGCTGACAACGGACTGGCAGCGGTCGGCTGGAGTGAGCGTACCGGCGAGTGCCTCGCGATCATCAACCAGAAGCAGCATAACCTCCGCATCAGCACCGCTTTGGACAGCGGCTGATGCTCGCGTGATTTGACAGCCTTTCTCGTGTGCAAGCGCCAGGGCAGCGGCCAGTTCTGCATCATAATCAGGCGAAAGGTAGAGTCCAATCGTCCGCTTCGCTTCTGCCGCCATCGCTCGTGCCCTGGCTAAGATATGCTCGCGACCCCGCAGCACCCAGAAATCGCCCTCAGTCTGAGAGCGAGCAAGAGTAGCAAGAGAGCTGGCAAGTGAATCAAGCGTCTTCGTCATGCTTAGTCGCACCTGTCCAAGAAAGCGGCCGGGATCCTCAGCCATGTAGCGTACAGGATCACCCGGTTGAGCAAGTGCAAGACCTTTCTGGGCCAGGCGCTCAAGCACTTCATAGCTGCGTGAAAGTGGAACCTGCGAGCGTTTCCCCAGTTCGTAGCCAGTGAGCGGCCCCTCAGCTAGAAGCGTGTAATAAGCCTCAGCTTCGTACTTATTCAGCCCAACCTGTTGTAACTGCTCTATCTCTGTCATTGCCTCTCCCGATAGTAACCACTATAGTGGTTACTATCATAACATGACAGGAGTACAATTGTCAAGGCTCTTTATCCTTGTGGGTGAACACCCCTTCCCTCTCCACAGAGTGGAGAGGGAGCAGAAGGGCGAGGCGTCGCCCGCCGTCCTCCTTAACGATGGAGGACCATTGTCAAGCATCTTGCCTGCCGGTCAGGTATTTGGAGCGAAGACTTCCCCCGTGATTTGCAAGCCTGTTTGAGATCACGTACAATTTCTATGATTGCCATCCGGCAAAATTTTTTGGGGAGGGTAACGATGCCA
>Ga0187846_10001836_pt1 | contig 11899 bp, 10 predicted proteins | sample TC_taG_FD_161473 | JGI IMG/M metagenome (GOLD analysis project Ga0187846, IMG submission 161473) | Biofilm microbial communities from the roof of an iron ore cave, State of Minas Gerais, Brazil - TC_06 Biofilm (v2) | ecosystem: Environmental > Terrestrial > Deep subsurface > Cave > Wall biofilm... | reverse complement strand
AGCGCCGCCGCCGCCGCCGCGATGGCGAGCGCGGCGAGCACGGCGATGAGCGAACGCCGCTCCTGCGGCGCGGGTAGGGTTTGGGTGGCGATCATGGTCACGAGACGGCGGCAAAGACTGCGGGGCGCGGATAAATCAGGGCGAGAACGGGGGTGCGAACCATGCGGTTGACGCAGCGGGAACGCAAGCGGTATGCCCGCCGTGGCATAGTTGCCTCACCAACGCCCGCGCGCCGCGCGAGTGGAAACGGCGATTGATCGCCAGCGGTTCTCGCGCGCGGGGTGTCGGGGAGACGAGACGGACGGTGCCGAGCGCAGTGAGGAAGACCGCGTTGAGAGGTGCGGCTGCCGTTGCGGCGCTCGCTGCCGCGGCAGCCTTGCGCTACGGCGTGGTCGAGCCGGTAACCATCGTGCACCTCTGTGGCGCACCGGCTGCGCCATGGTGGTGCGCGCTTCGCGCCGCGGTGGTGGCGCTCTATGCTTCGGGTGCGCTGGGGATCGGTGCCGTCGGCGCCGGGGCGCTCGCGACGTTCACCCGCTCGTGCGCCTGGGCGCTCGCCGCGGTTTGCCTCGGCGCGGCGGGGCTCCTCCTGAATGCGTTTAACGCCGGCGCGGTCGGTTTCCTGCTCGGCGCGCTGGTGCTCGCGCGGTCGGTCTGGACCGAAGCCGGGCAAGGTGCTCCAGGCAAACGCGAGGCATAGTGCGCTCCACGCGAGCGCGTCCACGTTCTCCAGACCCTCGCGGAAGATGATCACCGGCACGGCGGCAGCGAGAACCGCGCCGAGCAGCCGCTCCTCGGGCGCAGCCGACGGCGCGTTCGCGATCCACCGCAAGAGTGCGAAACCGGCGATCGGCGGGGCGAAGAGCGCGAGCGGAAAGTCGCGATAGCGCGGGTCGAAGGCGAGCACCAATGCGACGACGGCCGCGCCAAAGAGCAGTCCGAAGCGCGCGGCCCCGAGCCACCGCTCGCCGGTCGCGAAACGCGACCGGTTGGTGCGAAACCACTCGACCAGCGCCGCGGCTGGCGCCGGGCTGGGCGGCGCGCGTCCGTCGAGCCAGCGCGCGATGCCGACCGCCGCGAGGACCGACGCGAGTCCGGCGATGGCGGTCGCGCTGCCCCCCAGCAGCCATTCGAACGCGTCGCGACTGGACCGTGCGAGGCCGGCGAACTCCGCGCACAGCGCGGCGCCGCACGCCGTGCCCGCGAGCGCGGCAAAGCCCGCGCCGAGCACCCGCGCGCGCGGTCGGCGCAGGAGCGCTGCGGCCGCGAACACGAGCGCCCCGAACCCGGCGGCCGCGAGCCCGGTCCGCCATTCGGGATCCTCGATGACCGGGCCGCGCAGCAGAAACTTGGCGCGGCCGGCAGTATCGTAGACGCCCCAGTGACCACCGACCGTGCCTTCGAGCCGGCGTTTCCACGGTTGGTCGAACGCCTCCACGACGTTGTAGCGCAGGCCGCGTGCCGCCGCCGCGCGCGCAAGCTCGCGAATGAAGCGCGCTTGATTGACGCGCGACGGCACGGCCCCGGCGCGCCGGCGCCCCGCGCTTGGCCAGCCCGTCTCGCCGATCAGCACCGATTTCCCGGGGAATGCGTCGCCGACCAGCCCCTGCACGCGCAGGACGTGGTCCACGGCGCGCTCGATCGGCGTCGGCTGATCCTCCCAATAGGGCAGCAGATGCACGGTGACGAACGAGACCGCGTCGCCGAGGTCGCGGTGCCGGAGCCAGAACTCCCATACGTCCGCGTAGGTGACTGGCAACGGCGTCGCCTGGCGGACGCGCTCGATGTACCGGCGCAGCGCGGACGGCGGCAGCTCGCGGCGCAGCAGGACTTCGTTGCCGACGATCACGGCGTCGATCGCGTCGGCGTCGCGGCGAATGACATCGAGCCCGAGCGCAAGCTCGCGCTCGTTCTCGGTCGCGTCGCGGCCGATCCATAGGCCGAGCAACACCCGCAGCCCGCGCTGGCGCGCGAGACGCGGCACTTCGGCGAGACCCTGATCGACGGAGTACGTCCGCACGCACGTCGTGAGCTGCGCGATCACCGCGAGGTCGGCGTCGATTTGCGCCGGACTGATGACGATCCCAGGCGCGAACGGCGTCTCGCCGGGGCGGCGAAACGGGGCGTAGGAGAGGCACGGCAGGCGCTCGTCGGCGAGCGCCGGCAGCGGCACGCTCGTCGAGCGGGCGGCAAAGTAGCCGAGCGCGGCGAGCGCACCGCTCAAGGCGATCGCCACGACCAACGCGCGCTTCACGGCCGCGGACACCAGCCGGGGCACTACGGTGCGAGCCGCTCGATGTGCCAACCGCCGCCCGTGTCGCGGCGGTAGCCGATCCGGTCGTGCAGCCGCGACGGGCGGCCCTGCCAGAACTCGAACGCATCCGGCGCAAGCCGGTAGCCGCCCCAGTGCGGCGGGCGCGACGGGTTGATGCCGTGGCGCACGCCCATCTCGGCGACGCGGGCCAAGAGCGAGGTTTTGCCGATCGGTTCGCTCTGCGGCGAAGCCCACGCGCCGATGCGGGCGCCGAGCGGCCGGCTACGGTAGTACTCGTCCGACTCGGTCGCCGACGCCCGCTCGATCAAGCCCTCGATCCGCACCTGCCGCTCGAGCTCGGCCCAGAAGAAGAGGAGGCTCGCGCGCGGATTCAAGGCGAGCTCGCGGCCCTTGCGGCTTTCGTAGTTGGTGTAGAAGACGAAGCCGCGCGCGTCGTAGCCCTTGAGCAGCACCATGCGCGCCGACGGCCGTCCGTCCGTCCCCACCGTTGCGAGCGCCATAGCGGTCGGCTCGCGGAGCTCAGACTTGAGCGCCGCGTCGAACCATTGCTTGAACTGCGCGATCGGGTCGCGCTCAATGGTGCGTTCGTCGAGGTTCGCGCGGGCGTAGTCCTTGCGCAGATCGGCGATGTCCATACTCGAAGCGGGCTACGAATGTTGCGGGGAGGCGCGATTCTAACCCGCCGCGGAGCGTTTCCTGACGCGCGGCGCGCGCGGATACAATCGCGGCGGCTTCGAGCACGGGGGCTCTGCTTGTGGCAGCGGTGATCGACTACGCCTTCGGCATCAGCGCGATCGACTCGGGTTACCTGCGCCCGCTGCTCGACGCGATCCATCTCGTGGTCGAGGGCGGCCGCGCGGCGATCGTCGACGCCGGGACGAATCATTCCGTCCCGGCAGTGCTCGACGCCCTCGCCGCGAAGGCGATCGTGCCCGCAGCCGTCGACTACGTGATCCTCACCCACGTCCACCTGGACCACGCGGGGGGCGCCGGGCTGCTAATGCAGAAGCTGCCGCAAGCGACGCTTACGGTGCATCCGCGCGGCGCGCGCCACATCGCCGACCCGTCGCGGCTCATCGACGGCACGCTGGCGGTGTACGGCGAGGAAGCGACGCGGCGCCTCTACGGCGAGGTGGCGGCGGTGCCGCCGGCGCGGATTCTCGAGACGCCAGACGGCGCGTCGATCCGCCTGGGCGGGCGCGAGCTCGTGTTCTACGACACGCCCGGCCACGCGCGGCATCACGTGGCGATCCGCGACCTGAAGTCGGGCCACATCTTCGCCGGCGACGTATTCGGCCTGTCCTATCGCGAGCTCGACTATGCGGGCCGGCAGTTCGTTTTCCCGACGTCCAGCCCGGTTCAGTTCGATCCCGAGCCCTATCACCGATCGATCGACTTAATCGCCGGCCTGCACCCCGACGCGGTGTACGTTACGCACTACAGCCAAGTGCGCGACGTGCGGGCGCAAGCGGCCGTGCTGCACCGGCTCGTCGAGGCGCACGCGGCGTTGGGCCGGCGGTGCAGAAACGCGGGCGCCGCGCGCTACGCGCGCCTGGAGGCGGGGGTGCGCGAGCTGCTGCTGGAGGAGGCGCGCCGCTACGGCGGACCGTTCAGCGCGAACCGCGTGCTCGAGGTGTACGGGCAGGACGTCGTCCTCAATGCCCTAGGTCTTGCGGCTTGGCTCGATTCGCTCGACTGATCGGGCCGCGCCCTGGGCGCCGCTTGCGTGGGGTCGATACTGCGCCAGAGGACCTGGGGCGGCTACTCGTAGCGCACTTTTGGCGTGGCGTGGGCGACTTGCGTCGCCGCGGCGTATCCGGTCCCGCCGACACTTCCTGGTGCGTCGGCCAGCGCTTGGCTCGGCCTATGTAGCCAGCGGTCGTGGCGGCGACCCTGGGCAGCTTGTCCAACGGGGGCGCCATGCGCTCGCGGCAGCCGCCGGCGAAAGTCGCTCTCGCGAGGGCGGCGCAGCGGTTTGCGCGTCGGCGGCCCCGGCCGCGACGACGGTCGCCGCAGCGGCGAGCGCTCGCGCGGCGGCGACGATCAGGGTGATCCAACATCGGTTCCTGCGGGCGAGGACGCGGGGCGACGGTGCACGGCGTCGGCCACCCGCTGGTTTGCGCGCGCTCTACACGAGCGGCGCGACGGCCCGCGCAAGAGTGAAAAAAAGCTTGCGCGTTTGCGCGCGCTTCGGCATTCTCTCGTCGCCGAGCCGTTCAGCGAGCGGTGCTGTGCAATAGACGGTCGAATCCTTCGACGATCAAGACACGCTAGTGGAGGTATGACGATGGCGATGAAAAAGAAGTCTGCGAGAAAATCCGGGAAGAAGATGACGCGCAAGTCCGGGGCGAAGAAGAAGTCCGGCGCGAAGCGCAAACCGAACGCCGCATTCATGAAACCGATGACCCCGACTGCGGCGCTGGCCGCGGTGGTGGGGCCGGTCGCCCAGGCGCGCACCGAGATCACCAAGAGGATCTGGGGCTACATCAAGCGCAACAAGCTGCAGGACGCGATTAACAAACGCATGATCAATGCCGACGAGAAGCTACGCGAGATCTTCGGCGGCAAGCGGCAGGTGTCGATGTTCGAAATGACCAAACTGGTCAGCAAGCACCTCAAGTAGTTCCCGCCCGACCCCGCCGGCCGGCACCGCGCGAGGGGTGTCGGCCGCGCTTTTTGCGGGCTGCGCTGGATGGCTTTGGCGACGCGTGAGGACCGAGGACACATCTAGCAGCCTGCGCATCGGCTTCATCGGCGCCGGCCGCGTGGCGAGCGCGCTCGCGCGCGGTTTCGCGCGCGCCGGGTACGCAGTGACCGCGGTCGCGAGCCGCAGCGGCACCTCCGCCCGGTCGCTCGCGCGCGCGGTGCCGGGGTGCCGCGCGTACGACGGTGCGCAAGCCGCGGCCGATCGCGCCGACCTGGTCTTTCTTACCGTGCCGGACGACGAGATCGCACGCGTCGCGGCCGAGATCGCCTGGCCGCGCGGCGGCGCGGCCGTCCACTGCAGCGGGGCGACCGGCGTCGACGCGCTCGCACCGGCGGCGCGCGCCGGCGCGCAGACCGGCGGCTTTCATCCGCTGCAGACCTTCACCGCGCCCGAGACCGCCCTCGCCGGCCTGCGCCGATGCGTGGTCGCGATCGAGGCGGAAGAACCCTTGGCGGGGCGGCTGCGCGCGCTCGCAAGCGGGCTCGGGGCGCGCCCCATCCGGCTGCCGCCGGGGACGCGGGCGCTCTACCACGGCGCGGGGAGCTTCGCCGCGTCCTTCGTCGTCGCGCTCCTGCACGAGGCCGTGCAACTGTGGCGCGGGTTCGGCGTGCCGGAGGAAGAGGCGCTCGCCGCACTGCTGCCGCTCGCGCGCGGGACGCTCGATGCGGTGGCCGAATTGGGGACGGTGCGAGCGCTCGCCGGACCGATCTCGCGCGGCGACGTCGGCACGGTGGTGAAGCACGTGCAGGCGTTCGCCGAGCGCGATCGCAGCACGTTGGACCTATACCGGGTGCTCGCGCGGCGCACGGTCCCGATCGCACTCGCGAAGGGCGCCCTCACGCCGGAGCAGGCGGCGGAACTCACGCGGATTCTCGGCGCGGCGGACTAGCCGCGGCGGCGAGCAGCGCTCGGGGCCGCCTCAGGCGAGACCGAACTCGTCGAGGAAACGCGCGCGCTCGTCTTCGGTCCCGATGTTGTCGGCGAGGAGCAGGTAGAACTGGCGCGACGAGGTTGCCTGGGTCGCCGCCTTCTTGACGATGACCTTCGCGATCGGCCCGACATAGGCGGTAAGCTTGCGCTGGGCGGCGTCCATCGCCTCGGTGCTGATCGGCGCGCCCCCGGCGCGGTCGGGCGGCAGCGATGCGCTGTTCGGTCCACGCGCCGTCGACGCCTTGCGCGCCGGAACATTGGTCAATTGCCCGCGGGTCGCGAGGAACGCCTTGCGCTCGTCGCCCGCGCCGAGACTCTCGGCGAGCTTCGCATACAGCTCGTCCACGTCGGTCGTCAGCCGGCCGGCGCGTCGCACCATCACCTTCGCGACCGGCCCGGCGAACCGGGCATAGTGCATCTCGATCGCTTTGAGCAGATCGAGATCCCAACCGGGCGGCGGCTCGGTGGTGCGCACCGGCGTCGGCGTCGGCTCGGCGCGCACGTTCGACGGACTGGTCGGTTCGATCTTTATCGTGGTCGGGATGATCTCGGTGATGATGGTTTCCTCGGACAGCGTGGGGCTCACCGGCTCCGCATACGCGTTGAGCAGCGCCGACCGGAACTCGTGCGCGGTCTGGAACCGTTCGCGCGGCTTCTTGGCGATCGCGCGCGCGACCGGCTGGTCGTAGCGGGCGAGCGCCGAGCGTGCCGGGTCGACCTGCGACGGCGGGGGCGGGTTCTCGTAGCAGACCTTGTAGGCGATCGTCTCGGTGCTGCCGCTGAAGGGCTTTACGCTGGTGAGCAGCTGGTAGAACACGACGCCCGAAGAGAAGATGTCGGCGCGCCAGTCGACGTCGGAACCGGCGTACTGCTCCGGCGCCATGTAGCCCGGCGTGCCCATGATCGCGCCGATCTGCGTCAAGTTCGAGGAATCGATGCGGGCAATGCCGAAGTCGGCGATCTTCAGCTTGCCGCTGGTCATGATGATGACGTTCGCCGGCTTGATGTCGCGATGCCAGACGCCCTGTTCGTGGGCGTAGGCGAGCGCGTCGAGCAGCTGCGCCATGATCGACACCGCGTCGCGGTCGTCGAAGCGCGTATCGCGGTTGAAGTACTCGCGCAGGCTGTTGCCCTGCACGTATTCCATTGCGATGTAGGCGACGTCGGCTTCCTCGCCATACTCGTACACCGCGACGATGCCGGGATGCGAGAGGCGGCCGGCTGCTTGCGCCTCGTTCTTGAACCGAGCGAGCATCGAATGCGCGCGCTCGTCCTCGATCAACTCCTTGCGAATGGTCTTGATCGCGACGGTGCGGCGGATGTTCGGATCGAACGCCTTGTAGACCACCCCCATGGCGCCCTTGCCGAGCACCTCGGTGATCTGGTATTTCCCAAGACGGTCTAGCTGTGGCATCGGGGTTGTTCGCTCGCGCGCGGGGATCGCAGCCAGCTAAGGCGAGCGCTTATTCCTCCAGCATCTTCATCGCCTGCACCAGGCTCTTCTTCATGCGGTTGAACGAGTCGGCAAGCACACCGATCTCGTCCTTCGAGCGCACGCGGAAGTCGGCCGCGTCCATGGCGCCCATGCTCACCTGGTCGGCGAGTTTGGAGAGCCTCGAGACCGGCCGGATCACCATCGCGAGCAGCATCAGGTTGAGCGCGATCCCGATGAAGACGAACACGCCGGTGAGGGACAGCATGAAGGTGCGATAGGCGATGGTCGCGCGCTGGACCGGGACCTCGGTCGGTACCGAGACCACCTGCGCGCCGACGATCTCGTTCAGTTGCCAGCCAAAGCCGTTGGCTGGCCCGTAGCGGTCGACCATCGTCTTCGGCGCGGCCTCGACGGTGCTGTGGCAGGGCAGGCAGGCGCCGTCCTTGATCTGGATCGGTCGCGCGATGTACAGCGCGCGGCCGGTCGGCGTGTCGCGCTCGCCGATGATCTCGCCCCGATCCGGGCTGCCGCGGAACTGGTTGACGATGTCGGTCTCCCACTCGACCGCGCGGTCGCGGGGGTTGGTCGGGTTGAGCGTCGCCTCTTTGTATGCGTACTCGGGGAACTTCTTGCGCAGACCGCCCAGCACCTCGGTCGCCGAGTACGCCGGCACCGACTGCGGCAGGAACGAGTACTTCATCTGCGTCTCGAGCAGCGGCCGCACTTGGCTCGATGTGTACGCGCGCGTCGCGAGCGAAGTCTCCATCACCAGTCGCGCGTTTTGCAGAATCTCCTCGCGCGCGTTCTGCAGCAGCAGCTGATTCGACATGTACCCGGCGACGCCGAGCCCGATGAGAAAGATGGCGATGAACACCAGGTTGAACTTCAGGATCAGCTTCATTGCGGATCTCCTTCTTCGCTCATGCGGCTATTGGTTCTTCGGCGGTCTGACGGACCCCGCTCCGTCGACCGTCACCGGCGGCAGCGCGGACGCCGGCGGCGTTTGCGACTGCGGCACTGGCCCCAGCCATGGCCCAGGTGGCGGCAACGGTTCGGGCAGCGGCGGCGGCGGCGGCGGCTTCGGCAAGTACTTCTCGGGGAACAAGACGCGGTCCCACTCGGGGTGGTACTTCATGTTCGCGATCACCGCCTGGCGGAACGCCGGATCGTCTTTCTTGTCGATGAATCGCCGCATGATCGGCCGCCGGATCTCGAGCGGGCTTTTCAGCCACATCTCGACGTCGGCGTAGGTGAGTTCCTCGATGCGCCGCGGCGCGACCTCGCGGTCTTTGAACTTTGCGTAGCGAGCCGGTAGGTTGTCCAAATAGCTCTTCGGCATTGCGGCCACGAAGCCGGGCGCGACGCGCGCTTGGATCACCCCCTTCTGGTCCGCCTTGCGCGAGTAGTACTCGCCGCCGCGCACGCGCACGGGGCTGGTGGGCGACGCCTTCACGAACCCTTCGGCGAGCCGCACCTCGCCGGTCTCCACGAACAGGCTGCCCTCGGCATCGGTGAGGCCGGCCACCACCGTCGCGTCCGCGGCGATCAGGCCGAAGAGCGGGGTCGTATAGTGGAACGGTCCGGCCGACTTGCCGCCGGTGAACTTGGTCCACCCCTGCATGAGGTAGAAGTCGGGCACCGCGCCCTTCGCGGTGGCGGCGGCGAGCGAGCCCGCATAGAACCGGCTGCGCGGCCCGAGACCGATGATCGCGCCGTCCGCGAACCCGATCTGCGTCAGCCCTTTCTCGCCCAGTTCGACGATGTCGCCGGTCTGCAGGTGTACCCCTTCGGCCACGGCGAAACGGGTCGTGCCGCGCAGCAGGCTCGCCTGACCCTCGAGCAGCGTGACGATGGCCGGCGGCTCGGCGGCGGTCGCCGCGGTCGCGACCGCGATGCACAGCGCCGTCGCTAAGCAAAGCACCTGTCGCAAGCGGTTCCCCCTCCAAAAGCCTCGCTGCCGCTGGGAATGACTCCCCTATGAGGCGAGCGGGCAGCACAGCGTCAGATACTAGGCACGGCCATATGGCTACGTCAATCGGCGTGACGGCCTGTGACATATACTCGTTGTGGCCTAGAACCTATGATGCCCACTGCCGGCTAGCGCCCCCGATGACCCCCCCCCAGACCTGCGCTGTACTGTTTGTCGACATCAGCGGCAGTACGCGGCTGTACGAGGAGCTGGGCGACGCCCAGGCCCTCGCGCGCGTCGACGGCTGCCTGCGCCTGCTCCAGCGCGCGGCGGCGGAGTTCGCCGGCCGCGTCGTGAAGAGCACCGGCGACGGCCTCATGTGTGCGTTCACCGCCGCCGACGAGGCGCTACAGGCGGCGCGGGTCATGCACCTCAGAGTGGCCGAGCAGGGCGCGCTCGGCGGACCGACGCTCGGCATCCATGTCGGCTGCCACTACGGCTCGGTGCTCGAGAGCGCGGGCGACTTGTACGGCGACTGCGTGAACGTCGCCGCGCGCGTGGCCGGGCTCGCGAAGGTCGGCCAGATCATCACCACGCAAGAGATCGTCACCCGGCTCGACGAACCGCTGCGCGCCAAGGTGCGCATGCTCGACCGCGTGAGCGTCAAGGGCAAGCGCGAACCGCTCGAAATCTTCGAACTCGTCTGGCAGGACTCGGACGAGCTCACCATGCTCGGCACGCGTTCGGCCGAGGACCGCGTGCCGCGGCTCAAGCTCGTCGCCGCGGGGCGCGAGCTGTGGTTCGACGGGTCCGGCGCCGGCGCCGTGAATCTCGGACGCGACGCGGGCTGCGAAATCGTCATCGGCGACCGCAAGGCCTCCCGCCAGCATGCGCGGATCGAGAAGCGGCGCGACAAGTTCGTGCTGGTCGACCACAGCTCGAACGGCACCTATGTCGCCATCGCCGGCGAGGCCGAGATGTGCCTGCGGCGCGAAGAGCTGATACTGCGCGTGGGCGGCCGGATCGCGCTCGGCCAGCGCACGAGCGACACCGATGCGACGGTGGTGGAGTTCTACTGCGAATGAAAGCGAGATCGGGGATCGGAGGGGCTTGCGCGTGCGACGCCGTTCCGCCGCGCCAGCGCCGGCGCGCCCGTTCCGCTAGCGGCTCACCCGGTTGCGTCCGCCGTCCTTGGCGCGGTAGAGCGCCTGGTCCGCCACCTCGATCACCGTGTCCGGCGATTCGCTCCGCAGATCGCGCGCCGCGACGCCGATGCTCACGGTGACCGACAGCGTCCGCCCGGTGCTGCTTACGCCGCGCCGCCGCCTGCCGGCGCGATGCCGCGCCGGGCGACTCGGTGAGCGGATCGCCATCCGGTAGTCCTCAATCTCGGCGCGCACTGCCTCGAGGCGCGGGATGGCCTCCTCCGCGCTGCGGCCCGGAAAGAGCACGGTGAACTCCTCGCCGCCATAGCGGAACACGCGCCCGCCGCCGCCGACGCGCGCGAGGCGCGAGGCCACCAGCCGCAACACCTGGTCGCCGACCGGGTGGCCGTGTTCATCGTTGAGCTGCTTGAAGCGGTCGATGTCGACCATCGCGACCGCATAGTGCCGGCCCACGGCCTTCAATGCCTCGTCCAGCGCCCGCCTTCCCGGTAGGCCGGTGAGCTCGTCGCGGAACGCCATGCGGTAGGTGTCCTGGAGCACCGCGAGGGCGAGCACCGCACCCGCGGCGGAGATCGCCATCGGGAAGGCGAATCGCGCCGCCGACGCGTGCAGCGCGAACCCGAACGCGGCGAGCGCCCAGGCGAGTCCCGCGATCACAACCGAGCGCCGGAGCACCGTGGCGACGACCACGGCGACCAGGCCCGCGCCGATTGCGAGCAGGCCGAGCTGCGGGATCGGCGTCGCGCCCGGCGGCCGCACGTCGGCGAGCGGTGCATAGGCCCAATCGAGCGTCTCGGTGCGCCCCGTCGCCACGATCCACACCGGGACGGCGCACGCAGCGAGGATGACCGCGAGCCGCGGCAGCGCGTGGATGTTCGCCGTGCGGCGCTCCTCCATCCACGCGAGCGCCGCGATCACGGCCGGCGTCAGCACGCACAGCGCGACGAACGTAGCGCGCGCCTCGGGCTCCGCTCCGCCGGCGGCGACGAACTGTCGGTGCGCCGCGTACGCGATCCCGAATGCGAGCGCCGCGAAGGCGACACGCCCGCGATGGAACACGAGTCCGAGCGCGGCGGCGACGGCGAGCGCAGCGTAAGGCAGCTGGGGAATGAGCGGGAGAATCGGCGCCGGCACCAGCGCCGGTTGTGCCGCCAGCGCGAATGCCGCGGCGAGGAGCGCCGCCGGCGGGGCAAGGACTAGGATCGGGCGCAGTGCGGTCATCACAGCGGGCGCACTCGAGGGGCTGACGCGGTACGCGACTCTATCAGAGGCGCCGGGCCGCTCGTTCACTCGGCCGCCGTCGCCGTCGGCCGCCTCGCAGCTTCGGCGCCGCGGGCGCGGAGCCGAGGTGAATGGATCACAACGCTCGGGCGGATTGCCCTCACGCCCGGCAGCCGAGCGATCCGACTTGGCGCGCGCACGCGTACTCCGTTCGCCGAGAAGATCTTGCGTCGGGCGCGCATCTGTTGCGATCTAC
>Ga0187846_10001835_pt1 | contig 11905 bp, 12 predicted proteins | sample TC_taG_FD_161473 | JGI IMG/M metagenome (GOLD analysis project Ga0187846, IMG submission 161473) | Biofilm microbial communities from the roof of an iron ore cave, State of Minas Gerais, Brazil - TC_06 Biofilm (v2) | ecosystem: Environmental > Terrestrial > Deep subsurface > Cave > Wall biofilm... | reverse complement strand
TCAAGGTGGAAAACTTCTCCCGGGCCACGTACCTGCTCGCCCAGACGACCCTCCGGAGCGTGCTCGGCCAGCACGAGCTCGACGAGCTCCTGGCCCAGCGCGACAAGATCAATCAGCAGCTCCAGCGGGTGATCGACGAAGGCACCGAGCCGTGGGGGATCAAGGTCACGCTCGTCGAGGTGCGCGACGTGATCCTGCCCGAGGGGATGAAGCGCGCCATGGCCAAGCAGGCCGAGGTCGAGCGGGAGCGGCGCGCCAAAGTCATCAACGCCGAGGGCGAGTTCCAGGCGGCGGAGAAACTGGTGATGGCGGCGGCCAAGATCTCGACGCAGCCGGTGGCGCTGCAATTGCGCTACCTCCAAGCCCTCACCGAGGTGGCGACCGAACAGAACTCAACAACCATCTTCCCCATCCCGATCGATCTCATCACGCCCTTCCTCAAGAAGGCCGCGGCTGATCAGGGCGGCGGCTAGGTGACCGTCTGGAATCGCTGTTGATCCGGTCCTCTGCCCCGGAGGAGACCCGGGTACTCGGAGAGACACTCGGCCACATCTTGCGCAGGCGCGGCGGCGCCGGGGCCGTCGTTGCCCTCGTGGGCCCTCTCGGAACGGGAAAGACATGCTTCGTCCAGGGCCTCGCACACGGCCTCGGCGTGTCGGGCTATGTGCGCAGCCCCACGTTCATTCTCATCCATGAATACCGGGGACCCGTGACTCTCTACCACGTGGACCTCTACCGGTTGGCCCCGGCAGATCTCGAAGGCTTGGGACTCGAGGAGATCATCGAAGGGGAGGGGGTCACCGCGATCGAGTGGGCCGATCATGCCGAGGGCGTTCTTCCATCCGATCACCTGCGGGTGGAGTTCGCGTTTGGCGAGGGAGAGTCGGACCGGCTCCTGCGGCTCGCTGCGCGGGGGGATCGGTATCGCGGCATCGTCGAGGACATGGCGGCATGCGCGTCCTCGCGTTAGAGACGGCCACCCCGATCGCCAGTTGCGCCGTGGTGGATCGGTCGGGTGTAGCGGCGGAGGTCACCCTTCGTGCGCCGATGCGGCACCTGGAGTGGTTGCTGCCGGCAGTCGATGTAATGCTGCGGGGATTGGCGCTTGGGCCCGAGGACATCGAGGCGGTGGCGGTGAGCCGCGGGCCGGGCGGGTTTACCGGGCTCCGGATCGGGATCATCACCGGGGTGATGTGGGCGCGCGCGCGTGGTGTGCCGCTCCTTGGCGTCGGGACGCTCGAAGCCCTCGCCGCCGCCGCGGACTGCGGTGGGCTTGTGCTGCCGGTGCTCGACGCGCACAGAGGCGAGGTCGCGGGCGCGCTCTATGCCTCCGAGGCCGGCGGCCACAGCGGCAGCAACGGTACATTGAAGTCCCTCCTCGCTCCTCTCGTCGCTCCGCCCGATGTGTTAGCCCGCGAGGTCATCGGCGCTCTGGCCTCGGAGGGAAACGACGTGGACCCTGTGCTCGTAGTGGGAGATGGTCTCGTCCGGCACGGCACCGTACTCCTCGGCGCCCTCGGCGGCCGCGCGAGGGCGGGAGGACCGCACGTGCATCCCCGGGCGGCCACTGTGGGCCTCCTGGCGCTTCCCCGCCTGGCCGGAGGTGAGCGCGACGACCCGACCGGGTTCGTGCCCATTTACGGCCGCCGCCCCGCGATCCGCCCCTGGCAGGGAGTGTCGACAACGTGAGCCAGGACGTTCGTAGATCGGCTGAACCCGGGGGACTCAAAAGGCGCGACATGCGTACCCTCGGGATCGAAACCTCTTGTGACGAAACGTCGGCCGCGGTGCTCGAAGGTGCGACGCGCCTCTTGGCGAACGTTGTCGCCTCTCAGGTCGATCTGCACGCCCGCTATGGGGGAGTAGTGCCCGAACTCGCTTCGCGCAGGCATCTCGAGCGGCTCGGCCCTATTATCGATGAGGCGCTCGAACGCGCGGGTGTCGAGCTTGCCGAGATCGACGCGGTCGCGGTCACGTGCGGTCCGGGGCTCGTGGGAGCGCTCACCGTCGGGGTGGCTGCGGCGAAAACATTGTCGTTTACTCTAGGCCGCCCCCTCATTGGGGTGAATCACCTCGAGGGGCACATTTACGCCAGTTTCCTGGAACATCCCGATCTCGTGCTGCCGGCGCTTGTGCTCATCGTGTCCGGCGCCCACACGGATCTCGTTCTTATGAGCGATCACGGGAAGTACGAGGTCCTGGGCCGCACCCGGGACGACGCGGCCGGCGAAGCGTTCGACAAAGTCGCGCGGGCTCTTGGGCTCGGGTATCCCGGAGGACCCGCCGTCGACCGGGTGGCGCAGCGGGGGAGGCCGGGCGCGGTCGCCCTGCCGCTGCCGTTTCCCGACGAGCATTCGTTCGACTTCTCTTTCAGCGGCCTCAAGACGGCCGTCCTTCGGGTCGCCAGGCACCTCTCGGGGGGGACGCCGGTCCCCTCTCCTGACGCCCCGTGGGTGGCAGACGTGGCGGCGGCATTTCAAGGGGTTCTCGTGGAGGTCCTTGTGTCGAAAACCCTTCGGGCCGCCAAAGCGTACCGGACCCGGTCTCTCATCCTCGCCGGCGGGGTCGCGGCGAACTCCGTCCTCCGGGCCCGTATGGCCGATGCGGCGGGGGCGCTCGGCCTGCCCTTCTACTTCCCTGCGCTTTCGCTGTGCACCGACAACGCCGGAATGGTCGCCGCCGCAGGGGTCTACCGGCTCGCGCGAGGGGAGCGCTCTTCGCTCCGGTTGGGGGCTTACGCCGACCTCGACCTCTCCGCCGAGGTCCCCGAAACGGGCGTGCATAATTGACCCTGTGTAAACGTTAAATCGGAAGAGCATGGACGAGCAATACGACGATTCGCGGAAATCATCTCGGATTTTTGGGAGGATTTGGGGTTGCCCGGTTCCGAACCATTTCCTTATAGTGGGGGAGGATTAGCACTCCAGACTCTAGAGTGCTAAGGCTAGTTCAGGGTCCATCTTCGATCAAAGGGAGGGACGTCCGCATGAGGCTCAAGCCCTTGGGAGATCGTATTGTCGTGAAGATTATCGAGGAGTTAGAGCGCACGAAGGGCGGGATCGTGCTGCCCGATACCGCGAAGGAAAAACCGCAGGAGGCCGAGGTCGCCGCCGTTGGGCCCGGTGCCAGGAACGAGGACGGCGAGCGGATCCCGATGGACGTCAAGGTCGGCGACCGGGTCGTCTTTGCGAAGTACTCGGGCACCGAGTTCAAGCAGGATGATGAAGACTACCTCATCCTCCGCGAGAGCGACATCCTGGCCGTCGTCGAGCGGGAGCGGGCCAAGGCCAAGGCGTAAAAGGGGGGCATTGTCATGCCGAAACTGCTCGCGTACAACGAGGAGGCGCGGCGGGCGCTCGAGCGGGGCGTGAACCGCTTGGCCGATGTCGTACGCATCACGCTCGGCCCGAAAGGCCGCAACGTCGTCCTCGAGAAGAAGTTCGGCTCGCCGACGATCACCCATGACGGGGTGACGGTGGCGAAAGAAATCGAACTGTCGGATCCGTTCGAAAACGCCGGAGCCCAGCTCGTGCGCGAGGTGGCGACGAAGACCAACGACATCGCCGGCGACGGCACGACGACGGCGACCGTGCTGGCCCAGGCGATCATCCGGGAAGGGTTGAGGAACGTCGCCGCCGGCGCCAACCCGATGGCGCTCAAGCGGGGCATCGATCGGGCCGTGGAAGCGATCGTGGAGGCGCTGCGCAAGCAGGCGAAGCCTGTGGAGACCAAAGATGCGGTCGCGCAGGTGGCCAGCATCTCGGCCCACGATGAGGCGGTCGGCAAATTGATCGCCGACGCGATGGAGAAGGTGGGCAAGGACGGCGTCATTACCGTGGAGGAGTCCAAAGGGATCGAGACCACGGTTGAGACCGTGGAGGGGATGCAGTTCGACAAGGGCTACATCTCACCGTATATGGTGACCGACCCGGAGAAGATGGAGGCAGTCGTCGACGACCCGAACATCCTGATCACGGACAAGAAGATCAGCGCGGTCAAGGACCTCCTTCCGGTGCTCGAGAAAATCGTCCAGCTGAACAAACCGCTCGTCGTGCTCGCCGAAGAGGTGGAGGGGGAAGCGCTCGCGACGCTGGTGGTCAACAAGCTGCGGGGGACCCTGCAGGCGGTGGCGGTGAAGGCGCCGGCGTTCGGCGACCGCCGCAAGGCAATTCTACAAGACATCGCGATCCTGACGGGCGGCCAGGTCATCACCGACGAGCTCGGGCTCAAGCTCGAGAACGTCGATCTCAACATGCTCGGCAAAGCCCGGCAGGTGAAAGTGCGGAAAGAGGACACGATTATCGTCGGCGGGGGCGGCAAGCAGTCGGACATCCAGAAGCGGATCGCGGAGCTGCGCAAGCAGATCGAGGAGACGGAGAGCGATTACGACCGGGAGAAGCTCCAGGAGCGGTTGGGGAAGATGGTGGGCGGCGTCGCCGTCATCAAGGTCGGCGCGGCCAGCGAGACCGAGCTGAAGGAGAAGAAGCACCGGTTCGAGGATGCGCTCTCTACCGCCCGGGCCGCCGTCGAGGAAGGGATCGTGCCTGGCGGCGGCGTGGCCCTGCTCAATGTCCTCCCGGCCCTCGACAAGGTCGAGGTCGAGCGCGATGAGAAGGTGGGTGTGGAAATCGTCCGCCGGGCGCTCGAAGCACCGCTGCGTCAGCTCGCGACGAACGCGGGGGCGGAAGGCTCGCTCGTCGTCGAGAAGGTGAAGGGAGAGAAGCCCGGCCGCGGGTTCAACGTGCTCACGGGCCAGTTCGTCGACATGCTCAAGGTCGGCATCGTGGATCCGGCCAAGGTCACGCGTTCCGCCCTCCAGAATGCGGCGAGCGTGGGCTCCATGGTCCTCACGACCGAGGTGCTGGTCGTCGAGAAGCCGGAGGAGGAGAAAGAGCCTCCGATGCCCCCCACGCCTCCGATGTAGCGGCGGCAGATTCCCCTCACACGGGGGGATGGGTTCCGCGGATGCGGGGAGGGCCACCTTCCCGCATCTGCGTTTCATCGCCTGCGCGTGACATCGAAGGGCACCCGGCGCGGCCCATCGTATATATCATTCCCATGCGGGTCGCGGTCATGGGCGCGGGAGGGACCGGAGGATTCTTCGGCGGCCTTCTCGCGCGCGCGGGAGAGGACGTCACCTTCATCGCCCGCGGGCCTCACCTGGACGCCATCCGCGCCCGCGGCTTGCGCGTGAAGTCGCGCCTGGCGGGGGATTTCACCGTCACTGCGCGAGCCACCGACGACCCGCGCACGCTTGGACCCGTGGATCTCATCCTCTTCTGCGTGAAATCGTACAGCACCGCTGAAGCCGTCGAGCAGATCCGCTCCCTCGTGGGACCGCAGACGGTGATCCTCTCGGTCCAAAACGGAATCGACAACGAAGACCGGATCGCCGAGGTCGTAGGCCCGAAGCCGGTCCTCGGCGGTGTGGCCCATGTGTCCTCGGTGATCGAGTCGCCCGGCGTGATCGCGCAGGTAGCCGGTCCCGGCAGAATCATCTTCGGCGAGCTCGCCGGGGGCGTAAGCGCGCGGGCCGAGCGGCTCTTGGAGACGTTCCACCGCGCCGGGATCGCTTCCGAAGTGCACCCAAACGTCCGTGTCGCCCTGTGGGAGAAGTTCATCTTCATCTGCGGGGTGAGCGGCATGACGGCCCTGACGCGCCTCCCGATTGGACCGATCCTTGCCACCGCGGAGACCTGCGACATGCTCCTCGGCACGATGACAGAAGTCCAGGCGGTGGCGCGCGCAGAGGGCGTGGGCGTCGGCCCCGGAGCGGCCGGTCAGGCGCTCGCGTTCGCACGAGGGTTTGAGCCGTCCGCGCGCGGGTCGCTCTACTACGATCTTGCGGCGGGCCGCAGGCTCGAGCTGGAGACGCTGAACGGGACGGTCGTCCGTTTAGGGCGTAACCGTGCGGTTGCCACCCCGATGAACCGTGCGATCTACGCCGCGCTCAAACCCTACGTGGACGGGGCACCACCTACCGCTGCGTGAGATCATCGAGTCGGGCGCGTTGCGACAACACGTCCGCCGGTCCTCTGACCCCTTAGCCAGGGAAGAGATACATTCCCGCGACGATCGCCGCGCCGATCACGAGCATGATCAGGGGATTCGGCACGAAGTACGGAAAGAACATCAGGATGACGCCGCCGACCGCGACGCCGATCCGCGAGGAGCGTCTGCCATAGGCGAGCGCGGCCATCCCGATCAGGGAGAAGACACCCGCAAGGACGAGGGTCATGGTGTCCATATGCGATAGGATCATGCCCGAGGATGCGCGTTGAGCGACATGCCGGTGCGTCTGTCATGGCGCTACGCCCAGCGCGCCGCCGAGGCGCGCCCTGGTCTCGGCGAGTGCCTGGCGCAGCGTCTCGACGAACCGGCCGCGGACCGCCCGCACTGCCTGGCCGATCGCCGCGTGGATGGCGTGGCGGTCCGACGCCCCGTGGGCCATCACCACAGCGCCGCGGACGCCCAAGAGGGGCAGGCTCCCATGGAGGTCGATGGGGTTCGTCCACTCGATGAGGCGGCCGGTGATGTCGGCGAGCCGGTCGGGCGAAAGCGCCGGCGTGAGCTCCTTCCGGAGCCAGGCGGCGATCTCCCGCCCCAGCCCCTCAATGCTCTTCAGGACGGCGTTCCCCACGAACCCGTCGCAGACGACGACGTTGGCCGCTCCCGCGACAAACTGGTTCCCCTCCAAGAGGCCGGTGAACCGGAGCCCGCTGCGGGCGAGCAGCCCTGCCGCCTGCTTCACGACGCGGCTACCCTTGCCGGGCTCGCGTCCGTTGCTGAGGAGGGCGACGGTGGGTTCGGCGATGCCCTGAAACACGCGCATGTAGGTGGTGCCGATGACGGCGAACTCAACGAGATGGCGGGCCTCGCAGTCCATGGTCGGGCCGAGGTCGATAAGAAATGTCTCCGGGTGGATGCCGAGGATCTGCCGGCCCACGCACGCCCGGCGGACGCCCGCGATCATCCCGAGCTCGCGGACCGCGGCGAGGAGGGTCGGTCCTGTGCTCCCCGCGCTGACCGCGGCGTCGGCGCGGTCCTCGCGCACCATTCGCATCGTGACTGCCATCGAAGCGTTGGGCATCGCCCGAAGAGTGGCCAGCGGCGGTGCGCCCTCGGGGATCGCCCCGTCGCTCGGCACAATGTCCAGGCGCGGGGCCGGCCCCGATTCCGGAAGGAGCGGGGTAATCTCCGGAGCGACCCCGACAAGCACCAGGGAAAGATTAAACGCACGGGCCGCGCTGAGGGCCCCCGCAACGATCTCCCGCGGGGCATAATCTCCCCCCATGCAGTCCACCGCGATACGTATACGCGCCTCGTTCATGCCATCGTCAGCCCGCCGGAGACGCTCAGCACCTGGCCGGTGACGTACCGCGAGGCGTCCGTACAAAAGAACGCGACCGCCTCGGCGATCTCCTCGGGTTGGGCGACGCGGCGGAGCGGGATGAGGCGGATCATCCGCTCGATCCGTCCGGCATGCGCGGGGTCCCGGATGTTCTCCGCGAGCACGTCGGTCTCGGTCGGGCCGGGGCAGACGCAGTTGACGCGGACGTGGTGCGGGGCCATCTCGCGGGCCAGCGATCGGGTGAGCGCGATGACGCCGCCCTTGGCCGCGGAGTAGACGGCTTCGCCGGATGTGCCGACGCGCCCCGCGTCGCTCGCGACGTTCACGATCGCTCCGCCTCCGTGCTCCACCATCCACTCCAAGGCGATGCGCGAGCAGAAGATCGTGCTCCAGAGGTTCACGTCGACGACGCGGCGCCAGTAGGCCTCCTCTTCCTCAAGGAAGGGGGTCGTCAGCGTCCACCCGGCGTTGTTGATCAGAATCTCGAGGCCTCCGAGCGCCTCGTGGGCTTTCCGGAGGGCGGCTCGGCACGCGGCGTATGTCCCGAGATCGGCGCCAATGCCTATCGCGCGCACCCCCTGAGCGCGCGCTTCGCTCGCGACCATATCCACCTGCTCTTGCGTGCGGGCGATGACGCCGATGTCCGCTCCCAGGCCGGCCAGGAGGCGGGCAACGGCCCGGCCGATCCCGCGGCCGCCGCCGGTGACAAGCGCCCGGCGGCCGGCGAGCGGGCCTTCCATCAGTGCCGGCGCCGCGGCCAGGCCGCATGCAGCGCCTGGCGCTCGCGCTCGTAGATGACCGCGAACTTTTCGGCGGCGTCCTTGCCGGACAGCAGTTCCAGCTTGCGGACTTCGAGGGGATCCGCGGCGCGGATGATCCCCACCTCCTCGGCCCCCGGTGGGGCCGTCGCGGGGATGTCGTGGGGAATCTCGATCGGGAAATCCGTGCGGTCCTTCACCACGGCCGGCGAGATCCCAGGGTGCAGGCTGCGGGGGCGGATCCGGCCGGACTCGGGATCAAATCCGAACACCCCGAGGTCGGTGACGAGGCTCGTGGGCGCGCCGTGCGACCCGAGCCATGCCGCGCGGTCGGGTGTGTACCCGACGCCGCTGATGAAATCCACGCGGGCGACGACGTTCCGGGGAGAATGCTGCGTGAGATAGTACAGGCCCTGGGAGAGGTGGCTGGTGTCCTCGGGAATGCCCCGCGAGCCGACGAGGGCCACCTTCGGATGCTCCCACGGGCCGATGACCGAGATGTTCACGTTGCCGTATTCGTCGATCTGCGCGGGGTTGATCCAGATGCGGAACCGGTCGGTGAAGATGGCGTCAAAGATGTCCTCCATCGAGAGCGGGATCGCCCGCTGATTCTCCGTGAGGAACTGGCCGAGCGAGAGCGTCGGCAGGGGGACGACGTCCATCCCGGATTCCGGGGTCGAGAGGACGGCCAGTTCCGGGGCGTGGGTGCGCTTCGCCAGGTGCGCCGCCAGCGCCCCGAACGCGGTGACCGAACTCACGAGCACCTCCCCGTGCAGCTCCCGCGCCATGCAGGCGATGATCAGTTCATCGACGCTGTACTCGGCCATGGGCCACCTCCTCTGACTTTCCCCCGCGGGCCGTGCGCATGGCCCGGCTACACCCGCAGGCGCTCCCCCAGCGTGTGCTCGCCGCCCAGGCTGCTGAGGTACTGCTGATCGCTCACGTAGACGTATCGCTCGAGATATTCACTCCAGGTCGAGGGGTCGCGGGCGGCGGTGAGGTACTCGCGCACATGCAGGAGGTCGGCCCGATAATCGGGCGCGCATCCCGTGAAGTGCGCTCCCCACGGCGCTTCGACCACGCCGGTCACGGACGTGCGGAAGATATGCACGTCCCGCCCGTAGGTTTGCAGCCGCTCCGGGAGAAGGATTTGCTCCGCGGAGAGGAACGTGGTGCGGGCCGCTTTGGCGCAGAGCGCGTCCATGTGACCGTCGCCCAGGATCACCCCGTTCCCCTGTGGGTCCGCCAGGTTGACGTGGATGAGTGCCACGTCCGGGCGCAGCGCGGGCACCGCGACGAGCGTCTGGCCTTCGAACGGATCCTGGAACGTCCGGAAGGCCGGGTTGACGCGCAGGATGTCCGTGCCGAGTCCGGTGTGTGTCGGGAGAAATGGGACCCGCTTGATCGTCGCGTCCAGCCCGGCCATCACCGTGAACTCGGTCCACTCCTGGAATCGGACCGATCCCTCCTGCCGGGCCTTCCGGAAGTGGGGGGCGAGGCCCATCACCTCGAACCCTACGAACGCGTAGATGACCTCGGCGACCTTGCCGGTCCCGATGAGCAGGTCCACCTCGGGGCCGCCGACGTTGACGATGAGCCGGAGGTCCCGGCGGTCGCTCCGAGCCAGGGTCCGCACGAGGGCCATCGGCTTTCGCGACAGCGACGATCCTCCGATGGCGACGGTCGCGCCATTGGGAATTTCGTCGATGACATCTTCGCTGCGGCGGACCTTGTCCGCTGTACTCATGCGCGCCCCTCCCCCTGCATTCGGAACGCTTCGAACGGCGCCGAGACGAGCCCAAGCCCTCCGTCCACCACGATGGTCTGCCCGACGATGAACCGCGCGCCCGGGCTGCACAGGAACGCGACGACGGCGGCCACCTCTTCCGGCTTCCCCATCCGCCCCCGGGGCGTGTACGCTGAGACCAGGCGGTCGAACTCGGCGAACCGGTCTCCCCCGTAGAAGCGCGCCGAGTCGGTGGCGATGACGCCCGGGCTTACGCAGTTCGCCGTGATCCCCCGGCCCGCGAGTTCGTACGCCAGGTACCGCGTCCAGGTCTCCAGCGCCGCTTTCGCCGACCCGAGGATCGCGTACTGCGGAAGGGACTCGACCGTGCCCTGTCCACCGATGGTGATGATGGCGCCCTCGCGCCCCTCCATCAGCGGCACCGCCCTCTGGACGCAGAGGACGAGCGATCGGACGATCAGGTCGAACGTTCTCTGGAGGTGATGTGGCTTGGCGTCCAGGGTGGACTTGAATGCCGTGGCGGCGTGGTTGGCGACGAAGAAGTCGAGGGCGCGGAAGCGTTCGGCGATCTGGTCGAACAGCCGGGTGATCTCCTCCGGCTTCTCGAGATCCGCCCCCAAGACGGCCGCGCGCCCGCCGCGGCTGTCGATCGTCCGTGCGACCTCCTCCGCCATCGCCTGATTGCGATGGTAGTGCACCACCACGTCTGCGCCGCCGTCGGCCAGGGCGAGAGCCGTGGCGCGGCCGATGCCCCGGGACGCGCCCGTCACCAACGCAATCTTGCCGCGAAAGGCTCCGTTGAACACCTCCCGGCCTCCTTCACCATGAGCGCGTCGGTACCTTCGAGGAGCCTACCGTCGCGGCAGCGCGCGGAGCGCGACCACGGAGTTCTGGCCGCCAAACCCGAACGAGTTCAGGAGCGCCAACCGGACGCTCGCCGTCCGGGACTGCCTGGGCACATAGTCCAGGTCGCATTCCGGATCGGGATGGTCCAGGTTGATCGTCGGAGGAATCACACCGTCCCGGATCGCGAGTGCCCCCACGAGCGCGGCGAGGCTCCCCGCCGCGCCGATGAGGTGTCCGACCATGCTCTTGGGCGCGGTCACCGGGATGGTGTGGGCCCGCGGGCCCAGCGCGTACTTGATTGCCCGCGTCTCCGCGACATCGTTGAGGGGTGTGCCCGTGCCGTGCGCGACGATGAGGTCGAGTTCGTCGGGGCGCGCTTCCGCGTCGCGGAGCGCTTCCGCGATGGCCCGTGCGGCGACGTCACCTTCGGCCCGCGGGGCGGTTTCGTGATAGGCATCGCTCGTGAGCCCAGCACCCGCCAGTTCGGCGTACACGCGCGCTTCTCGAACCTGCGCGAGATCCTCTCGCTCGATCACAAGCACGACGGCGCCTTCGCCGAACACGAAGCCGTCGCGATCGCGGTCGAACGGCCGGCTGGCTTTCTCCGGCGACGCGTTTTGCGTGCTGAGCGCACCGAGGGAACACAACGCCGCCCACACCGGCGGAGTCAGGGCCGCTTCCGTGCCGCCGGCGAGGACGTAGTCGGCCTCCCCGGTGCGGATCCACCGCAGCGCCTCCGTGAGCGCGATTCCCCCGCTGGCGCACGCGCCGACCGAGGTGTTGGTCGGCCCGCGGATGCCAAACTGGATGCTGACCGCAGACGACGCCATGTTCGCGATCAACATCGGGAGGAGGAAGGGTGTGACCCTGGTGGGCGATCCCCCGTACAGGTGCCCCGCTTCGACGTCGATCATGTCTACCCCGCCGAGTGCCGTGGCGATCGTGACGCCGACCCGGTCTCGGATCTCCGGGGTAATGGCGAGGCCCGCGTCCCCCAGCGCTTCATCGCACGCGGCGACGGCCAGCTGGGCGAACCGGGCCGTTCGCCGCACCCGCTTCCGGCTCATGACCGCGAGTGGGTCGAAGCCTGGGACGTCGGCGGCGATCCGGACGGGGAACGGTGAGGCGTCGAATCGGGTCAACGGACGCACGCCGCTCCGCCCGGCCAGGAGGTTGGTCCAAGTGTCGGGGACCGAAAGGCCG
>Ga0187846_10001834_pt1 | contig 11912 bp, 16 predicted proteins | sample TC_taG_FD_161473 | JGI IMG/M metagenome (GOLD analysis project Ga0187846, IMG submission 161473) | Biofilm microbial communities from the roof of an iron ore cave, State of Minas Gerais, Brazil - TC_06 Biofilm (v2) | ecosystem: Environmental > Terrestrial > Deep subsurface > Cave > Wall biofilm... | reverse complement strand
CGCGCCGCCTGCTTCTCGTCGTCATCGAGAATCCAACGAACTAGCACGTTGGTGTCAAGGCCAGCCATCAGCTACGGCCGATGTTCATGTCCTTGATCGATACCCGACGCTTCGTGCGCCGCGCGTGCTTCAAAATGCCCCTGAGCTCGACGATCGAGCGCGTTTTGGCCCGAAATACCGTCGTACCGTCATCGAGCTGGGTGAACACCACGCGCTCGCCCGGCTTCAGCCCCATTGCCTTGCGAATCTCTGCCGGAATTGTGACTTGGCCCTTGCTAGTGATCGTTGCCTCGGACATCCCGGGCCTCCTTACATAATGAATAATAGTAAGGCATCGGGGAACGTTCAGCAATGTGAATATTCGGGCCGCAAATGCCGCGCTGAGAGCCGGCGGTGGCCGGATTTAAGGTCGCAAATTGCGACCTTAAAGCGCCGAACTCCTCGGCGGTCAGCGGGAACATGAAATCGACCGGGAACTTGGCGGCGTTGCGCCGCACCTGCTCGTTGAACCGCTTGGTGTCCACGCCGTAGAGCGCGGCCGGGACTCAGCCGCCTCCTCTCCGTCTAGCTGAACCCGATGCGCCGTTTGGGCGGGCCGGGCGATGGGGCCATCAGCTGGCGGATCGCTTCCAGGATGTCGGCGATGGCCTGGTCATGGTCAGCGAGCTTACGCGTAAGGCGCCGCTCTAAATCCTTGAGGTATTGCGCCAGCTCCTTGTTGCCGGCGAGCAGGTCGCGCAGCCGCACGAAGGCGCGCATGATCTCGATGTTGACGGCGATGGCCCGCTCGCTGCCCAGCACCGAGGAGAGCATCGCGACGCCCTGCTCGGTGAAGGCATAGGGGGCGGTGCGCCGGCCGCCGTGTCCGGAACTTGAGGTCACAATCTGTGACCTCAAGTTGGCCCACTCCTCGCTGGAGAGCTGGAACGTGAAATCTCGCGGGAAGCGCGCGAGGTTTCGCTTGACCGCCTGCACTAGCACCTTGGTTTGCACGCCGTAGAGCGCCGCCAGGTCGGCGTCGAGCATCGTACGCAGGCCGCGCACGAGCAGGATGCGGCTGGCGATGGTCCCCACCGCCAGGGCAGTGCTGGCGCTGTGGCCCTTCTTAGCCGGCATTGCTGCAGACCCGGCGCTTCAGTTCCTCGCCCTCGATGAAGGTGTCCAGCAGCTTCACATCCGTCTACCCGTTTGGACATGGTGCCTGCTAGCTAGCACCTACGCTACGGCCGATTCGACAACCCGGATTTCCCGCGACGCGGATCGGCACCAGGCCTGTTTGATCGGATGCCGCGGTCGGACCTGGATGCGCTCGCCAAGCGCCGGCGCGGGGCGTGCGAGTCAGCTCACGCCCGCTTGCGCAGGAAAACGTGCATCGCACGTTCGCCCGCAACGTGCTTGACGCATTCGTAACCCAGCGCGCGAAGATCGATATCCTTCAGAAGATGCTCGCCGGAGCCAAGCAGGACAGGGCGGATCGCAAGATGGAGCTCGTCGACCAGGCGTTCGCGCAGATACTGCTGGATCGTTGCGACGCCGCCGCCGAGGCGCACGTCGCGCGCCCCCGCCGCCGTGGTCGCAAGCTCCAGAGCCCTGTAAATGCCTTCGGTAACGAAGTGGAACGTTGTGCCGCCCGCCATTGCGAATGACGGCCTCGTATGGTGGGTAAGAACAAAGACCTGCGTGTGATACGGCGGCTCATCGCCCCACCAGCCCTTCCAGCTTTCGTCCGGCCACGGGCCTCGCACCGGGCCGAACATGTTGCGCCCGAGGATCCACGCACCGATCCCGGTGAAGGCTTTTTCGGCCATCGCATTGTCGGTTCCGGTCTCCCCGCCCGCCTGGCCGTGCATGCTGCGCCACACGCGCGTCTGGAAGAACCACTCCATCAGCTCAGGGCCACCGACGCCAAGCGGATGGTTCAGGTCCTGGTCCGGCCCGGCGCCGTAACCGTCGATGGAGATTGCAAAGCTCAGGACGCGAAGTTTGGACATTCAAGATCACCGCTGGGTTGATTATGTAACTCGGATCGAGCGCTCCGACTCCGCTGAAGGTTTTGTCTGTCGGGCGATGGGAACCGCAAATCGCTCACGCGCGAGGAAATCCCCCTCAAGGACTCCCCATCGCCTCTCTCCACCGCATCGCGTCGTGGATACGGAAGCGCGTGCTCGGGTGATCGAAGAAGACGAACTCTTCCATCGGACTGGGATTGGGCTTGCGATACTCGGTGACCTTCAGGTAGGCCTCGGCTGCGCCGAGCGGCTCGCGCGCGAGGTTGAAGCCGAAGCGGTCGGCCTCGATCTCCTGCACGCGGATGATCGTGTTCTTGATCGGCGTTGCGAGGAAGAAGAACGTCGCAAACACTGCTGCGAACACCGGTAGGCCCGCCACGTCGGCGACTCCCCGCAGCCCGAAGCGTTCGCTGAAGCGGGCTTGCAGCCGTTTCATCGCCCATTGCACGAACAGGAATCCGGCCATGAAGAGCGCGCCGAATTCCAGGATCGCTTTGTAGACGTGATTGAGCACGTAGTGGCCGAGCTCGTGGCCCATGACCGCGCGGATCTCCGGTAGCGACGCGCGCAGCAGGTTGTCGTTCAGCCGCACCGCGGCCGATCCGAAGATTCCCGATACATTGGCGCTGACGCGCGTGGTCTGGCGCGAGGCGTCGAACTGGTACACGTTGTCCACCGGCACGCCGTCGGCCTTTGCCATCGCCAGCGCCGCCGCCTTGATCTGCGGATCCTGCACCGGCTTGTAGGTGTTGAACAGCGGATCGATCCAGACCGGCCCGGCCAGCAGCACGAGGATCGCCAGCGCAACCGCCACTCCGGTGCCCCATAGCCACCAGTTCTCGCCGGCGCGCCGGATCGCCGCGTACAGCATGCCGACTCCAATCGCAGTAATGACGACACTGACGCCCAAGCCGATGAGTTGCTCGCCAAACCATGGGCCGAACGTTTGCGTTGCCATTCCGTACTGATGCTCGCGCACAAATTCTTCGTAGATCGTCAGCGGCAATCCGATCACGAAGGCCGCCGTTGCAAAGAAAGCGCCGTAGATCGCGTCGCGGAAGAGCCCGACGCGCCCCACGCGTTGTGCCCAGTCGCGCATCCGCGCCGAACGCTGCCCGGTCAGCAAAATCGCCGCGATCACGATCCAGACCAGGTAGTTCCACAGCAGCAGCCAGTAGCCGCCCTCGAAGTACGCGTTCGAGCGCGCCACGGTCGCCGGTGGCAGCCGATCCAGGTAGGCCTTTGTGGCCGCGTCGGCGTCGCGCGGCAGCGCCGCACGCCACGCATCGTCGACCGGGATGACCTGAAACTGCGGATTTTGCGCTGCGGCAGTTACTGCGCGGGGAGAGACGATCGTCAGCGCAAGCAAGACCGCGGTAGCAAATTTTTTAAGATCCATAAGGACTCCAAGAGATAGAATCGCCACAGGCGGTCGGCAGCGAAATCGAAAAAAAAGCGAGGAGGAGCGCGCGATGATACGGCCGAGCCTTATCTCGCGCGACACGCATTCCGCCGAAGACGGTATCGGGCGCGCTCAGGTCGCTTTTGCCGCTCGGATTTCGTCTGGATTGAGTTGGGATCGGATGCAAACTCCGCATGAGCGCATGCAAGGGGGCATGAAAATGGATTGGCGGATCATCGAAAGCGTTGGCATTGCGCTCTGCGCGCTGGCGGCATCCGTGCTGGCGAGTTGCGCGTCGGCACCGCCGGCGCCGATGGCTCCGGCACCCGCGCCGGGCAACGCTCAGGCAGTGTCCGCACCCCCCGCCCAGACGACGGCCAGCGCACTGTCGTACGGCGCGGTGACCTCGACCGTCGTGAAGGGAAAGACGACGCAGGCTGATCTCATTCAAATGTTCGGCGGACCGAGCATCGCGACCGTCGACAACGAGGGCGTGGAAACATGGGTGTACGAACGTTCGGTCACGCAGACCGACGTGACTTCGCAGAGTCAGAACTGGCAGGCGGCCGCAGGCCTAGGCGTGTTTTTCGGCCACATTTCGGCCAACGCGCAGGGCGGTGGCGGTCAGCAATCAGCAGCTTCCTCGACAGCGTCGTCTTTTCGGTCGCTAACGGTGGTCGTCAAATTCAATGAGAACAAAACGGTGAAGGACTACACAGTCCGCTCGAGCCAGATGTGAGCCGAGGAGACCGCGCGATGAGTGCTTCGAGCAGGATCCTCGGCTGCGCGTGCCTGGCAGGCGCCACGGCGTTGCTGGCTTCGTGCGGCTCAGCCGGAGTCGGTGGCTTTTACGGCGGCGGCCAGCAGCCGCGTCCGGTTGCCTCGCCCAACATGGCCGCGTTCAACCCGCAGGCCATGATGGAGCGGCAACGATTCATGCAGGACATGCAGGCGGACCCCGACCTACCCGCCTGGCAACAGCAGCGCGAGAAGATGGCGCTGGCGGTCGGCGATCGCATCGTCGACAAGAGCTTCGACCGCACATTCGACTCGATGATCATCGCGCTCGCCAACATCGGCTGTCGCGTCAACAACATGGAGCGCACGTCCGGCTACATCACGTCGTCCCTTCCCGAGCTGCCGCCGGAGCAGAAGTCGCAGCTGAAGAAGGAGGCGATGGCGCAGTACGCGCAAGTCAAGGGGTATTCGCCGGCCGTGCTCGACGACAAGTCCGGCTTCAATTTCGCGCTGCCCAGTGCAATGGCGGAGAAGATGACCGCGGGAATCACGCTGACGATCACGCGGCAGGGAGCGGAGCAAACCAAGGTCAAGCTGCGCTTCAACAACGTCTACTACCCGCCCGAGATCGACGCGCTGTACAAGCGCGTGTGGGAAGCGGTCGACAAGCAGATCTTCCTCGACAAGAGTCTGGGCTAGCGGACCGCACGCCGCTGCCGCGCCGGCAGCAGATCCTGAACGAGCTCGCGCAGGGCAACCAGCGCCGGCTGCTGCTCAGCGGCCCGCCAGATCAGCGGGGTGACGATCTGGCTCAGCACTTTCGGCAGACGATGGCGGGCGACCAGGGGACTGGCAACCGTATCGAGCACGGATTCCGGCATCAGCGCGATTCCCGTTCCCGACGCCACGCAGGCCACGATCGCGTGATACGAGGCGACATTTAATACCCGGACCGATGCGAGGCCGGGCTCGCCGATCCAGGTCTCCAACATTCGGCGGTACGCGCACCCCGACGGAAAAGCGATCACCGAGTCGCCCGCAACGTCTCGTGGACGATTCACCGGCCGGTGATCGATTGAGGTGATCAAAACGAGGCGCTCGCGGAACACCGGAAGCGACGCCAGGTCGCCACTTGCGGGCGGCGGCTCGGCGACAAACGCGGCGTCGAGCTGCCGCGCAGCCACGGCAGCGGTGAGCGAGTCGTTCGTCCCCGAGGTCAGCTCAACGCGCACCTGCGGACAGCGCCGGTGGAACTGCGCCAGCACCGCGGGCAGGCGGCTTGCGCAGGTGCTCTCCAGCGAACCCAGGCGGAGCATTCCCTGGGGAGGGGCGCCGCTCACCGCGGTGCGCGCCTCCTGCGCCAGATGCAGCAGCCGATCGGCGTACGTCAGCAGCTGCTCGCCGCTCGGTGAGAGGGTAAGTCGTCGCTGGCCGCGGAAAAACAAGCGCACGCCGAGCGAGGCCTCGAGCTGCTGCACCCGCTTCGTGACGTTGGACTGCACGCGATGCAGCTTGCGAGCAGCCTTGAGGATCCCGCCCTCGTTCGCAACCGTTCGGAAAATTTCCAGATCCGACAGATCCATGTTCGTTGATATTCTCTAGTAGAGAACGATATTGCTCAACGATTCACTATACAGGAACGCAAAGAATCCCTAGGATCGCGTCCATGGGCGATTCGGCAGGAGCGCAACCGCACGCGGCGACGGCCGCAACCACCGCCATAGCAGGCCTGGTGGGCTTGGCATCCGCGATGGGAATCGGCCGCTTTGCCTTCACGCCGCTTCTTCCGTTGATGCAGCAAGCGGGCAGCATCACGCTGTCGCAAGGCGCTTATCTGGCATCGGCCAACTATCTCGGCTATCTGGTCGGCGCCGTCGCAAGTTTCCTGTTCGCAATTCCCGCCGGAGCGGCAGCCCGCTGGGGCTTGGTCGCGGTTGCTGCGAGCACGCTCGCCGCTGCATTCGCCCACTCACTCGTCGTTTGGCTGATGCTGCGTTTCATTGCTGGAGCGGCGAGCGCGTTCGTGCTAATCGGAATCTCGGCGTGGGCGCTTGCGCTGCTGGCGCGTCACGACCGGCCGCACTGGTCGGGCTGGGTATTCGCGGGGGTGGGAGCGGGAATCTGCTTGGCCGGCAATACCGCGTTCATCGTTCCCTTGGTCGGCGCATCGGCCTCGCAGGCGTGGGCGGCATTGGGCGCATTCGCGGTGGCGGCGGCGGTGGCGACCTGGCGCTCGTTGGCAAGGCTTGAGCCGGCAGCGCGATTGGGAAGCACGGGTGGCCTCGGAAAACTGGACACCAGCGCTTGGATCATGATCGTCTGCTACGGCGTGTTTGGATTCGGCTACATCCTTCCGGCCACGTTCATTCCTGCCGCAGCGCGGGCGCTCGCTCCCGATCCGACCCTGTTCGCGATGGCATGGCCGGTGTTCGGTCTGGCCGCCGCGGCGTCGACAGTCGCGGTGCCGCGCTTCGCGGGCCATTTTTCGCCGCGCACCGTCGCGGCCGCAAGCCTTGTCGTAATGGGCGTGGGGGTGCTGCTGCCGGTAATTGTGCAGGGTCTTGCTGCGCTGTGCATTTCGGCGGTCCTGGTCGGCGGAACGTTCATGGTCGCGACGATGGCGTGCGTGCAGGAGGCGCGTCGAATCGGAGGGGTTGGCGCGGGAGGTCTGATCGCAGCGATGACCGCAGCCTTTGCGATCGGGCAGCTCATTGGCCCGCTCGCGGTGACATCAGGCAAGACGATCCAGGAGGCACTCTTGCGCCCGAGCATCGTCGCCGGCGTGTTGCTGCTGCTCAGCGGTGTCGCATTGGCGCTGCAGCGCGGCGCTTCAGGTGGCGCTTCAGGCGCACGGCCTGTGCAAGAAGGCGCAGATGCGCAAGGAGCCGCCAGATGACTGAACCCAAAGAGCGGATGCCGCCGATCGATCCCGACAAAATGGATGAATCGCAGCGCGCTGCCGCTGCCGAGCTGATCGCCGGCCCAAGGAAAGCGGTGATCGGTCCGTTTATCGCGCTGCTCAGAAGCCCGCGGCTGATGCAGCCGCTGCAGAAGGTGGGCGAGTATCTGCGCTTCGAAAGCGAGCTTGCCCCTGCGCTGCGCGAGCTGGCAACGCTGATCGTTGCGCGGCGCTGGACGCAGCAATTCGAGTGGTGCGCGCACGTCCCGCTTGCGCTGCGCGCAGGCATCTCGCGCCAGACGATCGATTCGTTGCGCGAGGGGCGCCGCCCGCCGAGCCTGAAGCGCGACGAGCAAGTGGTGTTCGAATTCGCCACCGAGCTGCTCGACCATCACGGTGTCAGCGATTCGACATACGAGGCTTGCAAGTCCGAGCTCGGCGAGCGTAGCCTGATCGATCTGGTCGGGCTGCTCGGCTATTTCGCAGCGGTCTCGATGGTGTTGAACGTTGCTCGCACGCCTGCTGGCGCGGCAGAAGGCGTTGAGCCTTTGCCGCCGCTGCCGCGCTGAGCCACTCGACGTCCGACAGTTCGGTCTGGCCGCCGTTGGGTGTCCGTTAAAGATTCCATCATATTGATATAAGCAAAAATGCTGATAAGATACACATATCTGTTAACAGCTTGGACTGAAGTAAGGCAATAGCGATGTTCCGTTATCCAGCGAAATTCAAGCCGGCCAAAGAGGGTGGGTTCGTTGTGACGTTCCGTGACATTCCAGAAGCGATTACCCAGGGCGAGTCGGTCGAAGATGCGATGATCCACGCCCACGATGCGCTCGAGACCGCGCTCGACTTCTATTTCGATGATCGTCGCGAAGTGCCCGTGCCTTCGAAGGCAAGGCGCGGCGAGCGCGTGATCGAACTTCCCGCAAGCCTTTCTGCCAAGGTGTTGCTACTGAATGAAATGGTTCGCCAGAGGGTGCGCCCCGCTGATCTGGCACGCAGGCTGCACACGACACCACAGGAGATCACGCGTCTGACCAATGTTCGTCATCGCACGCGCATTGACAGTATTGCCGCTGCGTTGCAGGCGCTCGGTAAGCAGTTGGAAATGCGTGTGGTCTGACAAGCCTTTGACATAGCGCCGCTATTGCGGTCCCAGCGGCGAGACCACTCGCACGACCGTTTCCATCGCGTCGACGAAGCCCATTTTGCGGTACAGCCGGCGCGCGCCGGTGTTGTCGGTCATCACGTGCAAAAACGGCGTCTCGCCGCGCAGCATTTGGCGCCGCACCAGCTTGAGCATCAGCCGGCGCGCGAACCCGCGCCCCTGGTGGTCCGGGTGCGTGCACACGCCGCTGACCTCGCGCAGCGCGCCCGCGTGAAAGCGCTCGCCCGCCATCGCGATCAGCTTGCCGCCCCCACCTTCAAAGTAGCCGAAGTACTCGCCCAGCTCGATCGTGCGTGGGCCAAACGGGCCCGGCTTGGTCAGCGCTGCCAGCTCGAGCGCCTGCGCTGCGTGCTCGGGTCCGAGCGGCATCGCGTCGGCGGCTTCGTCCAATGCCGGGATTGGCTCGCTCCAGAGCATCTTGAACATCGTCGATTCATCGACCACGCGCCAGCCCGCAGGCGGCGCGCCGCTCCAACGGTCGCAATAGATCTGCTCGCCGCTGTGGCAGTACGGGGCGAGTGCGGAGAAGTCCGGGTTTTCGGCGTCGGCGAATGCTGCGATGGGCGAGAACCCTTGTGCATAGCGGCGTGCAATACCGGTGCCGACCGAATGCTTGGCGTGCGAACCGGCCAGCGATTCCCAGATGATGTTTGCGAGCAGCTCGCGCACCGATCCTCCCCACCGCAGGATGTTACGCGAGGGCAATCGACGTCAGATCGATGTGCCGCCGGATGTGCCAACTGCTGGAACGTTGCCGGGCGCCGAAAGCGCTTCTTGCAAGCTCAGCGCCATGTAGGTCGCTCCCTCGATCGGGTTGTCGTAATAGGCGGCGATCTCTCGGAACCCGAGCGATGCATACAGGCTGCGCGCGGCGGCCATCTGTTGCAGGGTGTCGAGCAGCACACGGCGGTATCCCATTTGCCTCGCTGCGTTCAGAGCGTGCAGCACGAGCCGCCGTCCCAGTCCGCTGCCGCGCGCGGCGTCGCGCACGTACAGGCGTTTCATTTCGCAATCACCGACATCGCCCCCATCGAGCGCCCGGATCCCCACACATCCGACGTAGCCATCGGCGCTGCTTGCCAGGATCAGCACCCCACTGGGCGCCCCATACATCGACGGCAGCTCGGCCAGCTCTGCGGTGAATCCCTGAAAGCACAGGTCGACACCGAGCCGCTCGGAGTATTCGACGAACAGTTCGCGCGCGGCGGCGAACTGCGCTTCCGTGTTTGCGCGGATCAGCGTGAACGTTTGCATTTCGGCATGCACGTCCTGAAAGGGACATCTTATTCGCAGGGGTCGGATCAAACCTTCGCAGTCACAAAAAAGCTTGAGCAAAACGGGAACGCGATGCTCGCTCGTAGCATCCAATGCCACCGATACGTAATGGAAGAAACGAAGATGGGGAAGCCACAACTTCAATCCGGGTATGTCGACGCTTCCGATGCAGCTCTTGCCGGGATGGTGACGCGCGGCAATCAAGCGGCCTTCGAGGTGGTGATGCGGCGCTACAACCGGACCCTTTTTCGAACGGCGCGCGCGATCTTGCGCGATGACGCCGAAGCCGAGGACGCGGTTCAGGAAGCGTACTTAAAGGCGTACCGCACCATCGAGAACTATCGAGCCGACGCACGGCTGTCGACCTGGCTGGCGCGAATCGTTGCGAACGAGGCGCTGCAGCGGCGCCGCACGCAGGTGCGCCGCGACTCGATCGTTCCACTGTTTGCTGGCGCGGAAGTCGAAGACATCGATCGGATGGCGGAGAGCCGAATGGATACGGAGCCGGAGACGATGGCGCGCCGTGGTGAGATGAGAAGCTTGCTCGAAGACAGCATCGATGCGCTGCCGCAGATGTACCGCGGTGTGTTCATGCTGCGAGCGGTCGAGGAGTACTCGGTCGAAGAGACCGCTTCGATTCTGCAGATCCCCGAGGCTACGGTGCGCTCACGGTTTTTTCGCGCCAGGAGCTTGATTCGTGAGAACCTCGCGGCGGCTGCCGATATGGCCTACAAGGATGCGTTCGACTTCGCTGGGGAGCGTTGCGACGGAATGGTCGAACGCGTGATGGCGCGAATTGGCGCTCGCACGACGGGTTAGAGAAGCCGCGCTCGGCAGCTGGCACAACTTGTTCGCAGGGAGGCACGACGATGGCAACCCAACTCGGCAAACCCATGCGGTGGCGTGCGCTCGCGCTTGGGGCGTTCGTAGCGTGTTGCTGCTCCGCTTTCGGTCTCGTCCGGCTAGCCGCTGCGGCTGACGACGCCAAGTCTCGGGCAACGGCGAGCGATGACGCCACAGCCCCCGATCCTGCCTTCGATCAAGTGATCCAGGCCAACATGAAACAGATGATGTCGGATGGCAAACAAACGTTCCGCTACGCGACGTTCGGCGATGAAAGCTGGTGGGGAGGAACGCTCGGGTTGCACCGCGCAATCGAGGGAAGCCGTTTCGGAGGAGTCGGTCCAGGCGTCAGCCCGGCGACTGCGCTCGCGGTGGGCTTGAAAGTCGATGTCGATTCGCTTCCGCCGCAACTTGTCGCTGCGATCAAAAATGGGAAGGTCGACCTGAACGATCCCGCAACGACGCTGGGCCTACTGCAGCTGAACGCGGTCGTTGGTGTTACCGGATTTTGCGACAGCCAGGGGAGCCTGAGCTCGGTCGGCATTCAATGCGCGCTGTGCCACTCGAGCGTCGACAATTCGCTTGCTCCAGGAATCGGCCACCGCCTCGACGGTTGGGCCAACCGGGACCTGAACGTAGGAGCGATCGTTGCGCTGTCACCGAACCTGACACCGATCGCCACTTTGCTCGGAGTCGACGTTCCGACCGTTCTGAAAGTTCTGAACAGTTGGGGGCCGGGCGCTTCGATGCCGAGCTCGAGCTCGACGGCAAAGCGTTTCGTCCCGATGGGACTACGTCAGCGGTGCTGATTCCGCCCGCGTTCGGGCTGGCTGGGGTCAACATGCATACGTGGACCGGGTGGGGTTCGGTCACCTACTGGAACGCCTTTGTCGCCAACCTCGAAATGCACGGGCAGGGGACTTTCTTCGATCCGCGGCTGAACGAGGCCTCGAAATTCCCGGTCGCCGCCGCGGCCGGCTTCGCCAATGTGACCGGCGATCCCGATCAGATCACCTCGAAGCTGGCGGCGCTGCAGTTCTATCAGCTCGCGATTCCTGCACCGCAGCCTGCGGCAGGCAGTTTCGATCCGGCCGCCGCGCTGCGCGGGCAGACGGTCTTCTCCGGGCAGGGCAAATGCGCCTCTTGTCACGTGCCGCCGCTGTACACCGAGCCGGGCTGGAACATGCACACGCCGGCGGACATTTGCGTCGACGACTTTCAAGCGAGCCGCTCACCGGACGGGCGCTACCGCACCTCGCCGCTCAAGGGCTTATGGAGCCATTCCCAAGGCGGCTTCTATCACGACGGTCGCTTCGCAACGTTGGGCGCGGTCGTCGACCACTATAACGCCTGCATGAACCTCGGTTTGAGCGCCCAGCAGCGCCGCGATCTGGTGCAGTTCCTACAGTCGCTCTGACAGACTCGGCGACGGACCTCGTCCGTCAAGCCGCGGCGCTGCTCGCCAACGGCGATGCAGCGAGCTGCCTTCCGCCCGCGCTTTCCCCGTCTACAGGTCTTCCAAAGCCGGGCCGCGCCTTGGATTAACCGCTTGACGTTTAACGTGCAACGATATGCGAT
>Ga0187846_10001833_pt1 | contig 11917 bp, 12 predicted proteins | sample TC_taG_FD_161473 | JGI IMG/M metagenome (GOLD analysis project Ga0187846, IMG submission 161473) | Biofilm microbial communities from the roof of an iron ore cave, State of Minas Gerais, Brazil - TC_06 Biofilm (v2) | ecosystem: Environmental > Terrestrial > Deep subsurface > Cave > Wall biofilm... | reverse complement strand
CACCGCCTGCAGTTGTCTGGGTTCGGGCTTCGTTGAGTCTGCCAGGAAAGGAATCAGTGCCAAGACGTTTGTTGATATATGCCATTTGGATGCCGCCCTGCGGTATGGATGTAAGGGAGAGTTATGCGCTCTCCCCCAGATCATCCACGAAACGAGTTTACTGAATCGAGCAATATGGGCCGTTCTATTGCACGACGCAGCCAGAACCGATGTTGACCTGAAGCGTGCCAGTGGCCGCATGCAGAGCCATCTGGAGTGCTACGGAGCCAGCAGTCGTTCCGTTGACAACCGTTGCATCCACGACGTCGTAGTAGTTCTGAGCCGAACCCGCGAGCGTCACGTTCGGATCGTAGGCCGAAGCGAACGCCGAGAGAGCCCCGTGCTGGAACAGCCCAGTCACAGCGTTGGTCGTCTCGTGATGAATATCAATGAGCACCGCAGTTGGAGCCGCCGGCCCAGTGAACTGAAGTTTGTAGTCAGTCGTCTGAGTCGTGTTCTGCCACTGCAGATGGCAGTGAACGGCGTAGTTGGTCGACGCGGCCGCCGAGAAGGACAGCCCAGTGACCGTCGAAAACGTGGTCGTCGCATTCTGGTAGTTCGAGCCTGTCACGAACATCGTCTGAGGCCAGTTCTGAGCGGCGGCCGGAGGCGCGCCCGCGAACAATCCGATGTGAGCCGCTGAGCCAGCATCGTCCAACGTATACGTTCGGCTGGAAGCCGGAGCGGTCGAGCTGATCGTCACGGTATTGGTTGTGCCCAGCACCATCTGATTTGTGGTGTTGGTGAGTGTCAGAGCCGTCATGGTCTGTGCCATGCCCGTTCCCAACGTCTGTGCGAAGGTCTTGACGGCGTGGGCATTCAGCGCGAGGGCTGCTCCGAGCACTGCCGCCAGAACTGAAAGAGCAAATTTCTTCATGTTCTGTCTCCTACAAAGGAGAGGGGCCAAAGCCCCTCAACCTTAGCTGAATGATACACCGTTTGCGTTGAGCACCTTGTAACGACCGTTGTAGGCCATCACTTCAAGCGAGACGCCCTTGTTCGCGTTGAATGTCGCCGTCGTGGTTGCCGCGCCACCACTATCGAGCGTGCCTCCCGTGAACGTGACCGTGTGCGCGTTCGCTGAATCCGATGTGAAGACGTAGATGTTTCCGTCGTCGCCGGTTCCGGGAGCACCAGCCGTCGCGGCGGCGATCGTAGCCGCGACTACGCCTGCGCGGTTGAACACATACGATTGCGAGATATGCACCGGCACCGTGAAGCTTGCCGAGCCGACCGCAATCGGAATCTCGCCGAGCAATGAGAACGGAGCAACGATCCAGTTCCCGCCTGGCGCCGAAGTCTCGGCGATATAAAGACACTCAGTCCATCCGCCCTGCCCCACACCAGTCGCTGTGGCTACGCCGTTGATCGTGTCCGTGCCCGATCCAAAGACTTGCATATTCTGCAAGGTTTTGTTGTCGATGACCACCAGCGAACCTGCCACAGCGAGAGGAAGCGCCACGGAATCGCCCTGACTTACCACAACCGTCACATGGTTCATCGTGGTCGTGAGTGCGGTCGCTGAACCCTGCCCACCACCACCATGCGCCGTGATGGCATCGGTCGTCGAGAATGCGGACACGCCCGAACCGCCCGCGACCAATGTCCACGTTGGGGACGCCATCGTGTTGGTGTTGATGTAGAGGTTGCCATTGGTCGTATCTTCGAGGAGTGAACCTTTCCCGAATCGACCGGCGCCCGTGCCCGAGGTTCCGTTGGTCGGTGCGCCTGCATTGGTGAGGATGCCTGATTCGCCTTTGAACACGAGACCGGGCTTGATGAAGGGAACGCCGCCTTTGTATACGAGTCGTGCCATAGCCATCGTCGTAACTCCTTGACGAAGAAATCAGGGAGGCTAGCGATATGCCAGCCTCCCATCCAGGCCGAAGCCTGTGCTTGGTTCTTACAGAGTCGACTGATCCACAACGAACGGGTAGTTCACGGTCACTGCTGCCAAGTTACCCGAGCCAGCCGTTGAGGAATACGCTCCGAAGACCGTATCCTTCGCGACTGCCGAGTTACTGAGCCGCGCCGTGGTGCCCGACCGATAAAGAGCCGCGTCGACCGTTGCCGCCGTCAGGACGTTCGCAGTTCCGAACGAGGCCGACTGGGATTGACCGTAGATGAGGACCCAGCCCCAGCAGCTTGCGACAACCGCCGCCTGAGCTACGCCTACCTGACCGGCCTTGCCCGTGTTCGCATCGTTCAGCACTCGCACCATTGCGAGCACGTTCGCCTGCGAGTAGAACACCCAATCGCCCTGTGCGACCGAGGCTACGCCAGCGACGTAGATGTAGAGGTTGCCCGCATCGTCATAGGACTGGACTCCAACGGGATTCCGCTGGCCGAGACCATTCGACGTGGCAACGCTGGTCGGTCCATCGATCGCGGACGGATCGCCCACGACTGCCAGGACATGTCCAACAAGTTTCGCCATGATCGTATCTCCTTCAGAGTTATCCGAGGGCCACAGTCGAGATGATCCCGAGCCGTGAGCGGTTGTTCGTGACAAACTGGATTGCCGAGTAGATTTTCTTCACGAAGCCGTTAGCGTTCGGAATTTCTTGCGCGTCGCCAAGGTCACGGAAGTATTCCTTCGAAACAACCAGCATCGCGTTCTTCGGGTTCAGGAAGTAGACGCGGCCGTTCCCGTATTGCGAGAAGACGTAACGTGCGGTTTTGAATCCGAGGACCTTGAAGCCAGCCTTCAGCTCCTGGGTATCGTTCCAGCGCTGAAGTGCTTGCTGCGTGCCCTCGAAGAGAGCCTGGGTGATGCCGTCCGAGACGAGCAGCGTCGGGACCAGCTTGGCGCCAGAGCCTTTCGCGGCCTGATTCCAGGTCGTGGTCATTCCTGCTTCGATATCGGTGTCGTCCAGGTAGGTATTCGCCTGATTACGCCAGAATGAGTTCGCGCCCGCGTCGATACCACCGAACGAGCCGGTCGTATTGGCGTAGGGAACCATATTCTGGAGACCCTGGAACCCGTTGGTCGCGGTCGAGAAGATCTGTTGCTCCAGGATGTCGTCGTGAGACTCGATCGCGTTGGCAAGCAGGGACTTCACGAGAGCAATCTTCTGGTTCTCGGTCGGGTTCTGAACTTCGTCTTTCTTCGACCAAACCACCGGAGCCGTCACCTCGGCAATCGCGTAAGACGCGGAGGTCAAAACCTCGGTCTTCTGCAGCGAGAGGGGTTGGAGGTCCGTAGTCTGGATCACGGTGTTGGGGTTCCGCTGATAGTCCAGGGGAGCCTCGATCGTCGCGCCCAAAGAGCGATGCTCAACGGCGCCTTGACGCTCAAGCTCCCGCAGGAACGCGGACTCAGCCCACTGGTTCGCTGGTTTCCGCTGATCCGCCAGGACGGCCGGATAGCTGATCGCAGCGATCTGTCCAATTGTGAGTGCCATGATTCAACCTCGTTAGAGTTCGAGTTTGTCGTATCTCGATTAGCAGCTCGGGATTCGCTGCCGGCTCTAACGCGGTCGGGTGCGGGTTGGGGCTCGTTACGCGAGCAACTCGGTAGAGGACAGTGTAAGCAACACTGTCCCCCTTTGTCAACAACTACCGAATTCCGTGCAGGCGCTTGAAGTTGGACACGGCGTCCTTCATTTTATCTTCGAGCGGACGATCGTCATCCGCCGGCTTGACTGGCCTTGACGAGGCCACGTGGGTTTTGATCGCAGCCTTTGGTGCTTTCTTCAACTCATCTTGGGCCTTTTCGCGCGCCTTGTCCACTTTCTCCTGCATCTTGGGCACGAGAATATGAGCGACCAGGGATTCGAACGCGATCGGCTGACGATTCTCCCGGCGCGCGGCCTGAGTCTCCTCATTGACTGCCTTGGCGATCTCGACTTCGTTCGTGTTGTAGAACTCCGCACCCCAGACATCGCGCTGCCGAGTCACGCGCTGCTGGACGTCTACGCGAGTCTGGTTGATCAGCTGCTGGGCCTGATCGCGCTTGACGATTGGACCATAGAGACGATCCGATTCCTCGCGCGCGCGAGCCACTGCCTGATCCTGATTCCACATCATCAGCTTCTTGTATTGCTCAGGCGAGTAGGCCATGGTCCCGTCGTCATACTTCACGTCGGGCTGGGGCATCTCCGCGTTCGGATCAACCTTCTGCTGCGCCGCCCCCCCTAAATACTTCGTGTATTTGTCGGGATACATCGCTGCGAGCGTCCGGATAAACATCTCCGGATCGTTGCGCATCATGACGTCGGCGTTCTGGAAGTTGGCCAGCGCCGCCTCGGCCTTTGAGAGACTCTCCCGGACCGGGCCTATCTCTTTGCCGTGCGCCTCTGCGAGCCGCGTCCGCTCTTTCTTGACGGTGTTGACGAGAGTGCGGAGGGTTCGATCATACGGGATGCGGTTTCTTCGAGCTTTCTCATTAGGCTTGTTGATCCCGAGTTCCTTGAGGACAGCCTCGAATTCCTTATCCTCGGCTGTTGGTTCTTTCCTCGCAGGCTCGGGTTCTGGCTCGGGCTCCTCGGACTCTTCATTAGATATCTGTTCCTCGACTCCATCCTCCTGATCAGATTCGTCAGAAGTGTCACTATCGCCTTCAGCTGTCTCGTCTCCTCCGGTGTCAGCATCTCCTTCATCGGACGGCTCCGATTCTTCCCCCTCCATCGGCTCGGGGACATTTCCGGTGTCTGTGGCTTCGTCGATTGCGCTCTTGATGATGTCCTCTAACTCAGGCATGATTAGCTCCCTTCTAACGTTGAATGGGTAAGCGATTCCTCCGACGAAACCCTCTTATTTAGAGGGTTTTGACAAACAAACTACACCCAGCGGGTCGTGTGACCCTTTTCATTCTTGTCGCTGCCGGGCGAGGCGACGTGTGTTACGACATTGGTGAATCCTCGTTTCTCGGCCTCTCGTTTGATTTCGGAATGTGAATAGTAAGTCCTCGGTGATCCATCCGAATTGCACAACCCATGACGTATCTCCACGCCTCCGGGGATTCCATCCGCAATTGCCTGAGAAACTCCCCGACCGTGGGGACAAAAAGGAAAATCTCCGATGTGAAGATCAGCGCCGCATTTATCGCATTTGACGGTGCTTCCATTGTCGCAGTTTTCCTTAGTGTCCGAAGTTGCGCGCGGGATGTAGCGATCCTCTGCTGCTTTGATATCGGGATGCGGATCAAGTTTCATAGCTATTTTCCTCCTGAATAGCCATTCTTGGCGTTGAAACCTTTAACGACGAATGCCGAGCGCGATGGTTGCTTCTGCAAGCTGCCGATCTTGCCGCATTTCGGGCAGGCCGGCGAGTAGTGATGATGCAACGCGGATCTGACCATCACATCCTTGAACTCACCTTTGCAATTCGCGCACACGAAATCGAAAAGTGGAATATAGCTACCTCTCCCCTCGAAAGGCATTCTTGACTTGCTCTCTTCTTCTCGGAGACAAAAACGAAAAGATCGTCATAGCAAATCCTCTGGCTCTTGGGCCTGAAATTTGCCAACGATGGAACTTAAAAACTCTGTCTTGTGGTCTCGGTCGGGTATATGCCGCGTAGTAGCTACCGCCAAATAAGGACACAAGTCTATCGAGTATCCAGGTATCTTTCTGGGTCACGTTCATTTGGATAGACGTGAACGATCTACGAACTCCGCTAATTCCTCCCTCGCTTTCCCAGATTCCCGCTGCCCACGCAATGTCAGTCAACGAGGGATGTGCTGCGGCGGCAGTAGAACGAGACCATCCTCTACGAGGTAAACCATCTTTTCGATTCGGCATCACTGTCCGCCAATCTCTCGGCTGCGCTTGGCGATCTTTCCAGCCAAGGACCATTCGGGATGGGCGTTCGCGCCGCCCTGTCCAGGAGGCCCAGGTGGGCCAGGTGGGCGCCCAGGACCGGCTGGAGGAGGGGCCTGTCCTGGGGCGCCTGGCGCTGCTCCCGGAGGAGCAGGAGGTTTGGCCGGTTGGCCCAATTTCTCAAGCAGCTGCTTGGCTTTCTCGATCACTTCGTCACCCGGCATCCGCTTGCCTTCCATCAGCATCGCGATCACGAGCGGGTTCATCAGGTCTTCCTTGCCCGAGGCACGGTAGCTGACATTCACGGGTTCCGGCTCTGGCGGCTTCGGATCGTTGATCACCTTGGCTGGATCAATGCCGCTCAGTTCGGTCAGCTCAATCAGAATAGGCTTGGGATTCACGAAGCCCGACTTGACCGTCATGTTGAGGAACTTCATCAGCCGATCGATCCGCTGATTCACGTCGAGCAAGATCGTGGCGTCAGGGCGTATCTTCAAGGTAATGTCGGCCGGATACTTCTTCGGATCCCACTTCTGCAGCATCGCCTTCTTCTCTTCTACAGTAAGATTCGGGAACGTTCCATATAGGGACATGAGACCAATGGTCACGTCGCACAATCGCAGAAACCACCTGGAGACAAAGCCGCGCTCCTGTCCGAGTCGGGCCGTCATGCCCTGCTGCTGCATCGCAGTCTGGTCCTTATTCTGGCGCGGCGCCGGCTGTCCCATCATCGACTGATCGATCATCCACATTTCCATCAGATCCTTTTTGTTCATCTGATCGAATTGGAAGTTCTCGGTCGGATAGGATGCACGGGCGACTTCACCGATGGACCGATCGCCAGGCCCGTTCGTCGGGATCGTCGTCATGAGACTGCCCTTCATGATGAGATCACCGATCAACGGGTCGACGCGGTTCGTATCATACCACCGCATCGGGATCGCGCGCTCGCGTTGCTGGAACATCTGCGAACGGGACCGGCGCATATCATTGACTTGGGGACGCGCAGCTGAGGAATCGCTCGGCGGAATGGCATTGTCCGAGATGTAGGTGATCGTGCCCACCTGAATCGGGAATACTTTGGAGCCAACATACATGCCGGTCTCTTCCGCGAAGTGTTGACCGCCCCATTTTTGGTGGATCACTGGCTCCGTGATGCCCTCGATCCACACGATCTTCCAGATCTCGTCGAAAAAGGAGCAATCAGGATCGTAGCGGTAGCGCCAGTAATACAGCTCGTCGAATTTCACGACTTTCGTGGCGTCGGCGGTTGATTTGTTCGGGATGGCACGAAGGGAATCCTCAGTTTTCTGCTCGGGCGACTGCAGAACCTTGGATTTAACTTCATCGGTGAGCTGGAACTCGTCACGCGCGATGCCCCACGGGGCTCGACCTGAGCGACCAATAAAGTCACCTTGGTTGAAATCGGCGCCCGCAAACTCCGCGGGCCACAGTAAATCGACTGGAGAGACACGCTCCCAGAAAATTCGGGAACTGACGGGCTCGGGGACTTCGGTGCTCGGAATTTGGTTGGTTTCGACGAGTTTGTTGATCACATCCGGAGGAAGTTGGCGGCTCAGATCCTTGACCGGCTGCTTCTTCATCTGGAACCGAGCTTCCCAGCCGACGAGAATGGCGCCGACGCCGGCCGCGTTGACCACATCGTTCAGGGCCATCTCCATCGCCATGCCGGCGTTGCAGCGTTTGTCGCCCAGCTCGTAGCGCAAGGCCTTCATGAACGCGGGGATTGCCTCCGCGAACATGTCGTTCTCGTGCGTGCCCTGGACTTCTGGGACCTGACTGAAGAGGTTGGCTGTCTTGACCTTCGTGAGGAACCAATCGGGATTGATCTCGGTCTGAACCTCGTCCTGGACTGAAACGCCGCCGGTATATTGCGAGGCGATTTTCCCGAGACGAAGCTCGACGTTGCGCTTCCACTCGTTGAAATACTCGCGCCGGTTGCGCTTGGCGATCTCTCTGCGCTCGCTAAGGTTCTTGGCGATCTCTTTATTCAGTTCCTCCTCAGGATCGGGTTGTTCTACTTCCTCTTCCTGCTCGCCCTCCGGCCGCTCAGAGTCCTGATCTTCCATTTCCTCTTGCTCGGGAACATTCGGATCGTCTTGTGCCATTTCATGCCACCATCAAATCAGCTGGTTGTTTCTTCGGCATCATCCACCGATGTTGAACAGGGTTCTGAGGATCCCTGGAGGGCGTAGCCCTACCCATGCAATAATACGCTAAAGCTACCACCCAATGATCATCGCCGTCACCTAATTTTCTTGGATCCTTGCGATCCATCTGCATGATCGGGAGGGTTCGCACGAGATCCGTGCAGCCCCAGCCGCTGTTTGAGCCGCCTTGGCCTTCGACGATCTGGAGCTGCGGATGCTCATCAATGATCGTGTTGAGCTGCTCGTGAATCGCGTAGCCATACATCATGCGGTCGTTCTCACTGGCTGTCAGCGGGATGCCATTGATCTCGAAGGTCTCCCCGATCGAATACTCGTTCGCACCGGTCTTGATATACATCGTCGGATCGCAGTAGGTTTCGATGATATGCAGGCCTTCGCTCATCCGTTTGATGTCTAAGGCTACGTCCTTCGCGAGCGATCGGAGCCATTTGTGTTCTTTGAAGACGATGGCGTGATTGTTCGGCAATACTGCAATCCACAGGCATACTGCCGGGTCAGGGAAGTAGCCCCAGTCAATAGCCCTAAAGACTGAAACCCACGCACAATTCTGCAGAGGTTCACCTTTCCACGTTGGCAGTGTGGGCACAACGTGCCAAGGTTTTCCCTCGTCGGTCTTGCGCCTAAAGTCACTGAAGTAAACCCCCTCCAGCACGAACTCGCCAAGGAGCCAAGCACGCCGCACGTGATCCGGGAGAATCTTCAGACGAGCCTCGTATTCCTTCCTGGAGACGTATTTGTTGTCCTCCAGGGTGCTGAAGATCATGCCGAAATCGTCAGGGTTGTAATCCTGGAACTCCCCGTAATCGACCTCGCGATCGACGAACCACTCTTTCATCCAAGCAGCACCTGGCCCGAGCGGATTAGAACACGCGCGGACCAGAGCTTTGTAAGGTTTCCCTTTGATCGTTCGAGCAGCTGCACTGATCTTGAGGAATTGATCCAGTGTGAATGTGGACAGCTCATCAAAGCCGATGTAGTCCCACTGTGATGACAGATAATCATCCAGCGCACGAGCGTCTTCGCAGTGTGCGAACTGGATGATCGATCCGTTTGGTAATTTGACGTCATGAAGTGTGTCACGATATTTTACTCCTAGCGCCTTGGCTTCCTGCTCCATGTCGATCAGATGCGACTTACGAAGGTCTGTGATCTGCCGACGCAAAATCAACGCGCGGAAACCAGGAAACATGAAGCAGCGGATGATCGCATCCCACCGCAACGAAAGGGATTTGCCCGTGCCGCGAGTTCCCAATGCCAGCAGGTTCGGCAGATCTGACAGGTGAAACATCTGCTGGTGCGGCTGCGGGGTATACATCACCCGCTCTTTCTCGTTGTCCTCGATCACAACGGACATCTCCAGGCACATCTGGCAGAGCCCGTGTTTGACTACGGAATCGTGCTCGCAGTTACGACACAGATCCGTCGTTGTTGAGTCCGCCAATTTTAACCCCGATCATCACCTTAATTCCGCTTGATTCATCGGCCTTCTTCTCCACGATCGAGGCACCATCGTAACCCATGTGTTCGAGGCCCCACTCGGCCGCGCGCCGCGCCACATCGAGGGAATCGTCAGTCTCGCGCTCTAGGGCCTTGTCCATGGCTTGCTTATGCACGCGAACGTAATGCGAGGCGGACTGGAGGAACTCGGCTTTGGCATTCAGGACCCACTCGCGAATGGTGGCAGGTTGACGATCGAGCACGACGGCCAACGCTTTGACCTTTTCTTCGGACACAGCGCCCTCATTATTGGCCACCAGCTCGGCAATCAAGGCCTTCTCTTCGAGCCGGCGGTTGCCGCGCTTTTTCCTGTAGACTCGGTTGGCACGATCGATAAACGCTTTGGGTCTGCTTCCCAAGCTGTCCTCCAAATTGGAATGCCTATTGCATGGTAGCACGCATGGTCTATTGGCGTACTTCTCGTGGAACCATGCTCGACGCAGTACGAGCCCATAGCACTGTGAGTCGAGCCTTAAAACAAGGACGTCTTGTCAAACCCGATCAATGCTCTCATTGTCTCAAATCGACACATTATCTCGATGCACATCACGAAGACTACTCTAAACCACTAGACGTTATATGGCTTTGCCGCTCTTGTCACCAAAAGACGTCAGGGTCACCTTTGTGTCATAGAGCGCGTCAGGGTAAACGTAGACGTGAGTCGGAGTGGGCGTCTATACTGTCTGCATAACCCGTGCCAAAGGAGGGGACATGGGCATTACCTACCGCCAAAAGCTCGATGGGAAAGAACGCACGTTCGAACGTCGGCACGTCCTGGAGATCGAGGCCACATATCAGGGTAGCCGAGTTCAATTCCTTCTGCAAGAAGAGGATACGCTCGAAGTCAAGGACGACGCGTTCTATCTGACATTCAAGAACACGGATCCTGACTTACCGGACAGCGAAGCCTTCCTCTACAAAAAGGACCTGTTCGCTATTTCGATTCATCACCGCTGGCAGGCGTATCTCCTGGAAGAAGACGTAGTTCCGGAAGAAGCGCTCCGACTGGCAGAAGCCGACCTCGCGGATCAGCCAGTTCAGATCGGCACCGAATCTGCAGAGAACCAAGGCCAGTGATGACAAGAGTCACAATCATATCCCCGGTGGGATCAAATTGATGCCGGATGGAACTCCGAGAAGGACACCCATCTGGATCTCTCCAAGGAACCATGCGGTATTATGACATGAGGATTGCATGGAGAAGAGGATAGTCTTGCTGCACGTGACAGGTCCTAAGGCTGGGATCCACGAGATTTCGGGGATCTGGGCCGAGGACAAGCCTCTTCCCTCTGAGGCCAAGGACGTCCCTTTCGAAGACGGCCGCACCGGCAGTGCGCTCCTCGTCAAGACGACGCAGAAATACGCCATTTATCGGGAGGTTGCATGAAGCTCTACTTGCTCCAGAAGTTCGCGGTGCTCGTCCTCAAGGCTCTGGAATCCCATCCAGAGGCGATCGAGACGCTCGTTCAGCTGTTGCTCAAACATCTGAACGAGAATGCCCCTGTCCCGCAGGGTAAGGTTCAGTGAAGAGATTACTCGGAGCGCTCACCGGGATCATACTGCTGGCATCGCCAGGCAGATCCGCTGACCAAATTGCGCTCCGAGTAACACCCTCCAGTGCATTCGAACCCGCAACGATACGCACGGTGATTACACTCGAACCGAATTACCTGAACTCAACGCTGTGTTTACTATGGGGGAGCGAGGATGGCCAAGAGGGGCGGCACTGCTGGACATCGGAAGGGCAATACATCCCGAAGACGACGCAATTCGATGTCAAAGCGCTCACGGCGGGAGAATATAGCTTCATAGCCGCAGTTGCCCAAGGACCGAGAATCCTCCAGTCAGAAAAGCGAATCGTCCATGTCCTCTGCTCGCACTGCTGAGCAGAAAGTGGATCCTCAGAAAGCGCCAAACGTAGGCGCACGTTGTGCGTAGAATAGCGGCCTTATTCGACGCGCTCTCAACATAGCGGGTTGCGGATCCTGGAATGGATGTCTGGTGGAAAGCCGGCCCCTCCGGCAGGGGAGTGTCCGCGCACGTTTCGCGCCCATTCCGGCGCACAGCCAGACTCCCCTTGACATCTTGGCAAGCGGTTATACATAATGGCAGACGACATCGCACCCCTAGTATGTTCTCAGCGCGCGCAGCGTTCGCCCCGAGAACACCGCGCGGCAATGACCCGCTGGCCAATTGGAATCAAATGGCCAGAATCCGCTAAATCATTGCGGTTCTACAGCATACAGCTGTTCGCTGGATGCGGCCGTTAATCAGCGCTCAATAGACGAGTCCTAAGCTAAGCCCTACACTGCAGTCAAGACGTTGCACCGTAAGGGCGTTAGGGCTGTGCTGGCGGTATAAACATACTAGGCGTTGCAGGCGTGAGAGCTCTGCAGAATGGACTTGTGTGAACCCGGCAGGATATGC
>Ga0187846_10001832_pt1 | contig 11925 bp, 10 predicted proteins | sample TC_taG_FD_161473 | JGI IMG/M metagenome (GOLD analysis project Ga0187846, IMG submission 161473) | Biofilm microbial communities from the roof of an iron ore cave, State of Minas Gerais, Brazil - TC_06 Biofilm (v2) | ecosystem: Environmental > Terrestrial > Deep subsurface > Cave > Wall biofilm... | reverse complement strand
CGACCTTGGCGTGCACGAACGTCATGGCGACCGGCAGCAGTAAGACCCTCCTTAACTTGCCGGCGGACATCGCCGTGGATCCAACTAACGGCGACGTCTACATCGCGGACGGCTACGGCAACCACCGCGTTGTCGTCTTCAACAAGAGCGGCACGTTCTTGCGCCAGATGGGCGGCGTCGGCACCGGCCCCGGTCAGTTCACCGCCGGTGATGGTGGTCATCCGCATTGCGTCGTGATCGGCAAGGACGGGCTCGTCTATGCGTGTGATCGCGGCAACGATCGGGTCAACGTCTTCAAGAAGGATGGCACCTTCGTGACGGCTATTCCCGTCATTCCTGGGACGGCCGCGCTCGGGACGGCTGGCTCGGCTTGGGACGTCGATTTCTCGCCGGACCGCAAGCAGACCTTCATGTACGAGTCGGACGGCGGCAACGAGGTCCTGTGGATCTTCAACCACGCGGCCGCCCTCGCCGGGCTTTCGAACGCGATCCTCAGCGGGTTCGGGCGACCGGGGCACATGGCCGGCGAATTCACGTTCCTGCACATGATGTCCGTCGACTCCAAGGGCAACTTGTATGTGGGCGAGACGATAGGCGGCCGGCGCATACAGAAGTTCACGCTGCAGAACCGCGATGACGATGATGACCATGACCGTTAGCAGTCACGGCAGCGGGAGTAGCGACGACTGAGATGTAGCGCGACGGCCGGAGGCGTTGGCGCTTCGGCCGTCGCCCTCTCGCTGGGTCCAGATGGCGCCGGGCCTGCCAGGGGGCGCACATGCTGAGCCGGCCCAAGAAGTGAATCGCCGCCTGATTTCTGAGCATCTCTTGACCGAACCTTCGACAGCGCGCCCGCCTCGCGCGTGGCTGCGGTGCATCGTCTTGCTCGCGATCCTCGCCGTCCCTCGATCAGCAGTCGCGAACGGCGCCGATCTTCCACCGGAGATCGTCCTACAAGGATTCGTCAAGCCCGACGGTGGCCGCCTCCACCTGCTCGTCAGGGTTCCGCTGGTCCTACTGTCCAGTTTTCCGCTGCCCAAGCGCGGACCGGGCTACCTGGACCTCGCCCGCATCGACGAACAGTTGAAGCGAGCCGCCCTCGCGACCGGTCACCAAATCGAGCTGCTCGAGGACGGCGTGCCGCTCGTCCCCACCGCGCGCGAGGCGCGAATCTCCATTCCGTCCGACCGCTCGTTTTCGAGCTATGCCAGCGCCCTCGCCCACCTGGAGGGTCCGCCGCTGTCGGTGGACACCGACCTCTTCTGGAACCAAGGCTTCTTCGACACGCAACTCGAATATCCGATCCGATCGCCTGATCCCCAGCTTTCGATCCGCGTGAACGTGGCGCCCGAGCTCGGGCGACGGCTCAAGCTGCGGCTCGAGTTCCTGCCCGTGGACGGCGCTCCCCGCACCTATGAGCTCCCAGGCGCCTCCGGTTGGATTGCCCTCAATCCGCACTGGTACGAGGCGGCCTGGCTATTCATGAAGGGTGGCTTCGCCAACGCGTTCACGATCGACCGCTTCGTCTTCCTGCTGTGCTTGGTCGCCCCCTTCCGGCAGTTCCGCAGCCTGTTGGCGGTCGTCCTGGGGTTGAGCGCCTTGCAGGCGCTGACATTGACGGCGACCGCGCAGGGCGCGGTGGCCGAGAGTCCGTGGCTCGAGGCGCTCTTCAATAGCAGCCTTGCCGTAGCGGTCGTACTCCTCGCTATCGGGAACCTGGCCGCGCCAAGCTTGCGCCGTCGCTGGTTCCTCGGCGCCGTCGTCGGCACCCTTGGTGGCTTCGGCCTGGGCCATCTCCTCGCCGACGAGTTGCAGTTCGCGGGGACTCACCCCCTCGTTTCGATCGCGTGCTTCAACGTCGGCGTTGCGCTGTGCGAGGTCGTGAGCCTCGCGCTGGCGCTGGCGGTGCCGCGCCTGCTATTCGCTCGCGTGCTTGGCCCGTCACTCGGTGTGGTGGTGCTCTCCGCCGTGCTGGGCCATGTGGGCTGGCATTGGATGATGGAAGGGGGCCACGAGCTCGGGCATGAGCTCGGACATGCGGCGGCGACCGGCCTCTCGTCCGCGTTGGCCGCCGTCGCCCCGTGGCTGCTCCCGGCGCTCGTGGTCGGGGGGATAGCCTGTTTCCTGCCGCGGCGATTCGGCGGGATGCCTATCCCGTCCCTCCTGGGTGCATTGCTCCTCCGAGGTGTCTCCGACCGGGACAACGGCGCCCCGTCGTGATCGAGCCAGGCGATGATCGTGCGGCGCTCCAACGTGCGGGCTAATGCTCCAGCATTTTCCCGATCGCGCGGACGCCGAGCTGGACCAGTTCGACTAAATCTCCTGCCGACGGCGATCGGTCCGGCGCGGGAGCGGGATCGCCAAACACTGGCAGCGGGACGGCCGACTGCGGTGGCGGGACCCGCTTCGCCTGCGCCTCGGTCCACATCCGCAACGCCTTCTCCACCGCGTCGGCATCGAGGACCGAGATCGCCGCACCGCAGTAGGAGCAGCTTGCATCGCGCTGGAGATCGACCGGAGCGCCGCAGCTCGAGCAGTGCACTTCGCTGATTTCCGCACGGACCCGCGTGAGCTCCGCCGGGGTGAGATCGCGCACGAACTGCTTCTCACGCAGGAATTGGAAGAACGAGGTGAGCCGCCCGTGATCGCACGCGCAGCGGTAGTAGGTCAGCCGACCGCTCTTCACGAGATCGTGCGTGAGCAGCAGCGGTTGACTGCAATGCGGACACGGCATGCGTTCGGGAAGTGGCCGCTGCGCGGTGTCGCGCTGCGCGTGGATCGCCTGGAACAGACTCAGCACGGCGCGCGCGGCGAGCTGCGCGCTTTCGCCCGGATCAAACCAGATAACGTGGCACGGAAAGCAAAGGTTGATGGTCTCCACGCGTCCGTCGGACCGCGCGAGCACCTCGGCGACCATGGCCTCCCTGCAGGCCGGGCACTGCAGCGGGTGGTCGTTCATCGGACCGCTGCCGTGCGGATGTCGAGTCGCGACCGCGGCCGTTCGAGTGCGGCGACGCCACCCCACGGGATTTCCTCGAACGGGGCGAGGCCGCTCGCGTCGGGACGTGGGTCCACCGTACCCCAATCCGTCGCATCACTGCGGCTTCGTGCGGTGCAGTCCACTAGGCGAACTTCTTCAGCAGCTCGGTCTTCTTGGTGTTGAACTCGTCCTCGGTGAGAACGCCCTTGATCTTGAGATCGTGCAGCTTTTCCAGGAGACCCGCGACATCGTCGGACTTGGCCGCCGCATCCGACTTTGCCTGCCCGAGCGACTGCGCCATTGCCTGGCCGATTGCCGCGCCGGCACCGAGTCCTGCCCCCACGCCAGCGATGCCGCCGGGATTGGCCGCTGCCGTGCCGATGCTGCTCGCGACTTGATAGTCGGTAAAGCGGCGCAGGTCGCCGGCCAGGTTCATGCCGATGCGCTGGTCGAGCACCTTCTGCAGCTCCTCGGGCAGCGAAAGGTTCTCCACGACGAACCCGGTGAGCTCGAGGCCGAGCGACTTGAAGCCGTCGGCGAGCTTGGCGCGGACGTGAGCGGCGAACTCGTCCTGGTTCGCGGCCATGTCGAGGAATGCCACGCCGGAGGAGGCGAACAGATCGGTGATGGAACCGACGACGGTGTCGCGCAGCTGCCCGGAGAGGTCTTCGACCCGATAGAGGTCGCGGGTGCCGCTCACGTTGACGTGAAGACCTTGGGCTCGGCGATCCGGTACGAGTAGATACCGAAGGCGCGCAGGCGGATCGCGCCGAACTCCTTATCGCGGATCGTTATCGGGTTCGGCGTGCCCCATTTCTGATCGACCTGCAGCCGCGTGCTGAAGAAGTACACGTCGCTTTTGAAGGGCGACTCGAATAGCTTGTCCCAGTTCTTTAGGTAGGTGAGGACCGGGATGGTCGACGTCGTGAGCTTGTAGCGGCCCGGCCCGAATACGTCGGCGACCTGACCCTCGTTTACGAACACCGCCAGCTGCGACGCGCGCACGGTGAGCTGTGCGCCATACTGGATTTCCATGTCCTGCATCGGATAGCGGTAGGCGAGCAGGCCCTCGGCGTCCTCCGTCCACTGGATGACATCGATGAACTGCTTTTTAATGAAGTCCCACACGGCCATGACGGATTCCCTCGGGAGAATTGAGCTAGCGAAGTCTACCGTGAACGTGCGGGCGGAACGGCGGCGAGGGCGCGTTCGCACTCACGGGATGTGACATTGGTGGCGTCCAGCCGGCAATGAAACGCTAGCACCCGAACGCCGCCCTCCCCGCGCCAATGTGTCCGCCCGCCGCAGGGTGGGGCGATGCCGCGGGATTCGTCGGCAACCGACCGGAAGCTCGGGCTCGGCGCGGGCGCTGTGGCCCGAGTTCGCCGCTGCGCGCCCAGAACCCGGAGCGAGCCGGTTCGCAGCGGCTATGACTTGCTGCAGCTAAACGTAAGCTTGTCTTCGGTGATGACTGAATCCGGTGCGCCGGTCGCGTGTGGGCCCCGCAGTGCCGCGAACGCTTGGCTCGGAGCGTTATCCAGGTGCCACTGAAACGTGGTCCGGCTGAGCCACTGGGTCTTGCGCACATCGCCGGGCGCGCGCTTGCAGGCGCGCTTATAGAGGATGGCTCCATCTTCCGGCTGGGCCGCGCCCCAGCCCGGGCAAGTGAACTTGGCCTCATCGATCGCGCCGGTTTTGGGCGGGACGTTTGGCCCGGCCCAGACGAGCGAGCCGGCCTCCCCATCCGCCCAACCCGAAAGCTCCAGGCGGTACCTGGCGCTGCCGAGGTCCGTGCACACCGCGTTCTCGATCTTCACGCCGGTCGTGGCAGAAAGCGTTCCGGCGCCGCCGGCGGCCTTGCGCTCCTCCGCAGCCTTCGCGGCCCCCCCGGTTTCGGCGCGCTCTTTCTGTGCTAACACCCGATCCTTTCCCGCCGGCGCCGCAGACTTCTCGCCCCGGGTCTCGGCGGGAGGGCTCTTGGCTCCCTCCTCGGTGACCTTGCCGTAGTACACCAATCCGGCACCGGCGATCACTAACACTGCCACTGACGCCCCGACGGTCGCCAACCAAGGCTTCCGGGCTGCTGGTTTTTGCGCGCCGAGGCGTAGCCGCTTGAGCATCTCCTGGAGGTCAGACTCCCATCGGTCGTGGCGCAGTTCGAACCCGTGCCGGTAGGCGAAGTCCCGGATGTCCTCGGGGAGCTCCTCTGCGGTGGGCATTTTCGCCCCTTGCACCAGCACCGGCGTAACCGGAATGTTCCGCTTGAGCGCGGCTTCAATCTCCAGGCGCACGAAGTCACCGGGATCTTCGAGGCGGCGCCGGCCCGAGGGATTCTGCGCATTGACCCAGTTCCTGCCGATCAGCGCCAGCAGGAGATCGCACGATGCCAGACGCTCCCGGATCTCCTTACGAAAGTCGCGCCCTAGCTCGATGTTGTCTACGTCCATGAATACGGCAGTTTCCCCGAGCCTCGCCACGAGATCTTTGAACAGCGCCCGCGCCTCGCCGGATGTTTCCTCCCTGCGGTAGTTGATGAAAATTGTCCCCACCAGAACCCCTCCTCGACTAGGCCGCGCGCGGCGTACTTTTTATCACTTCGGCACGCCTCCCGCTTTCGCGCGCTGCGCCCGGTGCCGATGCGAGCTGCGGGCGCGGCGTGCCGGGTGCAGTCCAAGGATCGTGGGCAGGTCAGTTCAGATTGGGTAAGATAGGAATCGAAGGCGGCACGGTATGGGGCTTAAGGCTCGAGCCGAGCGGTCGAGCCCACTTGACTATTCTCTTGCGGAAGGAGAGCGCAGCATGGCGAAAGCCTATTGGATCGCTTGCTACCGTTCGATTTCCAACCCTGAGGCGCTCGCCGCCTACGCAAAGCTAGCGGCCCCGGCGATCCTGGCGGCGGGCGGGCGCTTCGTCGCCCGCGGAACGCCGGCGAAGACCTATGAGGCTGGACTGAACCAGCGCACGGTCGTGATCGAGTTCGACAGCGTGGCCCAGGCCACGGCCGCGCACGACAGCGAAGGCTACCAGGCGGCGCTGAAGGCGCTCGGCAACGGCGCCGAGCGCGACATACGAATCGTCGAGAGCGTCGGCTGACCGCGCGCGCCGACGGGCGCTCCGCGGTCGTGGCTTCCTGACCGCCGCGTCGGTGCACGCCATCCTCGAGCGCGCCCGCGCGCCACCCTCGCTCACCACGCCGGATGCGCACGCGCATCGGGCGTTCTCGCACCGCTCCCAGCCCGCGCCATCGGCGATCCGCCGGCGCCACGCCCCGCGCTAGGCGCGCTACGGCTCGCCGCTCGACGGGTCCGCTGCAGCGTCCATGCGGGGGTGTCTCGCCAGAGGTGGTTATCTTCCTGTGGCTTGCGGATCGCATACGGCAAGCGTTCGCGCTGGCAGCAGGGGGTGGCTCACGCGGTGAGCCACGGCCCCAGTAAGGTGGGCGAGGTACTGGCTATGACCCGCGGATGATGACGAGCTCGTTGGCGACCGACCTGACACCCTCCACGGACCAAGCGAGCCGCGCCGCCTGGTCGCGCGTTTTCGACGAATCAGCCGTTCCATAGAGGGTGATGGCGCCGTTTGCGGACACGATGTCGACCGCCAGCGCTGCGAGCCCGGCCTCAGTAAGCCGCGACCTGACTGTCGCCGCCAACGCCTCGTCGGGGCTCGGCTTGGACGCCGTTGCGCGCTTTTCGATCGCAACCGCCGCCACCGGCTCCGCGCCGCGAGGCGTCGCCTGCGCGCCGGGGCTCGGCGCGCTCGCCGACGCGCCGGATGGCTCCCCCTTGCTGCATGCCGCCAAGCCGGATAACAGGGCAAGTACCACCACCGCTCGCCACGCCCGACGCGTCTCGATCGTCAGTGCTCGATCTGCTTTCATCATTGCTCCTTTCGTTGACGTTTACGGCGCATGCGGGACAGCCGGCCGTGAGCCGTCTCCTACGCCGCCACCCTCAATTAAGGCGCGGGATCCTGTCTGGATCCGGGCGAACCTTGTCAAGCCCGGGTGCGTGGCGGGTCAAACTCGGTCTTCCTGCGATGCCAGGGGTCGGGTGCGGGTCGACACGCATGGTTAGGGACATCGCCCCAGGGATGAGCTCGCCGTGACGATGGTAGAAAGCACGCTGCCGGCGGCCATCGAACCCGCCTACCTCGCAAAGCTCAATGCGCAGCAGCGGCGCGCGGTGCAGCACGGCGTCGGCTGCGGGCACGCCGTCCCCGGACCGCTGCTCGTGATCGCGGGTGCCGGTTCGGGCAAGACGAACACCCTGGCGCATCGCGTCGCGCACCTCGTCGCGCATGGCACGGATCCCGCCAAAATCCTGCTCCTCACCTTCTCGCGGCGTGCCGCACAGGAGATGACGCGGCGCGTGGCGCGCATTGTCTCCAGCCTCACCCGTCCCGCTTCGGGTTCGGGCCAGGCGGCACTGTCCTGGTCCGGCACGTTTCACGGCGTCGGCGCGCGGCTGCTGCGCGAATACGCCGACCGCATCGGGCTCTCGCCGTCGTTCACGATCAGCGACCGCGAGGACGCCGCCGACCTCATGAACCTAGTGCGGCACGACCTCGCGTTCTCCGCCAAAGAAAAGCGCTTTCCGACCAAAGGCACCTGCCTCGCGATCTACTCGCGCGTAGTCAACACCGAAGGCTCGCTCGCCGAGGTACTCCGCAGCCGCTTCCCCTGGTGCGCGGAATGGGAGGCGCCGCTGCGCCAGCTGTTCGGTGCCTATGTCGCGGCCAAGCAGCGGCAGAACGTGCTCGACTACGACGACCTGCTGCTCTATTGGTCGCAGATGATGAGCGACGCGAGCCTCGCGGCGGCGGTCGGAATGCGCTTTGACCATGTGCTCGTGGACGAGTATCAGGACACCAACCGGTTGCAGGCGTCGATTCTCCTGCGCCTCAAGCCCGAAGGGCGAGGCCTCACGGTGGTCGGGGACGACGCGCAGTCGATCTACTCGTTTCGCGGCGCAACGGTGCGCAACATCTTGGATTTCCCGTCGCGCTTTACCCCGCCGGCGGAAGTGGTGGCGCTCGAGCGCAACTACCGCTCGACGCCGCCCATTCTCGACGCCTCCAACGCCGTGATCGGCCTCGCGGTTGAGCGCTTCACCAAGAACCTGTGGTCGGCGAAGCTCGGCACGCGCCGCCCGCGCCTGGTGACCGTGCCGGACGAGCAGGAGCAGGCGCAGTACGTCGCCCACCACGCGCTCGAGAAGCGCGAGGCCGGGGTCCGCCTCCAGGCGCAGGCGGTCCTGTTCCGCAGCGCGAGCCACAGCGCACGGCTCGAGCTCGAGCTCGCGCGGCGCAACGTACCGTTCGTAAAATTCGGCGGCCTGCGGTTCCTCGAGTCCGCCCACGTCAAGGACCTGCTTGCGGTCCTGCGCTGGGCGGAGAATCCGCGCGATCGGCTGGCGGGTTTTAGGATCCTGCAGCTGCTGCCCGGCGTGGGGCCCAAGACCGCGGCGAGGATTCTGGATCGCGTCGAGCAGGCGCCGGATCCCCTCCCTGCTCTCAGGAAGCTGTCCGCTCCGGGCCCCGATGCCGGATCATGGCAGGCCTTCGTGGCGCTGATGGATCGATTGCGCACCCGCGGCGGCTGGCCCGGGGAGGTCGAGTCCGTGCGCCGCTGGTACGAACCGCACCTTGAGCGTCGGTACGACGATGCGGCGGTGCGCGCCGAGGATCTCGCGCAGCTCGAGCGCATCGCGGCGACGTACCGTTCGCGCGAGCGCTTCCTGACCGAGCTGACGCTCAACCCGCCCGAGGCGACCAGCGACGAAGCGGGCATCCCGTTGCTCGATGAGGATTACCTCATCCTGTCGACGATCCATTCGGCGAAGGGGCAGGAATGGCATACCGTCTACCTGTTGAGTGCCGTGGACGGTTGCTTGCCTTCGGATCTAGCCACCGGTTCCGCCGCCGAGGTCGAGGAGGAGCGCCGGCTGCTCTATGTCGCGATGACCAGGGCCAAGGAAGAGCTCGACGTGCTGGTGCCGCAGCGCTTCTACGTGCGGCAACAGACAGCGTATGGCGACGCGCACGTCTATGCGAGCCGCACGCGCTTTATCCCGTCCGAGCTGTTGGATCTATTCGATGCTCAGCCTTGGCCCCCGCCCGGATCGCGTCTCGACGAGCCGCCGAACGCTTCCGGACTTGGCCGGATGGATCTAGCTGCGCGCATACGCGAGATCTGGGGCTAGGCTCGTGCATTCACCGGGAACGGCCGCTAGCCGAACCGGCTCCTCCCGTTACATCCCGAGCATCCGACCGATCCGCCCAAGGTAGTCGCTGCCCTTCAGCGCGTCCCCGAAGAGCTCGTCGCCGGCCTTGTGCAGCAGGGCACGGATGCCATGCAGCCCCTCGTGAACGTCGCCGGGCGTGGTTTCGCCGGCGTTCAGCACTGCGCGTAGTTGCTCGACCTCGTTGCGCAATGCTGCGAAATCGCTCGACCCCTCTTGAATCTTGGCGAGGTCCCGGTCCAACGCCTCGACGAGCCGCGCGACTTCGTCGAGGTCGAAACCAACCGCCTTGTTGCGCTCTGAGCTCATGACGCCTTCCGTCGTGCCGTAACCCCCGGGCCAAGTTTCGCTCAAGTGGACCGCCGCGTCGAGTCGCGGCGCCTGACTCCCGGGCCCGGCGAGGCCCCGACCAGTCCAGAGCCGGGCCCAGGGGGTGGGGCCGGGGCAGTGGCGGGGGAGCACCCTTTCTTGATCGCGCCGGCGCCAACGTCGCCTAGAGGAGTGGGCTCACTAGGCGAAGTGCATTTTCGAGCAGGCGGTCCTTGAATGCGCGCTCGCCCCACGTTGCCGGGTCGAGCCGATAGGAGTGCGCGAGGTAGGTCTGCTGCAGCGCGCGCAGCGCCTGCCCGAACTCGGGCTCGTAGATGAAGAGCGCCACTTCGTAGTTGAGCCATAGGCTACGCATGTCGAGGTTGACCGTGCCGAACATCGACATCGCGCCGTCGACCAGGATCGACTTCGTATGCAGCAGCCCGCCGCGAAAGAGCTGGATCTCCACGCCGAGCTCCAGGAGGTCGTCGTAGTAGGACCGGCTCGCGTAGCGGGTGAGAACGGAGTCCACCTTTTCCGGGACGATCACCGACACTTTGACGCCGCGGCCGGCGGCACCGCGCAGGGCGAGGATCATCGCATCGTCCGGGACCAGGTACGGCGTCGTGAGCACGAGCTCCTCTTGGGCGCCATTGATCAGCGCGAGCAGCATCTGCAGCAGACCGTCCCCGGTCTCGCCGGGCCCCGACGGAATGACCTGGATATCTGCGACGCCCCGGGGCTGCACGAGATGCAGCCCCGCGCTCTCGATGAGATCCTGCATCGACTCGCCCGTCTCGAGCATCCAGTCGCCGATCAGGGTCGCGCCGAGCGGGACGACGGCCGCGCCCTCGATGCGGACCATGGCATCGACCCATTCGCCGACGCCGGCCTCCTGCTTGAAGTAGCGCGGGTCGACGAGATTCATGCTGCCGGTCCATGCCACCTCGCCGTCGACGACGACGATCTTCCGATGCAGACGAAGGTCGGTGCGGCCGACCAGCGTGCGCAACACCCCGACCGGCAGCGCCGCCCGGAGCTCGACGCCGGCCTCGCGCAGCCGCTGCGGCTGCCTGCCTTTCCACCACGGCCGAGCACCGAGTGCATCGATGAGCACGCGGCAGCGCACGCCCCGTTCGGCAGCCCGGATCAAGGCCGCCAAGACCGCGTCCGCCGCCCCGCCCTCGTTCCAGATGTAGAACTCGATCAGTACGCTCGTCTTCGCCGCTTCCACGTCGCGCGCGATCGCCTGCAGTATCGCCTGGGTCTCGGATAGAAGCTCGACGCGACTGCCGCGCACCGTTGAACTGCCGACCAGCTTGCGCCCCAGGCGATCCATGCCGTGCGCGGCGGGCGCGTGGCGCGACCAGACCACCTCCGTGAGGTCCGCTCGGATCGCGGCGTCGCAGATCTTGCCGTAGTTCATCACCAGCGTATCGAGGCCGCGTGCACGCTGACGGCCGATCCGACGCTCCCCGATCAGGAGATACGTGAGGGCGCCGGCGAACGGGAGCATCGCAACGAGGAGCAGCCAGGCGAGCGCAATGCCGCGCGCCGGACGCCGCATGATCACGCGCACCGAAATTCCGGTCACGATCAGCGCGTGCGCCGCCTGGACAACGGCCGGTAGGTGCAATGGGAATTCCATGCGGTATTGTCACTGGGAAGGACGCTGCCGGCCAACTTTGGCTCGTCGCCCTTGAGCCGATCGCATCAGCGCGCCGCTGCGAAGCGCGCGCAGTGTGCCCGCCGCGCAACGCCACGGCGCATCATGCAGCGTAGAACCGATGCCGGCAAAGCTCCGCCGCGCCGCGAGCGGCGCCCGCGGCACTGAAGGCGCGACGAAACCCGCCGCCGCGAGTGCCCGCCTCACACCGGGGTGGCGTCGCAGGGACGCTCTTGCCCGGCCGCGGCGTCGCGACCTGAAGCCTTGGTGGTGCGTGCCTCAGGTTGAGGGCCCGCCGTGGAGCGAGTCACCCGCGCGACTGCCGCGGCAGCACCTGCGGCTCGGCGCGCGGGATGACTTCGACCTTGAGCGGTGCACCGGCATCCAGATGCACGTCGCGCTGCGGAAACGGCACCGCAATCCCCGCCTCCGCGAGCGCTTTCTCAATCATGAAGCGCAGGTCGCTCGCGATCAGGCGCGCGTCGGCGCCCTTCGCGTAGTCGATCCAGTACTCGAGCGCGAAGAGGAGCGCGTCGGAACCGAATTCGTCGAAGATCACGCGCGGCGCCGGGTCCTTCAGCACTTGCCCGTGGCGGGCGGCTTGCGCGAGCAGCAAGTCGGTGACCTTGCGCGTGTCGGAGCCATAGGCGACGCCAACCTTCACCGCGCGACGCACCCGCGGGCTGGAGTAGGTCCAGTTGGTGACGTTCGACTCGATGAAGCTCGAG
>Ga0187846_10001831_pt1 | contig 11934 bp, 9 predicted proteins | sample TC_taG_FD_161473 | JGI IMG/M metagenome (GOLD analysis project Ga0187846, IMG submission 161473) | Biofilm microbial communities from the roof of an iron ore cave, State of Minas Gerais, Brazil - TC_06 Biofilm (v2) | ecosystem: Environmental > Terrestrial > Deep subsurface > Cave > Wall biofilm ... | reverse complement strand
GATTGTGTGGCAGGCGTTTGAGGATATCGCGAAACTGCTCGGGGTGGCGTGAGGCTGGGCCGTCCTACCGCCGGCGCCCGCCTCGCTTGGCTTCCGTATTTCGTTTGAGATCGAGGAGACGCTCTTCGCTTTCCTTCAGGAATTTCGCCAGCTTCTCTTCGAAGGACGCCTTCGCTCTCACGCGCGCCTGGCGTTCCGACGGGTCGAGCGCCTGCTTGACCGAGAGGTCGAGCTTCCCTTTTTCGTTGTAGCCGAGCACTTTTACCTTGACGCGCTCTTGTTCCTTCAGGTAGTCCCGCACGTCTTTGACGTAGGTGTCGGCAATCTCGGAGATGTGAACGAGGCCGCTCTTTCCGTCGGGGAGTTCTACGAAGGCTCCATAGTGCGTGATTTTGACGACGACGCCTTCCAAAACCGTTCCTGCTTCAAGACTCATACCCTAAACGCATTCCCCTCCCTACAATGACGCGCGCCGATTATATCCTACCCGCCTGGGGGTGTCAAGAAATTGGACGCCGCGGGGTCCTCCAGAAATGCGCAAGAAATGGGCGCTAGAAGCGCAGCCACCCGAACAGGTGCTTGAGGAAGCTGCCGATTTCGGCCCCCCACCACGCGCGTTGGGCCGTCTCGGGGGCGCTCGCGGCGGGCTCGGGCGCGGCGGTCTCTCCGCCGCGCGAGGCGAGGGACGCCGGGAGGGAACCCTGCGGCACGATGAGCAGCTCGATCTCCCCGGGCCGGACAAGGCCGAGCTGCTCGCGCGCCAGACGCTCGATGTACCGGTCGTCCGTCTCGAGCCGCCGGATCTCTTCTCTCAGGAGCGCGTTCGCGTTGATGAGGTCGCGGCGATGCTGCTCCAATCGCACAGCCTCTCGGGCGAGGCTGTACGTCCGGGCGTATTGCGCGGAGAGGGCGACGAGCATCGCCGCCGCCGCGCACACCACCGCACCTTTGAGTAGCTGCCGCACAGGATTCGCGGCCGGACGCGGCCTGCTCGGGGGGGACGCCGTCATTTGTGGATTCCGGGTGCGCTGACCCGGGCCGGCCACGGCCAGAACCGATAGAGCATGAGGGTTCCGAGGCCGATCAGCAGGGCGGCGCGGACGCGCAGCCACACGTCCAGCGAACGGATGACATGCCGCCAGAATGGCGTGAGGGTGCCGTCCTGCTGGAGGTGCACCCACGCGACCGCGACCTGGCGGAGATAGCGCGAGGTTTCCGGGAACGGCGGCACGCCACGGTGCTGGATCACTTCGCCGGCGCCGGCGTTGTACGCGGCAACGGCCAGGACTGTGTTCCCTCCGAATTGATCGACGAGGCGGCGAAGGTAGTCGGCTCCCACCTCGAGGTTCGCCGCCGGATCTTCCATGCAGGGCGGCGAGGTCAGATGGGCGATCGGCGGAGCGCATCCGCGCCCGCGGCCGATCTCGCGCCAGGTCGCCGGCATGACTTGCATCAGGCCGTAGGCGCCGCGGGCCGACCGGGCGTGCGCGTCGAAGTCGCTCTCAGCCATAACGATCGCGGCGACGAGCGCGGGGTTCAGGCGGTGCTGGGCGGCTGTCTGATTGATCAGAGCGGCATACGGGAGGGCGCGGACCGGGCGAGCGACGGCGGCACCACGCGTAAAGCGGGCGACGGCCATCTGTACGTGGACCGTCGTCACGTAGATGATTGTGAGTGTGAGTAGGAGGAGCGCCGCGAGAAGGCCGAGGTATGTCCCCGTCCACCGCGGCGATCCTCCCGGGCTGCGGCCGGGAGCCATGGCCACCTCCCATTCTGGATACACCATCGGATTCCTTCCCCGCTACAGAGTCCGGCGCGCGGCGATGTGCGGAAACGCGGAGGTGCCGGCGTACGTTGCGTTTCCGGCCAGGCGCTCTTCGATGCGGAGCAGCTGGTTGTACTTCGCGACCCGCTCCGACCGCGCAGGGGCGCCCGTCTTGATTTGACCCGCCCCCGACGCGACGGCGAGGTCGGCGATCGTTACGTCTTCGGTCTCGCCCGACCGGTGGGAAATGATGGCCGCCCAGCCGTGACTCCGCGTGACCCGAATCGCGTCCAGGGTCTCGCTCAGGGTCCCGATCTGGTTGAGCTTGATGAGGACGGCGTTGCTGGCCCGGCATGACAAGCCCCGCGCGATCCGGGCGGGATTCGTGACGTACAGGTCGTCGCCCACGAGCTGGACGCGGCTTCCCAGGTGGCGGGTGAGCGTCGCCCACCCGTCCCAGTCGTCCTCGGAGAGGCCGTCCTCGATGGAAATGATCGGGAAGCGCGACACGAGTCTGTCGTAATACGCGATCATGTCCTCCGTGGACCGGCGGGTCTGGCCCCGGTCGAGGACGTAGAGGTCGTCGCGGAAGAAATTGCTCGCTGCTGGATCGATGGCAAGCGCGATATCGCGGCCGGGAGCGAATCCCGCTTCGACGATCGCCGCGACGAGAAGGTCAAGCGCGTCTTCATTGCCCGCCAGATTTGGGGCGAATCCGCCCTCGTCCCCGACGCCGCTCGCGAGCCCCCGGGCCCGGAGCACGTGGTGCAGGTGGTGGTAGGTTTCCGCTCCCATCCGCAGCGCGTCGCTGAACGTCTCTGCACCGACCGGCACAACCATAAACTCCTGAAAGTCCAACGTGTTGTCGGCGTGCTTGCCGCCGTTCAGGATGTTCATGAGGGGGACCGGGAGCGTAGACGTGCCTGCTCCCCCCAGGTGGCGGAAGAGGGGAAGATCCCGAGCGGCAGCCGCGGCCCGGGCCAGGGCCAGCGAGACGCCCAGGATCGCGTTGGCTCCGAGGCGGCTCTTGTTAGGCGTGCCGTCCAGCGCGCACATCGCCGTGTCAATTCCCTGCTGGTCCTGCGCATCGCGCCCGACGAGCGCGGGCCCGAGCGTCTCGCGCACATTCCGGACGGCGGTGCGCACGCCGAGTCCCCCATAGCGAGCCGGGTCGCCGTCCCGGAGTTCGAGTGCTTCGTGGATGCCGGTACTGGCCCCCGACGGTACGGACGCCCTCCCCCATGCGCCCGAGTCGAGTGTCACCTCGACCTCAACGGTGGGGTTCCCGCGCGAGTCCAGGATCTCTCGAGCCGTGACCGCGGCGATTGCCGGCATCAGGCGCCTCCCTCTGCGGGCTCTGTAGCCCGGCCCAGGCCGCTCATCACTGCGACGTAATCTCCTCCTGCACCTCGCAGTACGTGTCCGCCCCCGGCCGCGGCGAGTCCGGAACGGTCAGGACCCGTGCCCGGATGCGCCGTTCCGCCATCTCAATGGTGATGAGGTCGCCCGCCCTCACAGTCGCGGATGGCGTGGCCGGGTGGCCGTTCAGCACGACCCGGCCGGCGTGGCACAAGCGGTTGGCCAGCGCCCGGCGCCGCACCAGGCGGCTGACCTGGAGGAACTTATCGAGCCGCACGTTATGGGACGGCTTTTCGGGCTTGACGCCAGAGGGCACGCAGTTCGTCCGGCGTATACTCGCCGAGCCGCCGACCAGACTCTCGGGCGGTCTCCTCCAGACGCGTAAACCGCTCCGAGAATTTTGCGCAGGCGGCGCGCAAGGACAGCTCGGCGTCCACGCCGAGATAGCGTGCCAGGTTCGCGGCGGTGAACAGGAGGTCGCCCAATTCGTCGGCGGTGTGCTTCGGTGACCCGCCGGCCGCCGCGCGCTCGAGCTCATCGAGCTCCTCGCGCACCTTGGCGATCGCCGCGGGGAGGTCCGGCCAGGTAAACCCCGTCCGGGCCGCCCGCGCCTGCATGTGCTGCGCGAGCATCAACGCCGGCAGCGTGCGCGCCAGGCCGTCGAGGGCGCTTCCCTCCGCCGGCGCACGCGTGGTCTTGTCGTTAGGGCCGTGTGCACGGTTCTCTTGGCGCGATGCCTGCGCTCGCTCCGTGCGCTTGATCTCCTCCCACCGGGCCACGACCGCTTGCGCCCCGCTCACCTGGGCGTTGCCAAAGACGTGTGGGTGCCGGCGCACGAGCTTCTCCGCGAGACCCGCGACGACATCGCCGATCGTGAAGGTCCCGGCTTCCGCGGCCATCTGCGCGTGAAACACGACCTGGAGCAGCAGATCTCCAAGTTCTTCCCGGAGCCTGTCCGGTACCTGGCCATCAATAGCCTCCAGCGTTTCATACGCCTCTTCCAGGAGATACGGGCGCAGCGATGCGTGCGTCTGCTCGCGGTCCCACGGGCATCCGCCGGGTCCACGGAGCCGCGCCATGATCGCCACCAGATCGTCAAATGTCGGGCGGTCGCCCATCGCTGTTTGGCCCCTTCCCTTATCCGCCCGGGACGGGCGCCCCGGCACGGCCGGCCTGCGCTCGCGCGCCTGTGGCCAGCTGGTCGAGGACATCACCGAGCATCCGTACGAGCTCGCCGAATTCTTCGCCGTTCGTCCGGAGGAAAAGGCCGTCCGGCGTCCAGCGGGTGCGGTCGCCCGCTCCCCCAAGTCGGGCGCGCGTACGCTCACTAAGCGCATCCGGAGACGCCAGGCGCAGAAGGACGCCGCCGCGCTCCCGGGAGATCGCCGCGACGCCGGCCCGCCGGGCCAGAACGCGCAGCCGGATCACCTCGGCCAGGTTCTGCGCCGGTTCCGGCAGCGGTCCGTACCGGTCGCGCAACTCCGCCATCACCGCCTCGCCCTCTTCGATCGTTTGGGCCGCGGCCAGCCGGCGATAAGCGGCCATCCGCTGCGACGGGGAGGCAATATACTCCTCGGGCAGATAGGCGCCGGCGTCCAGACTCACCGTCACTTCAGGGGTTTCGTCGACGATCTCGCCGCGAGATTCCCGGATCGCCTCATCGAGGAGCTGCATGTAGAGATCGAATCCGACGGCGGCCAGGTGGCCGTGCTGCTCCGCGCCGAGCAGGTTCCCGGCCCCCCGGATCTCAAGGTCCCGCATCGCGAGACGCAGCCCGGACCCGAGCTCGACGAACTCGCGCATGGCCACGAGGCGCTGCTCCGCTTCGGGGGTGAGGCGCAGGTGCGGGGGGTACAGGAGGTACGCGAAGGCCTGCCGGTCCGCGCGCCCGACGCGCCCGCGGAGCTGATAGAGCTGGGCGAGCCCGAGCAAATGCGCGTCCTCGATGATGATCGTATTTACTCGAGGGATGTCCAGGCCAATCTCCACGATCGTCGTGCACACGAGGACGTCGTAGCGCCCTCCCAGGAAATCGAGCATGACATCTTCCAGATTCGTCTCGGACATCTGGCCGTGGGCCACCCCGACGCGCGCCTCGGGGACCGCCCGGCGGATTCGCTGGGCCGCCCGGTCAATGGTCTCCACCCGGTTGTGGACGACGTAGACCTGCCCGCCCCGCTCCAGCTCGCGCCCGATCGCCTCCTGGATCAGCGCCGGATCCGCTTCCCGGATGAACGTCCGGATCGGTTGGCGGGCGTCCGGCGGGGTCTCCATCACCGACAGGTCCCGCAGGCCGGTGAGCGACATGTGCAGGGTGCGCGGGATCGGCGTGGCGGTGAGCGTCAGCACGTCCACCTGGGCGCGCAGCTGCTTCAGGCGTTCCTTGTGCGCGACGCCGAACCGCTGCTCCTCGTCGATGATGACCAGGCCGAGGGAGCGGAACACGACCGACGGGCCGAGCAGCGCGTGCGTGCCGATCACCACGTCCACGGTGCCGGCGCGGAGGCCGTCGAGGATCTCTCGCTGTTCGCGGGGCGTGCGAAACCGGCTGAGCATTTCCACGCGCACGGGGAACGCGGCAAACCGCTCCCGGAACACGGTGTAGTGCTGCTGGGCCAGGACGGTCGTGGGGACCAGGACGGCCACCTGCTTCCCGTCCATCACCGCCTTGAACGCCGCGCGGAGGGCTACCTCGGTCTTCCCGTACCCCACGTCTCCGGCGACCAGCCGATCCATCGGCCGCGCCGCCTCCATGTCCTGCTTGACGTCTTCGATCGCCTTCCGCTGGTCGGGTGTTTCCTCGTAGGCGAAAGCCTCTTCCATTTCCCGCTGCCACGGGGTGTCGGCGGCGAACGCATGCCCGCCGGCCTGCTCGCGCGCCGCATAGACCGCGAGCAGGTCCTGCGCCATCTCGCGCGTCCGCTCCTTGACCCGCCGCTTCTCCCGCTCCCACTCCGCGCCGCCCAGGCGGTGGATCTGCGGCGCCTCGTCGTCCGCGCCGATGTAGCGCTGGACGAGGTTGATCTGGTCTGTGGGCACGTACAGCGCGTCCCCCCGGGCGTACTCCAGGTGCAGGTAGTCACGTTCTCCTCCGTGGATCGCGAGACGCTCGAGCCCTCGGTACACGCCAATCCCGTGGTTGATGTGCACGACGAGGTCACCCGGAGCGAGCTCCGTCCAGCTCGCCAGGCGGGCGCTGTCGCGCAGCCACCGCAGCTGCCTTCTGCGCCGCTGCCAGCCCAGGATCTCGCTGTCGGTGATCACCATCAGGTCGTCCAGGGTGAATCCCGCCGTGAGCCCTTGGGGCACGGCCACAATGCCCCCGGGCGGTGGGGACGCCTCGAGTTGCTCTACCACGCCCGTAGGAACCCCATGCTCGCCGAGCAATTCGGCGACTCGGTGGGCCTGCCGGCTCGCGACGACGACACGCCGTCCGGCGTCCACCCACTCGCGCAGACGGCGCGCCAGCGCCTCCGTCTGGCCGGCGAACGATTCGACCGCCCCGAATGGAATCTCAGCCGCATCCCCCCGCGGCGGCCGGTGCAGGGTCGACAGCGAGGCGATGCGGTGCGACGTGACCGCCTGCGCGATCCTGTCCCAGGGGACGAGGGGAAGCGGGTCGGGGGCCGAAATCCGCCCGGCGTCGACCGCGCGCCGATGGGCGGCGGCGGCTTGCGTGTACAGCGCGTGGGCCTGCCGGGCCGTTTCCTCGGGTTCGTCGATCACACAGACCGCGTCGGGAAGGGCGTCCGGAAGCACCAGACCGGGCTCCCCCGGCTCGGACGGCTCCGCCGTCTGCGCCGCGCGGGCGGGCAGCACCGTCACCTCGGGCAGGGAGGCGACGGTGCGCTGCGTCTCTGGATCGAACGCCCGGATCGACTCGATCACATCCCCCACCCACTCGATGCGCACGGGTCGGTCCTCGGTTGAGGGGAAGACGTCGATCAATCCTCCACGGAGCGCCATCTGCCCAGGCGCGTGCACGAGGTCGGTCCGTTCGTACCCGCCGGCGGAGAGGCGCGACAGGACCTCCTCGAGTCTCAGCGCCGTTCCCGCGCGTAGGTCGACCCGAAGGCTCGCGACCCGGCGGGCGCCCGGCAGCGGGGACAGGAACCCGGCCGGCGGGGCGATGACGACCACGGGTCGGCCCCGGCGGACGTCCTCCAGGAGCCGCTGGCGCATCCCCTCGGTCTCGACAGAGGGAGGATCCTCAGGGCTCGTCGCCTCCCATGGGACCAGCAGGTGCACGCGATGTCCCTGCGGCGGGAGAAATGCCGCGAGGTCGTCGGAGAGCTTCTCGGCCTGCTCCCGTCCCGATGTCAGGATCAGCCACACGGGGATCTCATGTCCGCCCTGGGTGATGAGCGCGGCGACGCAGAACGCTTTCGCGGCGCCGGCGGGCCCTACGACCCACGGTGTCCGGCCGCGAATGATCTGCTCGTACAAATAACCAAACTCCCGCCGGCGTTGCAGAAGCGGGAGGATACCCGATAACGGCATGAACTCAGCCTCCGCCCGACTATTCTAACTCATCCCGGAAGCGTCGTGCAGCAGACGAGCCCGGGGGCGGGTCCGGGGGGTCCCGCGTCTTTTGCGGGGTCAGTTAGCGCACAACGGGAGGGGTTTGGGTCGCGGCACGGCGGCCCCGGTACCAGTTGGTGATCGGAGGCCGCCGATCTTTGCCGAACGCTTTCGGCGTGATCTTGATTCCAGGCGGCGCCTGCCGGCGCTTGTATTCACTGCGGTCGACCATCGCGATGACCCGCGCGACCGTCGCCGGATCGAACCCCTGGGCCGCGATCTCCTCGGCCGGCCTGTCGTCCTCGACGTACAGCTCGAGGATGGGGTCCAGCACCTCGTACGAGGGCAACGTGTCCTGGTCGGTCTGGTTGTCCCGCAGTTCTGCGGTCGGGGCGCGCTCCAGGACGCCCTCGGGGATCACCGGCCGATCGTCCCGGGCGTTCCGCCACCGAGCCAGGCGATAGACGAGCGTCTTCGGCACATCTTTCAGGACCGCGAATCCCCCGGCCATGTCCCCGTACAGGGTCGCATACCCCACGCTCAGCTCGCTCTTGTTCCCGGTCGTCAGCACGAGCCAGCCGAACTTATTGGACAGGGCCATTAACAAATTTCCCCGCGCCCGGGCCTGGAGGTTCTCCTCGGTCACATCGCGGGCGCGGCCCGCGAGCGCGCCGGCGAGTGCCTTCTCATAGGTCGCGCTGATGGCATCGATGGGAAGGTCGAAGGTGTCGATCCCGAGGGCTCGGGCCACGTCGGCCGCGTAACGCCGGCTGGCGTCCGACGTGAAGCGGGACGGCATCGTGACCCCCCGGACGGCGTCGGGGCCCAGCGCGTCCACCGCGATGGCGGCGACGAGCGAAGAATCCACGCCGCCGCTCAAGCCGATGACGACGGTACGGAACCCGTTCTTCCGTACATAATCTCGCGTGCCAAGGACGAGGGCCCGGTAGATCTCCTCGACGTCTCCCGGCGGGTCCACGACCTGCCCCACCGATTGTGACGCGTTTGGGGCCGCGTGCGCCTGCGGGAAGGCGTCGGGAGGCAGAGGCTCGAGAGCGCGCTGGGAGAGGGTGTAGACGGGAGCCCGGACGCCTTCTCCCTGAAGCGCGTCGGACGTCCGGATCGGGTTGTAGCGGCGGATTCCACGGATCGCCTCGACATCCAGGTCGGCGACGACGAGAGCCTCCTCGAACGCCGGGCCCCGGGCGACAACGTGTCCGGCGGGGTCGATGATCACGCCGGTCCCGTCGAAGACGAGCTCGTCCTGGCCGCCGACGAGGTTGTTGTACGCAAGCGCCACCGCGTAATCGCGCGCGCGGGTCTTGAGCATTTCCTCGCGCACGCGCCACTTGCCGGCAAAGTACGGCGAGCCGTTGATGTTGACGGATATAAGCGCGCCGGCGAGCGACTGGGCGAGAAGCGGTCCGCCCGGCGCCCAGATATCCTCGCAGATCGTCACCCCGACCGGGACGCCGCGGACGATGAACACCGGGCTCTCGGTCCCCGGCTGGAAATACCGCTTTTCATCGAAGACGCCGTAGTTCGGCAGCCGCATCTTGCGGTACACGCCGGCGATCCGGCCGTCGGCCAGCACCGCCGCCGCGTTGTACAGGTGGTCTCCCGAGTCGGCAAAGCCGACGACCGCCACGGAGCGGGTCGCGTGGCGCGCGATCTCGGCCACGCAGGCCAGGTTCTCCTGGATGAAGTCGGTCTTGATCAGGAGATCTTCGGGGGGATAGCCTGTCACCGCCAGCTCGGGGAACGAGACGATGTCCGCCCCCAGGGACTGGGCTTCGTCCAGGCGCTCGATGATCTTGCGGGTGTTTCCCTCGAAGTCACCCACGGTGGTGTTGATCTGGGCCATCGCGATTCGAAAACGGGACGTCATCGCGGTTCCGTGCCTCCACCATTGAAGACCACTTCCATTATACCCTACGCATCTCATGCGATCCGTTATTCCGTATATGGAATGCGAGAAGGGAGGGATACGCTCCCTCCCCTCCGCTGCGCCTGACGGACGTTAGACGTCGTAATACAGGAAGAACTCGTAGGGCACGGGCCGGATGTTCACCTCGTGCGCTTCCTTCGTCCGCTTGTACTCGATCCACGTCTCCAGCAGGTCGCGCGTGAAGACGTCGCCTTCCAGGAGGAACTCGTGGTCGGCCTCGAGCGCGTCGAGAGACGCCGTGAGGGAACCCGGGACGTTCTTGATCTTGGCGGCGTCTTCGGGATCCAGATCGTACGTGTTTTTGTCGAGCGGGCCGAAGCCCGCTTTCACGGGGTCGATCCTCCGCTTGATGCCGTCCAATCCGGCCATCAGCATCGCCGCGAACGCGAGATAGGGGTTGGAGCTCGAGTCGGGCGGCCGGAACTCGATCCGCTTGCTGGCCGCCGCCGCCGGGCCGGAAAAGTAGACGGGAATGCGGACGCAGGCGCTTCGGTTCCGCTGGCTGAATGCGATGTTCACCGGCGCCTCGTAGTGGGGCACGAGCCGCCGGTACGAATTCGTGGTCGGCGCGCACAACCCCATGAGCGCGTCCACGTGGGTGAGCAGTCCCCCGACGTAGAACAGCGCGTCCTGGCTGAGCTCCGCGTATCCGCCCTCGCGGTAGAAGAGGTTCTGGCCGTCCTTCCAGACGCTCTGGTGCACGTGCATGCCGGACCCGTTATCGCCAAACAGAGGCTTCGGCATGAACGTCACGGTCATCCCGTGCCGCCGCGCGACGTTTTTGGCAATGTACTTGTAGCAGAGCAGATAGTCCGCCATCCGGGTGAGGGGGGCGTATTTCATGTCGATCTCCGATTGTCCGGCGGTGGCGACCTCGTGGTGTTGCATTTCCACTTCGATGCCCCACTTCTCGAGCTCGAGCGAGATCTCGCTGCGGATATCCATCAGCGCGTCGGACGGCGGGACGGGGAAATACCCCTCCTTGTTCCGCAGCCGGTATCCCAGCCCCGGCTGTCCGGTGTTCCAGATGCCCTCCGAGGAGTCGATGCTGTAGCCCATTTTGTGCGGGAGCACGTCATACTGCACGTTGTTGAAGATGAAGAACTCCGCTTCGGGTCCGAAGTAGCTCACGTCGCCGATGCCGGAGGCCTTCAAGTACGCTTCCGCCTTCTGGGCCACATAGCGCGCGTCGCGGGTGTAGGGCCGTCCCGTCACGGGATCGTTCACGTTGCAGATGACCGACAGCGTCGGGATCTCCGTGAACGGATCGGGCCGCGCGGTGGCCGGGTCGGGCATCAAGAGCATGTCGCTCTCCTCGATCGCCTGGAAGCCGCGGATGCTGCTCCCGTCGAACCCGATGCCGCGTTTGAACGTCTTGTCGTCCACCTGGCTCGCCGGGACCGTCGCGTGCTGCCAGAGCCCTAGGACGTCCACAAACTTCAAATCCACCATCCTGATGCCCCGGTCCTTGATGTACGCTATCACGTCCTGTGCGGTCATTTCCTTGTGGACCATTCCCCACCTCCGCGTCCCGGCTCGGGACAGGATCTACGGCCCGCAGGCCAAACAAAAATGCCCCCCGCCTCACACTCGGGGAGCATCGTGGCCCCGGGTACGACTCAGTACCCGAAGTTGTTTATACCACGCAGAGGAGGAGCAGTCAACTGCGCGGGGCCGTGCCCCCGCCGGCGTGCGTCCATTCGGACTCGATGATGACGGGCTTGTGGCGCCCTTCCTCCGTGATCACCTGCCGGCCCGCCTTTCGCCACGCAGCCGTGCCGCCGCGCACGGTCGCCACCCGAGCGTAGCCCATCTGGTGCAGGAACTGGGCGGCCCGCTCGGAGCGCATTCCGCTCTCGCAAATCATGAACACCGGCCGGTCTCGCGGCACCTCGGCGAGCCGCGAGGCCAGCTCGGCCTGCGGCATGCTGACGGCGCCGGGTACGTGGCCGTACGCGTACTCGTCCGGCTCACGCACATCCAGCAGGACCGCGTCCGCGTGACGGCCGCCGAGCGCCTCGATGCCCACTTCCTCGACCGGCGGCAGGCTGGTGAGCATCGCCCAGGCGGCGTCCTCCCGGCCGCGGTTCGTCGCCTCGATGGCGATCATGTTGAGCGGGCGGGCCGGGATGCTGCCTGTCAGCGTCGAGACGAACTCGGGACGGCTCAGGCGCAGCACCGGGTTGAAGAGGCGCTCGAACCCGATCGTCGTGCTCGGCCGGCCGCACATGCCCTTGCCGCACGGCCCTTCGAAGTGTCCCGGGAACACCGCCACCCAGTCGGGCAGGCGGAGCAGGCGCGTCACGCTCTCGTACTGCACGGCGGCGTCGCCGCCGCCGAA